>Ga0115846_100488_pt1 | contig 20906 bp, 20 predicted proteins | sample InSIn5gowninarea_2_FD_83860 | JGI IMG/M metagenome (GOLD analysis project Ga0115846, IMG submission 83860)
AGAACTGAAATACCGTTAATTTTGTGGTGAATTTCGTGGACAAGACTGGCGATTGGTATGTTGTGAACAGGTCGATAGTAAAAGGACAGAAAGGAGGATGGGTACGATTGAAGGTCGTTCGGTCATTCGAGAGGAAATAATGATCAGCGAAATGGTGGTTACGGGGTCTTCGAGATTGCGGAGCCTGGCAGCATCTGACTCTATCTTCGGCCGAATCTGTATAGTTGAGAGCTTCGTGTCAGCATGATATTCTTTCATTTAAAAATTTTTGGTGGAGTAATGGGTTGGCTTGAACGACTACCAAGGACGTACTTTTGTTTCTTCTCCGCAGGTTTGAGGATCTAAAGAGTTGTTAGCAAAGAGCAGATATACAGCTTCATCTTCACGTACCTGGAAAGAACACAACAAACTCTCATCGACACTCATCATAGCGCCGGCATTGTCGAACTCACCACAGTAATTGGGTGCGCTGAAGAGAGTGACCAATTGTCGTTTACTGAAGAATTCATACCCATCTTCAACAACTTGATGTGCTCGACAAATGAGATCCATATCATGTTTCTGCAAGAACCGTGAAACAACATCAGGCCCGAATGTGAAGGACACACCACGATCGTTTTCACTCCAGCCGGTAATATCCTTGTCGGGATCAGACCACAACAGATCGCATAGGAGACCACAATCAGGGATCTATCAGTGTTAGCATCATGTTGAAAGCGTTATTATATCAGCCGTCCACTCACATCAGTTGGTCGCATGACCCTACGTATCTGTTCCATGGAGTTCAAATCAGGGCTGAGACCACCATGCATGGTGAAGATCTTCTCATCAATGATGGCTGCAATAGGCAAGCAGTTGAAGCAGTCCGTAAATGTCTTCCATAACTTGATATTGTAACGTCTCTTGCATTCATCATAGAAGCCGTAGATTCGGTTGATGGAGGCGCATTCGTGGTTACCTCGTAGAATGAAGAAGTTTTCGGGATACTTGATCTTGTATGCAAGAAGAAGGCAGATGGTCTCGAGAGATTGCTTGCCTCGATCGACATAATCACCAAGGAAGAGGTAGTTTGCCTCGGGAGGAAATCCGCCATACTCGAAGAGTCGAAGCAAGTCGTAGTATTGCCCATGAATATCGCCGCAGATCTGAAAGGATTAGTATTTTGTATTTCTTCATGGTCTGTTGGGTGTGTATATATATATATCAACTCCGTACATCAAACGTCACCTTATATGCAGATACCTGCTTACCTACTTACCTTACCTATTACCAGTGTATGGACGCGATGTACAGTACCTACAGTACCTACCTACCTACCTACTTACCTACCTACCTACCTATGTACTCTATCTGTCCATGTACATGTACTCAGACAAGCGTTACCAGCACAACACAGTACTTCTTCCATTCTTCAAAGGGGCATTATGTCGTGTGTGTGTGTGTGTGTGTTGTTAGCACCGCTTTTACTACTGTAGTTAAGATATCAGAAAGGCTTGAGTTACCTCGACTCTTCACAGGCAAAGTTATGGATTCTTCTAACCTGTCGTCAATTCCTCATGATGTGCAGTTTTGGAAGGACAATGGTAAGGAATAGCATAGCAGTCATAACCGTTCGGACTTGGGGTAAGTACCTAATCATAACAACGAAACGTAACATATGTGTCAATGGTCAAGGAGATAACGTGATGATTATTGTATTGTATTCAACATCAACGACTGTATCGTCGTTTACCATCCATAGCTATGTACTGCTGCTGTTCCTGACGTTACCTCACTTCAATTCACCTTGCTTTGGGTTTAATTCCCTGGCTATTCACGAATGCTATTAGGGTATCTAAGCCGTCCTTACCATCCTGGCCACACAATCCTCCGTATGCAATCCATGTCTTCGATCATTGAAACACTAGCTTACCATGAACACGCCTAGTAGCGTGTAGTAAAACCTCCTTTCTCAACGGCTGGTGTTTGGGGAAACTCGCCAGGGATATGAAGATCACTGATTGTTGATACACTTTGACTGCTCTTGGGGTGTGGCCTGCTATGTCCTGCATGGTCGGTGTCGGTGTCGGCTGTTGCATCATTGGCTTCTAGGGTTGTGCTCGATGTGGTGGTATCCAAGGGTTCACTTTTGGTATCCACAGTTGTGTTTTGTATGTTATCAGCTCGTGGTAAGCTTCTGCTGACACCAGGCATTGGTCCAAGAGAATAGGCGTTTGAGGTATGTGCTGGATTCGGATCAATACCAGCAGCGATCAAAATCTGGGAAGCTGAAGGTTCTGCAGTACCGACTCGACTATTAACCATTGGTACAGATACTGGTGCGTGAGCACCGAAGCTAAACATAGTACGTGGTGAGGATTGTGGTGCAGGTAATGACTCGTTGGTTGTTTCAGCAGTAGTCGGCTCATTCATCGTTGATTGGGGTGCATTAGACTCAGTCATAGATGATTCATTAGTGGTAGGCTCATTCATCGCGCGAGGGGCAGTAGGAGTATCATCGGGTATGGCGTAGGCTGAGTAACTCATCATAGTAGGTGCCAATGATTTCGGTGGAGCGTATGTCTCGTTCACCGGTTCAGGCATTGTCGAGTCGATAGCTGTCGGTTCAGTCATAGTTGACTCAACCGGATCCGAATCAGATGTGATCGGCTCTCTCGGCGTTGACTCAGTGATATCCCTTTCGTTTAGAATTGGTCTATCCACATTCGGCTCAAATCTAGCCGGCCCAAGCATTGGCGACTCGGTCCTTGCTGGTCTCGCCATTGTAGGATTTGTCGTTGGTTGTTCGTCTCTAATCGAATCGGCTATAGTTGGTTTAGCCATAATTGGTACAGCTTCAGCGACCTCAGTCATTTCTGGTCCAAATGCTGACGACTGGGTTGTTATTGGCTCAGTTTGAACCGATTCATCTGTCATATTTCCAATCCTGGCAGTCTCCGACCTGACTGACTCGGATCTGTTTGGTTCAATTCTGGCTGACCTGGCAACGATTGGTACTATCGTTGCCGGTCCAACTTCGATTGCTTCCGATATAGACGATTGGGTCCTGGTTGACCCCGGCCGAAATGCTTCTGACCTAGTTGACTCCATCCTTCCGGGTCCATTTCTGATTGGTCCAGTCCTGGTTGACTCCGAGCTAGTTGAATCGCTCATGGTCGACTCAGTTCTGGCTGATTGAGACCTGATCGGCTCCATTCTGCTTGTCTCGGTTGGACCTACTTCACCTCTAGCCGACTCGGTCGTTGGCGACCTAGCTACAATCGGTTCGTCTGTAGCCGATTCTCTCATAGCCCGAGGAGCAGTAGGAGCATCGATGGGCGCGGCTGTTTCAACGGGAATGGGAGCAGATGATCCACCAGCTAACGGTATTGCGGCATTAGGAGAGTCCATTTCGTCGACCACATTTTCTGCTTGGGGATTGTGTTGGTGGCTGGCCTGCTGCTGGTCTCGTTGTTGTTGTTGTTGTTGCTGTTGCTGCTGCTCTTGTTCATGCTGGTGCTGATCATAGAGGTGGGTGCCTGCCGCACCGAGAACTGTTGCAGTTGCTATAGGAGCCATCCAGTCACCATATGTACTTCTCGTTTCGACTGCTGAATCGCCTGATGCTGTTGGCACAGCACGTGAATTGTCAACGGCTGTGTAGTTGGAATTGCCAGGTTGAGTGCCTATGTAGGCGGCACTTCCGGCAGTCCCCGCCAGTTCATTTCCCGATTGATATGTCGATGTCTGTTGGTGTTGTTGATATTGTTGCTGTGGTTGTTGTGCTTGGTATTGTTGTTCTGGTTGACGTTGTTGATACTGTTGATACTGTTGCTGTGGTTGCTCTGGTTGATATTGAGTACGTTGCAAATCCGTATGCGGCTGAGTTGCTGGTTCATTCACGTAGGCCAAGGCACTGCCAGGCAGAGCACCAGCAGAAGCGATAACATCCCTATCTTGTTCTTCGAAGCTGTCACCACTGGATGGCGACATCGGCATCTGTAAGCCTCGCTGCACATTCAGGTCAGAAGGGAAACGGCCACCTGGATTTGGTCGTTGGGGAGGTCGCCAGCCTTCCTCGGACTGTTCGTCCTCGACAATGTCCGTGTCAATGGTACCATCAATGGCAGCTGGGGCCACCACCTCGGCCATTGATTGACCGCGGACGGACTGTTCACCAGAAAAGGGGACTCGATCAGCCTCGTCTTCTTCTATGCCAGACTCAGCGCTGGCGATACTTGGAGCTTTCTTGCTACTCGAGCTCAGTGTCCTAGCGTGTGTTCGTCGGACGAACTCGTTGCGGGCCTCGCCGCGCCTTTCAGTGAGTTCCTTGATGTCGTTGTACCAGGCTAGCATCGTGTCATACGTTTCGGCACGGAAGATCCAGCTATGGCCACGGTGCATTGATCCAGTTTGACGGCCTTTGAGCATAAATTTATGAGAGGAAGAGCCAGGTTCTGAGTGAGTACCAAGCTTTTGTTCAGGAAGATACAGTGACACAATGGGTGCTTGGAAATTTATGTGGTCGGCAGACTTGAATTCGTGGAGATGAGTCGGCGAAAGGACGTACCTAGTTGGTAGTTAGCACGTGAGTTGTTGAGATTCACGAGATTCTTTACGTACCATCCTGGAGTGTAGTTTTTCAGATATTTGCTCTTTCTCTCTAACATCCCACTCTTGACTTCGATTGCAGCGGGATGCTCCTTGCCTTCATAGGTAATTTGTCCATATTGTCTGAGAGGAACTCGAGGATCGACCATGGTATTGTTGCCTGTGACAAACATGTTCCACTCGTGATCTTTGGCCATAGCAAGAGGTCCCTCCCTCAATTTTTCGGCAGCCTCGTATCCATGGTCTGCCTCACGTTTCATGATGCCTGCAAGCACGTTATAGGCTTTCTGAATCTCACCAACCACTATTGACTCGAGTTCTCTTCCAGATGCCTCCAAGTTTAGATAGGCCTAGTTCTGTTAGCGATGGAACTCGTATAGAATACTGGCCCCGCTTACTCTGTGCAGGTAGTTCTCTTCCTCGATCTGTTTTTCGAGCTGTCTATCGACCCCTAATTTTACTAGATACGGATCGCCTTTGCCAGAGGTGGCTGCGGCGTCTTGGTCCACATGTCCTAATGCCTCTTGTAGCGCTCGCAGAGCTTTTCTCGTGCCCTCCTGCTCCTTGCCGACAGAATTCTTAAAATCTCCGGACAAACTTTTGATTTCCTTGATCTTCTGCTGGAGGTCGCTGCGCAAACCGGTCAATTGCAGAATGACCTCGTTTTCAATCTCTTTAGACTTGGTGGCTTCGTTAATCGAAAGTTTGTGGAAATCGCGGAGGATATGTGTAGCATCTGCCAGACCACCAGTGCTCAAGAAATTACTCGGCATAGACGAGTTATTTATCAGGTTTGAGGCCGAAGATAGCGACTTTGAACGTGTCTCGTAGGATTTCTGGATGTCACGGAAGTAGGCAATTAAGTCCTTCAACACTTTTCGCCATGCTTGCACTTGTTAGTTGAAGCTCTTCTGAGGTCGGTCTTCGCTTACCTTGAAATCGATCTGCCAAAAGGTCGGTCGGGCTACCAGTGATAGGAACTGGGCAGTAGAAAGCACTGTTGTGTTCCGGCTTGGGTTCGTATTTCTCCTTCTCACCCAGCTTTAAAGACTTGACTGAGCCTGCATAGGTTTCTTTCTTGCTGCCGGACCGTTTCACGCTCCCTCCATGTCTAAGAGAGGATTTTTTCTTTAATGTTCCGCGCGGTGAAGACACCATGGTTTGCGACTGAGACATCTGTGAAGTACCCGGTTGAACAACAGAGGAGTTATCGTTCAGCATATGATGGTCGTGTAAGCCGTCCGATTGCGATAACATCGAAGTCTCGTGTGGTGCTCCGGTGTAGTGATCGACAGTCTCAACACCAGTTCCTGTTGGCCCCACACGAGACACGGGTCGAGAACCAGTGTAGCCTTCATGCTGTAGGTCGGGTGTGTCCAAGTCTAGCGCTGAATGGGCCAAAGCTGGAGTGACCGGGCGCGACATGGTAGTAGCTTTCTAAAAGCAATGTGGGCGTGCTCGAGCTGTCACGACGAGTGCATATCGCTTTGGTGCTTCAACTTGAGCAGTGCAGCAGTAAGTATGCTATGAACGTAGTGAGGAAGAACCAGCGCAAGCAGGATCGGTAGTGGTACTCGTGCGACGTTAATTGAGGAATTACTAGCGGTGGTCAAGCAGTTCAAAACTGGTACAGAGCATATTGAGGTTCATCCATGACATCAGACCAATAGGTGTTGAACCTTGGGCCACAAGGAGAGCTTGCCTCGTCGTCCGCGCAACCAAACGCCGAGACAGAGCTGTTTAGGCGCCGCTAATCGAAGCTTAGGCACCGATGAGCTTCCCCATTATAACGCCATTACCCCAGTCTAACCGATCGGAAACGGTGGTAATTCGTTCAAATACCGCTGGCGCGTGTTGGCTCCAATAAAAATCTCCCCACGCATAACCTCTTTGGGTTCTGTCTATCACCCGGCCCTTGGTCTGGCTATTCCAGCTGCAGTAAACATCCGAGATTCATGTATAACGATATCCACTGACCACAAGTACAAACATGGAGACCGCAGATTTGGGTGCGAAAAGGCAATTATTAACGTAATTGATTACTCCCTCCTCTGGTAAGGGAGTTGAGATTGTATGTAAGCACACCAGATTGCTAGCCTTGTGGGCGGAAAGAAGAGTTTGCTTCAATTAACCATGTAAACAAGCTACACCACCTCGTCGTCTAACATACACTGATCAGGCCTAGATGCGATCATAGATAGACATCCTCGTAGACGATTTCAATACGCATATGGTGTTGAGTTTGCAATGGCACACCACCATTAGTAGGAATGAAGTGTGCTTGAACTCAACTAGTACTAATGAATGATTTTTGGTGTCGTTGGCTGCTACGAGTTGACGAACACTGCATGAGTGGTGAGGTTATGGAGACCTCCTCAAAGCCCTGGAGCCTGATCGATGAAGCGGAAAGATCTTTTCTCTTGTACCGAAACAAACGAAATGTGTAAACGGCCACCTTTGGGAAGGCTGCGAGATATATACAATTGCTACGGTTGACTGCCGAATGCGAACCTTACCACACTGACCATACATCTCCGTCATGATGTGGTTTTTGCTCGGTATTCGAGGTTCACAGAGTTCAGTAAAATTGTCGCCAGCCCACTGATACGGAATTTGAAGTTCGTGCTTCAAACAGAGAGTTTTGCGCTTTCTGCTCTTCGTCCTTTCATCTCATAGGTTCCGCCTCAGCCTTAGTCTGCCAATATGGGTCTGGAACATCCACGCCGTAATTGTCCTTCAGACGCTGCTTCCGTCGTTCAGCATAGCCAGCGCCATAAATTCCTAATCTCGGTGTCAGTTAATGTTCCAATTTGATGTTCAACGAAACACGGACCTCTTCCTTCTCCCAGTTCGTTAATCGTCTCATTGATGGGACGGGCAAATCTCTTCCTCAGCTCCTCTTTGGTGGGCCACCTTCCCTCGGGAGGATGCATGTCTGGAGTGCCGAACATGGCTGTTCCAGTATACGATGCCACCCCAACTATCGTGCCCAACGCCAAACTGTTGCCCAATAGGGACGGGAACGTTAATTCTGGCGACAAGTTAGAGTTAGGACAACAGGGTGAGGTCAAGCAACGCACTCCTCATTCCTGCTATTGCACCCGCTACCAAACCACCAAACATCTCGTTGTATGGATCATTCGTCCTTCGTAGGTTCGCTGAGGCAGTTCTTACAAACGCATATGATCCTCCCATAGCAGCTAGAAAACGAATGAGTACTCCAGTCACTTCAGTCAGAACGAATATACCAACCGAACATTGCTGTGGTGCCTCCAAATCTTGTGAACACACTAAAGGCGCCAACATTGTTCTTCGTAACTGTGCTCTGCACGGCTGCAACGAACAATCCTGCAGTTCCCACTCCTATAGTGTTCTTAATCGCATTTCCAATCGCATCTTGTGGCTGGTAGGCAACCTCCACGGAACCGGGATCAGGGAGTTGAACGCCTTTGATCTCATTCATTGTGATTGCTTAGTGAATGCGACAAGCTCTAAAGAAGGTCACACCATCGGCGGTAAGGCTTCGTAAGGATCGGGTCGGACTGTAAGAGACTGTGGCTGATATCGTGTGCGACGTCGGTTTGAGTTCGAGGGTAGGCTGTTGTTCTGAAGTTCTCGACGTGCAGTCCTGAGGCTGATCGTAGCTCCAGCGGCCGGGGAAAGGCGTCTATAAAAGCTTGGCGTATAGCATTGACAGCTGCATTAGTAGCGTCATGCCGCCAGTGCTGTGTTTCATGAAAGCCTACATGTACCAAGTACTGTTGCAGGAGCTCAGAGGGTTGACTCTGTGTACTGTACATTGAAGACGAAGTAATTGTCCACCACAGGTGTGTATTTCACGGTTGCCTTGGGCGCTTCACACCTCAAGCTGCTTAGGCTGCACGGGAAGCAAAACCGTCTTCTCTACACTTACACTTCTGATTTGCGGCGACCTACTGGCATGCTACAAGAATCTCATCGACCTGAGTAGCAACTTTGCCCAGCCGGACATTGGCAGTAGAACACGAATCCTTCTATGACTTGTCAACCTGGGACTTATCTTTCCATGTAGTAGTTACTTCGGCACCTGTTGCTTCCGCCTTGGGCAACTCCAACACGACCAGATAATTTTGTTGGCTTGCTCACACCTCTCCTTGTATGGCTGACGTACACGACCGTAGCTTGCCATTCCCTTCGACAGGGCCAGGTAGATGCGCAAAGCTAAACATTGAACGAACCGATGTCTGACTCTGGTTGCAGGCCGTAGCGCACCAACCCTCGTCGAAGATCTCATCCTCTATGACCCTAGACAGCCTCAGCAGGCCGGTAATCTTTCTCTCGACGATGACATACGAAACCACACTCGAGCCCAAGTTGTGGCACAACTCGTACCGCAAGGCAGTTGTCAGCACGATTTCTGTTTGAAAAAGAGACAGTCGGCGCCGCCTGCTGTTGATGAACGACCAGCTCCAGAATCCACTTGGACAGTTGCTGCCATTTGTCAGAGGTGTCGCGTGCATCTCCTCCTGATAGTCGACTACAGGCAAGGATGGCAGGACCGGCCGTGTCCAACATGGGAGAGCCCGCTGCACCACCTGAAAAGCGTATCTTGGAGACAAGATGCTGCATATAAAGAGTTGCACAAGCTGTCGGAGGAATCAGCGACGGAAGACTTAGTACACTCGAATGAAATACATGTCTATGAATGTACCTCCAGTACATGTTCGGCAGTGGTCACCGTCCATTTGACACCACCCGTATTCACTGAGGAGACTATCCATATGCTGGTGGATAAGGAGCTTCTCGCAAAGAGGACAGCTGCCGCCTTCGAATGGAAGAAAGGTTACACTGAAGGCATGAGACGGCCTTCACCTTTGGACGTGCTCGTTGATCTTAGAACGTATATTGGGAATACATGGAAGTCAGGAGCTCAGCGAGAAATCAGCGGGACCAACAAGCGATTTGCTGTTAGGTACGGCCCAGACGGTACTGCTTGTAAGGATGTTTTGGAAATGCTTGGTTTTGAGTACGAGGTGAGTCGAATCTTGACGTTTCAACGAACAAGACATACTGATTAGAATAGTCAGCTTCGGGTGTGTGGCGCATCCCTTCACCTGAAGATATTGACGAGCCTGAACCGTTGCAAAAACCTCAAAATGTCTTTCTAGACAATATCCTTGTTGAACTTGATGTGTTGATAGCAAACCGTCCGGTAGAGGAAAAGCAAGCATCTCAAGATACAACAAAGCTTGAATCCGCCATATTCCAAATATCGCGCGTTCTTAGTTGTCAAAACTGTTTGTTCTCTTCGTGCCTTCAATATAAGAACCTTACTGACTTTCCTCAAGATGATCGTGATCCTGCTTCAAGAGCAAAACGTATTGCCCTAAGCCAACGCCCACGGTAAGAAATGTCTCACACATTCGAATCTTCTGCTAATATGTTTTCAAAGCCCGTTCAATATACTCCAAATCCCTCAAGACGCCAGTGACGAATTGATTACCTGGGCATATCAGCGCCAAATGGCCTTCATCGGTGACGACCTCAAACTTACTGCGCAGCTGATGACTGCGCTTGAAGATGTTCAACGGCAAAGAAACAGTGAAAAGCTAGGCAATCAGGTAGCTATAGAACGATCAATAGGTCGTTATGGTGAACAAACGTTAGCCGATGCATTCAGGTCCATCGGTTTGACGAATGACGATGTTAGCGAGGATGTAGTCATTGGAAGCTTTGAGGCTCGATTATCAGATGCACCAATGCAGGAACAACAAATGCGCGAAAGCCTGGCTATCATTGGTGAACACAGGGGCAGCCAACGTCTTATTGACTTTGCTAGGAATACCGTCTCAACATACGAAGATGCACTAAGATTTCTTGACGTGGGTGACAATACTGACGATAGCTTCATCTCAGCTATGTACACAAGCAAGATCAGCGATAATACAGGCAACCGAGAAATGGCACAAAAGGCTTTGAGACTTATCGCAGACCATCGCAAGAGCGAATCACTACAGGCTTTCATAGCTTCGGGCTTTCAAGGCGAGATACAGGATGAGAAGATGGACGTCGGAGAGGCATACACACTGCTCGGTGTGGAAGACCGAACCTTTGATGACGACACACTCTATGCAATATACGAGGCACGAGTTGATGAACAAAGCTCAAACTCAGCTAAATTACGGAAAGCAATCGAAACTATTGCCGAACACAACAATAGTGCAAATCTCAAGGACAAGCTACAGATGCCAGGAGGTCAATCAGTTCCTGTTCAGCCCCCGCGTACATCTGCGACCGAACCAGTTGGGCTTGACAACATAGGAAACACTTGCTATCTCAACAGTCTCCTACAATGGTTATTTACCATTACCGCGGTGCGGAATGTGGTCCTCAATTTCGACGAATACAAACGACAAGATTTAGTAGCACTCCTAGACAAGCGAGTTGGACAGCGACCAATATCGGTTGCCGAGATGAGGTCAGCACAAAGATTTGTTACTCAGCTTGCTGAACTTTTTGACCAGATGATATCCTCCTCCAGTCGCGCCATACGTCCAGCGCAAGAATTAGCACGCTTGACGCTCGAAACAGAGAATGTCAAAACTGGTCGAAGACGTTCCACAACGACAAGCCTCCAACGACGTCCAACACTTGGTATGGTTGGTGGTCGACCAGAGATTGGCCCTCTACCAGAATCTGCGATAGCAGTGGAAGCTGAACAACCACTGCAATCACCTGATCAGATGGACATATCGAGACCATTAGAGTCGCAAATCCAAACTGTAGACGCACAGCCTGTTCAGCCGCAAGAAATAACAGACAGCCACGACAACGATACTGCAAGTGACATCACTCTTGTTTCGCAGAACGCCCTGCAAGATGTGGAGCATGTTGAGGCTGCTGAAAAATCAGCTGATTTGGATGTACCGACGAAACAAGATGATCATGCTGGTGGTGAGTCGACGATGCTTGCCGAAGAGACAGCAGGGGAAATTAAGAATATTCAACATGGAGCCCAGCTAAACACACCAACAGATGAGGAAAAGCAACAGCAGAATGAGAACTCATCCAATACACCAACCACCCAACAGCACGCGACTGGTTCGATTCAAGATGTACCCATGATTTACCAACCACCGCCTGGACCACCGCCATCCCGGCCGCCTCCAGTACCGCCGCGAAACACAGCTACTCGTACACTCGAAGAATGGGCACGTCAGCAAGATGTTTCAGAAGTCATAAATCATGCCATAATACAACTTTCCTCAGCAATTCAAGCAAAAGGGTACGACGAAAGTGGAGAACAGCAGGATGTTATTCATGACACTTTCAACGGTGCTGTACGGTATCATTATCTGGCAGGTAATGCTTCTCCAGATGCTCCACGACCATTTCTTTTTCTATTTGCACCTATCGAAAACCATCCAACTGATCTTTATGCATCATTGGATAATGGATTCGATCGAGAGATAATCGAAGGCACCCCATTCGTCCGCTATGAATCGATCACAAAGTTGCCACCTGTGCTTCTAATAAATTTGGGACGGGCTGTATACGATACTACCGGAACTCAACGTAAATTGAATAACCATGTGAACATTCCCGACACCCTGTTCATGGATCGTTATCTAGATGCTCCTGATGATAGCGTTTTGGTACAGCGACGAATGCAAACATGGGCCGACAAGGACGAACTCAGAATCTTACAAGCACGACTGAAACAACTCGAACCAAATGGCAGTCCATCTGTTGATGAATCACTCAGCAAGGCTGTTGCAGCACTCCAACATCTGTCAGACATTGCAGCAACGGACAATATTCAAGACCTCATGCCATCTGCAGAACTTACATCAAGATTAAGTGAATTATCGGAGAAGAGTCGTCTGGAACGAGAGGAGTTAAGAATCAGAATTGCAACTCTGGAGCAGCAAATTCAAAGTGCCTTCGTTGACAGTGCATTCCTGCGACATAAATACAAACTGCACGCAGCATTCTTCCATCGAGGTACAGTTGGTAGTGGCCACTATTGGATCTACATCTACGATCATGTCAATGAAGTCTGGCGCAAATACAACGATGATTATGTCACACCCGTTCTAAATCGCAACGAAATCTTCGGCAACCCAGAAGGCGACTCAAGCAACCCAAACTCCGGCTACACCCCTGCCAACGCATACTTTCTCGTCTACGTCCGCGCTAACCAGCTATCCGACGCTGAACCTGTCGTAGAAACTCTCAAACGCAACATAGTAGAACTCCCAACCGCCCCTCCAGCCAACGAAGGCTATACCAGCGAAGGCCATAGCCATCCCAGCGCTGAACCCAATCTCCGACCCCTAGGCACCGACACACCACCAACAGAAACATACCACTCGCACCCCAACCCAAAATCCTCACATCACGAATTCGCCGGTCAACCCAGCCAAATAACCTCCCTACCTCCAGACAGTATCCAAGCCCCAGCAATACAATTTCACAACGTCGAGCACCTCGACCCGGCTTCAGCGCAGTTAGGTCATAATGCGCTAAATACTAATAACGATGCATCGTGGCCAACTGCAAGTCAGAGTCGTATGCAAGGCAGCATTGCCAATCACGGAGCTGATGGATGGGAAGGCCTCGACGATGACGACCCGGAATTGAAGGCCGCTATTGAGGAGAGTCTGAAAGGAAATGGTTCGAATACTGCTGAGACATCAGCGCCGACACCGTCATCGATGAATAAGACGGGAGGGGCGACTTGGGATGATAGTGAGAATACGCAGGTTGGGAACGTTCAGTGGTAGAAGTGGAAGTTGAAGAGGAAGTAGAAGAGGAAAGGCTGGTGGAACAGACGGTAGTTAACTGGAGAGATAATACTATCATATGCTACTACTGTAGTCAACGCAGATCTTGTTGATAATAAATCTAAACCGAACTCTCTCAAGTCAGATCAAGTCAAGTACGTACGTACGTAATAGAGTAAAGTCAAACAAATCCCAAACTGTACCTAAAGGTAATCATTCACGTATGTATTTCCATCAACCAAACCTCCATCTTCTATAGCACATACAATACATACAGTACCTTACCTATCCCACTCGGTTAGTTTATCTAGAGTAAGTCCCTTCGAGTGTAGGTTTTAGTCTCGTGTACTAGCGTCTAGATACGCACTGCTTGCTTACTGGCTTAATGCTTACTATAAGTATATACTTACTTATCCTACCCCGCCACATCGGTATCTATATCTGTTGTATCTATATATACTTCTATATAGAGCCACTTAATCGTAATTAATTCTTGAACCGTGACTCTTAAGTAGTACTTTAAAGGAGGGACGGAGGGATCCACTATAGATAAGTGTAGAGGTAGGTAGATAGGTAGATAGATAGATAAGTAAGTAAGTAGGTAGGTAGGTAGGCAGGTAGGTATTTATAGTACAATAGCTAGCCAGCTACACACATACATGCTCGTTCGTCTATGCATCATCGTCGTTACACGATCCATTCAGGGCTCCCATACCAGAACCACCGCCACCACCAAAACCACGCACCAACCCCATTCACTCACTCCCTCATCCATCAACCCTTCCCCAACCTCGCTAACCCTCGCCCTCAAAGCATCTCCCCAAAAACCCCCTCCAGCGCCCTAACGACCTCCCTCCCATCCTCCCAAATCTTATTATGTTCCCCCCTAATCTCAATAACCCTACACTCAACACCCTGATCCTTGTCAAAAATAGAAGTCATGCGCTCAACCTGCTGCCAAGGAACCAGGCCATCATCATGGGAATGCGCCAGCACAACCACAGCCTTCTTACTCTTCGCCTCTGTTTGTGATTTGTTCGTCGTTGTAAGTGTGTCCGTGTATGCAGAAGACGGATATAAAGCCGGACTCGCATCGCCATAAAACTTGCTATCCATGCCGTTCTTAGTTAGACTTTCATATTCCGGGTGCGAGATATGGATGGCGGGGAAGTCGTAGATTCCTGAGAGGCCGAGGAGCGCTGCTGGTGGGGTGATACCATTGTTGGTTTGGGAGTGCAGAGTCGACGCAACGAAGTGGAACGCTAGACTTGCGCCGACGCTGTGACCTGCCAGGATATAGCGTTTTGAGGATGGGTAGTGGGATTGTAAATGGGATATGGCGTGCAGGATATCGGTTGGTTGGTCTGGCCAGCGGGCGGTGGTGAGGTGTGCGGGTTGGGAGGGGTGAGGGGAGAGGCGGTAGTTTATGCTGGTGTAGCCGGCGATTTGGGATTTTACAGTTGATGAGGAAGAGGAAGAGGACTCGAGGAGGGAGATTGTTGGTTGGAAGGATGTGGAATCGACGGCTGGGTCGCGGAAGTAGCCGCCGTGGATGTATACTATCCAGTATTTTTGTTGTGAGTCTTGTTCCTGGGAAGATGTTCGTTCTGGCATCAGGACGTCGTATGTCTGGAGGATGTGATCTCCATATTGGTGACGTTTCATGTTTGGGAGAAGTTTTGGCTCGTTGGTGCCTTGTGTGGTAGCCATGTTGGAAATTGTTGTTCGTGATTACTGTGGATTGTGTGTGTATGTTTTGAGTATGTGCTGGTGGCAGGTGATGGGTGTACCGATTGAGAGGTGTCAGCTTGTCAGGAAGCGGTGAGTCTACTTAGATTCCAAGAAAAGGTAAGTGAGCGTGCTCATTCTAATGTGTTAGCAAGTGTCACGCAATGAGAAATTATAGAGTCAGTGCTTGTCTATTAGAATTCGGATAAGTTCATCCGGATCCGGACCGTGTTGAGTCTCAAAGAGGTTTAACGTTATCATTACTTGACCTTATTTGAAGCAGTTACTGTTATGTACTGCTTTTTCTCTCAATTAAGAACTTTGAAAGCTGTGGTAAGGCAAACATATCATAGTGCTGGATTCGATGAGTTCTGTGCATGCAACTCGCAGGTATCAGTAAATTCATCATCAAGTCTCAAAATTTTCTTCTGATCTGTGTCACCACCTAAGCTCGTCACCAACAGACGAAAGCCCGCCAGCCAAATTGTATGCACTTGCCCAAAACGACATTCCGTAGATTATAGCCAAAATGCAATAGTCAATGCAACAGACGGGGACGTTTGAAAGGATTGAAACTCTCATCGGCCTGCTTTAGTAGCAGAGAAGGTCGAAGTACTTGTGGTATTGGGAGAGCCTCATGAGGTGGCACATATTTATGCCGCACGACATTATGTGCCCGTGTGTACCTCGTTACATGCGCCGGCGATTCGAGTCGCGGTTGTGTTGTCTCATCTTGTCTCTGAGGGCTATGCGTGCCTTCGATAGTGGTACTGCAGGCATATTGGTCCCATGGTAATGGACTGCTGTGGGATTGAGTATGTGTCCGGGTTGATTCGAGCAGCTCGAGATCAAAAGCATCTAGATCTTCCAAGGGCAGGATGGTATGACACAGAGAGACATCTTCACGTTGACCAGAAAAGTGCCAAGTTCGATCTTCGACTTCACTTGAGAGGTTGTTGACAACCTCTCTTGGATTGTCTTTTATTGGTTGCAGACCGTCGGGATGAGTCGTGGGCGATGGATGCGAATACGTTGGCTGAGACACATATACACGATTCGAATCGGAGTGATACACTGGCGGGTGCTCCGGGGTCCGCGCAAGCATATGACTATCATGGTACTGGCGATCTATTTGCACCACACTATCACGTCCTTGTTGTGTTTTTCGATGGTCGTTTAGATAAAATTGTGGCCCGTGCGTAGCAAGCGCGCTGCCGAATGGTGGCTCTATATTGGAACTCCTGTCTATACCGATCTCCCCATGCGGATGCTTAGGAAGATTATCCTCGTGTCCGTTGCTTCGAGGCAAAAAGCTTGAACGTAGATTATTTAAAGATACTTGCTGTGAGATCTTTTTCAAGTCGTCCAGGGACTGATAACGTGTATTCTCGTCGGCGTTCGCAGCGTAGACTTCCAGTTGTGGTTTCATATACAGGAGTCTCTCAGTGAAAATGTTGAAGAGGGGGTTGCTGACACTACTGTCGGATTTGATTAGGTCAGAAGGACTTGACACCTCTCCATTTGATTGATGCCGAAGATGCCCTGACGAGACATGTGTTACATCTTCGTTGTCACGTTTTCCATCTGTAAACAAGGCTGCTCTTGCTGTTCGTGGCGGCGAAGTAGACCATGATATTGCATCGCTAACGTCTGCACTCTGCTTTGTTGATATGTAGTGCTTGACTCTAGGTTCCTCCGGATTTACTACCCATCTAGCGTTCGACCGTCTTGATACGGTGTTGGATGATGGATAGGAATCATCTCTGCGACCCTCGACGCTTGGTTCAACCCTCAAAGCCTGATCCCGAGACCATCGCAGTTCTGCATGAGACAAATTGCCTTGCTGTCGATCACCATGTGTAGTCGTCGAATTGAGAGTGCCAAAATGAGTTTCCATCATGGTGCTGCGTTTGCTTTGTTTGTCCGTGCCTCTGCTTTGTTCGAAGCACTTGGCACGATGATCCCCTCTATCCCCTCCGGTTGGACGTGACAAGAAATCCATTCTTGTGAAAGTGAGATCAGGCAAATCGCAACCAGCTACAGGAAATGAAGACTTGCTCTTGCTGAAGAGTTCACGAGTATTCTTAGGTTTCAATGTAACTTGTTCGCTATCAACATTGGTGGCTCGAAAGTCTTCGTTCAACATTGCATCCTTCAGCTTTCGCTTGCGCCCAGTCAATGCTGATCTTGTTGCGGAAACCTTGGACTTGGTCTCGCCTTTGTATTCATACTTGTCAACTTTTGTCTTACGCCGTGGTCTCTTTTCATACTTCTGCACGAAGTCGAATTTGGCATTGCTTCTGTTATCCGTTGTTCTCGGTGCTACTGGATCGCTTGAAGGCCTTCTAACTTCATGATTGCAATCTCGAGGTAGAAGTACTGGTTGATAGTTCTCGTCCACGTTGTCCTGATTGTCGAGAGCCTTCTCGGTGGAAGCATGATGTCTATGCTCACGAGCTAGGTTAGATTGTCTGCCCTCTTGAGGTATGTGTTGTCTCGCCCTCCGAGGAACTTGCTCCGGTGAGTGTAGACGAAACACTGTCTTGGTGATGTCGTGATTCGCTTTCGTGGCCACTTGCGACGATGCAGGGGCGCGTCGAGACTGTTCTGCATGGTGTGTAAGGGGAGATCTTTTGCGATGGCGATTCTCGTGGTTTCTGTAAAGGCAGTGAGTATGATGGTTGGCAACTAGGAACTCAATCGCAGTACTTCTCCTCCAGATTTAGAGCAAGATTGTCAGTCTCTCGTTCACAACTATTTAACCTAGCTAGCCACTTTTCTACATATGCATGTTCTCTGGAATTGTCGTTGTTGGTCTCCAGCATTCCTCGTCTTCAAGACATGATGGTCTGGTCATCTAAACGGATTCAAGGTCTCTGAGGGTTCAACTCGCCATTTACCAGTGATGCAGCGGAAGGGGGTACATGAGCATGGTAATTGCGACGACGGGTCGCGGCTGCATTCTAAGCTCTGAGTAAAGTAGGTGCTAGAGAAAGGTGCTACTACCAGTCAAGCCCACGTCCAACCGTGTGCGTGCGCATCAGTCGTCATTGAACCTCACCGTCAACGGAAAAGCGAAAGCAGTTTTTAATCGAGTCGACGCGAATGAATTGCAAGCAGCGCGGTTTATTGGCATCAAGATCTGTGGTCCCTGGGAACCCAGGACTGACGCGAGATAAGGTTTCCGGCACACCAGTTACTGCACAGCTGAGTCAAGAGCCCTGTTGAGAGTGCTACTATAAATGACGTGACTTCTACTGTAGAATAGTACTGCGTTGACGTATCCAAAACTGATTGGTAAGCGAGATAGAAAGTTCATCGAGTGCATATTCTTTTTCACGAGATTGCCATTCACTATTGCTTTAAACTCAATATCGTCATCCGAAGGTGATGTGCCTGATGCCGCTGGCGAGACGCATCTCTTGAACCAAGGGCATCAGCTGAGCGTTTTCGTCACTGTTAATGCTGTTTCTTGAGCAGTATCATCTTTCGTATCAGACTGTGCGTCAGCTCAACTCTAAGCTCAGCTAAGCCTTGAACCATACTGTAACTCAACACGCTTTAGGCAAAGCTCAGTGAAAAAGACGTTCTACAGGCTCAGGAAACCCCGCAACAAGAGGTCAGTGTGAGATTTCGCTCACGTACTGGGACTATTTGGCCGCTGAGCAAACGCTCTGAACATTTGACCGTCAAAAATCTGAATTACCTGCTTGGCCTATACTCTCTCGTCTGAAAATTCCAATAGTCTGTCTCAAGTGATTATGAGCTTTGACATATTTGAGCTCGTGCAGTTCTTGAGAGATGAGCGACCTAGATATCTACCAGAACCATTTGCAGAATTGTGTCTGATGCTCCAAGTCACAGTTCCGAGCTTTCGGATTGCTGTACGGCTGAAGGACTGGGTCCAACCAACAAACTTTAGGGAACCCACACTGGTTTTCGCTGACGTTGATGACGATAAGCCGGTGCACGTGGTTCTGTTGTCATCAGAACAAAGTGTACCAGTACAGAATTGCGGTACAGTGATTCCCGATCGTGCCTCCGTCATACTAACCTCCACTCGTGGATCTGTGTCACCTTGGTTTCGTCTTAGGGTTGACGGCACGCGGGGTTGTTCCTGTAAGGGATGCTCGTTACCGCTGGTGTTGATCCAATAGTTGTCCCCTCCATCAAACGGTTCTCGTGACGTGCATGGTCGAAAACATGAACGGACCTATTCGGTAAAATATACACGATAGGGTTTCTCGCATCGTAAAGAGACCGCCGATATGAACAGACTTGCCTGTTTGCCGATGTACTAAAATTGTTCCATGTCACTCATAAAGAGATAGTGATCGTCCTTGCAAACGATTCTGACCGCTCCTGCAGCTGAACCGGACAGTCACTGCATCTTCAGAATTATTCACTAGCCGATTTGCTGAATCGCCGTTTGATTCGCTCAACATCGTAACCTTGGAAAGATCCAATCACCCCCCACGTTAGGAGAACAATTCTTTTCCAACTAGTTGCCTCCCCATCTGGAGATTTCTCAATCTCTGCCTTGCTACCAGTTCGTATACCAACCATATTCGGACCACTCGTGCACACAGATATTGCAAAGAGGTAGTAAACATATTTCGCCATGGCTCAACTTTCAACTACAAAACTGTTCATTGGGTACGCAGTTGCGAATGCGAACCGCTTGGCGTGCTGACTCGTGACAGGGGTCTTGCATGGCATACCAGTGATGAGACAATGCGAGAAGGATTCCAGCAATTTGGCCAAGTTGAGGAAGCGGTACGTATCTTGTTTGCGTCAGTCAAATTGATCTGAACCGTGCTGATTGGGTTAGGTTGTGGTAAAAGACCGCGACACAAATCGCAGCAGAGGTTTTGGCTTCGTCCGTTTCGCGACAGCAGAAGAAGCGGAACAGGCTCGAAACAGCATGAATAACGCTGAGTGTGTAAACATGTGACAATTCATGTTGCAGCGAAACTGATCTTGCCGCAGATTCGACGGCCGCCAGATACGAGTTGATTACGCGACCGACAGTAGGGGTGGCGGCAGCTCGCGTGGTGGAGGACAAAGAGGAGGTTATTCTAGCCGTGATGATGGCGGTTACAATAGCCGTGGTGGTGGTGGTTATTCAAGCCGCGGTGGTGGCGATTTTGGAGGCGACCGACGTGGAGGCTACCAACGCGGAGGCTACCAGGGCAGAGGTGGTTATAGCAACCAGCAACAGTACCCACAAGGTAACAACTATGGTGGTCAGCAAGGTGATGACGCGAACTTCGGGCCGTAAGGCGAACAATGGAGCTGTATCATTTCTTCAGGTGAAATATCGGCGGCCACCGCAGACGACGGTGCTTGGCAATCAGCTCTACACAGATACCCATTTGTAAAAGTTGGCATTTATGCATACAGGGTTTGAATTTGCTGCACTCATACACTCTTTTCAACTTCCTCTTGTTCTTCCGTGCTAGTTGTTTTGTGCAGTGTTTGGATTATGTCCTTGGAATCGCTTCTCGAGCGATCTGGTAATGGCATAGCTCGAACTCGTCTGGCTAGGTCTGTGATGTGTTCGTCGTGGCTCTGCGGGCTCAGCTTGACAAGTGCCTGTTCCAGATTGAATAGATATTCACGATTTTCGCCACTCGGTCCACGGCTTTCGTTGATCTTGAGAGCAATCTTTTGAGGATCAAGGGCACCAAGGAACTGTGGATTATCAGGCATACCAATATAGACCATACACCTGATATCTGGCTGGTCTCGATTTGCTGGGCGCAAGCGAAAGCTGAAGGATGCAATGTTGAACGAAGACTTTCGAGCCACCAATGTTGATAG
>Ga0115846_100490_pt1 | contig 20877 bp, 16 predicted proteins | sample InSIn5gowninarea_2_FD_83860 | JGI IMG/M metagenome (GOLD analysis project Ga0115846, IMG submission 83860)
TGCTCGGCCAGGCACAACTCATCGTGGGATAATGGTTAACTCAGAACTAACCCTGGTCGTGAAACTTCCGCTCAATAGTAGACAGGCTGTGGAATTACTTACCTGTAAACCTCTTTGCAATGCAAGTCTCATCGCTTCCTGGCCTTGGTGTTCTTCTGTATTCTGTCCTTGTTCTTGAACTTCCCACTCATACCTGAGGTATGTCTCCCCTGCTCACCTTTATTACCAAAGTGGCGCATCGGCAGAAACGCTCCTTTTGACTTTGCGTATTTCGACTTTGCGAGATCGACCTTGTCCAAGGCCGCAAGTGCATCCTCATCCGTGTAGTCCATGGTTGAGGTCTTATGCTTTCTGTGTTGCGTATTCCTATCCTCCTCTTCGGACATCTCTCCGCCACTCAAGTCCTCGAAATCATCGTCGAATTCAACTTTCAATCCAATGTCTGCGTTGTCTGCCTTGTACTTCGGTGTACTCGTTCTCGACGAGGTGCCTCCAGATGTCTGCTTCTTTTGTTTGTAGGAACCATACGTTTGCCTCCCGTCGCCCACATTCCAATCGTCCTCGTCCTCAGATGCTTCGCCGTCCTCTGCTACTTCAGCAACATGCAGCCCCTTCTGCGCCGGTATATGTACATCCAGGACCCAGTGTGTCTCGATTGCATTGTTGGCAGCAGCGCGTCGACTCGCAAGTTCCTCAAGCGCAGACTCTACTTTCTTAGCAGCACGGATGTCGGAGCGCTTTGCAAAAGCTTTCGGTTCGGTTGCGGGAGTGGTGGGATCGGAGGATAAGGGTGAATCTTCGGTGCGACGACGCTTCAATGCTGGTTCGGAGTTGGGTGTTGCTGGTTGCGAGGGAGTACGATTCGCATTGGAGGCTCGCTGCATGAACTGTTGTGGGAGTGAGTAGACAATATTGTGGATAGGTCACTCGTGGATATCGTTACATCGTGACCGATCAACAAAGGACAGTACACTGCGCGGTACTGATCAAACAATCGGCGAGCGATCAAGCCAGAGTATCACTGCAAGTAATAGCTTACCTTCATAGTCAGTAGTCGTGAAGACATTTGTTTTGATTGTTGGCCTATGCCATCGGCTTGTGGTGTATTGAAACCTGACATCGTTATGCTTCACTATAAGGCTCGGGCCTACGATACAGATTGTTGAAGATAGCAAGCAGCTTGTAGCTTCTTGTAGTTGTGGTGAGGTACAATTTGAGAGAGTAATGCTTGAAGTTGGAATGGCAATAAATTTGTCTTGTACCGGATATGGCCGTCCTTCATACACAATCATTGGTCCCATAATCACAGAGAAGTCATTCACTACCTAACATGTAGGTACTAATCAAGCAAGAGAACGCGTTCATTGACCCAAGCAGCACATGTAAACTTTGACTGCAAACTCGAAGACAAAACTCAGCTGTTTGTTGGTGGTCTGTTACATATATAGACCTCAAAGTGATCTTCACTCAAACTCCACGCATGGCAAATGTTTTGGTTGACCTCCTGGGGAAATTATCATTATATCATCCCTATGACCTCCCTCATGTCTCCGCAATAGTGTAAGTTAATCAAGCTCTCTCGCCCTGTATGGTAGCTACCACTTTCCTCGAGTGCTTTGAGGCTCGGAACTCCAGATACCAGATTCCCTGCCACGTGCCTGTGTTCAACTTGCCATTCGAGATGGGAACTGTCACACTTGCACCAATCAAAGCTGACTTGATGTGTGCCTAGAAATGTAAGCTCTCTTCTCCAGCAAGACGTCAGGCGAACTCACTGGCATATCATCCAGACCCTCAGCAGAATGTCTGTACAGTGTGCCTTTTTTGTCTTCTGGCGCTATTCTATCCAGTGCATCGCTCATGTCTTCTCGTACATCACTGTCCCAATTCTCGTTCAAGGAAAGAGCACAGGATGTGTGCTGTACGAATAAATTGAGAAGCCCGACCTTGTAGTCTTTCAACTCGGGCAAGTTTTTGACAACATCCTCGGTGACAAGGTATGACCCTCGTGACTTAGATGGCAATGTGAATGTCTTCTGGAACCAGGACATCTTCGAAACACTAGGAATGCACCCAACAGTGCAGGTGATTGGAGAGACTGCTGGCGGTGTTGTAGTAGGGTAGAGCAACAGACGAAATGGAAGGGCGAGGAGATATTGTGGTAGTCCTGGGAAGAGTGCCACCAAGAACAGAACGACTAGTACAGTGCTAAGAGTATGACTCTGTGTGATTGAGTTGGAAGGCATTTGGTATTCTGCTTGAAGGTTGAAACTTCATATCCGCAGTTGAGAAAGACGTCATAATGAGCTTCCGGATCAGCCTCGGCCTGCTTTTGCTTCAGCCTCGAGCTTTGCTCATTCAGCTCGCGGGTTGTTCGAAGGTAATACGAAAGCACAAAGCAGTGAAAAGCATGAAGAGACCACCCGGGAGGAATATGACTTGAACCTTGTTTGTGATGAATGCACCGCTCTGCATATGTACATACGCCGCCATCAGGGACATGACAAGCTTTGAGTAAAGCATTTCCATGACTATCGGTTGGCAAACGGCTGTCCACCCTGGCTTTGTGCCTCCGCTTCGCCTTTCAGTTGTGGAAAATCGCCCTGGTAGTCACCTCTTTGTGTCGGACTTGATGGTAACCTGACTTCAGCCGGGTCGCCTGTTGGTTCAAGTGGGTAGGCTAGCTGTTCCTTAGGCATGGATTGCAGAAGTTTCTTATGGCTGACATGCGCCTAGAAGTGTTAGCACGTAGTGTATTTCATACGTTTTCAGAACGTACAAATGGTAAACCGCAATATTGGCACCAGCAGATCTGAGGCTTATCGACGTTGATGTAGACCCTGGGGTGGCCAAGAGGACCGCCACCGCCATCACAGGAAGCCATTCTCTTCTCGATCCATCGTACTGGCTGCTTGTGGATGAGCTCAATAGCTGCGTACGGTCGTGGCTGCAACCATTAGCTTCTACATTTTTTCGCCATGGCTAAGCTTATTCACCTGCGCTTCCATAATCGTCTGTTCAAATCTGGGCCCTGACATTGCCAGATCCCGAGGCATCTGACTCCGTGACCATACGTCCTTTCTATTTGGGGCTTGCATTGACCTCATTTTCTCTGCCTCTGGAGCCAGCTCTTGCAGTGGGTGGTCACCAAGCCCCATCGCATCTACGGGCGTCTCGTTTGTCTTTGAAACATTCGGTGTGAGCTTGCGAGGTGTTGGATCATTTGCTTGTTCGCGATTCTCTCCAGCACCTGGTCCCTGTCGTGCAGCTGTAGCTGTAGACGTGAATGAGCGTGCAGCTGGTCTCGAGACAATGCGGCAGGAGCGGGCACATGCCCGGACAGCATGAATAGACCCCGACATTTTTGTGGGTGTATCGGATGAAGCGCTTTATTGTCAGCGCTCGAGTGGACTTGGTATTTCGTGATTATGTAGGTAGTGACTGAGGAGGGTGCTGTAAGTAGTTGCAGCGAATCGGAGTGCTTGAAAGATACGGAGCCTTACGTGCAAGGTGCGACCCAGCCTCGCCAAAGGCATCATAGCATAAACGCGGCGGATGGGTACCGTCATCTAACTTACCTCAACTACTTCGACTCAGCACAGTCGTCTTCGGTTCTTTGTCCTAAGTGCCGGCATCATTGACCTTCTTGTTACACCACTGTCCGACGCGCGTTTACTATACTGTATACAACTTCCACAACATGGCTTCGGGTTACGATCGAGCACTTTCTGGTAATGGTGTTCTTCCCATAGGTCTAAACACTGACTTATTGGCTACTAGTGTTCAGTCCTGATGGGCACGTTTTCCAGGTGGAATATGCTCTCGAAGCCGTCAAAAGAGGAACTTGCGCTGTGGGAGTGAAAGGCAAGGATATAGTAGTTTTGGGTTGCGAAAAGAGATCGGCAATGAAACTGCAGGATACGAGGATTACACCATCAAAGATAGGCCTCGTCGATACACACGTTTGCCTTGCTTTCGCAGGCTTGAATGCTGATGCCAGAATCCTCATTGATAAAGCGCGGTTGGAGGCACAGTCCCATCGATTGACTGTTGAAGATCCGGTCACCATTGAGTACATCACGAAATACGTCGCAGGAGTGCAACAGAGATATACGCAAAGCGGTGGTGTTCGACCTTTCGGCATTAGCACGTTGATCATTGGCTTCGACAAGGGCGATAGCGAGCCAAAGCTGTACCAGACAGAACCCTCTGGTATTTATTCTGCGTGGTAAGACTATCGTAACTCGCTTGTGTATCAAGCTAACCTGCATCAGGAAAGCAAATGCTATTGGACGATCAAGCAAGACAGTCAGGGAATTCCTTGAGCGAAATCACAAGGACGATATGGATCGAGAAGCTACTATTTCGCTCACCGTCAAATCACTGCTAGAGGTTGTTCAGACAGGAGCAAAGAACATTGAAATAGCTATCATGGCGCCAGGGAAGACGATAGAAATGCTGCCGGCAGATGAAATTGAGACATATGTCAAAACTATTGAAGCAGAGAAGCAGGAGGAGCAAGCCAAGAAGAAACCTGGACGAGCAGGCGGTACGTCTTCGTTGCCGACCCGACCTGCGACTGAGGAGGAGGGCGCTACTGGTATATAGGCGTGTATCCTGTTGGGTGCTGCTAGAGATGACATGTTGCTGCATAAGCGTTCGGTGTTCAAGGATTTTGAGCTGAGGTATGGGATAAGGCGTTTCACAACGCTGGACCGAGCACTCAGGGGTTCCTCATGGACGAATTCGAGCGATTCTGACTGGTCGCAAACGTTATGTCTTGTCCCTGGTCTTGCGCTTTTCAACGATGCCCAATGTGACATTGTTGGTACATCGTGAAGAATTCCATCAGCAACCGGACCCACCTTCACTTCACTCCAAGCAAACAGACATATTCTCCCACCCCCCAAGATTCACTCGACAAAAAACCAGCTGCAATCGCAAACAAAGAAGTTCTTCTGGCCTAATGGTAGAGAACCGTCCTCCACCATCAGAAAGGAGCTGGGTTCGATTACCCTACCTAGTAGGCAGCGAGTTTTTCAAGTCCGTGAAACAGCAGCACTTCCTCCCAACTTGGGATCATGCCAGACGGCAACGCTCAATGGCGGAGAGGGTAGCCCCAGACAGGTCTTGTAGATGCAGTGACAGGGATCACCGGTTGAGTTTTTGCTGCTGTTGTGGTTGAATTTTTGCGGCTGTTGAAACCCTGTGAACATCAGCTGCGTATATCAGACGTTCAACGTTGGAAGTCTGTAAATAAGGCATTCCACTGTGGTCGATTCATAATCAGGACTTATCCACAAACTAATCGTCATGCTGGCCTGAGTTATCCCAGCTGTGAATGGCTCTCTGTACTGCCAGCGCAAGTGTTTCAGCAAACCACAAGACTGGCCCGCTCATAGGCCGACTTAGCTAGTTCATGGTCCATTGCACCAGCTTCCACCTATGTCTCAGTATCCTTGTAGGACATACGACATGATCCCCCGAAGTTGTTGTTTCATTTCCCTTGCCCCAAGTTTCTAGAAATCATGCATGTACTCCTTCTTTATCCGAGCAGCTTACTTATCGTTGTTGCAACGATGAGCCCTTGATCTGGTCGCTTTTCGCACTCGACTTGCCGTTCTATAACCTATCCTGTACCCCTATGTGCTGCAACCAGAGCACTTCGGAGGAACACTGATGCCAATCATCTCACGACAATAGATATTGAATTCGTCCTTTCTTCTTAGCATTCAGCAGTCGTTTCATGAATCCGAATCATTGTTGCCGTGAGGTCGTGACAACCAAGTTACACTTGTGGGCGAGTGTGCCATGCTGGAGGAGCTCTCCAAACACTCAGCCTAGCCTTCGTGGAAATGATCATCCTAGGCGATCTGCAGACTCCCCGACATCGAATATCGTCTTGTATTCCTTCTCCTTCACTCGATCATCCTTGATCATTCTATGGATATTAGTACCAAGTTAAGCATTTCGTGGCAACACCCGGACGTACCGAGAATCAATCCTCGTGTCCTCACTCTCAACCTTGAGCGCCGCGTGTGGGGTTTTCGCATCAAGCACGAAATGATTGTCACAATGTGGGCAATACTCGTCGCTACTCACGGTCAGCTTAATTTAAGTGGCGTAACCGATCTGACCTGTCTTCGAATTCATCCATGTTCTTGCGGAAGGCTTTCTTGCACTTCTTGCAGACGAAAGTCATTTCCATGGTACGAAGAAGTGGATGGTTTTCTTGCTCAGCATGGCAGTCTGCACAGTCAAACCATTTTCGACCTGTGCTGCGTTAGTAAAAGTTGCGAGCGCACGTAGTCTCTTGCATACAACAAGGAGATCGAATTGATACTTGGGCATTCAAAACGTGTTTACTGTAGATGTCAATAGGTGTTTAATAAGCAGCGACATTTTCGAACACACCACATTTCATAAGGTTGTCTTTGCGTGAATAATGGTACCAATTGTCGTGGTCTACAAGTAGTAGCGTCTCTAGTCCAGTGCTTAAGACTGAAAGCGTTTGATAGGCACGATCCTAGTTTGGAAATGGCGGAAAGGACAAGGCTAGCGGAGGAGGGGTCTCAGCGGAGCCTTGCACCGCAGGACTGGATATGGACATTCAAGGCGGAAGTGTACCATAGTCATTTGAATCAGTCGCAAAGACCCAACGACCGTTTTCTCGAAGTTGTGTCACTTCCCTAATTCTAGAACTCAAGACAAGCGCTGCTGCAAGTGTCACCACACGCTCACGAGTTCCGGCAGCAGCCCAGCCCGTCTGCCTTTCTGCACAGATGATGAATTCTTTGTCCTGCGCACCCTAGAAGAGGTCTACTGCGCTCCCAGCTCATGCTCGGCTACCATAATCTTGGTCATACAATTCATAAGCATGCGAAATAAATATGGAAAGAGATGGAGACCAAGGTCCACACGCAGCCGCTTTTAAGCCCGTTTCGTCCTTGAGGGCGAAGTTCGAAGGTCTGCACGGGCAGAATGTTGGTGGGACATCGGAAAACATTTTGAAGCCTACAAGTTCGACACTCAAGCCCATAGATACCAGCAGACCTACTAGTTTGACAAGAGCATCACTGGATCTCCCAAGACCAGCTTCACCATGGACGGCCCAAAAACCAGAATTTCAAATTGGTCTACAAACACCCGGGCTAGTGAGCAGAGGCTCGGAATCCCCTACACGCTCGAACCACAAACGGCCTATGTCAATGTCAATAGGATCCTCTCCGAAGTTAACGCCATCAGTACAAATCGAGTCTCCTAAGTCTCCACCCCGCTACCTTGTCAATCGCAACTCATCTAGGTCACCTGAAAGAGTAGGTATCGCGGGTTTTGGTAAAATCCATGATCCAGTGGGCCATCATCCAAGTAGAACGCCGACACGAACATCTACTCCGGTAGCCAGGCGTCACGATGCCAGCCCGGCTGAGGCCACGGAATTCGGTGCCGAACCGAAGCCTATCAATCTCGCACGACCCAAGTCACCGGTTCCTCCTCCTGTAAATCGGGCCGACAAGCCAAGGATTCCGGCTAAGCCGCAGAACATAGGTCCTATCCCAAAAGTTCCTGATTCAAACTTGACAACGAAGCCTTCAGCCCCGTTGAGCGAGCGACGAGTTTCACCTTTCAGCACACCGCCCAGTAGTGACGATGATTCTCTTGTTCCTCGCAAGATCGACAAGCCACCGATGTTCAAACGCCCTTCTGATGAGCGGACTACTACCGCAGAGAACTTTTCCGCAACAAGAGGTGATGAGTCACGGATTACGTCTCGCCCAAGCGATGCTAGATTTGCTGGCTTTAGTGCACCCCGGACAGTTGTTGAAAAGAGGGATCCCAGACAATTGGGCTTTTCGTCCTCTGGAGCTGCTCTTCAAACAGCAGAGGTCGTCAAACAAGCCCCGACACCCACAAGAATCATTTCACCGCCCACTGTTTCAGCTAGTGATGCACGAGACCTGGGGTTCAGTACAAGTAGTCCTGTCACACGCCAGCAACCTTATGCTCTACCACAATTTTCATCACGGCAGGATATTCCCGTCAAACCAGCATCTGCCCGAGATCCACGACAGCTTGGCTTTGGTGGAGGAGGGAGCACGCCGACTACTCCCCTAGACCAGATACGTCCCGATCTTCCGCAGAGATCAGCACTTAGGATCCCACCGCCTCGCCCGCCCGATGACTCGAAGCGTCCAATATATGTGCCTAGCATCGCGCGACCAGCGCCCCGGATACCTGGCTCAAATTCCATTAGCACGTCTAGAAGAGCATCTGAAGACATGCTGCGGAACAACAACATAACTCTCCCAGAGCCTCATTTCCCACCTCCGCCAAAGCGAGGTACATTCAATTTTGAAGATCTGCGTAAACAGGAAACCCTCAATGTGCCGACACCGATGCCACCAAGAAGGCGCTCCTTGGATGTAACCCCACACCGAAGCGACGATTCTGACGATGCAGAAGAGCCTCAACCAGAACCCACGACCTTGCGACATGATTATCCAGATGCTACGCACACGAATAGGAGACCACCAATCTCCAATCCCAGTCGATGGCAAATACATGGTAAGACTGACGGAAGAGCTTTTGACATATGTGGTCGACTGTTATGCACAGCAAGCTACCACACCAGGATCTTTGACCTCGACAGTGGTGACGAGCTGCTCGATCTCAATCATGGCGAAACTGTAAAAACTACAGCAGTGCTATTCAAGCCTGGAGCCGGGATCGATGCTGAGGGCAAGAGAGTGTGGATTGGTAACAACCTGGGCGAATTACAGGAGATTGATCTCGAAACTCATGTCACTGTAGCGCAGAGTTCAGCGCATAATAAGCGGGAAGTCATACATATTTTCCGTCATCAAAGGGATCTATGGACACTGGATGATGAAGGTAAATTTTTCGTTTGGCCAGCTGATGAGGCAGGCTCTCCGAATCTCAAATACACGCATATTTCTCACAAGTTGCAGAAAGCGCCCACTTATGCAATGATTGTGGAAGACACCTTGTGGGCGGCTTCCGGAAAGGAGATTCGAGTCTACCGACCAGGTCAAGAGTCTTCTTTCAATGTCCTCAAAACACCACTGGCACAGACTGCCGGCGACGTCACTTGTGGCACGTATTCAGGGACTGACGGCAGAGTCTATATTGGTCATACAGATGGAAAGGTCACTGTATACACTCCGAATGATTATCAATGTGTTGGTACTGTGAAGGTTAGTGACTACAAGATTAACGCCATGACGATCGTTGGAGACAAGCTGTGGGCTGTGTACAAGACCGGGAAAGTGTATGTATACGATACCTCAACTACACCATGGAAAGTCAAGAAAGACTGGAGAGCACATGCAGGACCAGTGACAGGTATCCTACTTGATCCTAGTAGTGTCTGGACCTCGGGACGCTTGCAAGTTGCGACTACTGGCCATGATCAATTTGTGAAGTTGTGGGATGGTATGCTAGAGGACGACTGGGTCGAAGCCACAATGAATGAGAAAGATGCTGATTATTGCACTTTCCGAGACATTCGTGCGGCCGTGATAACCTGGAACTGTGGTGCAGCTTCACCTCTAATGCTACGGACCGACTTTATTGCAGATGCAATTCATGCCACTGAACCAGAACCCCCGGAAATTCTTGTCTTCGGCTTCCAAGAAGTCGTCGACCTTGAAGACCGCACAGTGACAGCAAAATCAATCTTCGGCTTTGGAAAGAAGAAAGAACATAAAACCGCCACTGACCAACAGCACCAGTCCAAGATTTACCGCGAATGGCGCGACTATCTTTCCCGCTCTATAGCCAAGTACATACCACAACATCACTACACCGAACTTCATACCTCTTCGCTCATAGGCCTCTTCTCATGCATATTCATCCGCACCACCGAGAAGCCTCACATATCCAACCATGCCATGTCAAACGTAAAATGCGGCATGGGTGGGCACTACGGCAACAAAGGCGCTCTACTCGCTCGCTTCATCATTGATTCCTCCTCACTCTGCTTCATAAACTGCCACCTCGCAGCCGGCCAAACCCACACATCCCACCGAAACAACGACGTCGCCGCCATCCTCGAATCCGAATCCCTCCCCCTAGAACCCGACCTCGACACGCGCACAACCCTTTTCGTCGGCGGCGGCGACGGCGCCCAAATCCTCGACCACGAAATCTGCATCCTAAACGGCGATCTAAACTACCGAATCGACACAATGCCCCGCGACCTAGTAATAAAACACATCACCAACAACGACCTTGCCAAACTCCTAGAGCGGGACCAAATCAACGTCTCGCGCCGGCGCGTCGCGGGTTTCCGCCTCGCCCCTTTTACAGAACTCCCCATCACGTTTCCCCCAACATATAAATACGACGTCGGCAAAGATACGTACGACTCTTCGGAAAAGAAGCGCAGCCCTGCATGGTGCGACAGGCTCTTGTACCGCTCGACTACAGGACGCGTGAAACAGCTTGAATACCGTCGCCACGAGGATGTTACGTACAGTGATCATAGACCTGTAAGTGGCGTTTTCCGGATCACGGTTAAGAAAATCGATGAGGCGCGACGGAGGGATGTGCTGAGGAGTACGTATGCGGAGTTTGAAAAGATGAGACGTGGGGTGCTGGAGGAGGGGTGTGTTAAGTATTTGGTTTCTTCGTTTGGTGTGGGGAGGGAAGAGGCGCAGCGGCTTATTAGGAAGGGCGTCAAATAGACAGGTACGACACTAAGCAGGTAGGTAGGTAGGAGCGTAAGGGCATGAATCAATATAGTATTCAGCAATTGAAAACTCTGTGACTACTCAAGACAGACATCTATACACATTTTGGCGTACCGATGATGATGACGGCTATCTATTTTGAACTTTTCAGGAACGTTGTTGTGTACTTAATCCTTGCTCGTCCGGCTATTTGATTGAGTGAGTAGATTAAAGTGTTGTCAGAATGATGATACGATAACGCCTTTGACCACTTCAACTTCTACTTCCACTCCTTCAACCATAGCTAAGCACGATCAACCAAATTACTTTACATACAATGATGAAGCAGTATGGAGAATCTCTAACCAGTAGTACAGAACAGAACATGGAATAGAAATGTGGAAGCAGCATTAAAAGAAGCAAGCTTGTTGTTATTATCACCCTCATCCCGAGCTCCAGTCCAGACCATCAAAACACGTTCCATGCGCCTCCTTGAGCCATAAGATAATCTGCCTCCCAGTTTTCTGACTGCACTAAGTATAGATTGGGACATCGACAACGACGAGCAGAAGCATACATACAGATATAGAGTAGTTAGTGATCATACTCTCATAAACCAGACAGGTTTGTTTGCAGAGCTATTGTGCTTGCTCAGCTTCGCTTTCAGTGAGTGGTTGCGATGTTTCCCCCCAACAAGACTTATGCCTCAGCACCCTTCTTCTTCTTTTGCTCCACCTTCAGCAACAATGCTCTATTGATGTGTGGTAGTACACCACCGAATGCAATGGTGGCACGGATCAAGGTGTCTAGCTCCTCGTCGCCTCGGATGGCAAGCTGTAGATGACGTGGTGTGATACGCTTGACTTTTAGATCTTTGGCGGCGTTGCCAGCAAGTTCGAGGACTTCAGCAGTGAGGTATTCAAGGACTGCTGTCACATATACGGCGGCTGTATGCGGGTTTTCGTGTCAGTGATAGGTCGAAAACAGGCTTGAAGAAAGGAACAAGTGAACATGAAGTCACGTACCTTTTGCGCCTACGCGCATCTTGTTTTGAGTGTTGTTCTTGAGGAATCGCTTGACTCGACCGCAGGGAAACTGCGAAAGACGCGTCAGCACATCAATTCGACGGCTAGGCAGCTTGAGAGATGGCGTGCGAGCAGTAGCGATGTGCGCGTCAATCTCACTGCGTCTGCCTGTGTTCTCTTCTCGAGTAGGGCGTGAGAGATGTTTGACGCGTTGCTGGCACGGACAAATGCTATGCTCAACGCGCCTCGTTCTGACTCTTTCGCTCTACCATTCCTTTCGCGCATTAACTCACCTGCAAACCAGCCTTTGCGCTGTGCGACTTCTGTGTCTTGGTACCAGAATCCTTCGCGCCGGTGGCCTTTCCACCAACACTCTTGCCTTTACCACCTGCCATTGCAACGATAATGAGGAGGGAAGGGTTTGAAGATCGAAGTGTACGCGACGCGAATTGATGTTTGAATAAGTAAGAGTGTATGCGACGCGTAAAATGTGGATGGAGAGGAAGATAAGAGTCAAGGCGGGAAGATGCGCGTTTGCTTTTCGAGTAGACGAAGGCAAGACCTATGACAGATTTAGCGGGGCCCTTGCTTGGCACTTGCCCTTCATCAGTCTCCTCCTTAGAGGAACTGCGAAGGGCTGAGTTGTGCTCTCCTATAATGCAATTAACTCTTTCGAGCTGTAGGAACAGTATCGAGGGGTCTTGTTAGTGCTTCTTCGAATAGTGCATCACCTCGGACATTGTGGTGGGTGAGAAGTGCTCTGCCATCAAAATCATCCTGACGCTGATTAGTGTTGAAGGATCCCACTGGAATAGGAAAGCCCGGCGCATGACTGCTGCCATCTCATGCAAGATTGCCACAAAACCAGCAGTTGTGAGCTGAGCCTCGTGACCAAAATGAAGACATTAGTGACTCTCCTTTGCGCTGACATTGTTCCTTTTCAGCCTTCGAGGTGGTTGTAATCGAGTATCTCAGATCAACTGCATTTCACCTGAGGAAACACGGCATTATCACATGACTTTCAAGGCTTGCAGTCTAACCAATTTGAGCGCTAAGACCTTCATACCCAAACACTCCGAGTTCTGGAAGTCGTTTTCTGCACAGCATGAGCACCTTGCCACAAGTATTTGGCTAACGAATGAACAAGGATTAAAGTAATCGGTTCTATTGTTTAACAAAACTTGCGTTATTAGGATACATGACTATCGGGTATTATGGGACCGTTGGAAGATTTCCTCACTAGAACATCGTTCTATGCACCAGCCGCAAGTTCAAACAGAACTTACAGTTATGCCACCCACTACGTTCACCACCACAGGTATATATTAAATGCTGTTGCTATTCTCAATCACAAAAAATTCAGTAAACTCATATCTCCACCGGGTCTTTGGCACAAAATATTTTCAGCTGCAACTGCAGCAAACGTTGCCATCACCTTCGAGTTTGCAAATTCATGGGTTATTCGTAAAAGGGGTTGCCTGTTGTTGTCACAAGTCGTGATTTCTTATTCGTGTCGAGCTTCATCAAACCGTTTCTAAGTTGTCCAATCAGATGCACAGTCGTGAGGCTGTCTTATGCGTCTAACTTTTTGCTGTCCAGATGGCATAGTCATGTCATTTCTTCGTCAGATCATTGTTCTCGTCAAAAGCAAGGGTGAGGCATCATCCCGGCTTGTAGAGGGGTATCTGTTCAAATCATTCATTCAGCAATTGCTGCTGAGGCCGTTCTCAATTCATCACTGCCACGTCCATTGTGGCGTCGAAAGCCCATTACGCCGTTCGAGTTTGGTCCGCGTGATTGGCGCATGGGTGCGGTGTTTTCTGCGCCAATGCTCACTGTGCGCTTGCTACCAATAGGTGCAGTAGCTTGATATGAAGGTTGATCCTCCCAGGCTGACGTGCTATTAAAGAAGTTGCTACGCTGGCGTCGCGGGCTGGTCTGGTTGCTTGGACCATTTCCAAGGGACATACCGTTGAAGCTTGAGATCAGAAAGGGTTCATCTCGATTGCCGCCCATAGCCGGGTTAGAGGCCACGGGAGTTAGTGTGGGGGTGTTCGATCCAGCAGTATCGGCCATAGCTTGGAAGCGGGCTCCATTGGTCTGGAGGGCTGCAGGAAAGCTGGCTGATGAAGGTGCCGGCGACGGACTCCAAGAGCGTAGATCTGCAAACGACTTCGCATTGCGAAGATTGCTGTTATCTTGTCTATTGAAATTGTCGCTGACATCAAGAAGTCCCACTGATGCCTGCCCACGTAGCTGAGCATAGTTGGGCCCGTCATATGGTCGCACCTCACCATAGTCGGTAGTCGATGTTCTAACCAAGCCTTGATGTACATGAGCACTTGGATTAGGTGGACTAATGTTCGATCCAGAGGTCGGTCTTTGAACATGGACCTGTCGTTGCTCTCCTGCGCCGTGAGAGGTATGCAACAGACCCATGTGGTGAGCCAAAGTGTGAATAATGCGCCTATGCTCGGGTACAAGATCTTGTGGAAAAATTAGAGTTTCGGGCTCGCCAGCATTCTTGAATATGGTCAGCTGAGTGTAGTATTCCAAGGTGGTTGGGTCGTTCATGTCGACATCAGCACTAGCAGGGGGTCTGGCCGATTGTCGGTGGGACAGAGGCGAAGGAGTATTCCTTGCCTGCGAAAGAGCTGATAGAGAGACTTGACTATGTAGCTGTTGAGTGGAAGGTCGGTGCTGCTCCTCTAGCTGACCCCGACGTTCCCTCTTCTCTCGCTCGATTCTTTCTCGTTCAACGAGCGGGAGCATCTTCTTGTACTCGACACGAAGTTTTCGTCCACTGAGCTCCATGTGATTGAGCGCCTGAATGACCTGTTCAGTTTCGTTGGGACTAGTGAAATTCGCAAAAGCCAGTCCTCGAAACACACCATTGTCAAAATGATAGTTAAAGGCATATGGCAATGGCAGGTTCATGTTGACCATGAGTTCGACTAGTTGTTCCTTCTTTACAGCAAATGGAATGTTCTTGATGACTATGGCAGTGGGGATTAGCTCGTCATCATCCAGTTGGTCCTGTCGGCCAGCAATTGAAGGCTGTCGTCCAGCCTGTGACGCTGGCTGTTGAGGATAAGATGCATCGTCCCAGAGCTAGTATCAAGTCAGTCAGTCGCTTCTCGCGTTTTCGAAGGTCAAACATACATTCGAAATTCCAGTTCGACCTCGACTGGGTCTGACGCTTCGCGATGCATCCTGAAGCATGCCAGTGGCAAAATTTGGGATGCCGTTCGAGCCAGCGTTCCACGTTTGCGCCGCGCTAGAATCGAACGCGAATTGGATGTTGCCAACTGGGCCGTTCTGCATGTTGTTCTGCATGGAAGGAGGGAAAGGACCATTGGTGAATCGGAGACTATGACCGGCGTGATTGTTGGCAAAGGAGTTGTTGTTTGCAAACATGTTTCCCTGCATAGAGCCGTATCCATTGTCTATATGTCGAGAGTTTCCTCGATTCACTGAGAGATGTTGACCACGGTAAACACGAGGCGATCGTGTGCTAGGATCGTCGTAGAACCCATCGTTCATGTTGGAAAACGTTGCCATGTTCTTGATTATCGCGAGATCCCTTCTCTCTTTTCTATGGCAGATATCTATGGAAACCAGTCGATGTTTGATCTATCAAGCAACTGCTTGTGTCGCGTTGGTGCGGTACCAAGGGTAGATGAGATCGATCGCAGGAATTTTGAACAGTGATCGCGCTCAGCTGTCCCGTGCCACTCGGAGTCTTACACCAAAGTTGCAAATTCCTTCCCTTCGCGCAAGTCGTTGAGATGCAATAGTGAGGTGAAACAGGTATGGAAAGGCGCGTTTCGAGGTTTGCGTAATTCAGAATGTGCCGGATGTAAGGAGTGGAAAAAATTTCATGGCAGTAATGCACGAACGATGATTAAAAGTCGCATGGAACAGTCATATGGATATCAGGTCGTTAAAGTAGGATGCACATTTGAGGTCGTGATAGGAGAAAGGTTGCCAGGCACAATTTAGCTTGCGAAGAATTGAGACGGTGGATGGCAGGTATCGCAAGACACACCAAAGGCAAAGAAGGAGAGATTGCAAAATGGAAGATAGCGTAGGAAGCTAGTGTTTTTAGCCCAGGAGAAGGCCTTGTAAGCAGTTTGTGTCCACCAAACGATCAACTTAGGGCAAGCCCGTTCACAGACACTGTGCTCTACGCTACACCTAGACGACCCCCCACCCATCTCAAAGACGCCACATCACTTCCAGATGTCAACCAATCTCGTGCGCCTGACTGCGTAGGGAAACATCCTTGACTTGACAGAGCGAGAAAATCCTCCTTCAGGGCGAACCAAACAGTGTCTCGGAGGCATACGTAACATGCAGATGCAGCATGCATGGCAAGAGGCGACGAGGCCATTATACATAGTCGAAATGCCTTGTATTTTTCAGAGATCCTGTCACCTGTCCATTCGGCCAAGTCGCCTGCTGCAGCCCTGCAACCACCGTCACGCTCCATTATGTACCAGATTAACAGCCGTCAAGCCATATCCTGTATCGCATGACCCGTCTCTTCCCTTGATCTGGCCAGCTCATCTCTTTCCTCGAGCCACACTTAATTTTATCTACTCCATTCAGCTTCACTTGTCATAGAAACTTGGACTCAAACTTGTCCCATGAACATGGTTACCCCTATTGTTTTGACTTCGAAGGTCGATCAAGGCCTACTCCACTGCCCGGCCGGCTGATCCCATCCACAACCGTCTCTGTGTGGAAGTTCAATTCTTTCTGACTACACCAAGAGTGAGTCCCTCCTCGACTGCAAGAGCGGATTGGTCATTATGTGAAACATGCGACACGATACGGAACCAAGTCAAGTACGGTACTTGATTCCTCTGGACCTGACTTGCTGCAAAAATCAAGCGGACTCTTTATGGGACACGTTCGAGCGAATGGTCACTGTAAATATACCTACGTAACCTGAATATTCTCCGACCTTGCTGACGTTACTGGACCGTGGACAAGCTGGGGCCTGCTAGACACGCCCGCACTAGCGCCTCCATACCCTTGACACATCTGCACAGCTCTCCCTGCTCGACTCGTGCCGAACACGAATGCGGCTTATGAAGTGTTGCCGCATCCTGAAGCTTCTGGATGAAATCGGCTTCGTGCACAGAGGGCGTTCGATAGTCCACCAGCCTGTGTGTTACTGTACGATTAAGTCGTGCAAGTTCATCATATTGATATGCAGAGGTAGAATACACTCTCCTCCATGATCCACTTTCCGCCCCGAGGCCAAGACGACCTTCTTCATCACCTGGCAGAAGAAGAGGAGCAAAATCTACCTACATTATGCGCACCCAGACGCTCAGGCTCGTCCCGCCGCTTTTACCAAAGACGTAGATAATGTAGAGTTTCTATTTACCGCGACTCTATCGTTAAAGATAATTTGAGATACGAATATCAAACTTCAGCAATCCTGAACTCTCCGAACTTCTCGTCTGCTAACAACCATTTAATGCCTTCCACACACAACTGATCCCACTTTGTCGAAGCGGACAGTCGATTTCCAAATCTTCGAAATCCATGCGGCACTCCTCTGATGACAGTGACTCTTACGGAGACCCTACCAAATTAGCGACGTCAGAAAGGGCATGGAAAACTTACCCATTATCAGCAAGCTGTTGTCCGAACAAGATGCCTTCATCACGTAAGGGGTCCAACCCAGCAACCACGATGAACGTTGGCGGACTTTTCACAGAAGCATTTCCTGGACTGAGTCGAAAATCCTGTGGATCAGGTTTTGCACGCAGCATATCTGTGAACCATCTCATTCTGTCCATCGGCAATATCGGTGCATCCTTATTGGTAATGACTGATGAGACACCAGGCCTCATCTTCGCAAATTGAGGCTCATAACAATCCAAGTGGACCAAATTCGGTATCAATAACAATTGACCTTTCAAATGATGATTCTGCAACAGATGAGTCGTGTTGGTTCGAAGTCGCTGAAAACCTCGCTCGAAGATACCAGCTGTTCCCCACATCTTTCGAAGTTCTTTGATCGTAGCATACAGTATATCGAGCTCCTCTTGTGCGTGATCCTTGATGTTGGATTGATTTGAGGCTTGTGACAAGACGAAGAAGGCTGTAGCACAATACCAGCAATTGATCGGCATAAGAAATCGAGTGCTCCCTCTAATCAAGATGTCACGGTAAATGCGAGCAATGCAAGTTGCCGCCATCATCGCTGTCGGAGAGATCGCTGGCAGAGAATTTTCTGAACGTTTCAAATGCAGTACGATAACAACTGCTAAATACGGCAGATGGAGCTGATGAATATCTCGATTAAACCCTTCTGATCGTTCTTCACCAATCGAGAGATGTAACTCCTCAGGTAAAGTGTTGATCCAGTCTGCTAATTGTTTCCCGGGATGTGCGGAGTCGTGAGAGGTAGATTGTGACAGGTATTTTGCAACGTCCCCAATGATGCGGCATAGCTTCACCCATGAGATGAAAATCCCAACTTTCATTGAATCGCAATCAGGAGGAAAATCGTCAAGATATGGTTCGTCAATACTGCAGTCATCGAGGTCGATGATGCATGGCTTCCCCTGACAGACAGCAGTCAACCTTTCTCGGCAGAACGCTGTCCACCATACTCTTTTTCTCATTCCCGCCTCTGCATCGATTGCAGTCGATTCACGATGGATTCCCATCTGCTGCGCGTGTCGGATGACAACTGATGTCCACCACCATGATGCATGTCGATGTACAGCTGTAGGAGCTCGAGGACTCCACCAGTAGAACAATAAGACAGCTCTCAACGAAACCAGGACTTCAGGCTCCTCGTCATCATAGAAGCGTCTCCTTGCTCGGTTATAGTATTGCTCCGGAGTGGTACTAGTAAGTATTGGAGGTCGAATGTGACTTCCGACCAGAGCAAGGGCATCGGCTAGTAATGGTGATCTATCGAGTTGCAGCGAGAGATCGCTCTTGTCTATAATTGGACACCAAGGATAGCAATATTCGAAATACGTCTCGGCGAAGCTTTGGAGCAAATCGGCACGAACTGAGCTTTTAGTTACTGGCGTCGCAATCAATGCAGCTTGTCGGTTGGCGTCGTCTTCGTTTTCTCGGGCATACACATTCAGAAAGCCGGTGTCAACCACATAGCCTGACATGTTTCTCATCTCTGACCTCTCGCTAGCCGAAGTTGGTTGATTTAAGCGTGGAGGAGAGAACGTCGGTCCCCCGAATACCGATCCAAGCTGTACACTTTGACTTGTCGTTGGAGGGACATGAGGGAGCTCGAACACCGTTGGTGGTAGAGCAGCTATGGCAGCGTGCTGTTGTGAACTACCCACATCATCGAAGTGGTTGCTCTGTGGTTCTTCGGCCGTAGAACGTTGATCATGATGGGAATTGTGCCTGTCTCCGCTTTGCTCGCGTGCTGCACCATTAGACTCAAGCTCTTCTTCTTGCGACCCATTCACGATTTGTCGTCTTCGATCACGTCTCGAGCTGCGGAGCTGACATTCCGTGCCTATGGTTTGGCATACACTACATTTTTCGTGACCACCGACTTGTCGAGTTTGAAGATCACATTTCACTTTCTTAGTATGACAGTGTTCACAAGCAGCTTCTGCTCGTCGTTTCCGCTTGGGATGTTGCACAGTGTAATTCGTCCATTGCTGATCGACCATGTCTCAGGCAGTGATCTCCCTTCATGTTTGCCGTTGATTGGAGAGGAGTTCAAAAGGTTGGTAGAGGTCAAGCTACTGTCTCCAACCACTTGGCGAGATCCACCACCTCGCGCGAGTCTCTCCATAAACAATAGTTGGAATTCTTGGCACTTCTCATGTGGGTTATCCTCCCACCTATTTGGGTGAGGAACAACCCATAGCAATAAGATGATGATTTGTAGTTTACAGGTCGTGAAGTACATGCGTTTGACTAGATGGGGTTGCAATTTCGTCTTATATAGACAAAACGTAGAGTCACAAATTTGCAGTTGGCTGCGCTACCTCGCCGGAGTTACTTGAGGATTCTACCTTTTGAGGTGTCAGGCTGGGTCGCTCACAATTTGCGCCTCAAGGCTTGGAGTTCTCCCTCACATTGGCTGAGTCTTCTCGAGCGTTGAAATAGGGCTACCAAGAGGACGGATGGCGATTGAACTTATGGATTCCAAAAGTGAAGTGCTCCTCAACCGTGACAGGCGCGATTCGAATCCTGCTGAACACGACGAACCAGAAACTAAGGTAGATATTCCAATCCACAGCAACTTCCCAATCCAGCAAGGCTTTCCATATATGGACTTACCGACGAGCTGGTGGTATTCCCGATTGGACGGCCTCCGGATTGTTAGACCGAAGAACGAGATTCTCCGCATGCCAGTGTTGGAGTCCCGGCAAACGCTTTTGCACCGAACAAATTAAACTCGGATAACATCGTGAAAAACTGATAGCGGATTGCCTGTATATCAAAGAAACGGTGACTTCTCTAGCGTCCTAACAGCTACTGAATCCAACCATCATGTACGACTTTTCACGTTTTGATGGTCCAAGCGATGAATGGTTGGCAGTGGAGAAAAGTCTGCCGAGGCCGCTAGAGAATCAATCGCTGGAAGAGGTCAAGCAAACGACAAATGCTGGCAGAGAGGCGGTCGCCGCTAAGGAGTTTGCGGAATTGGCTGGACAGCTCTCCACAAAAGATCTGAGCATACCAACTCGAGATGGACACAATCTCGAGGCACGCACGTATCGCAGAACAGAAGGAAGACTGCCTCTGTACATTCATTTTCACGGTGGTGGGTGGTTCTTCGGTACATTGAATTCTGAGGACGCGGCTTGTGGTCGATTGGCTGTGGGAGTTGAGATTGTAGTCTTAAATGTGAATTATCGACATACACCAGAGCATCCATATCCTGTGGCATGGTGTGATGCGGATGATGCCGTTGCTTGGGCGATCGAAAATGCATCAAAGCTCAACATTGATGCAAGTCAGATCATCGTCGGTGGAATCTCTGCTGGTGGAAATCTTGCTGCTTCGACTTCGTTGAGACATGATTTGAAAGGTCAATTGTTATTGATACCGAATTTGGTCCACTTGGATTGTTATGAGCCTCAATTTGCGAAGATGAGGCCTGGTGTCTCATCAGTCATTACCAATAAGGATGCACCGATATT
>Ga0115846_100491_pt1 | contig 20841 bp, 28 predicted proteins | sample InSIn5gowninarea_2_FD_83860 | JGI IMG/M metagenome (GOLD analysis project Ga0115846, IMG submission 83860)
TGTCGAACTTCGCGTCTATCATACCTATCGTCACGGTCCTCTTCTTCATCGTATTCATCAGCACTGCGGTACTCAACGTGTTCGTTAAAGTGTACTGGCATCCTTGGTTTGAGAACCTTTGGGAGGGTTGATAACGCGAGTCGAGATTCTACAACCTCGTTATGTACTTCTTTGATCTCTCGATATATTTGATGAAGAAGAGGACCGTGACGATAGGTATGATAGACGCGAAGTTCGACACGATAGACACGACAATACTAGAGAGATCGTGTACGTCAACAGCGAATGCGCCGTGAGCGACGACAGTGATGATGAAGAGGACGAAGATGACGACGACACTAGAAGCGCTGTGTATGATGATGATGACGACGAACATAATGAACCCACAGGCTCAGAGGAGGTCATGATGTCGGGCGCTTTATGGTGGGAGCAGGATCCGAGCTTGATTGCCCTCAGTAACAATCAAGAACCGGTCAGCGATAATGAGCTCGAAGAGGCGTGGCAACGAGTTGGGTATAATCACCGGGTACTTCTTGAAGCTGTTGCACGATCGAGGAGAAACATTCGAGAAATGGAACGGAACTTGGAGATCTTGAATGGCATACATATGACACATGTCACACAGAGAATATGGATTAGCAAGTAAGTGGATGATACGAATTTGAGACGCCGTTCTAGAACACTTACATTATTAAGCTACGAGACCGCCCATGCATACTTGAATGACAAGGTCCCCACGGAAAAGATTGGGGACAGGATTAAATACATGCTGTCTATTATGGATCCGGAACCCACTAATCCGAATGAACCAGATTTGTGTGACGAATTGGAACCCATGACCCCAGGTAGCTGCCGAAACCTCCCCCCAGAACACCGATTGATCATGAGGATCAGTGATAACAAGAAATCAAATTTGCTTGAGTACTTTCCTAGTAAGTCGGCCCCCACCTTGAACTACCAAGTCTAAGTATGTGCATCAGTCATCTGCAGATTCATCCACGACGCCATTCAAACCCGAAGCAGCGAGGAACACGGTATCCTGGTGCACTGTAGAAGAGGTATGTCACGATCAGTTGCGGCAGTCATGTCCTACCTCATCTGGGCACTTCACCTCACAGCATCCCAAGCTCTGAGCTGTATCCTGTTCGAACGTCCGGTAGCTTGTCCGAATCCAGGCTTCTACGAAATGTGTGAGGTGTGGGACCAACTCGATTGTCAGTTCTGGTTCTTCGATGACGATGCCCAGCCCCCGAGATGGAGATTAAAGCCTGAGTACCTCACTTTTTTCAATGATAGACAGTTGCGGAACGGACCTACCGATCCTGATGATACGAGAGTTTTGGATCATGTCGAGCGGCCAGGAGATGGAGTTGAGTTGTTGACCAATACCGCACGCGTACTTTATCCAGCTCAAGGATGAGTTGTGAAAAGTTGAGTCATGTCTTCGTCAGCCAAGCAGCAACACATAGCTTGACAAGCAATAGTAAATAACTTTCGTATGCCTGGGCTTGCAAAAACAAGATCAAATAAACAATAGGAGCTGTAAACATATGATTTCCTATGCCAAACGGCACTTCGAGCACTACCTTGTTGGCACGAACAATGATCCGTGGGTGAATCGTCGCAGTTGCATAGAGTACTAAGCATATCGAGCAATAAAGTCAATGGTGTGCTTGTCGTCAAATTTCTGCAGGATTATCGAACAAACATAACACGGGATAAGAAGAAAGGAATGTGCTCTTTGACATATACGGTAGTCGAGGGAGATACCGCTGGAAGGTTAGCCGAGCATGTACCCGCCATGTTTGGTAGATACCCCTATTATGTTTGCTCCTGGCTCGCTTGGCTTCAACACCTCTCATAACTGTCGTTTCCTTCATGAAATGTTTCTTCTCTGTGGAAATCACCATCTAGCTTGAACAAATGGCTTTACAAAAACCCCTTATGCAAAGCTTTGAAGTTCCAGTTGTCCAGGTCAAATTGGGGCAGAACAGACAATGATGCTGTTTGCTCAATAGCTCATGGCCAATCTGACCCTGATGAGCTGATATAAGTGATCGAATTAGTTAGTCTTTGATTATTGTTTCTACTTATATACATGTATACATATTACTTCAGGTGGATTTATCTCTGGTAAGTCGGCCTGGAGCACAGGAGTGAAGGACCCAATAGATGATGAGAATGTGTTCTCGTGGTCGTCCTTGGCTTATTCCAAGATGTGCTGGATCCAACGCTTATGGAGATGACAACTAAGGAACGGGATACCCATGAGGGTCAACTTGGGGGATGTGCGTTTCTCCTTTACAAACCACATGTTTAGCTGAACATGTGGCGTTGGGAGTGAAGCACATATTGTGAAGGAAACGACAGTCTTATAGCACAGAAGGCTATACTGTGTGTACACGCCATGCCGATGAAATGGTTGCGTCAGCGATATATATGGTTAACAAAGACAAAAACTGCTTATGTTCTGGACGACCAGAGGTATCGATCTATATGGACGGTTCATTCCACCCACGACGGCGTCCACATTCCACAAGATGGTCGTGACAAAGACACTTCTGTCACGAGGGGCAATGAAGCTATAGAAAGCAGTATCACTGCTCCGTCGCTGTCAACACTTGCTCCAGTTCCAGTCGCAATACCGATACCGATCTTGTTAACATACAAGTCTATATTTCTTGACAAAGATCGATTCAAACAACAGAATGTCTGACACTCCCAGCCCGCGATCCACACCGATCTTGTGCAACCCACCAAAAGCTCCAACACAGCAGGAAACAACCGCTCTTACCATATCATCGTCAGGAACATCAACCTGGCCAACTTCTCAGATTGAAACTTTGAATCAGAACAACCTACGAAGAGGCGATACCTGGGAATCAGTATTTGCAACAGAAGGACCACCAGAACCAAATGAGATTGTTCCTGGTCTGTTCTTATCAAACATTAAGACAGCTGGTGCTTATCTATTGGGAGAAGCTCCAGAAGGGTTCCCCAAAGTGTCACACATTCTGACCATCATCTCAAGCGATTCAAGCATCTATGGACTACAGGATATACCAAAGGCAGTCGGTCAAGGAACAGCAATTGACCATTTGGTTATCTGTGAAGATGATGCTGCAGACGTCAATCTCTTGCAGCACTTCGAACGTACAGGCGAGTATATCCACGCAGGTATTACAGAGTTCCTAGATCACAAGAAGCGCAACTCATACCAGACGTCTCCTGCTGTTCAGAAGCTCCAATCCGTCAAGACAAAAGATGACAAGCTACGAAGCAGAAGCCTTTCTCCAGCTTCTGCTCAATCCACCACTACAGCCACAGCTCCACCACCAGACTCAATACCACACCCTATATCAGGCATTCCAGTCAAGACCACAACCTCGCGAAGCCAGGTAACAGCAACGCCAGCAATCGGCATAATGTCAAGAGCACAATCAACCTCCACTGCCGTTGCCCCGTACAACACGAACCTCATTATCGCTGCACGAAAACCCCAAACAATACAAGGTGGTGCAGTGTTAGTTCATTGCTACGCCGGTATGTCACGATCAGCAACCCTGGTAACAGCATACCTCCTCAAATATAGACCTGAACTCTTCACCATCGAGCTGGATACTGTGGACGAAACCATATCTCCACATATCCACAAACGCGCAATTGCATACGTCCAATCAAAGCGCTCCATTGTTCATCCAAATCGTGGCTTCCGTCTACAGCTACAGGTCTACAACGACGTTCTGGAGTGTAGTCTCTCGGATCCAGAGACGGGGAAGTGGAAGGTTGAGTATGTTGAGTGGAGGAGAGAGCATCAAAGAGCAGTTGTTGATGCGGATATGGCTCGTGCTGGTGGTTTTGTGGAGGGTTGGGATGAGAATAACGAGTATAGCGTTTGGTAATGGGTGGTGCTGTGTGGAACAATCAAATACGGGACAGGAAAGGATAGATTAGGACAGAGGGGTACGTACCTGTTGTAATGAGCTGGTCTCTTGCAATGAATCAATGGAACAATGGTTCAATAAATGTCCCTGTGTATGTACGTACGTAAGTACCTTAACATACAACTTGTGTTAACAGTATGCAATCGTTGATCTACCGTACATCTACAGCAGAAACCCCTTTATTGCGAAAACATAACTTTACTAGGAAATACACGCATACACCAAGAAACTTCAATACCCGAATTCTCGTAGTTGAAATAAACAAGTTCACTACTGATCAGAAGTTCAACAGAGATGAAGGTGAGAATGGAGTGAAAGAGAACAGAAGAAGAACTAAAATTAAGATAAAAATATAACCTTTTAGTAGAGCTATAGTCATACATGTACTTAGGTAAAACGCACTTCCTGAAAAAGGAATACTCTAAGCTACTTACCTAACTTGAACAACTAACTTTACTACTCCTTAGAAGTTTAGCAGAGGTAAAGTTGAAACGAGGATGTAAAAGAACAGAAAAAGGACTAAGCAGAAGATGAAAATATCATTTTTAGTAGAACTGCTAATGTAGTAAGTAAAAAGCACCTGCCGAACTTTGTATAAGACTCTCTTCCATCTTTACAAAGACTCGTCTGCAGCAAGAACGAGACTGTCAAGAGCACGTGAGATTGTCAACGTCGGTAGCCACAGATGTTTGTGTGAAACAAAATATCCCTTATAGGTATCTACCCAAGATACGTGCGTAGCTAGGTACATATCTACGTCCACGAGCCAAGTCACACCAGGAACACATCCCTCGGATTTCTCCTACATGGATTCACACACAACGTCCATTAACAAGAATCACGAATGACTGCCCTGTACAGTACCCCGACTACCGGATATCATCCCAGGCTCGGTTGCACTTCCACCTCCACTCTGCATCGCACCAGGAACCACACGCACAGACCCAGATGGAGAAGACACCTTCGGTATCACCGACACCGGTACGACAGTTCTCTGCTGACTAGACGACAATGCCATACTTTGCGCTTGCGCATGCCCAGTAGCAGCAGCTCCCGACTGTGTGGCCGTAACACCACTAATCCCCGCTAGTCCCGTACCCGTCGCGCTTGCAGACGTAGTCCAAACGTCCGGCCGATTCATCTCCCTCTCATTCCGAACATTTTCAAACTCGTTCCACAAATCAATGACATCCTGATACGTAACTATCGCGCCCACACCCGCACGCAACGCACGTTCCAGAAACTCCATCTTGTCACGGACTTGACGCAGACGATTCGCGTACTGGAGTAGACGATTTGGAAAGCCTTGGCCTTTGAGTAGAGACAGAAGACCTGTTAGTACGCCTGTTGTGGCGCCAAGGACAGCAATGGCGATTTGGTGCGCTGAGTGAAGAGGGACGGCACCTAGTATTATTAAGGCGGAAGCGATGACTAATTGTAAAATGAGGCAGGTGTAGGTAATTATGTTGTAGATGTGGTAGAGGCGCCATTGGTCGGATTCTTCACGGACGAGCGTGTAGTATAGCGAAGTGGCGTATTCGGCGGCTTCGTTGGAGTTGTTGTTGCTGCGATTGCGAGATGTGGAGGATTGGCGGGCGAATGCGGGCCGGGAGAAGAGGCGGAGGAGGATTAGGATTCTGGGTTTGTGGGTTGAGGGGTCTCCTGTTAAAACTGTTGCCGGTCTGATGGGGGCGGGGAGGTTTTCTTGGATGGCGGTTAAATTTGTGTTGGAGAGAGAGCGGAAACCGTAGGAGGTTTTTATGAAGCCGTTTTGGCCAGGTAGGATGGGTTGTGATTGTCCTTGGGTGTATTTGTTGTTTGATGTTTCTTGGGGTATGCCTACTAGAGCTCGGTATTGCTCGAGTGTGAGTCCTCCGTGATTTGTGGATGCTGTGGGTAACTTGGGTGCCGTTGGCTGTGGTAGTGTGGTCTGTTGTTTTTCCAGATCTCCATTATTGGAAGCGTTGTTGGAAGCACTATTGGTGATGGTGAGCTTGCCCATGCTGACCAGATCCGATGTGTTGCTCTGAGTTTGGCTTTAGTACAGCGAGTGTTGTGAAATAACGAGTGTGGGCTGAAACGATAAAGGACACCCCCACTAATTACTATCCAATTCTTGCTATGTACTTGTTATTGTAAGGATGGCGAACGGAATTGTTCCACCATTAAAGGGAGTGTTGGTTAAGGATACTGAATGGTCACGAGGGTGGGAAGAAGAAAGCAAGGCGGAGAAATAATAGAGCCTGAATCTCACACCGGTGTCCTCCATACATATTCTCATCTTTACCAACCACCTAGAAGCAGTAGAATAAGCACGAGTCAGGAGTGACCAATCATACTTCACAAACCAAAAGTCCCAAACAAGCGCAAAACAGGAATGAAAATGGCAGGGATCAGCCTTGCCAATTCTGGATTAGTGCTGTCAGCTCTTAGCGTCGTGGTCAGCCATGAGTAAGCTTCAACTCACTTCTGTCTTTCACAACTCCGCTTCGAGGTAGAGTGTGTGTACTCTGTATTGGACCGTTGACAAGGTAATAGTTGTATCCTAGAAGCGTGGCACGAAACCATGTCACTGCCGAAGTCAGTAGGCCGTGGATTCATATATCCCAATGCGGACCTGGGTGGTGTCCCAACGCTCACTGTCCCGGACTAATTAGCCGACCGCCCACTCGTGGTCTAGGTAGACCTGACCTCAGTTCTCCGCTCCTTCCACCAACAGGTATATTGTCAAATGCCAAGGAAGGAACTTCCATTCCTGAATCACTATCCCTCCTTTCCAGAGATATAGGTAGGCCATCCAGAGACTTCAAAGACGTTCCATGAAAGCACATCGCTACATCGACATAACTCTCAACCTCTACAAACAGAAACCTGGAAGACTATTTCCCGACAAGTACCAATACACCCAATTCTTCAGCCCACGACCCAAGCACACTCGAACTATCAGGACTACCACCACCATCCCCGCTGGTCCCAAAATGAGCACCCAAAAATCAATACTAATAGTCGGCCTCGCCCCTCCAAAGACCTCCACCACCTCAGACCCCCACCTCACCCCGGAAAACGCCCAAAAATACGGCTCCCCCACGACCGTCGCCAACACAATCCAATCCCAAATCCAATCCCTCAAAGCCGCAAACTACGACATCCAAGTCAAACTCGTCGACCCGTCCAACTACACCGCCACACTCGACGATATCAAAGCTACACTCGCATCGAAACACTGGGATGGATTTAATGTCGGGTTCGGGGTGAGGGGGACACCCGAGTATACAGAGGTGTTTGAGTTGCTTGTTAATGCGGCGAGGGAGGTTGCGCCGGGCACGAAGATGAGTTTTAATAGTCGACCTGATAATCTTTTTGAGTCGGTTGTTAGAAACCATGGTTGATTTACCTTGGTATCCTCTTGTGTGGGAAGCGGAGGTGTATGGTGGGTAGGAAGGGGTTCGTTGATGAGGCGCTGGTGTTGTTGAGACAGTGAGGAAATTCCATTATTGAGAAACCGGATTGACGGTGATCAAGACTTGAAATACGTAGGTACATGGACTCCTCTTTCCTGAATACTTGGTAGCATCGTCAGTCGTGGTTGAACTTGCAACCAAGCAGAAATAGTGAGCCCGTCAAAGCATGCTAGACGTTCAAGCACGAACGTACTGTCCACCACTTCTGTGTTCTACAAATATATTGCTGTGAAACTTATCTACAGAAGACTATGAAAGCATAGTCAAGGCTTTTCCGAGACCAATATCAGTATACGCCAGAGCTAGCTCGAAGAACACAGCCTCTTATCTGAAAGGTGATCACCACAACCCGTCTTGTTGATTCTATTCAACCCTCAAGCATTGCAGTCGAGCCTCTGTTTCAATAACGTCTAAAGCCTGTTTCACCTCCAGAACCTTTCTGACATCGGTCATCCAATCTCTCGACAGAACACCAGCCCACCCCTTCAAATCATTCATTTCTCTTGCCGCATTGTCGAGATCGCCCTCCTCCAATAATGTCTCCGTTCTCGTTAGGATGCTTTCCACGTCGTTACCTTCCGGAACACCTTTCTTCTGGAACATGACTTTGGAAAGCACAAACGACGCCGCGTGAGAAGCAACACCGGCATTTTCTGGAAGCAGAGATGCCTTGCGTACTTCGCTTGCAACTCGTCTAAATCTGTCAATGAGTTGTGCCGAGGAAGGTATGCCTTTTTGATATGCGGCAGGATTTATCGAGGCTACTGCAGCGTCAACGATTGGGTCACTGTCAGCGACTAGTTTGAGAGCAGCCATTTCTCGAACGAATGGAGTTGGTTTATGCGTTGCATTAGAATCATCCAGCACTGATCGTACAGCGTCGACTGCAACTTGCAATTTCTGTGTAGCGAGGTTGGCATCAATGATGCCGTTCCAATTCGAGGCGAGTTGTGTCAGATTGTCAACGTTACTACTCAAATCAGTGAGCTTCGATAGTCGTCCATTTCGTTCAGCTTCCACAAGTCCCTTAACATCGTCAATAAACTTCTTCTGCATTTTGATGCCTTGCTCGGATATCTCATTTTTATGTCGTTGCTCGAGGACTTGCTCTGTTCGCTCAACCTCGGCCTTGAGGCGTTGCTCGTACTGTTCAGCAATCTTAGCTCGTTCAGCTTCGAACTCTTCTCGATATTTGGCGTCGTCCTCCCTTTGTGATGTCTCAATTCGTTCGAGGAGTTTCCTTGCACCTTCGTCAAATTCTTTGTGCATTTCCTTTATCCGTTCCTCCGCAGCTGCATGCTCGGCATCACGAAGTGTACTGATCTTACTGGCAACAGCAGTCAAAGATTCCTTGGCCTTTTCCATAGGAGCAGAATATCTGTTTGCTGTGTCGGCGCCATCAGCATTGACGACAGTGATCAGATCGTTTAGGATTTTGACGAGATCCTGCACGACTGGCTCATTCGCATTGGGTACGTTGACGTTTGAGATTGCTGTCACAGGGGGAAGGACTGGTGGTCGAGGATCAGACTTGGGACTCGGTATAGCTGGCGATGGTTGGGCGGCTGCCGCTTCAGCTTTCGTCTCCTTCTTGGATTCAGCCTTGGGTTTTGTCTCCGCTTTGGCAGGTGCGGCTGTGGAGGATGCATCCTTCTTCGCTGAAGATACAGTAGCTGACTTTTCCTTTACAGTTGAACCACTAGGACTTTCTAGTGTATCCTGCTTTACAGCTTTAGCATCGTCAACAGCACTCATGTGCTTGCCATGTTGTGATACATCACTTCCTTTCTTTTCGTCTACGGTTTTCCACGACAGGCCAGATTGGGAAGGAATCTTGACCCTTTTCTGTTCCCCATCCTTTGATGCCAATGGCGATTTGTAGACATTTGCTCGGGCATTTGGAAAACGTCTGACAAAGGCCCGCTCCTCAAAGTAGCGAACAGCATCCTCACCAAAGGGCACGTATTCCGTGAAAAAATCATGGAAGTTATCATTTCTCAGGGCGAACCAGACAGCTCCTCCATATCCTAATGCGCTTATCAGAGTTAGGTAGAACAACAGTCGCAGTCGTCGCCAGCGTCTTGGTGTACGTGGCGGAGAGGAGGGAGGTGGAGGCGGAGGTGGAGAAGAAGGTGTTGCTGGTGCTATCGGTGGAGTTGATGCTGTTGTCGATGGTGGTGGAGTGGTTGCTATCGTCGATGGTGCTGTCGTTGATGTTGGTGGTGGTGCAGACGGTGGCGGTACTGTTGAAGCTTCGGCTACTGAGATTGAAGCTGGTGTTGCCGTCTTGCCGGAAGTGCTTGTCAAGCTTGGAGATGGTGGTGGTACTGATATCGACGCTGGCGTTGCCGTTTTACCGGATGCGCTTGCGATACCTGGAGACGGTGGTGGTACGGCCGACGCTTCTGCTACTGATATCGACGATGGTGCTCCTGTCTTGCTGGCAGTACTTGTGGAGTCTGGAGACGGAGGAATCTTTGGTACATTCTCGGGTGGTATCGAGGTTGTAGAGGCAGGAGTAGCAGAGGTCGCTACTGGAGGTGTCACTGGCACCTTTGGTACGACCGGAACATTAGGCGTGTTAGGCTTGTAGCTTGCGTCAGAGCTCAATGTAGGGCCACTGCGCTCAGCATACCCTCTGATCTGCTAAATCGTAAGCTTTTGTGTTCTTGGACGGATAGTTCGACCAACCTGTGTCGCCAGCGGCCTTGACACGAACTGCCGCCGAGCAGCTACGCCCAACGGTCGTGCCAATCGTAGCATCTTGAGCTACAAGGCCGACACACTTGCGAAGGAATTAAAGACAAGGGCGGACGGAGAGAATGTCGCGTGCGAAAACGAGTGTTGGGAGGTCCAGTGTTTTCCGAGCGCAGCTTGAAAAGCTTCTGGCACTTCGGGAGCTTGCAGGGAATGACGACCTACGGCTGAACGCGCGAACAAGAATGCAATTACTTGTGAATGCCTGAGGCAACAGAATGCCTACTCGCGCCTCAAGTTGGATAATAGGAGAACATCATAGATCATACTCAGAACGTATCGAATGAGCTGCACAGTTCGTGTGAAAGACAATGAATTAAGCAAATCTAGCAGCGTACACCAAGGAACCACGAACGCCTTCGCTACACATGTGCTCGATCGACTGTTTACTTTTGCTTCTTCTCAAGCTTTCTCCTCTTTCCCCGTAGTTTCTCAGCTTCAGCATCTTTTAGAGTGTTTGAATGCTGCATCTTTTCATACAGCTTCCTCTTCTTGTTGCTCATCATCATCTTCTGTCTTTCAATTTCCTCATCAGCCTGCTTTTGCTGAATTGTGCGTTCCTGCTTCCGTTTGTCCTTAGCAGTCTTGGTTGACTTCTTCGCACTCAGAGACACGCCAGCTGCCTCTGCAGCAAGCTCAACTTCGTGCTCGTCCTCCTCGTCTCCGTCTTCTGGAATATCCTCCTCCTCGAAGCCACCAAACGAATTGTCTTGAGCTTCTTCATCCTCTTCGTCATCGCCCTCCATGTCTACTTTCATACCGTCAGCAGCACCATTGATCTCTTCTTCGTCAGATACATCAGGCTCGGCGTTCTTAAGAAGTTCCTGCGCTTCTTCATCATCGAGTTCCTCGTCCTCATCTTCCTCTTCCTCACCTGGGAGCTGCTGCTCTTCCAGGGTAGCTCTCGGATCGTACTGACCTTTGACTGGCTTCATCCAAGGACTCAAATGAGGTGGCAGAGTAGCACCAGGAGCGTACAAATCTGTCCTTGCCAGCCTTGCTTCATTGACACAATCCCATACCCACTGAGGTTGGACATAGATTCTTCCCGCAACGATGAAGCCTGGTTTCACGGCTTGCTGGTCACCGTTTGGTGTGCCAAACACAGCAGCAGGTCTGTCAACAATCTGGTGTGTTATCCGTGAATCGGTCTCATCATGTGTGAACGCTCCTTCTCCTAAGACTCTGTCCCACCCTATTCTCTTGCAGCCGAACGCTCGTAACAAAAACTCAATAGGGTGTCTGGGAGCTTCCCTAGAAATGTAGAAGGTGAAATTGGAAAATAAGCTTGCGGCTTCGTCGCTGCTTGTCTCAGGCTGTGGCAGCTCGTCCGCCTCGGGCGCGGAGACCTCGAAACGATCAATATTGCCGTCCACTTCAACGTCATCTTTCACTTCATCCTGTAGCTGCATTGCGTCTCCCTGCTCTTCTTCTTGTGCAATTTTGTCTATGGTTGCTTGTACATCGGCCGAGTTACCGCTCTGGGAATGACCATTAGTGATTGCTTTCGTCTCCTCGCCGTTCTCGATTGCACTGTCCGTAACATTGCGACCTTCCAAAGTGAATGCTGCAAGCTCCGCACCTCTCTCGTCACTTGTTACGTCGAACTTTGGTGGATAGACCAAGCCAATCGACGTATATAACTTGTAGTTGATAAAACCCAAGAGTGTGCAGTAGAACTCGACAAAAGTGCCCATTATACGGTAATCCACATCTTGCGTTACCCTTTGCACAAATCGATATGGCACCAACCACATGATATCTTGTCCTTGTATTGTGGCTTGGTAATAGATGCCCTTGATCGATAGAAACGACTTTTTCAGCGAGTTGGTTGTAATGAGATAATGCTCAAACTCATGGCACAACCTCTGACATCGTGCAATCACTTTTGGAGGTACAGTTTCAGTTGAAGGAAGGTTGGCAAACAGAAAGAGTAAAGACAAGGCATCGTCAAGATCCCGCAAAGCGTCGACAAAGGTAGGGTATCGTTCTCGCACTATATGGTCTAATTTGATCTTTGGTGTACCATTTCGTTCCAGTCGCACCGCATCTTGCAGCTCATTCCGTCCAAGAGACTTTGCAATTTTCTTCGACAACGCTTTCTGGTCCCGGAACTTTGCTAGTAGTGGTTCGTGAAGGAGATATTGGATATCTTTGGTGTAGTAGAACGTAGTTGAATGTGTCGCAGACTTGTTGGCCTTCTTTATGTTTCGAGGTTCTCGAGGATAAATTCCTTTGAAGATGCATAGTCGGCGGAAATCTGGCAGTGATATCTGTAGCTTTCGCACAGCTTGAGTTCTAGTAATGTAATTCTTTGCCTGCCCGGCTTGGCCTTTCTTTTTCTGCTTCGCCATTTTGAGTGTTCAAGGAATCGTCGTGGAGATCGTGACTATTTGTGTTGCTGTATCTACTGCTGTCGGCTGCGGCGTTTTGCGATCGAAAAAAATGTCGGATAGTCTGTTATCAGCTTATCGTGATAACAGCAAGTTTAGCGAGAGAAATGCACTAATCCGTTTTGAGCTGCCCACTAGAGTTGAACATGTTGTCCTTCACATCACCAGCGTGCAATAAGCTAAAGGACCAAGAACACCGCCTCATACACAAGAGGAGTCGATTGAAATACAAAGGCTACTTCCGGTTCTTGCGCACGCCGTCAACAAGCTCGGAATTCTCGACTCCATTTTCAGTCGAAGATGAGTATACGTCGGTAGCATTTCCTTCCAGAATGGCGCTTCAGCAAAGATCGATATTCTTGTTCGTGGTGGCTGCCACCCTTCGACTCGCTGTTTTCTATCTCTTTTCTCAGATCACCGCTGTGCTTTCAGAACAAGTCGAGATTGCAACACCAGTTTCGAGCTATAAGCGTCTACTCGAAGGCCTCTTTCTGTACGAACGTGGTGTTTCTCCTTATGATGGCGGTGTCTACCACCAAGCGCCACTGCTACTGCTGGTCTTTCAGTTCTTACCTTCCGCTGTCGTGTTCACCTCACTCGATCTGCTAAATGCCTACAACATCGCTATAGTGGCTGAACGGCTGACACTTCCATCACCGCGTTTTCGTAAACTCGATGGCTCTCAGCTTGCTGTTGCCTATCTCTTCAATCCATTCACAATTCTTTCGTGTCTAGGACAATCAACAACCGTCTTTACAAATGCCGCAATCATTCAAGCTATAGCCAGTGCATCTATAGGCAATACGTTCAGCACCATGTTCACCATTGCTGTTGGTACATACTTCTCGCTCTATCCAGCTCTGCTTCTACCTCCCCTAATCTTGCTTTGGGCACAAGCGAAGAAGAAACAAGTGCGATTTCAAAATTTCGTTGCTCCAGTGGGAGTTTTTGTTGGAACCCTCGTTCTTCTTCTCTCCGTGTCGGCTTTGCTGGTTGGAGGTTTCCGGGATTTTCTGGTTTCCTGCTACGGAGCGCAGATCACAGTAACAGATCTCACTCCGAACATTGGGCTGTGGTGGTACTTTTTCATTGAGATCTTCGAAGCGTTTCGGAACTTCTTCATCGGCGTTTTCTGGATCCATCTCATTGGCTATGTTGGTGCTCTAACCATCCGACTACCAGAGCAACCATTGTTTGTTATTTCGTCCTTGGTTGGTCTGATCACTATCTTCAAGCCATACCCTAGCATTTCGGATGTCTCCTTATATCTGGGGCTCTTGCCACTGTACAAACATATCATGCCTGGTGAGTCCGGATCAGTCTCGTATGTGTTTTTGACTAACTCGCAAACAGTGACCAGATACACCTTTGTTGCCGCATCCGTCCTATTGTACACGACTTTGCTCGGACCGGCTTTTTATCATATATGGATCTATGCTGGTTCTGGGAATGCAAATTTCTTCTATGCCATCACATTGGTTTGGAGTTTGGGTTTGAGCATGTTGATTGGTGATAGTTTGTTCGCGGTTCTAAGGGATGAATGGGAAATGATTCGGCCAGAAATGAGAGGCAAAGAGGTGCGTCAGATATAGTGAAGTAAGAACCTGGGAATCTGTGCCGTTCGCAACCAACAACGTGGTCCGGAATATGCCCGTCCAAACTCGTCCGAAGCCAGCTCATAGAGCGTTGCGCATCATGCGTCCACCAACTGAACTTGTGCCCGTTGCCAGGGTCCTGTACAAAACTCCAGCGGGCTGAAATAGCTCGCGGTAGACATTGCTTCGGCAGAGCATCACACGTTCGACCTCAGTGGTTTGGACAGGATCAAATAGCTCGGTTGCTTCACAATTCCATTTCGTAGGACTCTTGGGCCCGGGCTGAAGTCGTCGACCACATAACCACTACGGCTATACCATCTCACCGCCCTGTCGTTGGCTTTGAAGACAGTCAGCATACATTTCTCGACGCCAGCTTTCCTGCCAATCGATTCCACCATCCGCATGAGGATATTGCCAATACCTTGACCTCGAAGGTCTGGTGCCAGGTGGATCTCATAAACATACACGACTTCAAAGCCATCTTCATATGTAACCATGAAGGACACGAACCCACGAACACTGGAGATATCCGTAGAAAGGTCGGCTGAATCACTTGACCTGTGAGAGAAGTCTTGGCGAACGATCAGATATCTTAGGTCCGGCAAAACCATTTCCTTCCGCTTGCTTGTTGGCGACCACTTAATCTCGGATGATTTATAGTCACTTGCGCTGCTTTGCTCGATTAATCGAAAGCAAGCATCCAGAACATCTCTGTGATTCATTTGGACTGCTTGTGCAAAAAGCAGGCTTACCCTCAAGTTCTTGCCACTTTGATGTAGTAGCTCAGTGTTCGCTTCCGACATGGCATTCGCGAGGTCGAATCTTTGGATAAATTCGAGACATGACAGTACATTAACACTTTCTACAAGTTTGCCTTCTTTGACTGCTTTTTGCCGTGCCTTGCTGCAGGCTTCGCTTGTAGAATTGAACATGATTCAATCTCCGTGCGGACGCGAAGTCTCACGCTTAACTTTCGAATGTGGCATCCATGTATTTCATATAGCCGGGTATACACGATCAAGGAGAATAAGCGAAGGTCCCGAGTAGCGTCTATATAGAAGTTACACGTTTGATACGCGTCCAAAACGCGATTGTGGCCCGTTTTTGTCCAGAACGCGTTCTTCTGCACGTCGTTTACCGTCTTCGAGTCTCAGATCCGATCTGTATTTGAACATTACCTTTTCCTATTGCTTGTCAATCTATGAACGTCTGAGCGTTTCACCAGTCTTCTGTCGTCCGTCATGGCTAGAAAACCATCAACACCGAGCGCTCCCACACCAGCAACTTTGAAAAAGTCCAATTCCTCCTCAGTCAACCAAAAGTCGATACACTCATTTTTCTCCAAGACACCAAACACTGCCGGCGTTGTGAACCTCCCTGAGCGTTCGAGTCCTCGGAAACCTCTCGGCAGTAAACCCAATTTCAACCGGGTCACATCTACAAGGGATCTGACTCCGGTACCGAGCAGCGATGCACCGGAACCAGAAGTCCGCGAAGTTGAGGATGTGAAGGCTAGTCCTCGCATTGCCCAAGGGCTGCCATCACCACTTTCAGCTGACGGAAGTCAGACTCAAAACGTTCCAAATGGTTTAGGCACACCATCCAGAAGAGTATGTATGGATAATGGCTCCTCGATAACATGTCTGATTTGATCCTTAGGCCAAGAGTAAGAAAATCAACTACGTCGATTCCGATAGTGAAGGAACGGACGATGAGGATATCTTCAAGGCGAAGTCGACCGTACGCAAGCCGCCGGTGAAGAGACGCAAGTTATCGGAAAGTGCTGATGAAGATGTCTATGAGCAAGAAAACAACGTGGAAGATGGTAACACAAAGATTCAATGATAGAATACTCGAACTGACATTGCCAGATCTCGACGACTTTGTTGCTCCGGACGATTCTGAGGAGGAAGTGAAGCCTGCTAAACGGAAGAGGTCGTCTAAACTCACTTCTCGAAAGCAATCCCCTGAGATTAAAGAAGATGAATCTGAGGCAAAAGCAGATATCGACATGGACCTTGACATACCTGACACATCGACGGCTCAACAGTGGAAATTCGACCCAGAAAATCCGCAGCCACTTCGACCGAGGTCTGCAAACTTACCCTCGAAGAAACCTGGAGCGAGCAACAAGAAACAAAAGGCACATATGACCGAGCCAAGCGCTCGATATCCATGGCTCGAAGCGATACAGGACCTTGACCGTATCCCTATAGGTCATCCGGACTATGATCCCCGGACACTATACATACCACCTAACGCGTGGACACAATTTTCTCCGTTCGAGAAGCAATACTGGGAGATCAAGCAGAAGTTCTGGGACACTATTGTCTTCTTCAAGAAAGGCAAATTCTACGAGCTATACGAGAATGATGCGACTGTTGGACACCAGCTGTTCGACCTGAAACTTACCGATCGAGTCAACATGCGTATGGTGGGTGTGCCGGAGTCAAGCTTAGAATTGTGGGCAAACCAGTTTGTGGCCAAAGGCTTCAAGATTGCCCGAGTGGATCAACAAGAAACAGCTCTAGGTAAAGACATGAGAGAAAGGGATGAAAAAGATAGCAATGTCAAAAAGGGGGCTAAAGAACAAGTCATCAGACGCGAACTGGCATGTGTGCTCACGGCCGGCACTCTTGTTGATGGTGCTATGTTACAAGACGACATGTCGACATGGTGCGTTTCGATCAAGGAGTCTGAGATTGATGATCTGCCTGCGTTTGGTATAGCCTTTGTGGACACAGCTACTGGCCAATTTCATGTCACTGAGTTCATTGACGATAGTGATCTGACACGTTTCGAAACATTCGTTGCTCAGACAAGACCACAAGAGCTACTGTTAGAGAAAGGTGGGCTTTCAGTCAAGACACTGCGAATTCTGAAGAACAATACTGGGCCAACCACAATCTGGAATCATCTTAAGCCAGGCAAAGAATTCTGGGAGGGTCACATCACCATTAAAGAGATTGAAGCCAGCGAGTACTTTCCTCAACAGTGGCCAAAAGTGCTTGAAGAATCGAAGGACAAAGATCTACTGATGTCAGCCTTGGGAGGTCTCATCTGGTATTTGCGAAGCCTCAAGATTGAACATAATCTAGTCACTATGGGCAAGTTCGAAGCCTACGATCCAATCAAGAAAGCGACCAGCCTCGTCCTTGATGGCCAGACTCTGATCAACCTGGAAGTCTTCGCCAACTCTTTCGATGGAGGTGTCGACGGGACGTTGTTCCAGCTACTTAATAGGTGCATGACCCCATTCGGAAAGAGGATGTTCAAACAATGGGTTTGCCATCCATTGATGGACACGAAGAAAATCAATGCTCGTCTCGATGCTGTCGACTCTCTCAATGCCGATCATAAGACACGTGATAGATTCACTGTTCAAATGGCTAAGATGCCCGATCTTGAGCGACTGATCTCGAGAATCCATGCGGGCATTTGCAAGGCTCAAGACTTTGTACGCGTTCTGGAAGGCTTTGAGCAGATAGAGCATACTATATCTCTGCTGAAAGAGGGGCAAGGAAAGAACACGGAGAATGAGGGTGTGATAGGCCAGCTCATCTCTGCCATGCCAGAATTACGGAGTCGGCTCAAATATTGGCATACAGCTTTCGATCGGAACAAGGCCAAGGAAGCTGGCGTTCTGGTTCCGGAAAGAGGTGTTGAAGAAGATTTCGATGAGTCTCAAGATTATATCGAATCGATTCAGCAAGGCTTCGAGGACATTCTCAATAAGTGGCGCAAGCAACTTGGTTCTAGTGCAGTATGCTACCGTGACAACGGCAAGGAAATTATGCAGATGGAGGTGCCAATCAAGGTTGCTTCGAAGGTTCCAAAAGACTGGGACCAAATGTCTGCCACCAAACAGGTTAAGCGGTACTACTTCCAAGAGCTGCGAAAACAGGTTCGCGAGCTGCAAGAAGCTCAAGAAACCCACTCGAAAATCGTCAAAGAGGTTGCAGGCCGCTTCTACGCGCGTTTCGATGAGGACTATGAAATCTGGCTCGCTGCAGTAAAAATTATTGCACAGCTGGACTGTCTTATCTCATTGGCGAAAGCAAGCTCAAGCTTGGGACAGCCAGCGTGTCGACCACAATTTGTCGACGATGAGAGATCTGTTGTCGAGTTGAAAGAATTGAGACATCCCTGTCTACTTGACAAGGTAGACGATTTCATTCCCAACGACATTGTGCTTGGTGGTGATATTGCAAACCTCACCTTGCTCACCGGTGCCAATGCAGCTGGTAAATCCACAGTCCTACGAATGACGTGCATAGCTGTAATCATGGCCCAGATTGGCTGTTACGTGCCTTGCGAGTCAGCACGACTTACACCAGTTGACAGGATTATGTCACGGCTCGGAGCTCAAGACCACATCTTCGCAGCTCAATCCACTTTCTTCGTTGAGCTCGCCGAAACAAAGAAGATCTTGACAGAAGCTACACCTCGTTCTCTCGTCATCCTCGACGAACTTGGCAGAGGAACATCCAGCCACGATGGTGTCGCTGTAGCGGAAGCAGTGCTACACCACCTAGCCAGCCACGTCGGCTGCATGGGCTACTTCGCAACACACTACCATTCCCTGGGCGCCGAATTCAGATATCATCCAGAAGTAATCTCAAAACGAATGCAAATTCTAGTCGACGACGAAGAACGACGTGTTACATTCCTATACAAACTCGAGGACGGTACTGCAGAAGGTAGTTTCGGAATGCATTGCGCAGCTATGTGTGGTATTTCCAAGACTGTCATTGATCGAGCTGAGGAAGCGGCGCATGAGTGGGAACATACGAGTCGAATCAGCCAGAAACTTAAAGTCAAGGAGGAGGAAGGCAGTGACGATCAGGCAATGCCGCTGGGTATTCTGAGTGATGTTGCTGCATTACTGCAGGATGATGGCAGGACTGATGTTGGAGATGCATCGATTGATGCTTTACTGAAGAGTATTGAGGCACTTTGAGTGGAGATAGTATCGAGATCGCGGGTACTACCCAAGTTGGTAGACTACCGTGTGATATCTTGGGTGACCACTGCTCTTGTGTCCTTACATCAATGCGTTCAAGGGGGCGAAAAAGTGTATAAACATATATAATTCAAGAATGGACATATCTACGTATTTCTCGGAGTATTCTACTAGATTCATGCCATCGTCCACATCGCATATTACTTCATCCCTTCCTTAAAATTAACATACCTTGGTCAGTGGAGCGATCGACGCACAACCTCTATAGTGTACACCCGCCGACTCACTTATTTGGTCGGCGCGGAGGTTGAGTGGCTATAGTATAGGTGCATGCAGCTCATATGCATGCGTGTTTACGTATACATAGTTATATGCGTAGCATCTAAGTTATGATAACTATGAAGTACGTACATTTAGATGAACATTTGTTGCGACCTTGGTACACGAGAGCTTCTGATACTGAAGTTACCTGACCTACTTAGGTAGGCAAAATGCCAGGTCGTGCCATATTGCAGAATGTCCACCTAGGTATGGCACAATAGTATAAAGGTACGTAGCTCTATACCTATGTAACTTTCAAATTCAAATCTATAGCTCCCACACAGGGACGTACTGTGTTCCAAATCGCTAGACTTTTCTACTCGTATTAACATTAATCGAGATCCACCCACTCGTTCACGGAATTAGATTCCCAGAATTTCATCTTCAATTATTCTTCCCAAGGATAACGTCCTCAAGCTCCCCCTTCTCCCCACTCTTCTCAACCATCTCCCTAAACCCACCCTCCTTCCCATTTTTATTCTCATACAACCGCTTCGGCGTATCATACTCCAAAACCTCCCCACCCCCAAGCACAAGAATCCGATCAAAGTCTGCAATAGTACTCAATCGATGCGCAATCACAATCAATGTACATCTTCCACCGAACTCCTCGCGGATGGATTTTTGAATCAGTTTGTCTGTGGCCATGTCGACGGAGGATGTTGCTTCGTCGAGGACGAGGATGCGCGGCCTCGAAACGATTGCGCGCGCGAGGCAGAGGAGTTGACGTTGGCCTTGGGAGAGGTTGAGGCCTGATTCGGATATGCGGGTTGAGAGGGTTATTGCTGTGTTTGTGTTTGGTGGTGTTACTATTTCTGGTGAAGGTGTGGTGGCGGTGACGGCTGTGTTGGATGCTGAGGACGATGGTGGTGGTTGGGGAATTGGGGTGGCTGAGCCGGACGCTTGAGTGGAGGACAGTGAGGGGTCTGTTAGATGGACTCGTGCTAGGGCGTCTCTGAGTTCGACGTCTGTGTGCTGCTCGAAGGGGTCTAGATTGCTTCTGACGGTGCCGGAGAAGAGGACTGGATCTTGGGGAATGATTGCAAGTCGGCTTCGGAGGTCGTAGAGTTTGATCTTAGAGATGTCGATGCCATCAATCCTGATTGCTCCTGATTGTGGTTCGAGGAATCTAAACAGTGCGAGTGTTAAGCTGGACTTGCCTGCTCCTGTTCTGCCTACAACACCAACTCTTTCGTTGGCATTAACGGAGAACGTGAGGTTCTTCAACACTGGTGGCAGGTCTTTTGCATAACTAACAACGAGTTTGTCGGCCTCGATCAATGTTAATACGAGTAGAAAAGTCTAGCGATTTGGAACACAGTACGTCCCTGTGTGGGAGCTATAGATTTGAATTTGAAAGTTACATAGGTATAGAGCTACGTACCTTTATACTATTGTGCCATA
>Ga0115846_100492_pt1 | contig 20839 bp, 10 predicted proteins | sample InSIn5gowninarea_2_FD_83860 | JGI IMG/M metagenome (GOLD analysis project Ga0115846, IMG submission 83860)
TGACATGGCCTTGCGAAGGCGCTCCTGGAGATCCTTGTTTCTTGTTCCTTGGTGTTTGAGGCGGTGCCATAGTGGGCTACTGGTGGATGATTGAATGGGCCGTCATACATGTGGTATTGACGGATACGGACAGACTAGCAGCCATGGCTGCTGCCCTTCACATTGCAGACATTTCGAGTGGTTAATACGGCAGCGAAAGGGGATGGGGTATGACGGAATGTAGAAAGTTTGCGGCCAGCGCATGCGCAGGTATGAAGTAGCGGTCGGTGGGGGCGATATGTTGGCGAGCCCCGCCATCCTGGGACCGTTCCGCGTCATCCCTGCAGGCACACCTTCAGCCGCCAGACGCGACTTCCCCGTGCCTCGATCACGGCAGGAGCCCCAATCAACACCATCGCGATTTGAATCTTCACGAAAACGAGCCTCGACATGGTCGCATAGCGTCTCTGAATGTGTTAAGACCTGTTTTCTTCATGGGCGACTTGTATTGCGTTGAGTCTCTTGACTAGTAGCCCCCAAAGCCCTTGTTTTCAACGAGTAAACAAGCCGCCAAACAAACCCCATCCTTGTTCCCAGCCAGGACCACCATCCTCACCACCACCACTACTGCTCCTCACCTCCTCCATACCCTAGCCCCGACACCGCACTCAAACAGTCACGTCGCCATGTTTTCGTGGATTACTGGTCCACGTATTACTAACGTAATAGAGGACCTGCAGCCCGGTTCGTCACATTGTCGTGCGCGCCAGCCGAGATCTGCTAACAATAAAAGAAAACAACTACGAGTCCACCTTCATTGAGCCACCAGAGACACCAGCCCATCAATTTGCTGTCAAGGCCTTCAAGCACGCTATATTTGGGACGCCTGCGCCCGAGGACGCCGACGATGTATCCAAGAAAATAGAGAGAAAGGCAAAGATAGACGCAGCAAACGCCAAAGCGTTCGTACTTCCAGCGCCCAAGGAGAATGGCCCACCCATATCGCCGTCGAAACAGCCGGGAGGCATCCTTATGACACCAGGCACCGCCAGCAAGGGGCGCAAGCAAGTGTCATTTGGCTCGCAAGTGGTGGACAACGAGGGCAAGCGCGGCAACATTGGCAGGAGTGGAATACCCAATGACTGTCCAGGCAAGTTTCCGAGCCCTTGGACTCCTGGCACGCAGTTGAAGCTCGACCCCGAGAGCGAAACACGGCCGCGCACTCGCCTCACCGAGGCCCTCCTGGACGCACGCACAACGACCCAGCCAAAATCAGGTCAAAAGCCCAAAGCGAGAGATGATAGCGACATTACAATTGATCTAGGAGCCCCGCGCTCTGAGTCGGGAAAGTACTGGAAGGAGCAGTACGAGAGCTATGCGGACAAGAGCGAGAAGGAGATGAAAAAGGTCATTGCCAAGCAACAACTTGCAAAGAAGTTCGCCATGAAGAAAGATGGTGAAGTAACTGAACTAGTGGCCAAACTGGAACAGGAGCGCAAGCGGTATAAGCAGCGTGAGATGGAACTGGAGCAGCAGAACAAGGATCTCCAGGAGCGCCTTCGCAAGGCCATGTCAGATAACATGTCATCAAGCATCGAGATTGCATCCCTCAAGTCGCGATTGGCGGTCCTGGAAGGCTCGAGCACTGCACCTTCAGGGCTCCCACCGAGCAAGACGCCCTTTGAAATCTACGAAGATGGAGCCAAAGACGTTTCGCGACCTCCTTTGCGCGGATTGGACCTGGATAACTCGTTCGCCCCATCAAACAGCATGGCATCCTCGACCAAGGAGAACAAATCGCCCATGTCTCGCCGTGTCCGCCGCGGTACTATTCCTGATACACTGAATCGACCAATCGTCCCTTCTAGATTCGGCACTGCAGAAGGAGAAACCTTTGAACTAGAAAAATCGTCCCGTCGTTTTGAGGTTACCCTGGAAAAAGCGCCTACATCCACTCAGCAGGAGAAACCACCAAAGTCGCCTTTGAAGATTCATAGATCCGAGCCAACAAAAGAGAGCCATACACCCAGATCGATGGCTGCGATCCAACCATCCAGTCCACTACCGATGCCATCACCGCCCAGCGACGACCTTTGGCTAGATGTGCACAACGACAGCTCAATAGGGCAGATGGACAAGATGGCCATGCCTATTTCCACAGGCCAACCGTACACAAGGCCCGAATGGAATCCTCCACCAAAGACAAACCGGGTGTCAAAATCTATCTCAAACGACAGGAAAACAGAGACAACTCAATCTCAAGAAGAGGCCATCGTATCAGAGAGAAGTGAGCAAAAAGCGGAACCCCAAAGGCGAAGAGACTATGTGACCCAAGATGCTACCCATATTTCAGAGCTCGAAGCAACGTCATCACAGCCCAAAAAGGAAGCCAAACACAACTACAACACATCAAAAGATGGGGCGTTGCGGAGTACTGACAGCAGTTCTCGCCAACCCCGTACCGACCCCAAAATTGACGATAGTAAGGTCACGACACGTCATGCAGAAGGATCCACAAATGTCAAGAACGACCGAAACCAAGTCCGTGATCGGGATCCGAGGAAAAGGTTAGAAGAGAGGAGGAAACTGAGGAAGCAAGCTGCTACGAAGTGTTGATACATACCTTTAATTATGGAGTTGGAGTTGGCGGCGTCCGTCTCACTATGCTTTGGCCTGTCTTCCTGTTGTGTTTTGGCGGCAAGCGCTTTGTCAATTGGAGTCACCTTTTACACCAGGGGTATTTTATTTGGACATTACACGATACCTTTGCATGCTTTTCGCTTGAAAAATCCATCTTGTATTCATTCATTCCATGTTCCACGCATACATTGCGATACACTCGTCTAACATCTAACTGGGTATCATGCCCCAAACGCCTCAAAAAAATGCCAACAAACACCATCCTATGCACATTCCAAACAGCATCATCTACTTCTTTCCCGCCGCGATATCCTCCAACGCCTTAAAAACCGACACAGCACTCTTTTCCACCTGATCTCTCTGAAACGCCGTCATCTTCCCTAGCACATACTTACTCACAACATTCTGATCCCTACTCTCGGGCCTCCCAATCCCAACGCCCACCCTCCACCACTTCACCCCACCAAGCTGCTGCTGACAACTCTTAATTCCATTATGTCCCTTTGCACTCGCCGCCCCATCCCTAACCGTAACCTTCCCCAGCGCAGACTCCAACTCATCATGTACAACCACCAATCGCCCCTGCAATCCGTTGTCCGCAGCCGCCCGCCGTATCTCGCGCAACCACTCGTTGTACGCGCGCTTCACGCCGTTGCCGCTCACGTTCATGAGGCTGGCGGATTGCCAGAAGGTCCAGTCGTCATAGATGTCGCGGTCGGCGGGGACACGGTGGAATCCTGTGAGGCTGAAGGCTAGATGTGTAGCTTGTGGCCGCGATACAAGGCCTGAGAGGCCTTTTTGGAAGGGCGTGTAGTTTTTCGCGTGAGAGAGGTACGAGGTTACGATGTGGCCGGCGGAATGTAGAGTATTGGCGAAGGAGGGGCCTGGGTTGCCGATTGAGGCGACGAGGAGGGGGTAGGCGGTTTGGGCGGCGGGCTTCGCCATTAGGGATTGTGGGAGTGTTGGGAGATGGTGGGTTTGCTTTGGTGGGTTGGGAGAGGCTTGTTGGGCGGTGGATTCGACGTCGGTGTCAGTGGGAGTGGGTAATGCGGAGTCGTTTCTTTGTTTCTTTTCTTTGCGCTTTTCTTTGCGACTTTGAGATAGCGGTTGTGGTGGAGCAAATAGGTAATCAGCGCCGTTGCTGATTGCGTGTGGTATTTGAGCCTGAATGATGTTGAGACTGGAAATAGCGGCAGCGAGGTCAATTGCCTGTTTTCTCTTCTTTTGTTCGTTCTTTTCTCTACGGATTTGTTTGCGTGTCTTCTGTGTCTCAAATTCACTGCAAGTATCGCTGTCGTTTTCGGCGTCTTCCTGCGCTAGAATTTCGTTGTTTTCGGCTTCAGCTTGCAGATTGGTGGCAGGGATTAACGGCATTGCTGTAGGGCTGGCCACGTGCACACGTGTGCGCGCGTCTGACATTTCACCGAAGGAAAGTAAGAACGGCGATAGAGTGGTAAATACTACACTAACACAGTGAGCGAACCCTTTGTACTTAAAGGTACACTATCAAACGATTCCCTGGTTCGTCATGGCCAGCACCGTGAAGCACATTGTACACAGCCACATTTTGGAGTCATAGTGAGTTGATTGGTAAGGGCGCAAAGCTGACGGCCTTGCGGCAAACCGCCCTTTTCGCAGCTAAATCTCTAATCTGACATCATCAGTGATTTACGAGCAATGCTTTCACAAATTTCATCTGTGAAATAGTGACTTTGGACGAGAATCGGACGGAACAGATCGCGGATCTCTTGGCGCACATCATCGTTCAGGAACAAGGGTCCGGAACGGTCATCTTACGTTACTACACGACCGCGAGTCGCCACTCGCGTGTGCACTGCTTCTTTTGTTGCAGTCACCACCCGGAGGACTATTTACTTCTGAATAGTTGTATTTGACCATACTGGCATTCCGCCCACTTGAAGCCACGGCATGTCTGGACGCCAGGCAACGCCACCGCGAGCGACTCGCTCAGCGGGTAAACTTCCACCGAACCCTCCTACTCCAGAGCAGATCAGACGCATGGAAGAGGCTAGATTGAAAGCAAAGGCTGCTGCGCAACAAGCACAATCATCATCAGCGCCCAAGACAGGCGAGAAGCGCGCATATTCGTCCATTACAGCCTCACAGACTCCATCTACAGTTCGAAATGCTGCCGCCGCATCACCGCAGAAGCGCGACCAGAATGGCTTCATACAGCCTCCATCGAACGACTACATTCAGCCTGCGAAGAAATACGCCAGGTCAGACTTTATCGAGTATGACTTTAGCAAGATGACGGATACAAAGGGTGGTTTCTTGAGCACGACGGACGACCCACATAACAAAGCCATGTGGAAGGGACAGCCAAAGGAGGAACAGAAGCCTGAAGGAATGACCATAACGGAATGGGAGAGGGAGCGCATAAGGCGAAAGTTACGGGCAAACAGAGCGGGACCCTACGAACCCGGCATCTCCATCCTGAACACCGTCAATGGCAAGGAAGAAGAAGACGAAGAAGCCGCCCTCCTCGAAGCCGCCGAAAACGCCGAAGTCGAAAGCGGCACCTTCAAAGGCAAATACGGTGACGGCAAACGCGACATCAAAGGCAAATGCCGCGAATGCTCCAGCCTAGAAATCGACTGGAAATGGCAAGACACCTTCTCCATCTCCGTGTGCAACTCTTGCAAAGAAAAATTCCCCGACAAATACTCGCTCCTTACCAAAACTGAAGCCCGCGACGACTACCTCCTCACCGACCCCGAACTTAAAGACGAAGACCTCCTCCCCCACCTCGAACGCCCCAACCCACACAAACAATTCTTCCACCCCATGCAACTGTTTCTTCGCCTCCAAGTCGAAGCCTACGCTTTCAGCCCTGCGAAATGGGGTTCAGCCGAGGCCCTCGACGCCGAGTACGCGAAACGCCAAGTCATCAGTAAAGAACGTAAGCAGAAGAAATTTCAGAATAAGTTAGAGGATCTGAAGAAGAGGACGCGGGTTGAAGCGTATAAGCGAGCGCGTTTGGCGGGGGATAGCGATGGAGTGCAGTTTGGGCAGAGGATTAAGGGGAGGTTTGATCGCCATGAGCATGAGTGGGGGAGGAGTGTACTAGATCCTGAGACGGGGATGACGAGGAAGAGGTGTGAGGAGTGTGGGATGGAGGTTGAGGAGTTGGAGTTTTAGACTGGGGGGAGGGAGGTGTGATGTTACTGTTAGCTGTTGATATACCCCCTAGACATAGTTATATGCTTTCATTTTAATATAAATGTATACGAGTAAATGGCGTTGATGGTCCTGGATTGGCTTTGCCCCACATTTAGTGCCAACTCCACTTATTCTTGATGTGCCACGTTTACAGTATACGAGGTATGTGTTGAGTTCTCATTATAGGTCCTCACTCGACCTAGTTCTGTTCTGTGAGCTCTCAGTTGCAAGCAAGATATTTTATTTATAATTTGAGAATTAGTCATCAATAACGGGCCGGTAACTCAGTGGTAGAGTGTAGGACTGCAGTTCTCCCAAAAACCGTCTTCCCGAAGTCACCGGTTCGACTCCGGTTCGGCCCTTGTTTTTGTCTTTTTTTGCTCCATCAAATGACTATAAGCTTGATCCAGTACAGCACAGCGTCGGACAAATTCAAGGCATCTTAGTCGGCTTTTTCTGTCCCTATGATTCTCTTTAAGGCAGCACCACCCATGAAGCACTAACTAGTCTTCCACTTGTCCATTGGCACATCGAGATATCATAAACATCTAGTTGGAAACAGGAACCATGATAACATTGCACGCATAACAAACCGAGTATGCGAATGACGTATTTTATTTGCATTAAGCTTCTCCATGTACAAGACTTGATAGCGCTTGTAACATTTGCCCAAACCCCTTGTATTCCAACAGGGAGGAAGGGACAAAGAAAACACCCTTTCACGCCACTACCATATTGACACAAATTTCGGAAAAAATAGTAGAAAAGAAAAACAAGAAATGCAAAGAGCCACCCAGTTATCTGCTTTGATCACACCATTCCCTTTTGAAGTTGACTCCCACATTTGCGAACAGAAAACAAAAAAATACACAACAACACACCGACTTTTTGTTCGCTTAGCTTTTTCAGAAAAAGGGTTGATTACTGAGTAACAGCAGCAGTTTGATACTTGGTTTCGTACGCCGTCTTGGCTGTGCTAGTCAGTGAGTCGAGCTCACCGCTGGTTTCGCACATGGAGCGGAACGAGCCGCCGTCTTTGCGGACGAGATCGTACGGGTGGCCGTACTCGAGGATCTCGCCTCGGTCGAGAACAAGGACCTTGTCGTAGTCGATGATAGTCTGGAGACGATGTGCGATTGTGATGGTGGTGTTTTTGATCTGGCGGATAGTCTCTTGGATCTTGGCGTCGGTGGCGTAGTCGATGGAGGCTGTGGCTTCGTCCATGAGTAGTACCTTGGGGGCTTTGAGGAGCGCTCGGGCAAGGCACAGGAGTTGGCGTTGGCCTTGGGAGAGGTTGGAGCCGGACTCTGAGACGGGAGAGTTGAGGTTCTTGAATGGGTTCTTGTTGTCGGCTTCCATGGCAGCTTGTGCTGCTACATCCTTTTGGTTGGCAACGTGTCCGTTGGGCATTACCACTACCGTATCATCTTGAGTCTCGCCCCGGTCCCAGTCGCGGTTCGCTAGGATGGAACCAGGGTTGGTGGTGGCAGCACTGTAGCTTGCATTCACATCCGCAGTGACGGCGCCGGTTGTAGGGACTGGGATCTGAACAGCACCAGGGTGGGTAGGTTCTACAGGCGTCGAAGCGCCGGATGCAGGTTGTGAAAGTGACGATATAAGATTGACCTCACGCAGGGCTGTATAAATCTCCTCGTCGGTAAAAATTGAGAAAGGATCGAGATTGCTTCGAATCGTGCCGGTGAACAATGTTGGGTCTGGATGGTGTCAGGAGATGCAATATTCAAAAAACACAAAACCCAGCTTACCTTGTGGTACCATGACGACATTCTCGCGCAAGTCGTGCAGGCCAATCAACCCAATGTCGATATCGTCGATCAAAATCTTACCCTGCTCAGCCTCCAACGCTCGGAACAATGCAAGGGCCATAGAACTCTTTCCAGCACCAGTCCTGCCGACAACACCAACTTTCTCTCCGGGTTGGATCTTGAAAGTCAAATTCTTCAACACAAGATCAAAATCACTCCTGTATCGTGTGCTGTAGTTAATGAACTCCACAGACCCCTTGCTTGGCCAGTTAGAAGGTGGTCGGTTAGCTGGGATGACTGAGGGAGCTTCCTGGTCTACATCGAGGTATTCTTTAACACGCTCGACCGAGTTCATGTTTTGCTCGTTAGCGGAGTAAAGTCGCACAAACCACAGCACATTCTCGGTAAAAGTAACAGCGTAGGTAAGTGCCAAACCAGCTGCACCTGCATCGATGCGTCCAACGCTAAGGACGACAAAGGCTCCAGAAAAGAAAGCAACCATAGCGCCAACCACGTCTACTCGGAAAGCGAGCCATCTGTTAGCGGCCCACAGATAGATAAAAGGGCGATGCTGAGTATTGATCTTGTTGAGGTTTTCGCGAATGAAGCGTCGCTCGTCACCATAGGCTCGGATAGTCGTCATGCCTGATAATGTCTCGCCGAATTGCTGATAAAGGGGGCTTCGATGCACCGATTCTAATCGCTTCAGGTCGCGCGAGGAATTGATGTAGAACCTGCCGATCATGAAGTAGAGAATGGAAATGAAGAATGCTGCAACCAAGAATCCAGGCGTGATGACCGAGATGAGAATGACAATGGTAATGATGGAAGCGAAGCAATGAACGACGCCGATAGCCACTGGCGCCACTTCTTGATCAACAGACTCAATATCCTTTGAAAACCTGTTCATAAGTTGACCGAGGGGAGTCTGATCAAAGAAACGGAACTTTGCATGCGTAACCTTTTGGATCAGGCGCTCGTGCACTCGTCGTGATGCTGCCAGTGAACCACCGAAAAGGAAGCCCTCACGCAGGAACGTGATTAGCATGAAGACAACTCCCAAGATGGCATAGACGCCAAGGAAATAGAGAGAGTCAACCTCTGGGTCAGAAGTCCCGAATGTGGTCTGCATAGCGTTGTATGAGTACGAAGATTGCTCCGGTTGACGGAAGAATGGAAAGTTCCAGCTGCAAGTACCACTGTTCATGCATGTTCCGACACCACTCAGCGTTGGAACATGGGTGACAGGTGAACGATGGTGGTTGCCGTTTACTGCGTAGCCCTTGTCTGCGTATGCGTTTGCCCAGGTGCGAATCCACAGGTTGGTAGAGACGGAAGAAATCTGTGCCGCAACGAAAGCAATAGTGGCACCAACCCAGTAGTACCACGGGCCCATAGCTCGGAGATACATCATGATGATACTTAGTTTGACGCCGCCTTCGGCTTTCGTCTCTTCTTGGCTGTTGCTGGCTGGCACCTTCTTAGTGTCAGCCTTACCGTTGAGTGTGGTGTTGGCATCGTCAGCTTCGCCGTTTGCCTCTTGGTCACCTGAAGGAGCCTGAGATGGAGGTTTCGATGCGCCACGTGAGGCAGGTCGTGATTTAGTGAGGTCTTCGGTGAGCTTTCCGGAACTGATGACTTCATCTGCGGTGCCTTGTGCGACTATGCGGCCGTTTTCAAGTACCACTGCGAACTCGGCATGGGGCAGGCAGAGACTGACGTTGTGCGTGACAAGAATACAGGTTCGGTTTGCCATGAGCCGACCATGGAGGGCATAGTGGAAGATCCATTTGGCAGTATGCGCGTCAACGGCGCTTAGGACATCGTCAAGGAGAACATGGCGAGCTTTGCTGTACATTGCACGAGCGAGTGAGATGCGCTGTTTCTGGCCTCCAGAGAGGGTCACACCTTTTTCGCCAACAACTGTTTCATCACCACCATCAAGAATTTCAAGATCTCGCTTCAAACAGCAGATATCAATGACTTCCTCGTAGCGCTTCTGGTCCCATTCGCTTGCGAAGACAATGTTTTCTTTGACAGTGCCATTGACTAGCCAGGCTTGCTGAGCACAATAAGCTACACTTTCTGTGAGGCCAGTCTCAGGATCAGGGGTAAGATCTTCTCGGCTGACTCCTCCAGGCAAATAGACTTCGCCCTTTAGCTTTGTCATCTCACCAAGCAGACCCATGAGCAGGGAGGTCTTTCCTGAACCAGTCGGTCCGACGACAACATTGAGTTTGCCGGGTTGGAATTTTACGTTGAGATCGATAAGCTTAAATGCATCTGCAGCAGCTTGGTCTGCCATGTCTGTGCCACCCCAGCTGAAGGTACCGTTCTCGAATCCAATCAAAGGCTGGCCATTTTCGTCCTTCTTTTGAGTAATGAGCTGCGAATACTTGTCTGTCTCCGGTTCCATCAAGTACTCTTCAATACGGTCAACCGATACTTTGGATTCTTGGACGTGTGCAACCATATCTGCAAGTTGATCGAGAGGAATCCTGAGAATCTGGAATAGTGAGAGAGCAGTGAAAGCGACCGATGGAATTAAGGCTTTGTGTTCGATGTTGGTATAGACCAAGAAGGACAAGAATGTGATCAAAACAGGGGAGCCCGACCATATCGTGGCGGCCACAGCCCAGAGTATGTAGCGACGGCGCAGATGCTTCAGCTCAATGGTTCGTTTCTCGTTGACCAGTCCGATAAAGCGCTGCTCCCAGGCGAAGAACTTGATGATTCGAATATTGGTGAGAACCTCATTGGTGGTGTGAATTCGTGCATCGGTAGCAGCGAGAATGAGCTTCTGGATCTTGGCAAACTGTCCGGCAACATACATGTTGACTGGAAGGAGGAAGATCATCATGCCGATACCAGCAATTGAGCTGTAGCCCAAAATGCGGTAGAGCAAAAACACGGCGACAACAACTTGAACGGGTGTATTTGCCCATAGGAAGTGTAGATAGGCGCATATCTCGCTAACTTTGAACGCGTCTACAGCCATAAGGTTGATGATGGCACCGGTGGTCACCTGAGCGTCAGATCCTGACTTTGCTTCGTCCTCGTCTTCGTTATCAGATGTTTGAGATTTACTCTTCTTCTTTTTGCCAAAATTGAAGATGCGCTTCAGTCCCTTAGGCTGCTCATCCTCCTTATCCGATTCTTGTTGCTTCTTCTTCTCTTCACCCAGCACCTTGTCAGTGGTAGCTCCCGCTCTGCGTTTCAAAGCTTTTGCGTAGATTTCTCCAATAATGACGGCTCGCAACCGAATGCAAATCTTGCGACCAAGCCAGAGTGCCTGTCCATCAGCCAGTGCCGAGAGAGAACCGGAGACGAAAAGTAGGATAACATAGAACCATGCGGCATTCGCCGGAGTCTGATCTGGCTGCTCAACATACTCGAGGATAACTTTTAAGAGCAGTGTAGGCGCAAAAGTGAGGAAACCAGAGATGGCGGCCCATCCTGCTTGGATAAGCAGACCGCGCTTGAAATGCTTCAGAAGGTGGTAGGCCAAGCTTGAAGTCTTCTTGACCTGACGGTATTTTGCAATGACGGCTGCGGCCTTGTCCTTTGAAGGCAGATTCCAAACGTCTGAAAGCTCATATGTCTTTTTGTATCCTGTCCAAACGATGGGGTCGACCCAGCTGAAAGTCGCAAGGGAGAATACGCTAGCGATAGGTTCCCGCGCTGGGGCAATGTCTCCTTCGTATTCAAGATGTACGGTTTTGTTGCCTTTTCTGGAGCAGAGGGCGATAAGGAAGAGCAGCGAAACGAGGGTGAAGTCGCCAATCATCAACTTCTGATGCACAGCGGATCGGGGGTGGATGATTGCCGATCGGAAAAGCAAGATGCTAAAGACCCATTGGCAACCATAGATGAAGGCGGTGTGGTACCACAAAGGTGGGAAAGAGAAGCGGCTGGTGCTGGAAAAGAGCAGACGGAGCGAGGCAAGAATAGCAACATAAGCCCAGACGGCGACACTGGCAATGGTGGCAATCTTCGCGTGGCTGCCCCAAGCATGAGTTACGAGTATGGTGATGTGCAGACCCAGCTGTGCAAGAACTGCGGCTTCTTCTAGGACGACAATGGTAAGTTGTCCGCGGGGCTTGTCGGCGGCGATTGTGGACATGGTCTTGACGGGGTGAAGGGCGAGGTCTTGCTGCCGATCGAGCTCGTCGTGGGCATCGTCGTCGTACTCATCATCGCCATTGTAGTTGGGGCTTCGCAGAGACCAGGGAGTAGTGGCATCGTCGAGGGCGCTATATGCGTGGTAGTGTTTGGAGGCAGTCGCAGCCGAGTAGAGCTGGCCCAGTAGGAAGAGGAGCGATATGGCGCAAACAATGAGCGGGAATAATGTCTGGAGATAGCTGTGGCGCGCGTCAGTTTTGGCGCCTCTTGTTCGTGGTGGTGGTGGTGGCGCATAGCCAAACGGCGGCTTGAACGTACTCGCGCTCGAAACAGGTGGAGAAGTCGTCTATCCCCCAGAACGGGCCTTTACAGTGGGCAAACATGATGTCGACTGCTGTTGTACGAGGCCTGTGGTGCGCAGCGGCGACAATGGTGGTGATGGGCGTGTCCAATTGCGCCCAGGCCTCACGCACTCGCTCTCAACACTCACGCTCGCGCTCGTTATCGGGGAGCGGTGAAGCGCATTGGAGGGCGGCAGCGTGACTGGACGGATACAAGCAGTAGTGGTGTCGAGGTGCTTGGGCGGCAGTAAATAAACGACGGCAGCAGTGTCTCTGGGCGCTGAGATGCACGGTTGACACGGTGATTACAGAGGAAGGGTGTTGCCTGCTCGACTTTCCCGCACCTTTGCTACCGTGACTAGTCGCCCCAAAAGTCTTTCGGCACGCGCACTGACGTTGAGGAGCGCGAAGGCCGTTTGTGATGTAATCCGGCACTTTGACCGATGATGGCTTGGCGCCAGAGGAGATCCGACGCCTTCTGCGGATATACGCCTGAGCCAATTGGCCTCGACTACACAGTACACCGGACGACAGTAACAGTGCCAGAGCCGCCGGATCAGCCGTGCCACCGCCGTTCGACAAGTAAGTACATGATACCGTCAAGCCATCTCTATTACTATTGCGCGCGCAGGCGCAGCTTCAGCCACTCCCATGCGCCCTTTTGTATATGTACGCTCTCGGCCGTCCTACGGCCAACTCCGGCGCCCCCAGCTGTTGGATGCAGCATCGCCCTTGTAACCATAACGGCCTTGTCCAACCACCATGATCGACTCCATCTAGTCCCTCGTCTCGCATCGCCCGCCCGTTGCCAGACGGTACCTACAGCAGCCAAGCAAACAGTAGCGGCCCACACGCCACGGTGGGACTACGTGATCGATTACCCCACAACTTAGCCCCATCTGCAGCCCATGTATAATCATCCCATATCACCTGTGACGCCGCCTGCAATATCTGCTCTGCTAAAATCATGCTTCTTCAGCTAGTCGTGTCCAAGTCGAGTGAGACGTGTGTCTTGGGATATCTTCACATCTCTTGCTATGCTGAACATTCAGTACACCATCTCACTTTATACTACTATACGCGAACAGAGCCGGACACCTTCGCTCGTCAAACAACACCAAAAGAAACCAATTAGAAATAGAGTAAGAAAAACGCCATGCGCTACATCTTGCTGAGAGTAAGGCTGAGCCTTAAATAAGGCGACAAACAAAGAATGCGACCAATCGACATGTGACTGCACGTGACATCGTCTTGGCAGTGATGACTTTCAACATCGCAGCATTGGACACCTCTACCACACTGCTCCCCCACCAGGATGCTTCCGTATGTCGCGTCCATTTACTCAACCCAACTGACGATTCCCGCCCGATATTTCAGTCCAATTGTCAAAGCTTATCCTGTTGCAAACTCATAGCCAGTGCATGGCCGACCGGACACGTCTCCAGCTTCTAGAGCCTTGGGTCCAACCCACGGCGAGGCTTGGGGCTTCTCTGCGCCTACCCTGATACCGAAGCATTTCACCGGTTATTTCAAGCAGATTGCGCTGTAAGTATGGCATGCTCTCTGCCAAGTATCTCGATGCGGTCAAGCAGGCGTGACTCGCAACCTCTGTCAACAATGACCAGTAGTAAGCTGAAAGTCCTGATCCATGCACCAACAGAGGGTCACCAACTACGACGTGTGCGTGTATGCTGATTTTGCATGCCAAAGCCTCCACAAATCATGTACCGACTCAGATCACGAGAGCTAGGCTGAACGATGAGAGAGACACACACTGATGGGCCTAGCTCGCGTCTGGATTAGTGGGATCGAATATGTGACTGTTTTTGTAGATGTGATTTTACTGATACGCATAGTAAACTGACTTTGCATATCATCATTGGTTGGGTTCCGCATTAATAAGCATTGCATGCATCGAAGGATTGCATGCATCTAAGCATAGGCAGCCCAAGAGAGTTAGATTTCGCTTCCCAAGCGAAAAGGTAACGCGGCTAGTCATAGCTGGAAAATAACCCAACCAATGAGTTGCTAATTCAAAAAAGTCAAACTCAGAATCAACCTGCGAGTCCACTTTATACGGCATTAGGGCCCCCTCGACTCTTATAAGCTGTCAGCTCAATCGCTAGGTGCTAGACGGATATGGCAGGTACTAGGTGTGATATCTGCAAATGTTCGGAAAGGATGTTCATTGTTCAGGCTGCTTAGGTACTCCTATGACCACGACCCAAGTCCGCCAACCTCACTTCCTGCGTTTTGATTGGGATAGTTCCGACTATCGTATCCATTACAGCACCACGGACAATGCACTAAAGTCTTATTGCTTTTGTAGGCTTTCTTGCAATAAGCTGCCTCATCATGCTCTAATCTTGATTAGTCCCTTTCACGCCACCTCTGGGTACTTTCAGCTCTAACATAAACGATAATGGGGAATGAGACGTAGCCTTCCTCGGCGATACCATCTATTGTATCGCCACCGTCACTTGTTCCTTAACTCCTACCCTTGGTCCCCCATTCATCCTATTTTACTTTGATAATATCTACTCCATAATGCAGCCATCACCGGTGCTTGCAGCGGCACTTGTTGCTTTCTTTGGCCTCTCACCAGCTTTGGCCTTCCCTCCCAGCCATGACACTCATAACATCATCAAGCGCGATGTGGCAATTGTCGGTGGAGGTTCCTCTGGCATTAATGCTGCCTTCCAACTCAAGGACGCTGGCAAATCGGTCATTGTTATTGAAGCCCAGGAAGCTGCAGGCGGTCACACTCACACTTATATCGACCCAGCTACTGGCTTGAAGACAGACAACGGTGTCATCATCTGGCACAATACTACAACCGTCAACCAGTACTTTCAGCGCTTCAACATCCCACTGACCGTCGCATCACTTGGAGGTGTTTCAAGTATCAACGTTGACTACACGACGGGCACTATCCTCAACATCCCTACTGATCAGGCGCCTACCCCAGAAGCTTTTGCTGAAGCACTGCAGAAGTATGCGGCCTTCTTGTCCAAGTACCCTCAGCTGGCTGCTGGCATGTTCCTACCCAGGCCTGTGCCCCAGGAATTGGCCATGCCCTTTAGTGAACTGGTCAGGCAACTCGGCATCGAGGCAGTTGTCCCATTCTTCATCCAACTTAATCCTGGCATTGGCAACCCCCTCACTATCCCTGTCGTTGAGATGACCCGCGCCATCGGCTTGTCCTTGGTCCAGCAAATCGGTGCCTCGAGCTTCGTCACAACAGCACGCCACCACAACAGCGAGCTCTACGACAAAGCCGCCGCCGAGCTCGCCGAAAGCAACAGCATCCTACTCTCTTCCCGCGTCATCACCTCCAAGCGCAAGCAATCAGGCGTCGACCTCGTCGTGCAGACCCCCAAAGGCATCAAGTACATCTGCGCCAAAAAGCTCCTCCTCGCTATCCCCCCTCGCCTAGAAAACCTCAAAGAATTCAACCCTACCCACGCCGAACGCAGCGTCTTCAGCAAGTGGCTCAGCGCCGCCTACTACACCAGCATCCTCTCAAACACTGGCCTGCCTCCCCTGCAAGTCACAAATGTCAATCCCCAGAGCCCCCTCGGCCTCCCCAATTTCCCCAGCACACTCTTCATCTCCCCCAACGACATCCCAGGCCTCTCTACTGCCTTCTACCAAACTGATCGCCAGGCCGCCCCCATCGCACTTACCGACGATGACGTCAAGGCGCTCATCATCGCGGATATCAAGCGTATCCAGGCCGCCAACAGCGCTAACAGCAGCTTTACTCCGGCGGACCCTGTATTCCATTCGTTTAGGGCTCACAAGCCGTTCTACCTGCAGGTCTCAACTGAAGATATCCTGGCGGGGTTTTATGATCAGATGAATGCGCTGCAGGGCCAGTTGAGCACGTTTTGGACGGGTGCCGCGTGGAGGGCGCATGACAGTAGTATGATTTGGGAGTACAATAAGCAGGTTGTTGTGCCCATGTTGGTTGAGAGCTTAGGGAAGTAAGGTGTATTGAGGTGTCTCTTCTTTTCTTCTCACTTTATGCAGTTGATTTTGGGGGATTTTCCCCCAAGGCAGAGAGGGTTGTGTGTTTCTTCTTCTTCTGAAGATTGAGAACTGGTAGCGCTGGAATTCACGATTATGTGATATGGTCTATTTTCCACCCTCTTGAGTAGTGCAATCGACATCACTTCCTCGCCTGAGACCTATGTTCATCCCTTCTTTTTTTGCAACACTAACACGTGAATTGCGGGAAAGAAGAAAGGAAATCTCATGTTCAGAAATTTGGTAGTTCTAGCCGTGAACTGATCAACATCCCCCCTTCAATGTAATATAACAAATACGCAAGCCACATTTTGACCCTATGTGAGATGGGAATGCAACCATAGAACAAAGCAGCCGTATGATTTCTAAGGCTACTACATGCTTAGTAAAACGAAGAGCTCGGGGCTTTGATAACTTTGCACAAGCAAGACTAATGGTAATTTCCCTATCTACGCACGAGGCTTGGCTACGGGGGTCCATGGGGAATACTTGTTCTTGACGCTGTTTGCGTAAGTCAGCAAAACAAAGGGATTCCTCGCAAGAGATTGCAAAATTGGAGGCGGGAATCTAGAACGTACGTGCTGTAAGGCTTGTATCCGGATCGGCTCCAAGTAAGGGTAGGCCTGTGCTCCTTTGGCTCCCAAACGCGGACCTGACGCTGTAGAAGCGGGTCTACGGCTGGTGACTTGTCAACCATGTATGACATCCAAGCGTGCCTGTTACAATTCCCAAAGTCAGAAGATGCCCCTTGCAATGATTAACACAGGGAGGAAACGTACCATCCGGGCTCGATCTGAGAACTGTACAATTGCACGTTAGTGTGATTACCGCGTCCCTGTACAGGTGAAACTTACGGATCAAACTCCTTGTCTTTGTAGTCTACCCAGCGTGTTCGCACTGTTCCATTCGATTAGCCACGGTTGTTCCTCTTCCTGTGGACTCCCCCAATCGAGACAATGGTAATTCTTACGCGGAAGCTCCTCCTCCAGATTCTCAAAGTACTTGTTGCCGTACCTGTCCGTGCCAATCAAGGTTCCGGCTTTGGTATCACCTGCAATGCATTAGTCCCGTCGCTCTCTTTTCCCCAATTGCACGATTGCAATGTGCGAAAAAGGCGTACCGATATTCTGTTACGAGCGAGAACCGAATCTATCAGTTTATATTCCGGGGAGAAGGCAATTGGAGGAGGGGGAATTTCATGAGCGTACCGCCATTTGGTGGGCATAGTCCTAAGTCCGAGTTAGTGATGATGCTACTGCGACAATGAAGCTGGCATAGAGAGCTTGCCTTGATTCCGATCCGGCGCAGGTTGCGCAGCGTTCTCATGAGCGTCGACATGGCGGCTGTGGTGCGAGCTGGTTGATGGTCGCTGGTGGCCCGCTCGTCGGACGTCGCTGAGGCGCGGTTGATGGTGCCAAGACCGGCGCTCACGTTATACCTTTTTCTGAACTAGCGCGATGATGTCCTTCGTTTCCCAAAGTGCATCCGATGTTGATACTTCAAGACTTCGACGTATATCAATTTTTCGACAGTGTGCAGCGAGGGTTTTCGGGATGATGATAAGCCGAGGCTTGTTAAGAATTCAAGCACCCCGGATTGCGGGCAAAAGAGCTTTTTGTCTTCCTGGCAGACTGACCAAGACGACGAGGAGGTATTCGACTTCGACTGCAGGAATGACGTCGCAGGTGCCACAGAGCCAGGCGGCGATGCTGGCGACGATTACTTCGGATCTGGATAATATTGCTCCGAGGTTTGAAATGCAGCCCGAGCAGATTCAGATTATTCAGACGCCTGCTGAGTTTTATCAAACACTAAAGGTAGGTTGATATTTCTTTCTCTTCTGTTCATCTTTCCCTGTCAAGCATTACTATATGCATGGTTTTTTTGTAGCCATTTTTTTCGTGCATTCTCTGCAACATCAGAGGGTCTGTAACCTGGGTCGTCAGGGCTTCTATGAATGTACGTCCTATTTCTTAATGTCAGGGAAATACTCCCAACGATGAGCTACGCGATAGCGTCTCACCTCTTTTGAATTTAGTAGCTTTAGAATACATGCCATAGGAAATACGTGAGACAGTACGACTCAATACTCTCCATTCCAATCCCACTAACTCCCCCCAGGACAAAATCTCAAACGCTCAACACAGAATCTACCTCAGCACCCTCTACATTGGCAAAACAGAACACGACCTCATCAGTACCATCCGCGCAGCCCTCCTTCAAAATCCCAATCTCCACGTCTCATTCCTAACAGACGCCTTACGCGGAACCCGAGAAACCCCCAACCCATCCACAGCCTCTCTCCTCGCCCCTCTAATCACAGAATTCGGCGCAGAGCGAGTCCAAATACGCATGTACCATACGCCCAACCTAACCGGTCTCCGTAAAAAATACATCCCAAAACGCATCAATGAGGGCTGGGGCCTCCAACACATGAAACTCTACGGCGTCGACGACGAAATCATCATGAGCGGCGCCAACCTCAGCGAAGACTATTTCACCAACCGCCAGGACCGCTACCATCTCTTCCGCTCTGCGGAATTGACGTCGTACTTTGCCAAGATCCATGACGGCGTGTCCGCACTGAGTTTCGACATCCAGCCGTCTGACGCTCCGGGCGCAGGCGGGTATCAGATGGCCTGGCCATCTTCCAACGCCGGTCCCAACCCCCTCGACAATCCTTCTTTGTACAGAAAAGCAGCAGAGCGTCACTTATCGCACCTGCTTACCCCCGCAAACTCTCCTCCACCCCCCAAACCCTCCGTCGGGCGAACAAGTTCGCAATCAACAACGACAATCCACCCCATTCTCTCCCTCGTCCCCCTCCTCCCCACCTCCACCGAACTCCCTGCCCTAACTTCCCTCCTCACCACCCTCTCTTCCCCGCCTTTCTCGCCATGTACTTGGACCTTCACAGCCGGCTACTTCAACATGACCCCCTCCTTCCGCCGCCTCCTCCTCGCCACACGCCCAGAACGCGGCACAGTGCTAACCGCGCACCCGCACGCCAACGGCTTCTACGGCTCGAAAGGTGTAAGCGGTATGTTACCAGCTGCGTATACGCATTTGGCAAAGACGTTCCTGAGGCAGGTGCGGTTGAAGGGGCTCGACAATTCGATTGTGCTGAAGGAGTGGAGGAAGGGGAAGGTCGGGGAGGAGGGCGGGTGGACGTATCATGCCAAGGGGATTTGGGTGGCGCTGCCTGAGTCGTCGGCGGTGGCGGATGCGGCGGTAGCAAGGGAGAATGAGGGTGATGCCGACCCATGTCTAACGGTCATTGGGTCCTCGAATTATACGAAGCGTGCGTATGAACTCGATCTCGAAGCTAACGTTGTTATTTCTACGACTGATCCCGGGTTGAGGAGGCGGTTGGGCGAGGAAGTGAAGTGGTTGGGCGAGTATGCGAAGGCGGTTGATGAGAGGGAGTTTGAGAAGGAGGAGAGAAAGGTGGGGATGAATGTGAGGTTGGCGATGTGGGCAGTACGGGTGCTTGGTGGGGCGTTATAGGTCGTGGCTGATGGATAGAGAGCAAGATCGTGTTTAAGCTCTAGATCGATGCTTCTTCTTCTTCTGCAATAGATGCAGTGTAGGAATATGTATTACTAGTCAAAACTACAATCATCACATAAAATAAAAGATATGGAAAAGTCGATTCCAAGCGTTGGGATTCTTCTCCCTACTATTATTCCGTATTATCCGTGAGCTATGTAGCGGGTATCTAGATATGGGGCATGAAAACGTGGGGTCAATAAAAAAAGCCAAGGTGAAAGTTTACAGTTCTCCGTGATCCCAATAGCTTAGGATCTACCAGCCATTGTGAAATCCTGGAAATCCCCGGCCCCCGTATAGCATTGAGTCTACCAGGCATCTCTACACTCGTACTGACATAACTTCATATCATGCGTTGCGAGAGTAAAAGTGACTGTATCTTGCTAAGAGAGGGTCGAGCAGTTGCGAGTGGCCTTCCACACTACCAGGCCTCGATCGCCAATAACACGATTGATGGTATTCCAAACGCCGTCGTCGGCGAAATCCATGTCGTCGAGGTTGAGGTGCTGTCGGTAGCTCCACACTTCTTCTAGTCGGACATCATTCTGCTTAGTTGCGTCTTGGTATGGCTTTAAGAAATAGGCAGACCGTGGTGCTACAAGATACGTAGCACCTTGATCCTCGACCCGTGGGGGTTTTCGAGTCCGACATGGCGGGAGCGCTTCCTTTACTCTTTCGAGCATTTGCTCACCCGGGCATCCCATCAAATCCACAGTCTTGAGTTCTTCGTTCTTGCCGTTCAACAGCCAGGTGGGCGGGCTGTAGGTTTTCCACCAAAACGCATGACTGATAGTTTCGTTGGCCTTGGCAATGTTGATCTGTACAGGAACGATGCCGCCTTGATGATATACGCCCATCAACAATCCCAAAGCTACGTTGAAGATGACCCACGTCGCTATCCAAGGTTTTTTAAAGGGCGAGTTCGGTACGCGTATCGAAGACAGGACCAGGGGTACTGCGGGCAACAAGAAGCGCGCCTCTTGGTGTGGGAAGATGCTAAGTAGAGCGACACCAGACAGGGCTGATATCAGATTCATGGTGATGTGCGCTTTGCGCAGGAAGAACAGGAGCGGAATGGCAGGCCCGAGTAGTTGAGGGAGATTGACCAGCAAGTGCTGATACCGAGGATGTATGCCATGCTGGGCGAGGTTCTCGGACTGGGAGTTGTAGAGGAAGTTGTTGAAGGGCGTATATCATCAAGGCGGCATCGTTCCTGTACAGATCAACATT
>Ga0115846_100497_pt1 | contig 20743 bp, 23 predicted proteins | sample InSIn5gowninarea_2_FD_83860 | JGI IMG/M metagenome (GOLD analysis project Ga0115846, IMG submission 83860)
GGATCGAAATTTTTTCCTTCAACAGTGTTGCCAACACTTTTTGAATGTCGCCAAGGGACAGCGGATTCGGCGTAACCTCTTCCACAAGCGTCGGATGAGACGTTTTAAGATGCTCGACGAGTTGTTTCGTTTCTTCGCGCCCCAATAATTCATGGGCATGGCGTTTAATCGTTTCCGTTAAATGGGTGGATACGACCGAAGGGGGGTCAACAACGGTAAAACCTGCGATTTCGGCATGATCTTTTTGCTCTTCATCCACCCATAGCGCCGGCAGGCCAAAGGCCGGTTCAACCGTTTCGATGCCGGTAACCGTTTCATCCTCGACCCCGGGGCTCATAGCCATATAATGGTCGAGAAGCAATTCCCCGCGCGTGAGTTCATTGCCGCGAATTTTAATCACATATTCATTCGGTTGCAGCTGAATATTATCGCGGATACGAATAACGGGTACGACAATCCCGTAATCGAGTGCCAATTGGCGCCGGATCATGACAACCCGGTCAAGTAAGTCCCCCCCTTGGTTTGCATCTGCAATCGGAATGAGGCCGTAGCCAAACTCGAATTCGATCGGATCAATCGTCAAGAGATCCGTCACCTGTTCCGGAGAGGTCATAGACTCGGGACGCTCTTCCTCTTCCGCTGCTTCAGCTTCTTTTTCTAAGTCGTCGGATTTGCGACGGGTAAGCAGCCACGCCCCTATTCCGAGAAACAGCGCGATCGGTAGCGTAACGATATTGTTAATCGGTGTGAGTAGGCCGAGGAGCAGAATGGCCGCCCCTGCGATATAGAGCAATTTCGGGTACGCGAGTAACTGCTCGCTAATGTCATAACCGAGCGATCCGCCCGATGCCGCTCGTGTTACAACAATGCCTGTGGCTGTCGCAATCAAAAGGGCCGGAATTTGTGTCACGAGCCCATCGCCGACCGTGAGCAGCGTGTACGTGGCGGCTGCTTCCTGAAAACTCATCCCGAGTTGCAACATCCCGATGATAAAACCGAAGATTATATTAACGAGAACGATGACGATGCCCGCGATCGCGTCGCCTTTGACGAATTTACTTGCGCCGTCCATCGAACCGTAAAAATCCGCTTCCTCTTCAATTTTTTCACGTCGCGCTTTTGCTTGTTGCTCCGTAATTAATCCGGCATTAAGGTCCGCGTCAATGCTCATTTGCTTCCCGGGCATTGCATCAAGGGTAAAGCGTGCGCCGACTTCGGACACACGTTCTGCGCCTTTAACGATGACGATGAACTGGATGACGACGAGAATAAGAAAGATGACAAAGCCAACGAGCACGTTTGAGCCGACAACAAAGGACCCGAACGTATCAATGACGCTGCCCGCCTCTGCGCGGCTTAAAATCGCACGGGTCGTCGAGACGCTTAAGCCGACGCGAAACAACGTCGCCAACAAAAGCACAGTAGGAAAAATAGAAAAATCCAGCGGTTCTCTCATATTCATGGCGACAAGGATGATGATGAGTGACATCGAGATATTGACGATGATAAGCACATCAATCATCGGGGAAGGCAACGGGAAAATAAGCATTGCCACGATTAAAATAACGCCTATTAAAATAACTAAATCACGTGCTCGCATCGTTCCATCTCCTTCAAAGACTCGGGCGGGCTTCTACGAGGTGTTCATGACGACCGTTTTGACCATTCGCGCTCAATTTCGGTCGCCATGACCGCTTCATGGCGACCATAACCGCTGGTCTCGCTCGATTTCGGGCACCATGACCACTTCATGGCGACCGTAACCGCTGGTCTCGCTCAATTTCAGGCGCCATGACCACTTCATGGCGACCATAACCGCTGGTCTCGCTCGATTTCGGGCACCATGACCGCTTCATGGCGACCGTAACCGCTGGTCTCGCTCGATTTCGGGCGTCATGACCGCTTCATGGCGACCGTAACCGCTGGTCTCGCTCAATTTAAGGCGTCATGACCGCTTTATGGCGACCGTACGCCCTGTTTGCGCTCGATTTCAGGTGGCATGACAACCGACGGAAGGATGGTGAGCGGATTTTGGCACGCAATACGGCACCACGCCCTTTCCCACCTCCCACTTCTCACTTCCCAATTCTATAAACATAGGCGAGAACCTCGGCGACCGCGCGAAATAAATCTTCCGGCACTTCTTGTCCAATGTCTGATCCATCATGGAGGCTGCGGGCGAGCGGCTTGTTTTCGACGATCGGCACCTCGTTTAAATCCGCCGCTTGCCGCATGCGCAACGCCGTATAATCCGCTCCCTTGGCAATCACCGTCGGCGCCGCCATCACCTCCCCGTCGTATTTCAGGGCAACCGCGTAATGGGTCGGGTTTGTGATGACGACGTCAGCTTTCGGAACTTCCTGCATCATGCGTTGCATCGCCATTTCTTTGGCACGCTGCCGTCGCTTCGATTTTATCAGCGGATCGCCTTCCATTTTTTTGTGCTCATCCTTGACTGCTTTTTTCGACATTCTAATCTGTTTTTCATGATCATAGCGTTGATAGACATAATCGGGAACAGATAAAAGGAGCAGCAGCAACGCGCAAGCGATACCGATCACCCCCGTCAACCAAGCCACCAATTGGAATCCTTCGACGACGTCCATCATTGCCAATTGCAAAAGTTCGTCCGCGTATAACCATATAATCCCAAACGAGACCAAGCCGACGAGGAAGATTTTCAGAAACGCTTTCACCAATTCCACGATCGCTCGTGCGGAAAAGATTCTTTTGATCCCTTTGAGCGGGTTTATTTTTGACACTTTCGGTTTGATCGCTTCCGGGGCAAACAAAACGCCCACTTGCAACATGCTCGCGACCACCCCTGCAATGAGGGCCGCCAAAAAGATCGGCAACAGTACAATCGCGACTTCAAAAATCAAATCGAAAAATAACGCCATTACATTTTCAATGGAAAAGGCCATACCCGCGTAGTTGATATACATTTCAGTGAATAAATCGTGCATGAACTGGCCGGGAACCGCAGCATAAGCAAAAAGCACAATAAAAACGATCAATAAAATGACGGCGGTGTTAACATCGTTACTTTTCGCTACCTGCCCTTTTTTACGAGTGTCCTGGCGTTTTTTCGGCGTCGCTTGTTCTGTTTTTTCCTGCCCGCCTTCTTCTGCAAAATATTGCAGGTCCATTTGCATGGCTTTTCACGCTCCCCCAAACAATTGCAAAAGCGTCCGCATCGTGACCACCATTTCATCGACAAGATTGGAGATGAGCCAGAAGAACGCCGGCAACATCAACAACATGATCGGCAACCCCAGAAAAATCTTCAGTGGCAAGCCGACGACAAACACATTCATTTGTGGCACCGCCCGCGACATCAGCCCGAGCGCCACATCGACGAGAAACAGTGCGCCCACAATCGGGAAAGCCATTTGAAAAGCAATAACAAACATCGTTGAAACGGCACCGGCCGCTGTTTCCATCACCGACGCCCCGCCAAAATCAACATTTATTTCATCGACAGGCACATAGGCGTAACTGTAAAAAATCCCATCCAATAACAAATGATGGCCGTCGGTCACGAGAAGAAAAAGCACGGCAAATGCATAAAGAAATCCGCCGGTTAACGGCGTTTGCGCCCCGGTTTGCGGGTCCATCACGTTCGCAATGAGAAAACCCATTTTAATATCGATAAAAGCGCCGGCCACCTGAATGGCGTAAAACATGATCGAGGCAATCAGCCCGAGCAAAAGACCAATCAAAACTTCCTTAATGATCAACAAAAAAAGATAAGCGTCAATCCCGATCACCGGGACATCCAGCGTGAAGAAAATAATATAAGCAAAAAAGAGTGCAAATGCGATTTTAAACATATTCGGCACATTGCGATACGAAAATACCGGCAACGTCGCCAAAAAAGCGAGGATGCGTACAAAGATTAAGAGAAACGCCGGCAGTTGGTTGATCCACTCCATCGCCTTATCCTATAAAGTTATGCAAATTTGTATAGATTTCCGTTGTGAAACTCACGAGTTGACTGAGCATCCAGGCTCCGAAAATCACGACGGAGGCGAGAACGCCGATAATTTTCGGAATGAACGCCAACGTTTGCTCCTGGATCTGTGTCGTCGCCTGAAAAATAGCGACGGCCAATCCCAAAACGAGTGCGACAATCAACAACGGCCCCGCAACGAGAAAAATAACCGTTACACTTCGTTCCGCCATGCTTATAACCGTCTCTTCATTCATCCCATCCACCCTTTGCTAAAAACTGATTAAAAGCGATTCAACGACGAGATGCCAACCGTCCACCAAAACGAATAACAACACCTTAAAAGGTAGGGATATCATGACAGGCGGCAACATCATCATCCCCATGGACATTAAGACGCTGGCAATGATCATGTCGATGACAAGAAATGGCACGAAGATGAGAAAACCGATTTGAAAAGCGGTTTGCAATTCGCTGATCGCAAAGGCAGGGACCAAGGCCGAAAGCGGGATATCATCTATCGTTTCCGGAGCCTCTGCTTCAGCGTAATTCAAAAATAGCGCCAAGTCTTTTTCCCGGGTATGGTCAGCCATAAATTCTTTCATGGGCGAAGCGGCCGTTTCAAAAGCTTCTTCCTGATTTATTTCGCCCTCGAGAAATGGGGTAAGCGCTTCTTCATTCATTTCAGATACGACCGGTGACATAATAAAAAAGGTCAGAAATAACGCCAGACCGATCAGCACCTGATTCGGCGGCATCTGTTGAGTCGCGAGCCCCATCCGCACGAAGGCGAGCACGACGACAATTCTCGTGAAGCAGGTCATCAAAATGAGAATGCCCGGCGCAAGAGAAAGCACGGTAATAAGGACAATCAGGCGCAGGGCCGTGGACAATGCTTCGGGATCGTCGCCAAAAACCTCACCAATAGGTACGCCCGGTATGATGGATGAAATCATCATTTTCTCCCCTCTGCCCGGTTCAATCCGCTTTCTTTTTGACGCTTAACATCACGCATGTGCAACTCCATTTGTGAATAAATGGACGCATCGTCATTCTCCTCCATTTTATCCCTTTTCAGAAGTGCCCGCGCTTTGCTTGTGAAATCGGTCGTCTGCTGATCTTCTGCCAAAGCGATGAGCGCTTTTGCTTCCGCTTCATCCTCAATTTCCCGAAGCAGTTGAATCGTTTGCCCGACACCGACAACGAGGAGCCGGTCCCCTACGCGAATGAGTTGCACCGATTTATGCTGTCCAAGACCGATACCGCCCAAATTTTGCATCATACTCGTCGCTTGAAAGCGACTCGTCCGATTGGCCAACAATTTTAATAAAAGAAACATCACGAGAATGACGGCGCCGAGAGCTAACCCGAGCTGAAACAAAACACCCCATACGCTTTGATCGCCACTTTCCGCGACGCCTTCCATTTCCTCATTACTCTCGCTCACGCCTTCATTATTTTCCAAAGCATCCCTTACGGAGTTATCTGCGAATACCTCGTGCGGGGGAGTGAGCATGAAAAGCGCGAGCAGACATGCTGCCAACCAGGCTTTACGTATTTTCATAGAAACCTCTCCCTAACTGAGGGTTTTATTAACCGCATCAAGCACCCGGTCAGCTTGAAAAGGCTTCACGACAAAATCTTTGGCTCCGCCTTGAATCGCATCGATCACCATTGCTTGTTGCCCCATCGCGGAACACATAATGACTTTTGCTTGCGGATCATAGGCCAGGATTTCTTTTAACGACTGAATGCCGTCCATCTCAGGCATCGTAATGTCCATCGTTACAAACGTAGGATTCAATTCCTTGTATTTTTCCACTGCCTCTTTTCCATTTTCCGCTTCGCCGGCAATCACGAACTGGTTCTTTTCCAATATGTCCTTGATCATCATCCGCATAAATGACGCATCATCTACGATAAGCACGCTGCTTGTCATTGTCTTTCTCTCCTTTTAGTCATTTCTTATGTGTTGCAATCGCTGTTCACGGCTGGCGATGTCTGTCACACGTACCCCGAAATTTTCATCGATGACAACGACTTCGCCTTTCGCCACCAAACGCTGATTGACGAGAATATCCACCGGTTCCCCGGCAAGCTTGTCCAACTCAATGATTGAGCCTTGTGTAAATTGTAGGATATCTTTAATCGAACGGCTCGTTCTTCCCAATTCCACGGTCACATCCAAAGGGATGTCCATGAGCATGTTGAGATTTTGTGCCTCAGTGGCTTGTAGCCCTACATCATCAAAGTCATGAAAAGCGGCCGGCTGCACGCTTCTTTTGGACGTTTCGTCATACACGTTTGATGCCGCCCGCTCCCCTTCTACATTTACACTTCTTTTATTTGCCGATTCATTGATTGCAGGTGAAGGGGTTTCCTCCTCTTTTTCTCCATCCTGTGAATGGAGCAATTGAGCGGTCATCTCCTTTGCAAAAGCCACCGTAACTAATTGCATGATTGAAGAATCGATCATATCCCCCACACGTAACCGAAAGGAGATTTTGATCAATGTCGCTTCGTCGAACAATTCCTCGGTGCTGGAACCTTCCAACGTATCAAGCATATCGATGCTGGGAGGGGAAATATTCACACGAAGCCCGAAGATCGTTGACATCGATGTTGAAGAGCTCCCCATCATTTGATTCATGGCTTCCTGAACGGCGCTGAGGTGCATGTCGGCAAGCTCAGGCGCCGGCTTTAAACCGTCTCCGCCCAACATTAGATCGGCAATAATTTTTGCATCATTTTCCTTGATGACGAGAAGGTTCGTCCCTTTGAACCCTTGCGTGTACTTAACGTGAACAGCCACATGCGGGACAGGAAACTCTTCATGCAAAAGATCAAATTCAATAGCCTGTACGATCGGCGTTGTAATGGATACCTTTTGGTCGATCAACTCAGCCAACGCGGTTGACGCACTTCCAAAAGAAATATTTCCGATTTCACCGAGCGTATCCTGCTCAATATCCGTTAAATACTGATTCACTTCTAAGGCTGCTTTCGTTGGAGGCGGAGGGTAGCCGTCTGCCTCCATGTCGTTGCTATTTGTTTCTCCTCCCCCATCATCGTCAAAACCTTCGAGCAAACGATTAATTTCCTCTTGGGTTAGTTTCTCATCTCCATGGTCGTTCATTTATTAATCGACCTCCTTGAAGTCATCGGTCACTTGCACGGCAAGTCGTTGGTTCTTTTTCCCCGCCTGCACGTAAAATTTCGGCTCGCTGCCTACATAAGCAATCAGAGGATCATTCACGTCTTGATCAAGTTCAATGACATCCCCTTTATGCAAATAAAGCAATTCTTCAACACTAATCGTTGAGTGGCCAAGCACCGTTTGCAACGTCAATTGCGCCTGTCGAACCGATGTCTCTATTTTTTGTTCTTCCTGTTCATCACGTGTTTTTTTCATCGTTTGCATCCAATAATGGCCTGACAATTTTGGTAAAATTTCTTCAAGCACAACGTACGGCAAGCACACGTTAATCATTCCGGCTGTTTCCCCGACCGTTGCCGAAAGGGATACGACAACGACGGTTTCATTCGGCGAAACCATTTGCATAAATTGAGGGTTTACTTCCAAATCAAGCATCTTCGGTTCGATTTCAACGACGGATTGCCACGCCTGTTGAAAACTATCCATTAAATAACCCGACATTTGCGAAAGAATCCGTGTTTCGATTTCCGTTAAATTTTCGATCTTATTATAATCGGACCCCACGCCTCCTAAAATACGATCAAGCATGGCATAGCCGATCTGGGGATTCATCTCGATTAACAGCTGCCCTTCCAGTGGAGGGGCCTCAAACGCGTGAAGCAAGGTCATTTTCGGAATCGAACTTATGAATTCTTCATAGGGCAACTGCTCGACGGAGGCGACGGACATTTGCACAAACGTCCGTAACCTGGCAGATAGCGTTGTCGTTAACAGACGGGCAAAATTTTCATGCATGCGCGTCAGCGTCCGGATTTGATCTTTTGAAAAACGAAGCGCCCGTTTAAAATCATACGTTGATATTTTTTTCTCATCGATCTCTTTGCGCAATTCCTCCGCGTCCATTTCCCCCGTGGACAACGCTGACAACAAGTCATCGATTTCTCCTTGCGAAAGTACGTCTGCCATAACTACCAACTCCGGTTATCAATGTTCCTTCTTTGTCATCGTATGATCCGACTTGTCGTATACACGTTCTCCACTTCTCCGGTATCAAGCAAGTCATTGATATCTTCTTGCAAATCGGCTTCCAACGTTTGTATTCCTTCCGAACTGCCGAGCTCATCCGCGTCCATCTCCGACATCCTATGAATAATGGCATTTTTTATTTGAAAATCCCTTTTCTCCAATTCTTCTCTCGTTTCGGTTGCATCTGCCTGAATCTGAAAAGAGGCACGTACGTAACGATCACCGGCCAGATTCGTGGTTAGTTCGTCTGTGTCCCAAGAACGATCGATCACTTCATCGATCCCGGGCTCTGTCTCTTCCGCCGCTGTTTCGCCGTCCGATTGAACAGCAAGAAAAAACGTCGCCGTGATGCTAACGAGCAGTGCCACGATAACGATGCTCAACGTCATGATCAGTTTTTTCATCGAGACGCCCCCTCTCTGCCTCATGGCCATTCATGGCTAAATTAATATGTAGTTTCTGTGGCGCATTTAAACCAGCAGAGGAGATGAATCCCCCTCTGATGGAAGCATCGCTTATTTCATATTCATAATCTCTTGCAAGACTTCATCGGACGTCGTAATAATGCGTGTATTTGCTTGTAAACCACGCTGTCCGGAAATCATTTCCACAAACTCTTCGGAAAGGTCAACGTTCGACATTTCCAGCATGCCCGCGGCGATTTCACCTGCACCACCGGCTCCCGCTGCCAAATCATTTACTGCTCCCGAGTTATCTGTTTCCCCGTATAAATCGCCGCCCAAGCTTTCCAAGCCTTCCGGATTCGCAAATGTGGCCAGTCCAATCGTCCCAGCCTCATCAGGTTCCCCGTCAATCACTTGCGTCACCGTACCGTCGCTCCCAATGCTGAAATTGGACGCGTCCTCAGCGATATTAATGGTGCCGCCACCAACATCTGACACGTAATAGCCGTTTGCGTTTACGAGATCCCCTTCACTGTCCCGGGAGAAGTTGCCCACACGTGTGTAAGATTCGCCGCCATCCGGATTTTGAATGCGAAAGAAACCGTCACCTTCAATTGCAAGGTCGAGCTCACGGTTCGTCGGTTGCATCGCCCCCTGGGTATGAATCGTATCGACAGAGCCGGTTTGCGTGCCCAGGCCGACTTGTGTCGGATTCGTCCCTCCTTGCCCATCTCCGGGTGCTGTTGCTCCTTGCATTTGTTGGCTCATCATGTCCTGAAACGTAAAACGCCCTTTTTTAAACCCATGCGTATTTACATTGGCAATATTATCGCCAATAACGTCCAATTTCGTTTGATGGTTTTGCAAACCGGAAATTCCGGAATACATCGATTGCAACATGGAATAAACCCTCCTGTTTAGTAAAATAAATGTCAGATATGCTTTATGCCTATGCTTCTTCATTCTCTTCGTCCAAACCAATTTGGGCCACTTGCCTGCTGTCAATCCAGCGTCCTTCATCGAGAAGCAGTTCGATGTTCCCTTGTTCGCTTCTGCGCACGGAGGTGACTTCGTTTTCCGCGTACCGGATGTCTCCGCGCTCTTCATCAACGAGGCTCGCCCATTTGATCGTCGTTCCGATCAACTCGCTTTGTTGAACGAGGGCACTGCCTTCTTGCCGATCAACGAAACGCTGCATCGTCTCATTCATTTGCGTCATCTGTTCCAAAGAGGAAAACTGCGCCATCTGGGCAATAAATTCCCGGTCATCCATCGGGTCAAGGGGATCCTGGTTTTGCAATTGGGCAATTAAAATTTTTAAAAAATCATCCTTGCCGAGCATGGCGTCTTCCGGCTCGGCAACCTGTGCTTCGTTCATGCTTCTTTCGCCCGAAGCAGCCGTGGCTTGCACGTTCATGTTCATCTGTTTGTCACCTGCCTATGCTTCCTGATTTAACGTCGCTTGCAACCATTCTTCAAAGGATGGAAGGTGGTCCTCGGTCAGTTCTTCATCGCTTTCATCTTCATAAGCGGAAGCGTCTTCATCCGTCGAATGTTTTCCTTCTCTTTGATCGTCGGCAACTTCGGTATGGGCTTCATCAACAACGATCCGCTCCACCGGCAGCTGTTGTTGATGGAATGCATGTCGGAGGTTGGGGAGCTGGGATTCCACCAATTCACGGGCCATCGCTGTTGTCGTAACGAGCCTTGCTTGCAACACGCCGTTATCTCTCGTGATTTGCACGTCCAGCCGACCCAGGCTTTCAGGATAAAGTTTAATCGTTAATTGCTGACGCCCTTCGCCATCCGAACGCAAATGCCCTTTGCTGAGCGCTTGTTGAAATTGCTTCATGAAAGCCATCGTCCGTGCATGTTCGGTTTTTTGATCACCAATATGAATCGTCAACTGTTCCCCCTGATTCAATGGCTGCATCGCCATCGTTTCATTAAAAACGAATGCAGGAGGAGGCGGGGTCCCGTGATTGAACTTTGGAAGGATGGTATCCATTTTTACAGCCGCATGTAAGGGGTCGGACCGATAATTGTGGGGGGGCAACGTCTGTTGTCTTTCCGGCTTCCAACACACGACCGGAAACATTTCGATCGTTTTGCGACCCAGATTCCCTTCCAGCCGCCGGATACAATTGTTGAACGTAGTGGACAAGCTGTTCACGTGTCGGTGTCGCATGTTCACCCTTTTCTGCGACAAAAGCGATGAGAGCCAATAAAGGCGGGATATCAGCCTCCCTCATTTCACCCGCGAAAGCGATTGGCTCATCAGTTTCCGTGGCTAACGCTTCACTGTCGGGGAATAGCCTCTCAAGCATTTCAGCAATGGAAGGATCTGCATCAATCAAAGACGCTGCAATTTTTTTCAAATCAAAAGAGGAGCCGACATCTCCTTCGTCTTCGCTCAACGCTTGCTCTGCCTTTATCATCGCCATTTCCCAATCAATGTCCCCAAGGGAAGGTAACGTCTCTAAGAGGGCCTCCATACCGGGCATTCTTTTTCCAAACGTATCGTGCTGGCTCTGCAAACCTTGCTGCTCAGAAAATGCCCCGTGCTTTTCTTGAAAATGAGCAAGGCGTTGCGCAAACGTTTGATCAAGGCTCTCGCCTATGCCTTGCATGGATGCCGAAACCAACTTGGAGGCTCCTTCACTGGATGGAAACGCCTGTAATCCTGCTGGGATCACCTTTTCACCTCCCTTCGTAAACGGCCCTAATCGGCCAGTAAAGTCGTCATTTCCGCGGCTCGTTCCGGATCCATATTTTCCAGAATCACCGAGCGGCTATCATCATTCATCTCTGACATGTGAAGCAAAATTGTATCATTTGTAAGTTCTTCCATAATGTCAGCCGCCTGTCCCGGTCTCATATTTTCATAGACGCGGGCGATTCTCGTTAGCTCTTCCGGACCATCAGCGTCTTCAAGCTCCTCGCCACTTGCTTCTACGTAGGCTTCATCCTCTTCCATTTGCTCGATTTCTTCTTCCAATTCCTCAATGGTATCCTCCGCTTGTTGGAGCTGCTCTTCAAGACTCACAATCTCGTCATCTTTTTCGGCAAGGGACACTTCTTCTTCACCATCGTCCTCTTCTTCGCCTGTCCAAGTCGTTGCTTGTTCCATCGGGCTCATCTCCAATGCCGATATGAAAATTGCCCCAATGACAACGAGTAAGGCACCGGGAATAACAATCAGCAGCAAAAAACGTTTGAAGCCGTTTCCTTTCTCCTCTTTTCTTTTGGCCATTGTGTCACCTGCCTTGCAACACTTGTCGGGAAGCGAGTTCATCCATGAGCTTTTGATCTTGTTTCTTCATACCCCAGACGTGTTCTTCCCACTTGCGCCCTTTCATCTTCTCGTACTTCTTTGCCTCGATCGTTGCCGTTTGCCATTCTTTTTTCCGTTTGACCATCACCTTGCGGGCCGCATTTGTTTTCGCTTGGCTGTGTTCGATGGCGATTTCAATGTTTTTTCTTGCTAATTGTTTGCTTTGCAAAGCCGCGATCGTCGTGCCTTGGTTGCAATCTTGCGTTTGGCTATCATCGAGGGTTTCACGCGCTTTCAGCCATTCATATAGTTCATAGCCAACGGTTTCGAATTTTCCGGCGGCTTCTTCGTACCATTTTCTGCATTCGGCAGCTTCACGTTCTTTCACTTCCAAAACCTTTTCAAGGGTAAACGTAAAAGACATCACTCATCTCTCCCTTTCTGTGCCAAGAGCTGTAATTGTTCAACCGTCTCCGATAGGCGGATGGCTGTATCAATTCCCTGTTGCAAAAATTCCTGAATGACCGGATGCAATTGTATGGCGAGATCCACGGCTTTTGACGTCCCTTGCTTGTAAGCGCCCACTTGAATCAAATCCTCACTGTCTTCATAGGTAGCCATGTGTTGCCGGATCGTTGTAGCCGCCTCCGAATGGTCCTTTGAAACAATATCTGTCATCAAACGGCTGATGCTTTTTAAAACATTTAAAGCCGGATAATGCCCCTTATTTGCCAATTTTCGATCAAGAATGAAGTGACCGTCCAAAATCCCCCGCACAGCATCCGCAATCGGTTCGTCCATATCATCGCCATCGACAAGCACGGTATAGAAGGCGGTAATCGTCCCCCGTTCATTAGCTCCCGATCGTTCCAGCAGTTGGGGCAAAAGGGAAAAGACGGAAGGGGTATACCCTTTTGTCGTCGGCGGTTCCCCGGTGGCAAGCCCGATTTCGCGTTGGGCCATCGCAAAGCGGGTGACCGAATCCATCATTAAATTAACGGTTTTTCCCCGGTCGCGAAAATATTCCGCGATCGCCGTTGCCGCCATCGCCCCTTTAATGCGAACGAGGGCCGGTTGATCGGAAGTGGCGACGACAACGATCGTGTTCTTCAACCCTTCATCACCGAGATCTTTTTCAATAAAATCTTTCACTTCACGGCCTCGTTCACCGATAAGCGCGATCACATTGATGTCGGCTTCCGAGAATTTTGCAAGCATTGCCATCAAGGTGCTTTTTCCAACCCCACTGCCGGCAAAAATACCGACTCTTTGACCTTCGCCAACCGTTAGCATGCCATCAACCGCGCGTACACCGAGGGAAAGAGGTTTGACAATTCTAGGGCGGGTCAGCGGGTTAGGCGCTTCCCTGTCGACCGGGGTTTTATGTAAGCCTTTGGGCAGTTCGCCGCCATCAAGCGTTCGTCCCAAACCATCAATGACCTTCCCGATTAACCTTGGCCCCACGCCAATTTCCAACGGCTTTCCCGTGCTTTTCACTAGAGAGCCGGGCTGAATATTTGCGGTTTGTGAATACGGCATCAATAGAATGCGTGCGTCTTTAAAGCCAACGACTTCCACGCGTATCGGCTCCCGAGTGTGATCCGTGAAAATAAAACAGAGAATGCCTACGGCCGCTTGCGGTCCTTTCGCCTCAATTGTAAGGCCGACCACGCGCGTTACTTTCCCCATCCATTTCAACGTGCGAACGTCATCCAGCTTATCTTTCAAATCTGCAGCTTTCATCGCTCCCTCTCCCTCGCAAGCAGTTCGTGAAGCTCGGTTTGCAGCACCTCTAGCTGATCGTCTAATGAAGCAACCAAACGCCCGTATGGCGTTTCAATGAGGCAACCATTTTTGTCCAAATCCTCATCCGGGAAAAACCGAATGCGCTCGGCGTGGCTGAGGAGGGCTTGCCATTCCTGCCGTTGTTGAACGGTTGCCTTGTAACGATCCGGATGCACGAAAATATCGACCTCGCTTTGATCTTTCACTTCCCGGAGGGCTTGCCTTACGAATGGGAACCAGTGGTTTTGCCTATCCAGCTCTTCGCCAAGGATTTTTTCGGCCAGGCTCACGGCCAGATCGATAATCGTAGGCTCGGCAGCATCCATGTATTCGAGGTAATCTTCATGGGCGGCGCCTACAATGCCTTCGGCTTCGGCAATGATCGTTTGATACGTCTCATAGCCTTTTTCTTTTCCTGCTTGAAAGCCGTTTTCCTCTCCTTTGTTTTGCGCTTCCTTGTATGCTTTATCAATGGTTTCGTCCAGAGCGGCACGGGCTTTATCCATCTCTTTTTCCATGTGTTCCTTTTCCGATTGTGCCTTCGCAATAATGGCTTCTGCTTCTTGCTGGGCTCTAGCGAGCAATTGTTGCTCTTTGCCGTCCCAAGATCCCCCTGACCCTTCATCTGCAGCAGGATTTTCCCCGCCTCTTTTTCGTATCGGCTGCAACAGAACAGCATGGGGATTGTCCGCCTTTACGGTTGATGTTTCTCTTTTAATAATGTTAGACAACAATATCGTCTCCCCCACCACGGGCAATAACAATTTCGCCTGCTTCTTCCAGTCGCCGTACCGTCCCGACGATTCGCATTTGCGCGTCTTCCACGTCTTTCAAGCGAACAGGACCCATGTACTCCAATTCTTCTTGGAACGTTTCGGCCATCCGTGTGGACATGTTGCTGAAAATGATCGTCTTCACTTCGTCACTGACCATTTTTAAAGAAAGCTGTAAATCTTCTTGTCCCGCTTCACGGATGATGCGTTGGATCGAGCGGTTATCAAGGGTGACGATATCTTCAAATACGAACATCCGCTTTTTGATTTCATCGGCAAGTTCCGGATCTTGAAACTCCAAAGAATCAATGATCGTGCGCTCCGTTCCCCGGTCGACGCTATTCAACACATCCACCACCGATTCAATCCCGCCCGCTTCTTTATAGTCTTGAGACACAGACGAAGAAAGTTGCCGTTCAAGGATGCCTTCCACTTCGTTGATGACTTCCGGGGACGTGCTATCCATCAACGCGATTCTTTTCGCCACATCCGCTTGCACCTCGGAAGGCAATGCCGACAGAATTTGCCCTGCTTGTTCCGCATCCAGATAAGAGAGAACGAGGGCGATCGTTTGCGGATGTTCATTTTGGATGAAATTCAAAATCTGCATCGGTTCAGCTTTGCGGGCAAAATGAAACGGGCGGACCTGAAGCGTCGATGTAAGTTTCGTGATAATTGACATGGCTTCTTCTTCTCCGACGGCCCTTTCCAATACGTCCCGCGCATAGCCGATGCCGCCTTGCGTCATATAATCTTGGGCAACCGCGAGCTGATGAAATTCACCGATGATTTTATCTTTCGTCTCGCTTTCCACTTTGCGAACGTTGGCGATCTCCAGCGTCAATTGTTCAATCTCTTCCGGCTGCAACTGCTTGTATACGTTCGCCGAGACATCGGGTCCCATAGAGATGAGAAGAACTGCGGCTTTTTGCTTACCGGTCATTTCTTTTTTTCCCCTCGCCATTGCTGCTCCCCCTAATCTTCCGACATCCACGTGCGGAGTAGTTTGGAAAATTCCTCCGGCTTTTCTCTCGCTAGCCTTTCCAAGCGCTGCCGCTGCTCTCCTTCGATCGAGTGATCGCCTTCCGGGATGTCTTCGAGTGCAACACGCGCATCCTCCACTTCTTCTTCGTCGTCAATCACATAACGATTGCGCCTGATGAAAAAGACAATGGCTACGACCGCCGCCAGGATGCCAAGCGCCAATATGTAGACCCATGCTGGTATTCCCGCGGATTCCGGTTCCTCGGTTTCCATATTGCCCATAAATGGCTGGGCGGACACAAAAATTTTATCCGTGATTTCGCCATCTTCCATATCATCCAAATAGGTGTCATCGATGCTCGTTGTGACAACCGTTTCCAAAATCTCTTCAATGTTATCGACAGTGTCCGCCGGGAGCGACAGCATATCTTCCGGATCCGGCGGTTCAACGATAACTTGGATACCTAAATCCCTTAACTTGTATGGGCTCTCCTGAATTTGGCGATGAATACGATTGACATCGCTGTTCACCCGTTCTTCGATTCTCTCAAAATCGCCGTCCCCACCGGCACCGACACCGGGATAGTTGGCGATGTCGTCTTCCCCTGTTCCGGCAACGCCTTCTTCGGGAACTTCTTCGCCTTCATATGTTTCGATGATCGACTCTGCGCTGATCTCGATCCCGTCCATTTGCTCTTCATCGACCGGTTCCACAAGTTCCTCTTCCCGGGTTTCCTGGGTAAAATCGATATCCGTCGTAACCGAAACCATCACTTTGTTCTGACCCATCATCGTACCCAACATTTGTTGAAGGTTTTGTTGCAGGTCGCTTTCGACCATTCGGCTGATCTCCCGTTGCTGATCATAGGCTTGCTGCGTCCCATCGATGGCCCCTTGGTCCTCATAATGGTATTGATTCGCCAACTGATCCGAAATCGTGATATTTTCAACGGGCAATTCGGGGATGCTTCTTGAAGCGAGATGATACAATGCCTGCACATTTTCTTGATCCATCTGGAAACCCGCGGCAAGCGTGAGAACGATGGAAGCGTTGGATTCTCCCGGTTCGTCACTCACCCATACCGTTTCTTCCGGAAGCGTGATCATGACGTTGGCCTGCGACACGCCATCCATCGATTCCATCAAATGCCCGAGCTCCGTTTCCAGCGTTGCTTTTTCCATCACGGAAAACTCATTTTCCGTCATGCCGAACCCGAGTTGATCCTGAAAATCTTCATAACCGATGGAGCCGCTTTGCGGAATCCCTTCTGCGGCCAATTCCACTTTTAGTTGATCCACGCTTTCCCTGGGCACTAAAACCGCCGTGCCGTCATCGGTCACCTCCGACGGAATCCCCCTACTGTCGAGCGTTTCTACGATCTGGCCGGTCTCTTCAACGGGCAAATCATTGTACAACGGGGCGTAGTTCGTCCGTGTCCCGAAAAAAATGAGCAGTACGATGAATACGAGGAGTAACAGTCCCCCGCCAATGATGAGCAGCTGCTGGTTTTTCGTTCTTTCTGACCAATACTCCCGGATTTTATTTCTGTACATATGTATCTTTTCGTTCATTTTGTGCCGCTCACTTTCCCATCATGTTCAGACGTCTATAAAGTCATTCTCATTACGCTGTCATAAGCGTCGATGACTTTATCCCGCACCTCTACCGTTGCCTGCAAGGCCACGCCGGCCTTCTCGGAAGCAATAAAAACATCATGCAGATTGTCCACTTCTCCGGTCAGCAGCTGCCCTGTCTTGTCCTTGGATGCTTCCTGGTGGTTTTGTACATTTTGCAACGCTTCGTTCAACATATTTCCAAAGCTGTTTTGCGCATCCCCGGTACGCACCTGTTCGCTCTGCCCGCTCTCCGGCGGGCTTTTCGCCGCTTGCGGGGATAACGGCGACAGTGGCATCTCCGCGGGCGAGTGTCCTTGTATCATTGGCATTGCTTCGCCTCCTTTTGCTCTTAGCCTCGTCCGATTTCCATGGCGTTCATTTTCATGGCTTTATGGGCATCAAACACCGTGACGTTCGCTTCATAAGATCGAGTCGCCCCCATGACATCCACCATCTCTTTCAGCGGATCAACGTTTGGGAGTTGCACATTTCCATCCTCATCCGCATCCGGATGCCCCGGTTGATGCATCGTTTGAAAAGGCGTTTGATCTTCAATAATCCCGGTCACTTGCACACCTTCGTTTTGTTCCCTTTCTGCATTTTGCAAATGGGAAGAAAACGAAGACCGGTTTTCCTGGGGAGCCATCGTAACCATTTTTCGCCGGTAAGGCTCCCACTCCCCATCGACCATGTTTCCTCTTGTCGCTGATGCATTCGCCATGTTCCCCGACGCCGTATCCATGCGCAGGCGTTGCGCGGTTAAGGCGGAAGCCGTCGCGTTCATGCCATCAAACATAGCCATGCTACTGACCTCCCAAAGCGGTTTTCAAACTGCCAAATTGCCCGTCCATCCGATCAATAAGCGCAGATTGATAGATTTGGTTGTTGGCCATCTCCGCCATCTCTTTGTCCATATCTACACTATTGCCGTTATGATTGTAGCTCCGGCTGCGATCAACAGATGTGTAGGCCTCACGATGCCCTTGACCAAAGTCAACATGCCGACCGTCCGTCTTTTGGGAGTCAAACTGTCGCAATGCATCATCCAATGTGTGTTCAAAGTTTGCTTGCCGTGCTTTATAGTTCGGTGTATCTACATTTGCAATGTTGTTAGCGATCGTACTTTGTCGAAGTTCTGCTCCGTCCAATCCGTTGTGCAATTGATCGATGGTCGATGAAAACAAAGCCAAGACACACAACCCCTTTGTTAAAAAATAAATCAAACGTTAAACCCATACATAAATACTTGCTACTTATGTTGGATTTAATTCGTCCTCTTCATTGTATATAAAAGACAAGATAAATGTCTAATAGAATCGAAAAAAAAAGAAAATCAGTAGTTTTTATCTATCAAAGTAGAAAACTCGTTTCTTTAATATAGTTCATTATACGTTATTTTTTTCTTATAAAAGTTGTTTAGGCCTAAAATGCTAGAAAGGTTGCTATGAATGCTCTTGAAAATCATTCTGCCTTTCGACTTAACAAAAAACACCCGATATCGTTTTATGACAGCGGGTGTTTCATCCTTTTTACTTATCCGTTCGGGCTCTCTGACGCTTTCATGAAGACCGAAATTCCGGTGAGCGGCTCGTTTCGGTCGCCATGGGCCTATCATGGCGACCGGGAAGCTGGCATTCGGTAACGTTCGGGCGCCATGGCGGCTCCATGACGACCGTTAAACCGGGAAGCTGAACGCTTCGGGCGCCATAAGCCTTTCATGGCGACCATACAGGCGCATTGCGAGCCGATTCGGGTGGCCATGGCGCATGGCACCCGAAAAGCCATTGGGAGATACGATTAAGGCGCCATGCACCTTTCAGGGCACCATGGGCCACCTCGGTGTTGGGTCCCGTTAACGTTGTCCGCCCCATTCAATAAAAAAACAGCCTATCCCCTCTTTTAAAAAGGAGATAGGCTGTCCATTCTACATTTGCCGTTTTAATCATCGCGAAGGCGGTCCAATTCGACGAGAAATTTGTCGTTGAGCACTTTAATATACGTTCCTTTCATGCCCAGCGAACGTGACTCGATGACGCCCGCGCTCTCCAGTTTGCGGAGCGCGTTTACAATGACCGAACGCGTGATGCCGACGCGGTCGGCAATTTTACTGGCGACGAGCAATCCTTCCTTGCCGTCCAACTCTTCGAAAATGTGTTCAACGGCTTCCAATTCACTATACGATAGGGAGCTGATCGCCATTTGCACGACCGCTTTGCTCCGTGCTTCATCTTCGATTTCCGACGCTTTTTCATGGAGAATTTCCATGCCGACAACGGTCGCCCCATATTCGGCCAACACCAAATCATCGTCACTAAAACGATCGTTTAAACGGGCGAGAATTAACGTACCCAATCGCTGGCCGCCACCGATAATCGGAACAATAGTCGTTAACCCGGTGCGGAAAAGATCCCGGTTCTCCGTCGGGAACGCGGTATGCTCACTGTCAATATCCAAATTTGGCGAGGTTTCATTGACACTGAAGATACCGGCTGTGTACTCTTCGGGAAATTGCCGTTCTTCAAGAATCCGGTCGATCTTTTCATGGCCAATCTCTTGTTCAATCGAGTAACCGAGCAATTTCCCCCGACGACTGACGACAAAAACGTTGGCAGCAATCACTTCGCTTAACGTTTCCGCCATGTCTTTAAAATCCACATGCTGGCCCGTCGTCTTTTGTAACATATCATTGATTTGTCTCGATTTGGTTAGTAGTTCCATTTTGAATAATGTCCTCCTATTGTTAAATTACAAAATAAAGTGGCTAGTGTCTTCGTTTCCGGCAACATCCGCAAGTTTTTCCTCGACATACGGGGCGGTAATCGTGATTTTTTCCAGCGTTATGTCAGAAGCTTCGAAAGATAACTCTTCAAGCAACCGTTCGAGCAGTGTGTGCAATCGCCGGGCCCCGATGTTTTCCGTTTCACGATTGACATGTTCGGCTAATTCAGCAATCTTGTCAACAGCTTCGTCTGAAAATTCTACATTTATACCTTCCGTTTTCAAAAGTGCCGCATATTGCTTGAGGAGGGCATTGTCAGGCTCGCGAAGGATGTTTATAAAATCTTCTTTCGCCAAATTTACTAATTCTACACGCGTGGGAAAACGGCCTTGAAGCTCAGGAATTAAATCCGATGGTTTTGACATATGGAACGCACCGGCTGCCACAAATAAAATATGATCGGTTTGCACGGCCCCATATTTTGTCGTTACCGATGCGCCTTCCACGATGGGGAGAATGTCACGTTGGACGCCTTCTCTGGAAACATCGGCGCTGCTGCCCTTGTTTTGCGACCCGGCCACCTTATCGATTTCATCGATAAAAATCATCCCGAGTTGTTCCGTTTTTTTGACTGCCTGGTGGCTGACTTCTTCCATATCCACGAGTTTCTGTGCTTCATCGTCCGTGAGGACGCCTCGTGCTTCTTTCACTGACAATTGTCGTTTTTTCTTTTTGTTCGGCATCATTTTTCCGAACATTTCCTGCATGTTCATGCCCGTTTCTTCCATGCCCGTTCCTTGAAACATATCTGAAAAAGAAGGGCTCTGTTCGTCTACTTCAACAGTCACGAGGTGATCTTCCAATTCGCCGAGGGCGAGTTGGTGAGCAATGCGTTGCCTGCGCGTCCGGTTGCTTTCCTGTTCCGATTCACTTCCGTAAGCCTCTTCCTCCGTGTCTTCATCGGATGAAGCTTGAAAAAGCATCTCAAAGGGGTTTTTTTGTTGTTGATTTTTTCGCTTGGTTGGAGCCAAAAGTTTCACTAAGCGTTCATT
>Ga0115846_100498_pt1 | contig 20739 bp, 17 predicted proteins | sample InSIn5gowninarea_2_FD_83860 | JGI IMG/M metagenome (GOLD analysis project Ga0115846, IMG submission 83860)
GTGTCTCTTGGCCCGTTTGATAATACATGACTTCACACCTAATGTTGATCTAGCATAGTCCGTTATCTATCATCGTACTCTTTTCAAGTCTTCGTCTCAATCCGTCTTTTTGGAAGTTATCACGTGAGACTTACACCGCATCACGTGGGCAAATCCCTCCATCATGTTGTCTCTAGGTATGACTCTTCTCACTCATCTAATCATGAAGACATTTGTAATCGATTCATGTGACGAACAGAATCGCTGGTAACACGATAAAAAAACCAGAGCAGGTGAGTCGAACATCCCCCTCGTTTGGCCACATCCGCAGACACGAACTCTTCTCTCCATGGGCCAGGGCCAGCCCTCATGTTTCAAGCCCAGGGTAACAAACCAATGACGTCGCCAACATACAACGAAGGTGTGAAGTAATGTATTATCAAACGGGCCAAGAGACACCAAACGCGGTGTGGTGTAAGCCCAGCTGGGCCAGATTAGAGGTGTATCTATATTCGGAGTCGAAGCCGTCTCCCTTCTACAAGTAATGTTACATGCGTTGAATTTGGTCATGACAAGCTTCAGCCAGCAACGAGCACCCAGATTCTGTTGTAAGTCAGTATTCACAACCATAGCAGGTAAATTGACGTAGGCAAAGGAGCTTACAAGAAAAAAATCATCAACACCCCAAACATCTTGGCTATCAACCAGCGATTGCCAGACACTCTCGACCAGTACTTGAGCAATTCCCTCTGCGCCCCTTGTACGTTATCCACCACGTCTTCTGTATTGGCGTCGATGCGTTGGATCATCTCGCTCTGCTCTGATACCATAGATGCCAACTGTCCAAAGATCCCTCCCAGTTCGCTGATCGTCCGCTCGATGGCTTCAATTGCCTCGCCTCGTTGGTGGATATATGAGTTCTGCGGTTGGGCTTCCTCCATCATTAAGAGTTGTTGATCTCCCACTGGGTTCAACGATAGAAGGTCTTGCCCTGGACCCGGCGAATTTCGAGTTGGCGTGCTGTATAGAGGAGAGGCAGATTGCTGTGATAGAGGTGCGGTAGAAGTGTGTGATGAGACAGAGGAGACGAAATTCTCGGTTCGAGACCTCGAGGCCTGTATATTCTTCGTCCGAACTTCGAGGACATCTTTGAAGTTCGCTGAGACGTCTGTGAGCTTGCCCTGCAGCAAGAATACGACATTTTTGTTGTGCTCGCCCTCTTGATCTGCTTTGGGATGTTGTGATCTCGATAGGGTCTGCAAGGAGGAGATCTGTTGGTTCAAAGATGAGAGGTCTTGCTTTATGATGAATGTCAATTCATTGATCTCCACAGGCCTGTCATCGAAGAGGGTTTTCCGCTTGGCCACTGCAAACAGTCAGCATTCGGAGAGCTCACAAGTAGATTGGCGTCTTACATTGCGCCAGCTTCTCCAACTTCTCCATTGTCCCTGTTATGCCCCGTCCTATTTCTGCTGCCCTCCTGGCAAATTCTGATCTCCTGGGCCTAACATCTCCGTTCGTGATGCCATTGGCGCTGCCATTTGCTGCTGCTTTCTCTGCACTAGTGAGCAAGGACTGCCTTTGCGCCCCTCCTTTCGCTGATACTTGTCGCCTCTGCACTTGGGTGAGCACAGAGCGGAACTCATTTGTCCGGTCTTGAATCGAGGACACCGCCATTCTGATAATGCATAGAGTACCCGGGCTAGGAACAGGAACAGGACCAGAGAGCGGTTGAAGGCGGATAGGCGTAATCCACGATGACCCTGCTCGAACTATGACCTCTGATCAAGGAAGAAAGGTATGGAGATGCAATGGCGTGAAGTACTGGTTTCATGAGTGGCACGCTATCCACATGATACGCTTTTACTGTTGATTGACAGATAAAAGAATCGATCATCGAAGGCCACATCAAACTTGCGAGGCTGAGTAAGGCTGAGGCTGAGGTGTGGCTGGTGTCATCAGCGGCGCTAAGAGGTGATTTGGCGACGGTTCCCTCGTCACTGCTAATATTGTCTTCACCTCCACCTCTACCTTCCATCCTTTTCTTAAACCTCTGTCTTTAATCCTTAAGATCGCCCTGTCATTCCACGGCCCAGCTTGGACTCGCTACCGCCACGCTCTCTAACCACTTGATCTGTTGCACATATCCAGCCTCGTCTTCGCCAACTCCTTGGAATCCACATCCCTTTCTTCACTTCTTCTCACCCATCGTTACGTCCCATGGTCGTAGCTCCTCTCACACGCCCAGACCATCTATATAGCAACAGATGGCCAATACGTCCTTTCTTCCTGATCTCAGCCTGTAATGGCGCCACCACAAGATACCGGCACTCCGCTGTACGTCTGTTGGCCCTATAGAGATGATGACAATATTGACATTGGGTCAGGACGCCCGGTGGAAGCACGCCGATATCTTTTCGGGCAAACGTTAACAGGCAGAAGACTAAAAAATGGACAGAGGCAAAGGCACCCGACTATGGCGGTGATGATTGGGGTGACGATGAAGACGAGTACTTCATGCCCCCACCTACTACTTCAAAACCTACAGGTCTGCGACAACAAGGTCAGGGTCTTGACAGTCCAAGCGGCGCTGGTTCGAACAACACTGGTGATGCAATTGGTAGGAAAACCTACGGAGAATTACCCAGTGCAGCAACACCACGGGCGCGAACCAATTCATTTACACCAGATGACGAAAAACGCGACTTTTCTGGAGCAACAGTCCGCCAGCCCTCTCCGCCAGCTAATGTGGTCACTCAGAGCTCTCACATACCTGCTACTCGTTTCTCGCAAATGGGCATCTCAGCAGCTCGAAGCCCAAGTAGCCTCCCACCCATCAGTACTCAGCAAGCACAGTCTTCAGCTCAGATTCCATCCAAGTCGAAATCAACAACATCTCCGATTGCAGATTTCCCTCAAAGAGATCCAAGATACCCTGAAAGAACCGATGCCACCGAGATTGACTCTCCACGGGCGAACTCTCGTCGGACTAACACCGGCGAGTCAGGTTATGTTTACTCGCAACTCCATGAAGGCAGCCCTGCGGACTCTGGTTCGATGTATTCTCAACCCTCTCAGCCAGCGCGAGTCAATGCCGGTGGAGGCTCAGCTCTTTATACACCTATGTCGGTAGACACAATCAGTTCTGCAGATGCTCAGAACCGATCGGATTATTCGCATTCAGCTCTATATCCGCCCATGAGTAGTCGTGGCTTGCCGTCATCGCGTTCGTCTGAGGGACCGTCTTCGAAATTCCCAGCTAGAAAAAGTAGTCTCGGCCAGATGAATGCGCCAGATCCTGCAGAATTCTCCAGATCACCGCAAAGGGTCGAAGCCAGCAAACCTCGGACTGCGGCGCCTGGCCGAACTCTCTCTCCGGGAACTGCTGCTGGTTCCGTAGCTGAAAAATCATTACCATTCGTGAGACCAGCAGACATCTATCGACGTGTGGAAGAAGAAAGGGACAAGGAGCGTCACTCTATCGATTCTGGGAGACTGAGCTTGGATGCCATCAGTCAAGGTCAATCGTCTGATCGGGGCTCATCGCCAAATATGTCTGCTCCGAAAGCTAAGACAAGTTCGGAAAACTTGGCTGATAGCCGTGGGCGTGCTCCAAGCCTGGGTAAGGAGGATGCTTCCGACAGCGGACGAAGCCATTTGGCTCCATTGGAACCTGTGGAGGAGCAAAAGAGTGATTACGGGTTTGAAGGGTTTGACCTTGATAAGACAAATGCTGAAGGAGATTCTGACGACCCACCACCAAATGCGCCATTTGCTCTGCAACAGGCACGAACAAGCTCGGGAAGTCCGAAGATACCAGACCTGAAGCGTATGTCAGGGTTTGGAGATGACTTATTCTTGCAGTCGGATCCGGTCGACCATCAACCCACAGCCAATAAAGTTGGCCAACACGTAACATCACTTTCTATTCCTTCCGAGGCTCCTGATAATCATGGATTGCGTAATCAACCATCTCCCGGCTTCAGAACTGTAGTGAAGCAAGCTTTCAGCAGGACTGATGATCCGCTTCCTGATACACCCATTTCTCGAGGGGATAGTGACATCCATAGGGCGGGAAGTACAAGTACGGGAACCGCTGGCATCAGTCCCATTATGAGCAGGACACCAAGCTCCGCCCAGCCAGACAAGGAGAAGGATTCTTCCACTCCTAGAATCGATGAGATCTCCGAGGAGTCAGAAATACAAAGTTTGGCAACGCCCAAAGCCCTTGCTCACATGGCAGCCGAGAACCTGACACCAAAATCTATTGGAGCTGATGATGACCACAGCGTGCCGCGCCCTCTCGCAGGTCGTGAAGCAAGCTTCCGTCCAATGCTGCCTGGAGGCTGGGTTTCATACGCGCTATCTGCTTCAGGTACTACACCACAATCGGAGCATCCACCCAACCCCGATCCAAACCAACCACAAAATTCAGCCATCGCAATGCATAGTACTAGAAACCCGACCGAAGAGCCAAGCGATCTCACTCCTACGAGTACCGATAACATTTTACTTGAGTCGACCAAGACGCAGCGTGCGGAAATGCCATCAAAATCAAGTGGACATGAGGATGTTTCAGAGCACCCCTCCGCTTCAAGGAAGCCGAAGGCGAATATTTCAAATGTACTCGGAGGTACCTCCATTGGCGGTCTGGTGTCTATTCAACCACAGATCATGTCACTACTGAGGCGTGAATCTCCTGATATACAGTACCCACCTGAGTCGAGCGAGGATACAGCACTCCCGGACGCTACTGCTTCTGCTACAATGTCAAAAAACGCGCAGCCGTTACCTCGTGGCGATTTCGAAGACTTTCCGAAGCCGATCCCGCCTCTTAAAACAAGACATAGGGACACGCCTAATGTCGAGACCAGTCACTCGGAACCTCAAATATTGCCGACGCCCGGTGCTGATGCCAACACTACGGAGGAAGACAATGAGAAGCTTCAAGAGGATATCGTGAAAAGTTTGAGTCCAAGAACATCAGGTGTCACTGGGTTTAATCATAGTTTACATCTAGGACATGGAGATGAATTAGACCAAGCTCGTGAAAGTACTTATTTTCCCAGCGAATACGATAGCTACTGGGCATCGAATGCTGGTGAACAGCCATCAGCTCCATCAGCACCAAGCACCGCTGAGCTCCAACCACGGATGTCCTTCGACAATGTCACAAACTCGCAAACCTACAGCCATGATGTAGATCAACTTCAGCCAAGTTCACATCCTCAGTTGAGCAACCGCTTTTCATGGGAGAGGAGCACCGAAAAATTGAAAGATTTTGATTCTCCACATCTATTGACCAGCGTACCTGCTGATTCCGATCGAAGCCCGGACGAAAGTCCCATAAGTGCTGGGCATATGAGTTCATTGGCGGATACCCGACTGGCGCCCATTTTGAATGTGGCCGAACCTATCCTGAACGCAGAAAATGGCACGAGTGCTCAAGGACACGATCTATCAGAGGAAACAAATCATCGCCGATCATCTTCATATCCACTTTCCGCTACCCCACCCGGACATGACCGTCCAGTGATCGCTTCAGACGTCTTTGCTTTATCAAGGGAGGAACAACTCCAAGACATCACACAGCAAAATCTCCCCAAGCAGGATCAGCCAATATTGAGCTTCAAAGACATCAGTTCCATGCCTCTATCATACCAACGCATTCAGGCGCTGAGGTCCACAAGACAAGCTTACGCGGGTATGTCCTCAGGTTTAGAAGACTGGCTGATGGCACTGAAGTTTGGAGTCGATGAGCATGGTGATGTCACAAATTCGTTCGGCGGACCAGGCTTTGTTGTCGCTCCCCATCCTGGCTCAGCGAGGAATAAATTGTCCAAGGCTATAGGCGGAGGGGGCCCAGCTCAACAGCCATATTATCAGCAATACCTCATTGCTAGCACACCCTCCCCACAGTCTTCACGACCCGGTCCGACTACCCTTACGGGCACTCAGCAAGGATCAGCGCAAGGCAACAAGTTGTCATCACAACAAGTGCAGGCCAAGGGGAAGGAATTTCTTCATACTGCTGGCGTCTTTGGAGGCAAAGCTGGGAAAGCTGGAAAAGGTCTTCTTGCAAAGGGCAAAAGCAAGTTACGTGGGGCTGGAGGAGACAAGGTAGATTAATCACTCTCCTTCAATCGGGCTAGGCACACGTCAGTCTTTATGGGCGCTGGATGAATTCACAATACGTCTTCTTTCCTTCTGAATCTTCCTTCCCGACTTGTCTTGCTCATTTCTGGTCAGAAACGCTTGACGATAGGGTATACTTTTCTCTACACTAGGCTGCTTAACAGGCATATGTACCGACTAGGGCAAATTGGACCAAGTGACTTCTGCCTGATCATATACTGCGTGTCATCTGTTTGCCATTATGTGCCCTGGCCCGGCCTCGTCCTTTTGGACGATTGTGTCAACGCCTTTGCTAAATCGTATCGTAGCAGGAGACAAGCCTACCCAAGCTGCAAAAGGAGCAGCGTCGTACCTCGTGGCCCAAAAAAATTGCGGCATTACGCCCTCAAAATGAATATGGGGCGGTGGGCAATCGGCACCCATCAGCTCAACAGCCAGACACAGCCATGTTACCGATGTCTGAAAGGGCTGATGCGATATTGCGGGGTAGTATGGAATCACCATTGAATCAACATGACCCTCGCAAGACGCATGTTCCGACTTCAAACCAGCATCCACATCAACGGAAGGTCTCCGCCCTATCGGTCATATCTCGCGATATGCCCGATCGTCCGTCGACACCGTCTGACAAAGTAATTGTACATAGCGATTTGAGCCCGCCTGTGCCTATCAGCAAAGCTCAGCCGACATGGGATTCATACAATGCTGACCCGATTGAGGAAGAAAGGGAATCACTTCTTAGTGAAAGAATATCAAGAAATGTGTCACTTGAGAAGGAAATACTGCAAGCGAAGCCGCCAACGAAGCAATCAACGATTCTGGATAACAGTCACGTGGTTGAAAACGATGAGTCCAAGGTGGACTTCATCCCCCTGAGTATTGGCACCATTGGGCCCCTCAGACTCGGCCAAGCGGTGCCGTTTCGAGAGATAGAAGCTTTCAAGCTGGCACCACTCGATCAGGGCACGCCCTTAATTCGAGCAAGTGCAGAGTCAAAATCAAGCGAAAGCCAGACAACGGAAATAAACGGTTTAAAAGCGCCAACATCAGGTCCGCAGTGTGACGCGAAACAAGACTTCATGGTGAAAGCAGATAAGGCAGAGGTTTCGAAACCAGCAAGCGAAGATTCTGGAGTAGATACAGTGCTCATGCCTCCCAAGCGAAGCATATTGGACCGCCCACGCGGTGCTAGTCTAGATATAGGGGATACAATCTCGGACTGGAGAAGCCGGTCAACTACACCGCAAAACCGATCAGAGGAGCAAACGTTTTCTAAGGCCGATCGAACAATCAGGACTGACCTGAGAGTCAATACAAACGTTACGCCGCCCAGAAGAAACGAAATGGCTCCTCCGAAAGATACCAGTCTGGGCACAGATGGTGTGCTGGGTGAATGGAAAGCTCTGCCTGGCAATGCATCTGGTTTTCGTCAAAATCAAGACAGTCAGGCATCTAACAGCAAGCAGAAGATCGCTGCTGCTGAAGCAGAGACCGCACTCAACCCGCCTGATACGAGCATACTAAACCGACCAAGAGGTGCAAGTCTAAACGAGGGGGCTCCTTCGCCACAACGCAAAAGCGCCGCCTTCTATCGGCCTCGTGGTCAAAGTGCAACAAGGGAAGTCACGCCGATATCTGACATTGCAAGGATGAGTATGCGAGACCGACCTAGAGGAGCGAGTCTTGATATCCCTAGAGATATGCCTGGGACTTTGAGTGAAGGTGCAGAGATATCACAAAGAGTCAGAGCAGGATCTTTAGACGCTGTGCGAGTTTTGGCCCAAGCCACTGAGCCACATAATGTGCCCTCGCAACCCATCATCTCTCCACAGATATATGCTGTGCAAAACCAAGAAGGGACTCCGGCAAGGCAAAGCTCATTCAAGGGACTGCCTCCTATTAGGCGCACTTCAACCTTCGGCTTCTCGTTTGGGACAAAGCAGTCCAGATCTCGGTTCACGATTGATGACGATAACGAGGATGAGCCTGTAACGCCTCCGAAACAGTCGCCGCTCGAAACTGTTAGTCCAAATATTGGCACAAGAGAGCCGACTTTCCGGAGCGTAGATAGCTCGTCGGCGATGCCATATCATAGCTCTGATGCCTACCAAGGCCCGAAGGAGGAAGAGGGCTCGTACATGTCAGTGGATACTTGGGGCTGGCAGCGCTCCGCAGAACGCAGACCACCATATATTGGCCGAAGCTCTTTCGACCAACCACTACCTTCTCATTCTTCATTTGATGCTGCTGCACTCAATAATCGAACCAGTCAACCTCGTCGCTCACAGGAGGTATGGCGACCGACAATTACGGCTTCGAAGGAGGAGGAGAGCTCTTATGTATCAGTGGATACCTGGGGTTGGCAACGATCCGCAGAACAAAGACCCTCATACAGTGGCCGAAGATCCCTCGACCCTGCGCTACCATCTCGCCCTTCATTCAATGCTGTTGCACCTGCGGTCATTCACCAAACAAGCCAGCCTCAAAGATCACAAGAAGCCGGGCGACCAAGTATCATAACTTCCGCACATGCGCCCAATCGCTCATTGGATGCCATAGCCACGTTACAGCACTCTTTGGTTACGGACCTTCCCCAGCGCATTCGACCCGTCTCTGGGCCAGGTCTGGCACAGTCATCTGAAGTATTCCAACACAGGCGCAATGCCAACTCTACATCCCTTCAAAAGGCTTATGAAGAGCCACCTTCCTCAGCACAGAAATATCCTCAACTCTTTCGGCCAGAACCGGTTGGTTCCGAGAAGACTGATGTTCCTCCTGATTACTATCAACGTCACATTCCCAGAGAAGAAGCCCTTTCGCGACAGCAGACCAGCGAGTATGAGGTCGAGGGTATTGGACCACCAGAAGATCCAACACGGCCTTCTTCGTCCAGGCGCAGCTCGTTCCTGAAAGAAACTGGGGACAGGGTTAGTCGCTCTAGCTCCAGGGATCGGAACGACTTGGTATCTCCCATCAGTGGCCGAGGCGATATAATAACTCCGCAATTGGATTTCGACTTCGGTGATACCAGCATGAAGACTGGAGAAGGCCGCAAGAGCAAACGAGCTAGTTTCTTCGATAGCCTTACACGTGCATCAATTGGTGGATTTGGCAGTCCGAAGACGAATGAGGGTACCGCTGCGCACTTTCCAAGGCCCCGGGCGGATGTCACGAATTCGCCAACACCAAGTGGACGAAGCGAGGCTCGGAAATCCTTCATCGGAGAAGTGAAGAAGCTTACTAGAGCTTCTACAGCTAGCACAACGAATGACGAGGCTAGGAAAAGTCGATTTGGCAATCTGACGAATGTCTTCAACCGGAGCTACAGAGAAACAGAGCATACACCCTCACCGCTGGCCACTCAAGAGGTCTCGCATCTTCAACAAGAACAGACTGAGACTCTGCAGGCGGCTCAACAGACCAGCGCAGATAAGTCACAAGTGCCAAGCCGAGCTAAGCGATTGCTTGGAAGACTGGTCACTCCGTCTCGCTCCCCCCATCCCAGGGAGCGTCGTCGAAGGCCATCGACTTCCGACATGTTGAGTGGATTCTTTGGGAAGAAAGCGAACCAAGAACCTCAGCTCCAAGGAGATGCCTCACGCCCACCTGCTACATTCGAGTCGCCCCCGGATATGCAGTCGCAGAATACTGATAAACCGTTCCCATCGACGCCATCCCCCGGTCTGTCCCAGGGTGGAGTGTTTAAGAAACCTTCATCAGAACGACTTCTAGGATCACCAAATCAGAACGGAGCAGCCAAAAGAGCCTCGATAGTGAGTGAGCCTAGATCTTATAACGTGCCTATGCCAGGTGGCCATAGTGTTGTCCATGCACAAAATGTCCAAATCGGGCAATCAGCATACGACCCTCGGGAATTCAATCGTCGAAGCCAGGCGGAGCCTCAAAACAAAGCACTGCCTGGGGTAGATCAATCATCACTATCCCGATCTATACAGAGCCAGCAGCAGCAGGTCTCTACCTCTGCGCCTTTACTAGCCAAACAAGAAACCAACGCTCGGAATGCTCATCGTCCACCACCACTCGGTGCACTGGAGACATACGAAGAATACCAACAACGAGTCGGTCGAACTAAGCGCCTTTCAAGCGAAGATCTAATCGCTCGATCTCCTGCTCGAGTTCCCAAAGATCAGCAACGTCCCTACCAACTTTCCTTACCAAGCGACGAGTCCCCTTCATCTTCATCATCTCCTTCCCGTCGAGGTCGACCGAGGGCAAAATCTACAAGCGAATCTGCCCACAACTCTCAGTTGTCACTCAACCGATCGGCGCAGACACCACCACCTTTACAGCTTTATTTGCCTCCGCCTCTTATTTCTACGCCTTTGATTCGTCATCCAGAGAGTCCTGCTGGCTATCCGCTGCCACCTGAGCAAGGCGATACATTCAGTCCAGTCAATGAGTCCGCTCGGAATGCGCCCCTGCCACCCCTACCACCATCAGCAACAGATCATTTCAATCAGTATTTGCAGGCACACCAAGACATTACTCTGACCAGGTCAAATACCAAGCATTCCGAGGTCTCCCGACTATCATCACCAGGCGCCCTGGGTATTCCGCTCCCACCAGATGGAGAACTGGATAAAGGTCGCACACCATCGCCCACGCCACCAAGCGTGCATATCAGTCCCGAGCAGTCGCCCAGTCCTTTGCCCGCGCTGCCAGCTTCAGATACTCAGTCGGCTGCACCAGCAGGCGTAGCAGCACCATACGAAGATCCCAACGACATAGCATCAACGAAAAAAGCCTCGCTCCTGCAACCCTCACCCTCGCCCTCGCCCCAGAACCAAACACCCTCCCCGCAACCATCTTCCCGTCAAAGTCTAGACCTCTACAACTCGTCCCCACCCCAGTCGTCAGCCAACTGGCCACTCCAAACACCTGTGCCGCCTCCGCCCAAAGACGACGGCTACGTGACTTCCTCCCGGCCGCAAACCGCTACATCTCAAGTTCCATCCCATTCAAATACAAGTCCATCAACCCAACAAGCACAAGATAAGGATCACTTGCTAACAATCGATCCGCACCTAAACGAAAAAGCCTCCAAAGCAGAGATGCTCACGATGCCCGGGGGATGGAGGGACGAGACGCCATTTGGTGCGCCCTTAAGACAAGGAATGTTTGGCACAGAGGAAAAGGAGGTGAGGGGTCCGGAGGAAGGGGGATTAGAGGTCGTGGGTGGAGAAGGGGGGTTGGAGGTTGATGATTTGGGGGATGGAGGTAGGAAGGGGTTGGAGATGAGTGCTACGAGTTATCCGGGCATGGAGTGGAATCCTTATGCGGAGTGGGGTGAGGTGGAATAGTATATCTTCTTAGTTTGGAGGGTGTGAGACGGGGTGGGAATCATGGTGGGAAAGGATGGTATATTGGAAGGCATGCGGGAAACAAAGACGGGGAAGTGCATCAACAGGGCACGGAGTTCATACCCTTGCTTTAGCTTTTATTTTATATTTTTTGAAGGGGAGGTCGGGGGAGGGGGTAAGAGCGAAATTGGGAAGTGGTGGCTGTATGATACGTCTTTACCGCGTCTCGTTTATAACAAGATACCATGCATATACAGTTACAGAGGCATACGGTGGGTTCTGTATTTTAGGCAAGAGTTGATAAAAGCATGACACACATTATCGCTCGAGTCTGAAGTAACACGCGAGCCTAGTCTATGCGCGTGGGTACGACTTGGACAGGATCACGCTTAGCACAGGAGCAAATCGCGATTTGATAAGATACAGGGAGGGCTCCGACGTTTCCAGGCTCAGCCGGCCACATCAGGTACACTTGTAGTCCATGGTGGTCCAAGAATCAATGACGTGCCTGAGGCTAGCACTGGTCGTCTAAAGAGACAGATCACGGGCCAGAGATCACTTTTCCGAACGAGATAGCTTTCGGGGGTTGCAGGCTACATAAAGAAGAAGCGGGAGTGTGGGTTTCAGGCATCTGCATGGCAACCGTAGAGGATCACAAGATGGCCTGCGATGTAACGTGCACCTCTCGCCGAATATTGGGATTTTCGGGGTAGAACTGGTAGTCCTCGTTGTTAAAGAGACTGGTTGTGAGAAATTTTCTTCTCACGAGGTTTATGGTGTCCTTGGACATGGTTGAAATACTATGTTAATCGTGTTTTGAGATGTATTTGAATTCTTCACCATAACCCAAGTCAAGCTAGTGCTTCTCTATCGGGGTCCTATGCTGACGATATGAAGATCAGAAGAGCTATCGGGGCTTGAAATCTATCTATGGATCAAAGTACGCCTGGGATTACACTGGTTTGGCAGGCCTTCACTGTTCGCGCTTAGAGGAATAGAGACAAATCATGGAGGGCAAATAGAGCTTGCATTACATGTAGATCTCGACTTCAAACCAATATTACCTTTTGTAATGCAAAAGCCCTACAGTTACAAACACAGTCTAGAGGATGTCCCAATCAATATCCCCCCAAGTATGAACTCGCAGACAAATCATGGAGGGCAAATAGAGCTTGCATTACATGTAGATCTCGACTTCAAACCAATATTACCATTTGTAATGCAAAAGCCGTACAGTCACAAACACAGTCTAAAGGATGTCCCAATCAATATTCCCCCAAGTATTAACTCGCTGAACGAATTAGTATAACCCCTCATTGACACCATCTTCAAGCTTCTCCACTCCTTACAAAGCAGCCATACAAGCCACAATGAAAGTCACCAGCCCTGCCATCGCTGAGAGAACACCCTTTCCGACGTCGACACCGCTGACTTGGATAGGCTGCGTTCCGTTGCCTCCCGCGGGTGCGCGTCCGGTACCACTACCACTACCACTACCACTCTCCACTCTACTCCCCGTTCCAGTGCTACTCTCTACAGGACCTGACGACGTAGCCGTAATGACAGCCTGACTCGTCGCCTGTGGACTTCCATTCGTCATGCCCAAATCCACGGCTCCAGTCTCCTGTACCGGTTCCGAGGGCCCTTGCGTCACCGCCGCAGGCGACTCACTGGTGCTTTCTCCTCCTTTTCCCTCATCGCCACTACCACTAGCAGCTGGAGGAGTAGCCGTCTTGGCCGCTTCATAACTGGCACACAGCACTAGTCCGGCACTGGCAGCAGCGAGGACATCGGGCTGGGAACAGGATGAGAGCAGACATGGCGTAATGGCTTTTTGTATGGCGTCGCGGGCGGTACCGCAGAGACAGGCGGTGTCGCCGGAGGAACAGCCTGCTGAGGCGAGGGCGGGGGAGAGACAAGGTGCCTAGGGCGTTATGTTAGTTGCGGGAGGAAGGGGAATGGGAAGAGGGGGGTTGGAGGAAGGTAATGGAAGGTAGGGGAGGAAAGAGAAGAGGAGTGGGTGCATACGGCGCAGTCAGGCTCGCCAGGGAAGTTTTGCTGTATAGAAATGGAAGCCGCTGATAAGGCAAGAAAGAGGGATGTGAGCTTCATGTTGAGCAATATCGTGCGTTAACGACAGTGATATTTGGGATACTTGGACTGATGCGTGTAGGTGAAAGATACAGGTTGCTAAACACGATACGGACAGAGATGAAGAGTACAAGCGAGAGAGTATGTGTATGTGCGTAGGTCAACTGCTAGGATGCGAGAACAATAGGATCTTATAAGGGGCGCGATCACACAGGCAACAGACGCTGTGGAATGTAAAGGAGAATGGAATGAGACCGTGTTTGTTCACAGATCCACCAATAGAAGATTTACCATATCTACTGTAATCGCAGCCTTCGATTGTACAAATACAGCCTGTAACGCAACAATGGAAAAGTATCCGGCTCCGTCTCTTTCAGGTTATCAGTTACGAGTGAGTTCAGGTAACGAGATGCATCCAAGCAAACCATCATCTCAGTATCTAAGATTCTGGAGACTGTTTTTGCGCCAATGCAATGATGCATAGCACATTCCATAGCATTCTGATGTGACACTTGTCCAGAACACCTGGCTCTTCAGCGTTTGAACTCCCAAATTCGATCAGAGCTGTTGAAGGAAAATGCTTCATTAAGTACAATTGACGTACTCAAAGGAGAAATTAGGAGCAACAAGAGAAAAAGATCGAGAAGCTCAGGCTAATGGATAGGATAAAACAGCGAGGTACTATACTATCTAGGAAGCAGACCTGTCGCGCATCACAATGGGTGGTGCTTTCCATCAAGAGGACCCATGATGGAGGTGACCGCAATGCGCTAAAGGCACTGATGGGCAATGCCTCTCTCCCATCGGGTCTAAGTATATTGAGATCGAGAGTGGATCTGTCGAAGAAACCGAGAGTTGCTCGCATGTCTGACATTGCTGATGCTTTTCAAGCTCTTCAGAGAAGTCGCGTCATCTTGATGAAGATCGGCAACCCCCCCACCATGCCCCTCTTTCAAACACCTTTGCTGACCAGTAACAACCACCATGTCTGCGCTGAACTCCCTATACAAGATTTCCAGTTTTGCGTCGCGACCTTTGAACTCCTCCAGACATAAAGAACCAGAATAGCAGGGGGAGAGTAGATTGACGGCAAGGGGAAGGAATTATCATGGCAGACGACAAGCTATCCTCGATGTCTACTCAGGAAGATGGCAACACAGCGGGGCATACTTATGATGTGGACAACTTAGTATTCATTACCAAGTACTCCAAAGACTATAAGCTATACAGCCTACAGCCCCTCGAGAGCAAATCTTCCGAGCTTTCTCATAATCGGTGTCCCTTTATACTGCACACCACCTCGGAAACCACCATCCCGCAACCATTGACAGACCGATATCTTCTCACCAGCTTACCCAAACATTTGAGTCTTGAGTACAGGATACACCTCTTGATATCCGGCCTTTCGGGTACAGGACAGGGACCAGTCTTCTTCGATCATGTGCTAAAACCTCTTCTGGATGCTGCGGGATTGGAGAAATCGAGATATACGGTCACGACTACAGAGGGGCCGGAATCGGTGCTCAAACTCGCGAGGGAGGAGCTTTTGCCGAATGCTGACAAGGGATTAAAGCAAACAGTGATTGTGTTGAGTGGTGATGGAGGCGTGGTGGATATCTTGAACGGGATTATGGGAGGGAAGGAGAGATCGAGGTATTCTTCTTTCTAATCATGAATACACCAAACTGATGAAGGAACAGCAATTACATCCCACCCATTCTCGCCCTGCTTCCTCTCGGCACAGCTAATGCTCTTTTCCACTCCCTCCATCGCGTCTCTTCCCATCCTCCTTCCGAGCCACTTGTCCAATCCCTTCGTACCCTCCTCCACGGCACTGACCACCCACTCCCCATCTTCCGCGCCACCTTCTCTCCCGGTGCCCGTCTCCTTACGGACGAGAGCCGCACCGCTGTCCCCATCCCGGGTTCCACCCTTTATGGCGCGGTCGTAGCATCCTATGGCTTGCACTCCACTCTCGTAGCTGATAGTGACACACCCGCATACCGAGCCCACGGCGCGAAGAGATTCGGAATGGTAGCTAATGACCTACTATTTCCATCTAAGGAGTCTGGAGTGGAGGCAGAAAAGGGTATGCCACATGCTTACAAAGCGCGTCTTACTCTGTTCAAAGCCGGGGGCAGAGAAGAGAAGATGGAGAGGAAAGAACATGGCTATATCCTCACCACACTCGTTTCGAATCTCGAGAAAACGTTCTTGATTTCTCCGGAGAGTAAACCATTAGATGGGCAGTTGAGGATCTTGCATTTTGGTCTGTTGAGTGGGGAGAAAGCGATGGGGATTATGATGAAAGCTTATGAAGGTGGGAAGCATGCGGAGAGTGAGGAGGTCGTGTATGAGGAGGTTGAGGGGGTGAGAGTTGATTTTGAGGAGCAAGGGGAAGGGTGGAAGTGGAGGAGGTGTTGTGTTGATGGTTTGATTGTTGGGGTTGAGGAAGGGGGATGGATGGAGGTGAGAAGGAATGTGGGGGAAGGTGTGAATGTTGTCGTTGATTTTTGAATTGACTTACCATGAGACGATTCATGCAATGCTGCTACGTTTCCTAGCGTGAGATCCACGGATTGATAGCGTTTCGATACACCTTTGTTCGCTTTGAGAAGTATTGTCGTATCCATCTCACCAAACGGTAGAAATGATGATACGACGCCTTTGACGTCCAACTCGAGTATTTTCTTGAAATGGCGACACAAATACCAGTTCCCGTTGCAACCTCAAGCCAAGCAGTCTAGATAGAAGAAAAGTCACTTACAAACCAGATCCCGAACATGCTTGACACACATGTTCTTGATATTCGCATTGCTGACCCTGGAGGCTGGATGGATGTGGAGCTCGAAGCTCATGGCCTAGAACAATTTGCTATCTCTTGATGGTCGGCTTGTCATCAAGGCCGATGAGATGAGCCCGCGGTGATCATATTAGGCTGCATGCATCGGACATTGTGGAAGGCGGTATGATTGATCTGAGATTGACTGTTAGCGAGGCTCAAAAAAGGTTGATGCGTGAGAGTACCAACGTTCTGCTTGGCTCCGAGGACTCTTTGGTAATATTGATCATTACTTTCAACGGACTCGGAATGTAAGGTAGGGTAGTGGTGGGGATGAAGCGAAGATATCTCCAACGTCCCACAAACTGCAAAGTGATAGGAATCAAGCAGACGTCCTGCCTCAGTTCCCAAACTCAGAGATCATTCACTCCAACATGGATTTGGATTTGACAGGGCTAAAAGCACACTGTTTCTGTACAGTGGTGTAGGAGGAAGCTCTGAGGAACTCCTGTAGAGGCACACTCAAATTCTCGGTTGCGGTTTCTGCATAGGATTGTAGTAGGAAGTTCTGAGGATAGAACCAAAGGTCGTGCAATCCATCTTGTCTCCAAATGAAGTCTGGAGGGATTGCGGATTCGACATGGTCATTCTTGGCCCATCTTGGAGCCGAAAACCTCGGTTTCTTCAAAGCAATGGTGATGCGTTGCTGGAGGATTGTGTTAGCGATGGACAGGTAGAGAATAGGGAAAGAGGAAGAGTGCACTTACACCAAGTGCCCCTTTGACACTCAATGTCCAAGAGAGCTCCATGTCCGAGAAAGCTCAATGTCCGAGACAGCAGTAGAAGACGGTCGGACTAAAAAAGGGGAGTCGAACAATGTGCAGCGCGGCAACTTGTGAGGAGCCACGAGTTGTACGCTTTGGAAGTCGTGGTAACGACTAGATCAAGGGAGTCCCGTCTTGATCGAGAACCCACGAGATGGGTACTAATCAGAGACAACCGGGAGTCGTTGATATAAAATAGAGACATTGCTAGACTAGATGAATTAGCGGAGATCAAGGGAGGGGAAATGAGGAAGCAAGGAAACTGTTTGGCTGGGGAGGCTGTTCGTTGAATGTGATCGGAGAATTTGGTATCACTAAGATACACGATGATATGAAGTAAAGCTGAAGTGCAGAATATGCATTCAGGCAGAAAATATAACCAGACAGTCTACAGTACACCGATGAGAAAACTTACCAGCAATTGTCCAGTGGCGACAGAGGTGTCATAGAACATACGTTGTGTAAAGTATTTGAATTTTGGTGCTACTATCTCCGACTCTGAGAAGGAGATGTATGTAGACTTGCGATCGCATGTCTGCGGCGTATCCTCTGAAGAGGATCGTACTATGCACGACATTTAAGTGCGGTGAGCTTCTTCGGAGAGAAGAGATAATAGCTCGATTTGGTGCTACTCTATCTCCGACTTTGAGAAGGAGATGAGTGTAGTCTTAAGGTCGCATGTCTGCGGCATACGCTTCCTCTGAAGAGAATTGTACTATGCATGACATTATGCGGTGAGATAGTCGAGAAGAAGGAATGACTGCTCGAGGAACAGTAAGGTAACGCGGTGGGATGACATGGGAGTCTTGTTTAATGCCTGCCATGACATGGCTGCTAGTCGGACAACGAGGAAACTGTTCGATGCTGGCCAGTACATACTATACTGAAGGCTGTTAGCAAAGATCAGACATGTATGAAGAGCAATGAAATAGACTGCTTGGCTTGGTAAGTGCTTGAAGGGTCGAGTCGTCTGAAGTGTAGGGTTGGAAAGTGTATTTGTTGATTTGGAGAACGTGGGACACGATAAGGTAGCGAGCGCAAAAGTCGCGTATGAGGTTGGGCCGAAGGTCGGGTGGCCGCCATGTGATCATTCACGTCAACATGATTTCACTATCTGATTACATGTCTGAAGAGAAAGCTGAACTCCAAGGATGTTTAGGACTTCAAATGGCGCTACCTTCACCATTGCTGCCAAATTTCCAAGTACCCCTCAAACATTCCTCCTCCTGATCCTCACCCAGATCTCCTCCCTCCTAGCAATGACCTCCAAATCCGCATTTCCAGGATGTTTCCAACCTTTCCTTCCCTTTCCCCCATGACTCCTCGGCCTCCCACCAATAACCTCCACCTTAAACCTACCCACCATCTGGGCCAAGAAATCCATAATCTGCTTCTCCGCAAACACTCTTCCCGGACAATAACTCACACCTCCACCAAAGGGCCTTACTCCCTTCAAGAAATTCTCTCCTTTGCCTCCAAGCTCCTTGGCCATGAAGCGATCAATCTGAAACTTTTCAGGCGAAGGATGATACACAGCAGATTCGTGAAGGGGGGTGGTGGCTAGATTCACATAAGCGCCCTTTTCGAGGTTGTAGGTGCGGGATTCTGCTTCTGATGAGGAGGCAGCGGTGGGATCGACGGGGTATGATACTTTGATGGTGGTGGGCTCGAGAACTTCTCGGAAGGTTGTGAGATTGGAATGTGTGCGCAGAGACTCTTGAACGAAGGAGCGAAGGAGGGGAAGCTGGGTTGGGAAGTATTCCTGGTGAGTGGAGGGCTTGGTGGGGTTGAAAGAGGTGCTATGGAGTTCAGATCTGATGGAGGAGACCGCGTTGGGTACCGTCAGCAGAGTCAGAAGAGCACAATAGCTGTTAGGTATGGAGTTTGCGTTGACTCTAGTATAGACTGATCAGTGATAGCGATGGTCTCAAATCGGTTGGGTACTCACCCATGAAATAAGGACATCATCTCCGAGGGCACTCCCTCTTTTGAAACTCCCCATTCCTGCAGTTCTTGAATCAAGGCAGTTATGAAGGGGCTTGGTTCATCATCCATTTCATCTCTTTCAAAAGCTAATTCGCTCATAGCTTTGAGAATTCCCCTCCTCTTTTCATGCAAAGTAGGCTGCAAGAATGCAGGAACACCAACGAGAAGAGTCCAGAAACCGTGCTTGTTAAAGTAGATCAGATCCTGTATCAGATTGGGATTCTTCTGAAGCAATGACCGCCCATAGTACATGTTCGTGCTAGCCCTGCCTTGGGTATTAGCAATCAAGGAGAGAAGTTCTTGCTCCACAAATCCGTCTGGAGTAGCGTCAACCCTGGCTTCGACTTCTTGAAACGCTTTATCAAGTTCGTCGTAGTACTTCATATCGGTACCTTTGTGATTTTCGGCTTTCAGTAGATGTGTAGCCATGAAGTCATGAAGCTTAGGTCGATTAACATGAAAAGCATCGGCATCCTTGGCGTTGAACCCGAACCATCCCTTGTTGAGTACACGAACAAAGTTCCCTCCATCTAAAGTCTTGCTGTTACGATAGATGGCGGAGTATTCGTTGGGTTGGCTGAAGACGTAGAGTTTCCAGCCCACGATGAACATGCTCCATGGTTTGGATGACGAGAGATTGCTACGAATCAGTAATTAGCATCAATGTCCTTGAAAGATTATCCTAGCGCCGATGATCACGTCAGGGAGGAAAGTATGGCTGCTTGTTCGGAACACGGGGTGGGGTAGGCTTACTACCCCCAGCTAAAGACAGATCGTCTATCAGCTGCATATGAGAAGAGCAAGCCAAGAAATGGAATTGTATGGGGAACAGGCTGAGGCTCATTGGGACCATATTTGGGTGAAGCGCGTTGCAACAGGTAGATCAGTGCGGCGATGCCGCCAGCGATTAGCGCGGTCGAGGTTGATATCATGCTGGGCTTGGTTTTGATGCTGGAACATGGGATTTTGGTCGTGATGCTTCAGCGGACGAGTTTCGTAACTTGTCGAAGTCGCAGTCTATGAAGGCATACTTGTGATTATCAAATGCGGAAGGGATAGCTCTTATACCATGTGGCTGGTAAGTCTTACATCAGCTTGCTGAGCTTCCGCCAAGACTAGCTGAAACTCGACAGGAATAGAATCACGGAGCAGGGATGCATTACCCAATCAAAAGAAGATAGCCAACCGTCGAAGGCCCACATGATGTCCTCTTAACCACGAGTGAGTCTTGCTTGAGATAAAATGTGGCTGCTCGCTCGTCAATCACTTGATTACTATACTCTCAGAGCTATAGAATCCGCTTCCGATAGCTACATACCTTACCATACCAAGATATGCGGTCATATTAATGACCCAGATACAAGGATGCTCCTCGATAATCGACAATTACTTTTATTAAAAGATATATTCCTATTGCTCTGACAGCTAGCATACTTGCGTTTCCTCTATACAATCTTTCTAAATATGTCACCCTCATATAACGGGATGGAAAGTCGCTGAGACAGTACCTACAATAGAATTCTTCTACGAGAAATAAGTCAAATTCCAAGCTTACGCTGCCTTTGGAAGATAGCTCATATAGCCAAGCCATTCGCTCCTACATCACTCACGCATTCCAGCT
>Ga0115846_100499_pt1 | contig 20738 bp, 35 predicted proteins | sample InSIn5gowninarea_2_FD_83860 | JGI IMG/M metagenome (GOLD analysis project Ga0115846, IMG submission 83860)
CAGAGCTAAAGTCATTTAAGCCATAGGAGCAGTTTAGATTGAAGTTAGCAGTCCTACAGGTAGTACTGTCCTGGAAGAGCTGAAGATGAAGTCCATTGATGTAGGTGCCAACACCACCATCACGAAAGGTATTGTTATTGAACTGAGTACTGCTCTCACGAACAGCAGAGGCAGTCTTCGTAACTAGACTAATGGGAGAGTGTGTGACTGCAGTGACAGATGAGAGTAGGAGGCCAAAGACTGTAAATGAGGTCATAGTAATAGTAATGAAGGACATGCTAATTGAGTTGAGTTGAGTAAGAAAACAAGAAGAGCCTCATTCAAGGCGACTTGATGCTTCATTTTATACATTGACTTGCAGCCTAGTGTTTCCCAGCATGCTGCATGCGCGCCTCATGCGATTGCTATAAATTGTTACCTGATAAATGGAGAAACGCCTCATGAGACTTGCCATTGACGTGGTTTAATCTGTTAGTTACAAAAGTCAAGCAACATGGCGTCGTCGAAGCTTGATCGTCTGCACAAGGCTGCAGCCTGCAGGTACCACACAAACACAAACATACAAGGCGCAGCACGATGTCAGTTCACACGTGTTTTACATGAAAACATCAATGGTCTGGTTTACACAAGGCCCTGTGCAATCGCTTAAGACGACATTGCGTTTGACATGTACTGCTGTTCTAATCTAAAATAGACGTCGAGAAGTCGAGGCAATCTGTCAAGGTAGAGCTCGGCGCTGAGATACAATAGCCGACAGTGCCGAGCCTATAATGCAGAAGCGTTACAATAAAGCAGCTTGTAGCTATAAATCTAGACTTAGTAGGCGATGTGATCGAGTCACAACTGCAAAACTGCAAGTCGCGCCCCTGCCCCTACGCCTCCGTCACGGACATCCTCAGCTGAAATGAGTATAAAAAGAAGGGATCGGGCATCCTTCCCTTTGCTCCAGCTTGTCACCATCGCTAAATAGCCAGCGTCCGAAGCCACCGAAATGCGCACATACATATCCAACCCAACTGCCTTACCTGTTTCGTCCTCTCTTGAGGCTGACGTCTTTTGAGAAAACTTGGAAGCGCCACGTGACGTAACGTGCGGTTTATCGTGATTACACCACGTTTCGCCACGTTTCGTCATCGTTTCAAACCTTCACGCTTCATTAAAAACAACAGTATACGACATATTTTAAGTATCATTGTTAATATTATTATCATTATCATAATCACGATTCAATGGCTTCCCTACTCGGCGGAACACTCAAGCAGGCGACCTCTGCAGTCGACCCAACGCAGCTACAGGAGCAAGCTTCATCCATTAACCCGCTGAAGCAGAGCTCCACGTCTGACGAGCCAGAGCCGCCAAAAAAGAAGAAGATTGTGAAGAAGAAGACTGCTGCTACTGGCTCAGCTGATGCTCCGGAACAGCCGAAGAAGAAGAAGACGATGAAGAAGAAGGTTGCTGCACCTACGAACGACGACGACCAGGCTCAACCGGATGCGCCAGCGGCGTCTAACGATGCGCCAGAGCAGGTTGAGGAGACAGTGTCTGCACCAGAGAAGCCAAAGAAGAAGACAATAAAGAAGAAGGTTCCTGCATCTACGAACAACGCCGACGCACATCCAGAGTCGCAGGAGGCAGCTCCTGACACCGGCGAGCAGGAAACAGTTTCGGCACCAGAAAAGCCAAAGAAAAAGAAGAAGAAGGTCGCTCCTGCGGCCGCTGACGAGCAGTCGCCAGCCGAGCCTGCGTCTACCGACGTCCAGGATCAAGAGACGCAGACTGCTGCAGTGCCAAAGAAGAAGAAGAAGAAGGCGGTGACGTCCGACACTACCAACAATGGCGATGTAGCCGAGGGCACGGAAGCGGGTGAGCCGAAGAAGAAGAAGAAGGTGAAGAAAGCAGCGGATGGTACCACCACCAAGAAGAAGAAGAAGGTCTCTCCTACTCCTAATGAGGAGCCGACGACTGCGGATGCCCAACCAGAGGCAAAGGAAGAGGAGGCTACTGCGCCGGAAGAGAAGCCTTCCGCGGAGGAGCAGAGTGAGGGTTATCTAACATGGATGTCGAAGAAGGTTGGCTGGACGAAGTCCGAGACAAAAGAGGCGAAGGACACAAAAGAGGCGAAGGACACAAAAGAGGCGAAGGACACAAAAGAGAAAAAGCCAGCTACTACTGATGAAGCGCAAGAGCAGAAGCCGACGAAGACAAAGAAGAAAGAAACCACTAGCTCAAAAAAGCAAACCTCACAAAATCTGAGCGAGGAACATCAAAATAGCTATTTCGAATGGGCGCAGAAGAAGGTTGGGTGGGCGGAGATGAGCGAGCAGGAAAAGAAGGAAAGTTATTACGGTACGTTAAATTGATGTCGTTGGTCAATCAGATCCTCCAATGGATGCTATGCGACGTCCACTGCTGACACCTAGACTGTACAGAATGGGCAAAAGAGCATCTGGCAGACGGTGCAGGATACATTACGAACTCCGTTGGTGGCTGTAAGTAAAGTCGATAAGTCAAAGCTTATGCTTGTTAGCACAGATACACTGACACGACGTGATGTTTGGACAGTGACACCATGGCTCGAGAGTCAATACCTCAAATGGTTCAGTAATGGCGACAACAAGACTTCTTGTAAGTTGCGGAATCCGGATCCGATCTACTTCGAGCCAACAGCTTGGGCTAATAGTTCACTTTACCGCTTCAGATTCAGCTAAATACTACCTTGACCAAGCTAATCCCTTGTCGAGCGACAAGAACGTCAAAGGCATCACTGACACTGTCGGAGACCAGTTTAAAGAAGGTAACGTACTCGGCGGATTCGGCACCGGGTTCAGCAATGAGGGAATGGACAAGATGGAAACTGAAAAGGGTTGGAGCGGTTTTGCGCAGAAGGGAGTGGAGGGATTGCCGAAGAGTGTGGCGCCCGCTGTAGGAGGAGTCGTGCCTGGGCTGGGTGGGAGTACGGACAGCGTGAAAGGTATGGTGCCTGGCTTAGGTGGCGGAAAGTGAGGTGAAAGTTTCGTTTTGGAGAAGTTGAGTGTTGCAATAGTTTGGTAAGACCATGAGTTTAGCGAATCGAGTGATGATCTTTTGCGTTTCACTAAGCTTTATGTCTCTAGAGTCACTTTTCAGAGCGTCAGTCAGTCACGTGATACTGCACTCAGATGTCTTCAAATACCTCTAGAATATAAAATCACAGATTTCAAACACATCAACTGTGTAGCTGGATCGTTAGTCTCGATCAAAATGGAATCACGTCTTAGAATTCGCCTGCTTACAGCAGCTCGCAACTTCTCCACCAAAGCCACAAAATCCAACCGCCTCGCTCGTGAAAGATTGCTCAACCAGATCTACGCGCCCTTGAACGCAGCCGGGCGTGGCACTCTCGCGCAAGATCGTATGAAAAGCAGCGGCGAATGCTGGTCGGAATGGCATAAGCCAGATGATATCGATCGCTTCGCAAGTCTGCAAGAACAGAGTAGGGACATCTTGGAAGAGATTGATAGGCTCAAAGCCGTCACGCCAATGGACAGCAACCCACTCGTTGTGATAAAGATCGTTGACGAATACTCGCACCAGTCCGTGAAACTCGAACAAAACTCTCTGCTACTCGGCGACTCAAGGACAATCGCAGCAAATCTGGAAAAGAAGCTGCTGCAGGATGAGATGTTTCCACGGTCTCGAGTTGCTCCAGCACTCCGCACAAGCAGGCTTGTCAAATGACGTTGTCGTTTCTCCATATTCATCCTTTCTCCGATGGCAATGGCAGGGTTGGACGCACGATCATGCAGGACTATATGATGCGCCGGGGCTATTTGCCGTGCCTTATGCAGAATCTAGAGAGTCAGGATTACCTGACGATGGTGTCAGATGCACAGGACGGTCGAGCTAAAGCCTTTGTTAGTCGCGTTCTCACGGCACAACTGGAAATGCTAATGACTATATATCATGGTCAACTGCATCAGCCGGATGAGTGAACTTTGTCGAGGTCGTCAGGAACTATCAGGGCCACCTGGTGAGGTCTGCTTCTCTGGCTTTGGAGGAGCAGGGAGGCGCTTCACGCCTGGCTTTTATACTATACTTATGCCACCCGCTTTAGATTCTGAATCTTTCGCGAGCTTGATTGGAGTGGCGAATGGCCTTTACGTATATTTTCTTTCACTTCGGGTCATACGATATGTAAACATAAATAACAACTACAGATCCCCGATTCCACGCTCGAGAGATGTTTATAAAAATGTTGCAGCTGTCTGAGCGCTAGGTACACACGGCACGCGTCACACCAGAATCTGAGCGTCAAGCTGTTGTAGAAGTCTATAAAGATCGCTACGCCTCCTCAGGTACAAATGTGCTTTAATACTCAACATCATCTTACCGAAACAGCCTCCAACATCCGCCACACCCTAATTTCCTCAGAGTCTACTATTTGCATCTTAGAGAGCACCAACATCAACATGGCTCCTTATTTTTATCCAAGCAAGACTTGGGACAAGTATCTGGCGTGCAGACATGATATAATTGTCCGACAATCAAGCATGTCTAAACAAGAAGCAAGAGGTGCAAAACGAGAGACATTCGACGCTTATCTCAAGCACATGAAAGCAAAGCGCCGAGAAGCGGCAGCAAGCATTGCAGTCCAAAAGCAGATTGTCCACACAAAACGCAAGCGAGGCGACACTGATTTAGACTACGAAGACTCCCGTCTTGTTGAACTCACCTACGCAAAAAGAAGGGTGTTTAGAGTTAGAAAAAAGAGCAAACGAAGTAAAGATCCCTCTCCGTCTAGCATTAATGGGTCGACCAGCAACGGAGTTTGATGCGGTCGCACAGTCTTATATGGCAATACCATTCCTCGCAGGCGTGAACAAGCAGCGCGTGAATCAAAGCAACTAGAGGGCAACATCATTCTGGACCCTCGGTCTGGGCAGGAAGGCTAAAGGCACCGTGAAGTTCGACGACCTCTTGAAAACCGAAATCCCTAAATACGAAGAGGTTTTTTGTCCTATCTCTCACGAATGGTACTTAAGCAGCAACATCAAAGCTGCACATTGCGTACCGGACTCTACTCACAATACCGTACTTGCCCAGATCTTTGACGACGATGCGGCTTAGCTTGTGCATGCCGGCAACTGTGTACCCATGTATCACGTTTTCGGGACAGCGTGGGACAACAACTCTTTCCTGATTGTTGAGGATACCTCAGAACCGAAAACAGGTTACGCAGAATACAAGTGTCTTCTGATCGACGAAGCACTCCGCAAGCAATCTATAGGACCCCAGGCACCTCACAAAACTTGGGACAGCATTGATGGCCGTCGATTGATGTGGAAGAACGAATCAAGACCTTGCGCAGAATACCTCTACTTCCATTATGTGCAACAATGTCTTGCCCTCAGCGAACTAGGCAAGCTTAGCTCTGTATGGGAGCAAACACCTGGTGCAATCTGGGCTTCTGTTCCGATACTGAGTCGAGGCTTCGTGGAGGATGCAGCAGGCTTTATTGGAGATGGTGAGATCGTAAAGGTGCTCGCTGGCGGACTAAGGGGCGCGAACTTCATGCGATCGCAGGCAGAAGTGAGAACTCATCAAATACAGATGGCGTTCGCAAGCAGGATCAGTGGAAGGCGCTTTGGGAGCGATGAGGATGATGTTGATGAGGATGCTGAGATGGGCGATAGTGACAACGAGTAAAACACCAAACATGAGCCTGAAGGTGGTGTGAAGAGCGCTGGAAAGCTAGCCTCACGTTTAGGTGAAGCTTGGTGGACAGAAATCTCGGAGGAAGTACGGGTGTTGTACTTAAATGGACGCTTCTATCCTGCGAATACAGTTTCACCAGGCCTTTCGCTAGCGCGATGGCGAGGATGGTAAAATTGAGCGTGAGACCTTCGGTTGTCATTTGCACTTCACTGCGGAGTGTGGTTGGTGCCGTCGTTGTTCATGTTGATGTACTTGTTACGCCTGGCTGAGATATCTCCAATAAATCAGGAGATCGTAGAGGTGGATGAGTCGGATCCATAAGAAGTCTGATTTCCTTTCTCAATATCAACATCCACCAAAGTCAGACATGCTGCTGTCTTGGATCAATCATATCGGTTGACTTGATCTCTCTGACCTTTGACACTCTGCTGATGCTTTCTTTTCACTTTCCGTCACCATCATCCGCAGCCCGCTCAAGGACTTCATCGACCTTACCCGCCAAATCCGCCTCAACAGCCCTCTCCAGCACAGTCACAAACGCCTTCCACTTCGCCCTTTCACTCTCACCCTGCAGCTTTCTCTCTCCACCATCTCCAGCAATATCAACCTCATCCCCATCACCAATACATCCCACAACCAATTCCCAAACCTCATCCGCATCCCCACCCACCCCCATCCTCTCAAGCACCCCCTTCGTCCTCGCATCAATAAACGGACCAAGCCCTTCCCAGCCTTCAACGCCCTGTAACCTCCTCCTCGCAATTTCAACACCAGTCTTGCCAACGCCTTTGACCTTGCTCTTTACCGCATCTTCAAAGACATTCCCAGCTTCTCCAACATTCGCATCTTGCACCATCTGCCTCAACTTACTCAACGCTGCATCCTCATCGCCTTCGCAGAACTCAGCGGCGCAAACTTCTGCGAGTCCGACAAGCTGACTTGCCGTTTTGGCTTTATGTTGCGTGCGCGCTTCTTCCAATGCTTTATACACCGTTTGCGCTGCGTCGCCGTCAGGCGCCTTACCATCTCGCACATCAGGCGTATACTTCGGGCTTAGCAGCGCCGCAGGAGACGTATAATTCCACGGCGGATTCAACAGGGTTCTGATACTGCGATGGCCTAGATTATGGGATATAGGGCGGGAGAGGAGGAGGGCGGAGAGCAGTTCGGCGAAGGGAGTGAGTGGGGGGTTGGTTGTGTAGGTTAGCTGGTCTGGGTGGGAGGTATGATGGGATTGTTCGTCTGGGCTGCGGACGAGGGTTGCGCAGGAAGGGGTGAGGAGGTAGTGGATTAGTGCTTTCGGTGTGGTGTTGTTGGTGGTGGTGTTGTTGTTGTTGGCGCGAGTACGCCGGGTTTTGTTTGGAGTTGGAGTTGGAGTTGTGCTAGTGGAGACTTTGCGCTTTTTGGAGGGAGTAACAGTTTTGGATTTGGAGGAGGATGTCTTGTGCTCGGGTTCCGGCTTGGATTGTGGCTCGGGCTCTTGCTCGGGCTTGTTCTTGGGTGTTAGGCTAGCACTCTCTGGCTCTGCTGGAGTGGGTGTATCTTTTTTGCTCGGTTCTGCCTTGGACGCTGCTATCTCAGAGGATGGGCTGGCTTCTACCTTCAGCCTACCCTCATCTATCATCTCCCCACTGGCTTCGTTCACTGTGTCTTGGGCAGGAGGCTGGTATTCTTCTTGGTCCTGGTCTTCGGCGTGTTCAGACATCTTGATATTACTGAGATGATTATACTGCAATATACGAAGGGCTGGACAACGCAGAACACGGCGGGTTGGGAGAAAGGTAGCTGATCTATACAGTATGTCGTCATATTTCATTGGTTGCAGATCAATCGGACGGCGATCCGTCGACCCATTTTTTATGCAAGATCCCGGCTTGGCTGAAACGTACTTGGAACTGCTGTGTTTCGAGGATTGTCGTAGATGAAGGACATGCTTAGGGTCTATCTCGAGGAGACATCTCGTTCTTCTACTAAACATTAAGATATTGCTTAATCACGTTCCGTCTATCCCGAGCATATCGCTTTCAGATGAATCAAATGCATCTCAAGTCCTGACGCATCCATTGTACGATTGTTAGAATTCTTCATCCTGTTCTACCTTGCAACATCCAAACTTCCTCTCTCCCCACTTCCACTCCCTTTACCTCCAAACCTGCCTCCAAACCCACCAATGCCCATATCCCTCCTAAAGAACTTTCCAATATTCCTCAGATTATCCGTCACAACCGCTGGGCCAGCAGACTCGACGCCGGGCGTACCTACCCGACTAGGCGCAACACTAGCATTCGTGGTCGACTCCGATGTAGGAGTAGCAGCGCCAAACAAATCCCTCGGGGCATTCAGTATACCCGACGCAAAGCCCGTCGCCAGCGCAGGTAGGTTGGGCGTAGATGCCGAGACAGTCGCGCTGAAAGGATGAGGAGCACTATTGTTTGAATTCGCAAAAGATGGTGAAGACGGTATCTGCAGCGGTGCCAGGACAGCCGAGTTCGAGACCAGTCTCCTCTGCGCAATCGTGTTCGTGGCGTTACTCGACGCCGACGCAGCCTCTTGCTGATCCTGCGCTTCTTGTTCCTTGATCCTGTGTGCATTGAACAGGTCAACGAGAGAATTCTGCTCGCGTCCTTTTGCAATGCCCTTGATATCGAGTATTTTCCTGAAATTCGCCTCGTTCGTGTCGGCGATGTGTATCAGATAAGCTTGCACGAGTGCCTCGGGCGGTTGAGGGCGGACCTGTAGTGTTTTGAGTAATGGGTCAATCTTTGACGTCGTTTGCGCAACGCGTTTCGCATATGCCTGATTTGGTGTTGGTGGAGGTCTTTCATCGGAGTTGATGTTGGGAAGGTCGGTGAGTGCTTTCTTGAGGACATACGAATCAAGCAGCATCTGTTCCGCTCCTACTTCTGAGACCGGACGGCATTGGGAGATGCTTGTGATGTAGGTGTTTGTTAAGGATTCGACGAGATTGTCTAGGAAAGCGCGGGCATATTGTGGTTTGTGCAGGTGTTTCAAGATGATACTTGATGGTGTGCGGATCTGTTTGAGCAGTTCACCGACATAGCTACTTTGGTCACTCACGTTTTCGAGACGCGACCAAGCGGTATTGCGCATTTCGCGCCAACCGGGTTCGCAGTCGAGTTCGACTTTGCGGACGAGTGAGCGGATAGCGGCGGATGCGAGACCCATGAAGGTGTCTGCTTGGCTTTGTAAGTCGACTTTGTCTTTGAGATCGGTGTCGATGCGGGATTTTATCTTTTCTTCGAGCTGGGAACATGTGGTGAAGCAATAATCGGCAGTGTTGAGGATGAGGATGATGTCTTCAATAGGTGGACCTTGAGGCCCGAAGCGGGTGTCGAGAGAGTAGAAGAGAACTTGTTGGCTATATTGGTCGAGGTATTTGGCAAAGGTTTGGGAGAGTTCAAGGAGTTGCTTGCCAGTGGAGAGTTTGGCACATTGAGCGAGTGTAAGGCGGTAGAAGTTGAAGAGTTCTGGGGAGGAAGGGATGACTGATTGTGAAGAGAATTCGTCGTCTGTGTTTCGGAGCTGCTGGATTCTGAATTTGGAAATCATTAATGCTAGTTGTCTAGCTACTCGTTAGTAGACGAATGAGCAGTATTTGGTCAGCATCAATCTTACCTGTCCTGAGCTTCAACCCATAACGAAAGATATGGTCCAAAAGCAGCTGATATGGCCTGTCCAAATACCTGTGGTCTATCATCCGAAGACATTATGCTGTCCATGGACGGCCGTGACTGGGTTTTCCATTAGCGTAATGTCATCGTCCTCACAATACCATTGACATCTTACCACAGCTGCAAATTTCTTCTCCAGACTATGCTCAAAATCAAGCGTTTCCTGCAATGAAGAAAGCAACAAGTCCACATTTAGAGCCTGACCCCCAGATGCTCGTTGTAGTATGCTCTTAAAGTCATCTCTCGTACTCTCGCAGAAAGCATTCGCCAGTTGCTCATTAACCTTCCAATACGGTGGGAATATCTGAGAATGCTCGACATCATACGTCTTGAGTAGTCGATTGAACCACGCATACCGCCTCGAAATATTGTCCAGTGAGCCAGCCTACGAAACTCATTAGCCACGCCTACAACAGAAATCCTTACAATGGAACCCACCTCATCCGTCCCTCTAAACACACTCCTATACTCTCTCAGGCTGGCATTACAATACCACGTCACCAGTCTCGCTCTCGCATTGTCTCCCAGCGCCTCCAGCACTTTACACGCCTCCCCCAACACGCCCTTTTTAGCACCCACCTCACCCTTCGCAAACGCCTCTTCGAAATCACCACAAACCTGCTCCAACAGTTCGCGCTGACAATCCGCCACATTCCGACTCAACACCGCAATCTGATCAATACTGCGATAACTCTTGAAATGCGCCATCAACTGTATAACCGCCTGTAACAACTGCGCACAATCGCGGTACTGCCTACTCTTGCCCAAGGAAACCAGCTGTTCGTACGCGGTGGTGAGCATTTGCAGACGCTTCAGCGCGGTCATGGAAAGCGTGAGGTTTCGCTTTGTCGAGTCGAGGCGTTTTATATCTGCCGTCATGGTGGTGATTGCGCGTTCAGTTTCCTGGGCGCGGGAGCGGACGGCGTCGATTTTGGAGAAGAGGTTTGCTAGTTCTGATTGGGTGGAGCGGATGGAGGTGAGGTGGGAGGGATGGGCGGCGGTTTGGGTGGCTTCGAGCGAGGAGATTTGGGTGGTGAGATCATCTTGGTGAGCGCGGAGGGCGGTGAGGATGGTAGGGGCGCGAGGGAGGGTGCTGGTCGTGGAGAAGATGGTGTTGAGGTGGGTGATTGGGTCGTAGTTGTCTGTGTGGTGGTGTTAGATGGGAGACTTTACAGGGGTAGAGGTGTTTCTGTCTGACCAGAGTCTAGGGAGTCTGATTGTGAGACTCCGCCATTGATTCGAGGCATTTCGAATCGTCTCCGGCAGGCATCAAGTGATTTAGAGGTGGAAGAAGCGAGGGGTGGGTATAGTCATGAGGTTGATGTTTCAGCTGTTGTTTCAGAAACACTCCACTTCCCCGCAATAAAGAAAGTAAACATGCCACCTCTGTCAATTGCATAAACACTCCCGACCACGACTCTCACAACACCGACAATAGCCATCATGCTCCAACAATGATAACCTCACCCTCACTGTAGCACAATGGGCTGGTTCTGGCAAGACAAGACGGCCTCATCCCCCTCCCCCACTACAAAGCCCACCTCTCCACCATCAACCACCCCAGATACTCCCCCACCACCCACCAAGACACCAGCCTACCTCCGCCCCGAAACCCTCCTATCCACCATCCTCCTAACAACCACCCTCCTCCTCCTGCGGCAAATCTACACGACCCACCTCCGACGCATCCCCACAAACGCACACATCCCACCATCCTTGCTACCCCATTCCAGCAGCACCAGCACCTCCAAATCAAAACTGACAACCTACGTTCCCTTCTCCATCCTGCACCGCTCCTCTCTGTTCGGGCACACCTCCCCCGCTCTAATCGCCGACCCCGACAACTTCCGCCTCTACCACACCCCCCTCGGCCGGCTTCTCCTCTGGTCAACCCCCCTCCGTCCCATCCCCACACTCCGTGCTCAACTCAAGAACCAAACGCTTTCAATCCGGCTCGCGGGCATCGACGCGCCAGAACTAGCTCACTTCGGGAAGCCAGCGCAGCCGCACGCGGACGAAGCATTGCGGTACTTACAACACCTGATTGCGGAGCGGGGGCGCGGAAGGGTGCGCGTATGGCCGTTGCGGCGGGATCAGTATGAGCGGGTTGTTGGGGTAGCGTTTGTGCGGCGGCGGTGGATGACGTTTGCTGAGGACGGGGTGGCGGCCGGTGTGGAGTGAGGTCTGCCACTAAACGATGATGGTCTCGAAGCCCTGGCACCTATTGGTAATTGTTGTTCGTCTTGCATCAATTTCTTCAGTATTTCATTGCTGTCTTTTAGCAATTGAGTCAAATATTCCATCACTGCAACTGCAATTCGCCATCGTACTGCATCAGCTTGTCTTCCAGTTGCTGGAATAGATAATAATGTGCATAGTAAAAGTCTCCTCAATGTCGATAGTCGGTACTGATACAGCTTCAATGACCTCAAACTCTCCAATTCTTCCTGCTGTACATCGATGAACCCTATCTTGGCATCCTCGATATCATCCTTGCGCACATCGTAAACCTCCAAGAAGCGATCAAAGTCCTGGGGATGCGCGTGAGGTTCCACGTCAACTGTTGCCGTAATGAAGCTTGGCGAAACAGTTGAGTAAACAGTCTGAAGAGTTCGACGCATTCTTGCACATGTACGGTGTTGGCCATGGCCTTCTAAGCGACTTACTGGTGGTAAAGGGTTACTTCTGTTAGAATTGTTAATTACCTCATATTAAAAGACCTATTCAGTAACAATAGCACATACAATCTGTACCCTCTTGAAACCAGTTCAACTTCTTGAACGAAGCTGAGTAGAGAAGCGGTGGAGGATTCGAAATCGTGCGTCGCAGCGACAAAACTTGAAGCTGCTTGTAATGCTTGCTTTCTCAAACTCTTGAGCCATTGTCGTCTGGCGTAAGCATAGAGAAGTGCTCCCACGATAGCAACAGCACCACACAGTAGTACTACGGCTGTCAATGGAACAGCATGTAAGCCTTGAGTGCGGATCCAGCGTATGATGTACAGTATAGGTGAGGCAGCGAGCGCGGAGAGGAGTATACCACCAGAATTCAGAGAGATAGCAGATGAGTTTGTGGTCGAGGCGGAACCTGCAGATGGAGGTGGAGGAGAGCTGAGACGACGACTGGGAGTGGTGCTGAGCAATTGTGAGGCTATGAACACGTATCGAAAGTGTTCAAGAAAGCGGTGATTGTCTGCACTGCCCAAGGTCGAAGAGACGGCTAGCTACACGCATTGTCAGCACATTGACTACATGATATCGTTCTCACATCTCTCACAGCAGTTATGTCCCTCAGTTTTGCGACAGTGTCATGTTGTGGTTCTTGCGCTGATTGTGACAGTTGTTTTGGTTTGTGTATTAATGTTGGTAGACCTTGCGGAGCAAAGGACTGGACGCGTGGAGGTGGTATTTGAGGCGATGTTGTATAAGAAGATTCGGCTGCGCTGCTGCGATTGTGAAGATTCCCATTACCTGTGGTTGCAACATTAGTTGGATGCTCGTGTGCTCGTCTCAAGGTGTTTGTTTATTGTTGTTGTTCATACCCTCAAGGTACTGAGCCAAAGGGCCATCGACCATTTCAAGCTCCATGATGCGTTCTTGCTTCCTGCCGCATTCCGAAACTTGCAGCAGAACTATGAACTATAGACGCATGCAGAATGATAACAAACGACAGTCTTGTGCAGGCTGCACATCTGGTCTCTTGTTTCTATGAGACTGGGAGATTACACTCCGCCAAAAAAAGTGGGCACTCTTGTAGAACTATGGAAATCTGGTAAATCTCCATGTTCAAAGCAAGCCCGTGCTGTAAGAACCACTCCAACGATAGCGCCATGTTGTAAGAGGCGACATGTGTTCTTGAGGACTACCTAGGGTATGTCAAATAGAGGCGAAGTCTTCATTGTCAAATGAAAATGGCAAAAGCCGGGTGTATCATTATTGTAGGTCGTGACAGTTCGTTATTACATAGCTTCTCTTCACCTCCTCTTCAGTAATCACCACCACCACCGCCTCTTCCTCTCCCTCTGCCTCTCCCATACCCTCTCCCACGTCCCCTTCCTCTACCTCCACCATCACCTCGTTGTCCTCTCTCCTCGAACCTCCTCTCCTGCTCCTCCCTCTGCCTCTCCAACTTCTCAAGCAACCGTTCCCTCTCCGCCTCCTGTTCCTCTTCGCTCAACACTTTCTTAGGTTCTGGTTTTGGCAGATGCTCCTTCTCCTTCCATGCAGGATGTCCACCCTCCTTACACTGCCGCCCATTTGGACAAAACCCAGCCATATAATATTTGCAAAACGTCTTCTGCTTGACATGTCGTGCAGCACAATACGGTCCTAGAGGACAGAACCCACGCTCGTAGTGTGGACATGGTGGCTGTTTCAGTGCTGGATCGAGATGGAGGTATAGGCATTCCGAACCATTTGAGCAGACGAGGTGACGAGAGAATTGTGTACATTCTGGCATGGAACGGAGGTTGTATTCGTGGAGGAATTCGCAGCTGTCGCCTTTTTTGCAGAGACCGCGAAGCCAATGTTTACATACTAGACTGGAGATTGTATTAGCTGGATGAAACCTTTCGTGCTTGACTGAGGGGAAGATGTACTTGTTGTAGTTGGAAGGATGATCATGCTTGTCTGGACAATCGTTTCCTAGTGGGCAGTGGCCTTGAAGAAATGCTTTGCAAAGTGGCCGGCTGGGATCTATACCGAAGCGATATTCTCGTTTGAGGAAGTCTGCAAATGCGAAATCGTACTTGGGATAAACGCCGGGATTGAGTAGTTGGTCGACAGCAGCGGGTTGTTGGACTGCAGTCATTGTGCTTGGGAGCTTTTCGTACGCGCCCACAATTTTGCTTATGGCCTCAGGATCAAGTTGTAGTCCGATTATGGTCGAGATACTGAAGGGGTCTCTTATTCTGTATATGGAGATGCGAAGCAGGTACTACTGTCAACAAAGTACTTCGTAGGGTAAGTGTTTCTGGAACGTTTCAGATATTGTAGATCTTTGGACCCTGAACTATACAGCTTCTTCGATTCAAATATTGGAATATCCATAAACATTGATTCCACGATATAGACAAACTCACATCGTCCACTATCGCCTGTTCGGCTTACACACCATCATTCGTTTACACACTCCAGCACAACACCATCTTCTAGCAATACAACTTTTCCATTGTCAACATGCTCACAAAATACCTAACAACGCTCACCGTCTCCTTCTCACCTCTCGCCGCCTCACGCGCCCACCGCACACCTCGACTACTCCTCGCCTTACTACCAGCCTCCCACACAATAAAAGTTTCCACCACTATTCTCCCCAGCAACAGCACAGCTCCCGCACGCATCACCATTGGCTTCAAAGGAAAGGAAATCAAGTTTGTGGAAAGCAAAGGCAGTGATAAGAAGGGAGGGAAACAGGAAGCCATGGCTGCAACGACGGGGTTGGCGGACGACGAGCTGGATTTGAGGAGATTGGGCATTAATGATGTGGTGGAAGAGGTTGATCGGTATAGTCGGATGTTGGCTAGGAAGGAGGCGTTGGATGGTTGAAGGATTCATTGAAGGAGTCATCGTTGGTTCAACTGGAATCCTTCGGTTCTTGTGAGATAAGGAGACGCTCCAAGATTGCAGTGCATGTGGAAGCTAGCTGCTTGGGTTGAACGCTCAAACTTGATGGCAGGATGTTCGCAGCTGGAAATATCAATACCGGGCACGATCTTCTGACAGCCGGGTCTATCAAGGGAACCATTCAAAGGTGGGCATCTTTAAGGAACGAGGCAACCTCATGACACGAGACCATTCAAGCAATCATGTATCTCGAGGAGGCAACCATGTAATGGAAGCCCGACGTTGTCACAATCAGAATGGCCTGAGGACTTATGGGCGAAAACGCATCTCGAGCGGTGGAATGTCTACTAATAATAATCATTGAGAAGTTGGATTATTAGGCTGTGAGCTATCAGTAAGAGAGTAACCTCCATCATCTCGTGGGGAACCCACTGATCTATAACACAGCATCAAATACATCTATTGAGCAGGCTTATAATCTAGTCTGGCATTCAATCGAAGTTAATGAACTGCTTCCTGAGTCCCCTCAAAATTGACGGGACAACCTTGGAATCTGAAATCATTCTGCACACGTGACTACCCTCTACCTCTATGAGCTCTACCTGATGCTGCGTGGCGACCACCAACCAACCACCACCTCAAAGGCCCAAACCCACTGCGCAACCTCCCCCATCTCCCTCGCCACTCTTGGCCTACACCCCTCCATATCACATCCACCACAATGCACCCCCACCTCCACACCAAGTTCGTTGCCAATCCCCCTCCACCATCACCTCCGCCGCCCAACCACATCTAACCCTCGCTCGTTTTCCCACAGAGACAACACAACCTCCTGCTCCGAAGTAATGCGCGCCCTCGACGAATGCCACTCCCGCGGCTTCCTCTACAAAGCCGTCGGCAACTGCAACGAAGCTAAGCGCGCCGTGAATCGATGTTTGAGAGCGGCGAGGCTGGAAAGGACGGCGAAACATCGGGAGGAGGCGAAGAAGGATAGGGAGAGGATCTTGAAGGTGTGGGAGGAAGTTGATCGGGAGAGTTGATGGATGCGCTGGGGATTTGTGAGAAGAGAAGGTGAATATACATTCGGGAGCGTGGAAGGAAGCGTTGGGATGTGCTGTGATGGGGAACAGTAAGATTGGAGGTGCTGGACAGAACCAGCGAGAAGCAATGTGTCAAGGCATATCTATTGAGCTGGGCTGGACGTTGGCGAAGGAGGACGAAGCAGAATGAGCAAAGTAGGAGACATAAGAAAGGCTCTGGAACGGGTCCATCTACCGGCGCATGGAGGCGGCAGCACACAGGCACGATGAGGGGCATTAGGCGACGAGGAGCTGCCATCGTGAGCGATGCACGGCATAAAACATTTAGGTTGGGTTCGGCATAGCGAGGAGTCTGGTTGGCACATGGCCATTATTCGTATCAAGTTTGTACTTTTATAGCAGGCAATCTCACCATACTCTGCTCTCATTCGCCTCCACAAGTACACAAGGATAGAGGAGTCATGAAAGTTGTCGCGCATGCCTGGCAAAGACCTAGCAAAAGATGGCGTCCTGAAGAAAATACATCGCGTACCATTTCGATGATTGCCCAGCAAAGAATAGTAACCTTGAAGAGCATACATCGTACGACATGCCACTTCGTCCTCGTGTATGATTGATCATAGCTCGGCCACACTTCTGACCACAATAGTAGGCTGTCCTGTCTGAACAAAAGTTTGTCCAAATCGTCTCGTCTTTGCAGAATTTTTCTGAGCGTCCCATCTGAGCGTCCCAGATGCTGCTAAAGTATATATACCATGAAAGTTTGTATACTCCATAGATGTATTCTTCGAAAGCCTGATAGAATCAAATCTGTCTCTTGTAAGCACACAGCAGTTTCGTTAGACATATCGGACACACATAGTTCTAAAGCACAGTACACAAGCAAGCAGACCGTCTCACGATCACCCAGGTAGACATGTATTTCCACAAAACGCTTTGAGTGCTTTGGCTGACGGGACATAGCGGACTTACAACACGAAAAATGTTCTTCAACTTCACCGTTCCTAGTAGCTTGGATCGCTATCTCTTTAACTCGCCTGGTGCACATGTGCAAAGCAAGTACACTACTATCGCAGACATACTTTCCGCTGGACCTGTTATCAAGAGGAGTCAGGAAGCTGCAATGTTAAGCACACGCGACATGAAAGCCGGTCAGATTCACAAGATTGAGCTCGGGCTGGGCCTTACCTGTATCGTTTTGCTAGCCTTGATTGTGGTTGGAGGCATCTTCTGGATATTCAAGAGTAGGAGTAGGAGACAAAAGAATGATGTTGAGAGTGTTCGAATCGAATTGCACTGAGACGGTGGCTGTATAGCACAAGAGATGGAGATGAAGGAGTACAGGGTTCGTGTTTCGGATCTGAAACGTTGCACAAACACCAAGCGGCAACTGCCGAGAAATGGAATGGAGTCTTTGTCTGTTTTATGTTCTGGAATGCAACGAAGAAAAGACCGATAACTCCTCATCGTGCATAGAAGGTTCTTATTTACGCTCGTGACATCTATGTATAGCCTCAGGCCGGACGTGATGTTGTTTTTGTGCAGTGCCGAGAGGAGGCTTGTCGCGTTTTTTGGAGAAGCAGCCGTTTTAGCGCGTTCAAGCTGCATACGCATGAAACATACAAACCGGCCTCTTCCTCGTTGACCAACCATCTTCTCGAAACAAGCTGCCGGAGGAGTGCCATGCATACTGTGCACGACGCAAGATTTCCTTTGTTATTATGTGCCGTTTGCACCTGTCACGATTGTGCTAAGGAGTGCTGCAGAGTTTACGTGATAGAATCTATCCAAAGAAAGAAAGAGCTGTTTCATTCTGCCCTATTGTGCTGCCACTGCTGTTGTTTGCGATCTGAAACGTCTGTGCTGCACAATATGGCCTGCTCACCCCTGCCTAATCTCGCGGTCCCAAGATCCAAGGCCGATTGCCCCTCCATGCCCTTCACTTTATTAAGCGCCTGCCCTTGTCCTACTTCACTCTCTTGCCTTCTCCTTTCCTTCTTCACGCTTCTTCCTCTCTTGCTTCCTTCACGCACACACAACTCTCATTCACCAACCACTTTCTCTTTCAACTGGCAACTGGTTTGCCACTTCCTTCCACTCCCACTTTACCACTTTCGTTTGACACGATAGCTACACGCTGCTAGCAGCTCTCTCAAAACACAACAATCGCTTCTTCGCTTTCAAAACACACAACAACAACTAAACCTCACGTTCATTCAAATCAAACACAAAGGTAAACATGATGATGAATTCTGTTGTTTTCGCGTCTGTCTTGGGGATGATGGGTATGGCTGGGCAAGCAGTGGCGGGCAACTCTGGTTACTCTCTCATGGACGACTACAATGCTGGCAACTGGAACTCCATGTTCAACTACTTCACCGCCGCTGATCCTACTCACGGCATGGTCGACTACGTTTCGGAATCTGCTGCTCAAAATGCTGGTCTACTTGAGCTCAACCCTGGTACCATCTACATGGGTGTTGATCACACTAATGTCGTCGGGTCTGGTGGAAGGCCTTCTGTTCGTGTCACTTCCAACAAGGCTTACAATCATGGCTTGGTAAGTTTGAGTTGGATTCATGAAATCTGTAGATTCTTCAGCTAATCCATCTTACAGTTCATCATCGACCTTGTCCATATGCCTACTGGTTGTGGAACTTGGCCTGCCTTTTGGTAAGTTTTATTCATCCTCTTTCATCATGCTTCTTTTGTACTGACAATGCTTCTCAGGCTCGTCGGTCCCAACTGGCCCGCAAGTGGTGAGATTGACATTATTGAAGGCGTCCACACCTCTACAACCAACTCTATGACTCTTCACACTTCCAGTGGCTGCACTATCACCAACAACAATCAATTCAGCGGCACCATTCAAACCAGCAACTGTGACGGTAAGCTTTGTCGACAGTCTTTCAGTTTGAGTCTCTGCTAACACTTCTCACTAGTCAACGCTGCTGGTCAAGACAACAATGCTGGCTGTGGCATTGCTACTGCCAACTCTTTGACTTATGGTGCCGGCTTCAACAACAATGGTGGTGGTGTCTATGCTACTGAGTGGACTTCTGACTTTATCAAGATCTGGTTCTTCCCTCGTCAATGTAAGTCTTTTGTGTCTCTCATTTTTCTTACTCGATGCTGACTTCCTCTTCTAGCCATTCCTTCTGACATCAGCTCTGGCAGCCCCAGCCCAGCCAATTGGGGTGAACCTGTCGCCATGTTCCAAGGTGGCTGCAACATTGACAACTACTTCAAGAACCAGAACATTGTCTTCGACACCACTTTCTGCGGTGACTGGGCTGGCAACACTTGGGGCTCAACCACTTGTTCTTCACTTGCATCAACTTGCAACGCCTATGTCCAAAACAACCCAAGCGCATTCACCGAAGCTTACTGGAACGTCACAAGCCTCAAGGTCTACTCTCAATCTGGTTCCAGTTCACCTCAACCTTCGTCGTCTGTCTGGGCTACCAGCAGCGCCATTCCTCAGAGCACCTTTATTACGTCGTCGAAGCCTGCACCTGTCTCCACTCAGACATCAACACCATCTGCAATTACGACCTCCGCACCTGCGCCTTCATCCACCCCAATTTCATCTCCTTCTTCTCGCACTTGGACCCACAGGTCATGGGGAGGTAGGCCAAACGCTGCTAGTGATGCTGCAAACTTGGTTGATCCGACATCGACGTCAGCTTCGGTTGCTACGCCTAGCCTGGTTGTCAATGCTATGGTTCTTCCTGTCTCAACAGCTAACACGTCGGTCATTGCGTCGTCAAGCTCGAGCATCGTTTCAAGCACACCTACTGTCAACACTCAGGTCTTGTCCACTTCAGCTTCAAGTGTTATTGCTACGGTATCAGTCTCATCTCCTTCAACTGCTGCTGCCTCAAGCACCTTTTCAGCCGTTACTAGCAGTTCGACATCAATGCTTCCCACGTCCACCACAGACAACATTGTCGTCGTCACAGAATATGCTACTGCAGTTGTCTATGTCACTGTCACACCAACACCAACACCAACACCCACACCTGCTGTTGTGAGCGATTCTGCATACAGCAGCTCGTCCGTTGCACCTGACTACGGCTATGGTAGCACATCTGGAACGCTCAAGACGTCCGAAATGGCAGGAGAAGCCGACTTCGCTGGTGGTATTCCTGTGGCCAAACGTGCTCGTCGTCACCACAGTCACAACCATCGCCATGCCCAGGTATTGGCTTGAGTGATGTTGATCCAGGGGAGGATGTTATGAGAGAGGTTGGATAGGATGGGACGATTCCTCACTGCCATGATGAGCAGCTTGAGAAGGCAGCAATAGATCGAGCTGGTTCTCGATCAACTGCAACAATGAGATATTTTTCGTCTGTTTGTAAATATGAACCATGATAAGACCCGCACGCAATGTTGCAGGGCAACACGACGAAATAAACGCAATTCATGAATTTCCTTTCATTCGCAATTTGTACTGTCTCGGTGTCTCTACTCCTCCCTTCGTCATCGTCGCAGTATTAGCACCGCCACCACCACCTTTCAAATCCTCTTTCTTCCCGCTCCATCTCCAAGGTAACAACACATCCCAAACCCTCCTCCCCAACACGTCCTCCACCTTCTCCAACTTCGACGCCTTCAAATCCTGCCATATCCCAACTCTCTCCTCCTTAGCCACCCGTTCAGCCTCCCTATAAACCCCCTCCATCCCATCCCCCCCAAACTCAACCCCAATCTTCCCCTCATACACAGTCGCCCACCCCTTCCTC
>Ga0115846_100248_pt3 | contig 20659 bp, 12 predicted proteins | sample InSIn5gowninarea_2_FD_83860 | JGI IMG/M metagenome (GOLD analysis project Ga0115846, IMG submission 83860)
AACGCGATGTTCGGGATATCTATCTAACAGTTCCAGCAAACAAAAGCTCAAACGGCCCGGCTAGCGAAAGACCCCTAACCTTCGTTCTAGGCATCCGTGAATAAATGATCAAAGACCCAATGAGAGAGGGAGTAATTGATGATAAGGATTGGTGCCGGTGCGTTGTGTTACGCGTTTGTTGTTGCATCGTTTGATACTTTTAGCAGGGTTGATCGGGGAGCGAGGAGTGTATATTGGAAGTTTTGTGAATGGTAAGAAGTGGATTGGGTGTAGCAACACTGGTCCGTGCAAGCTTGAAGGTACAGTACAGGATTTTTTCTCTTTACTTTTTTTTCGCGGTCATTGAAAGACATGCATCACGGCAACGCGCGTGTTATTAGCATCGAGTAACAGCTGGTTTCAAAGCAGCGGCTTATGAAATGGCGCGTCGAGAAGAAGTATGAGCATTATTGGATATAGTGCCTGGATTCTGTGTTGGATCAAGCTTTTCAAAAACGATCTGTAATTAAGTTGAGAAACAAATTAGCGAGTACTCAGAAATGTTTGCCTGGTTTGCACTGTCATCCACTTCCATCGCCAAGGCATTCGCCATGGTCAGTCTTGCCAGCCCGAGGTAGCACCAGCAGAAGTGCCAGTAGCAGTACATATATATGCTATGAGAGGACATAGGTAGCTAAGCATTGCGAAATGGATTTCAGCTTGAAGCGGCGTGAGAGTTGCCACGTATTTGGAAGCGTGGTGGAATGGCGAGATGCAGGCACAACCAGTACCAAAACAGGCCAGGTTTTTATTCTAAATGCTGTCTTTCAAAGGCAAACGAGCAGCTCGGAACAGGTCTCGACCACCATGAAATTCAGTGCTGCTAGCACTTTGCAACTCGAGCAGATCATCTATCAACCGTCTAGAATAAAGCTCAGAACTTTTCGTCCCATCCCACCATATCTTGCTTTTTGATAAACCATTCAGCTCCATACACCACGCTTGCTATGCCATACAATACCACCCAGATTGCATATATGCCAGTGTTCATGCTGCCGCAATGTTTTATCCTTGTAGCCTGACAATAATTCGTGACACCAGACAACCTATACCGCTATGCTATGCTTTTCTCGTCCATCTCATCCACTTCACAACTCTACCAAATCAGAAGGCGTACCGTGTTCCTTGCCTCGTGACCGGTTTGCCCTGGCGATTTAGCGTGACTGGTTCTGCCTCCTTTGCTTTACGATCGGCACGTGTCTCTCGTGGTGCCAGATTCTCCTTTGTTTCCGTAAATGGACCACTCGCTCTCTTTGAAGCTGTCCCTTTCTTGTACTTACCGACCGGCGCCGGCGGTGGATCAATATGCCTATGTCCAAGCTCATTCACAGCCATTGTATTCTTCCACCGCAAACAACGATGGACCTGTGCGAGATCCTCTAGGCCAGACACATACGTCTTCATTCGAGTCGACATGCGTGTTGTTGCCGTTATTATTCGTTCATCCTCAGTCTCTTCTTCCTCATCCTCATCAACCATGGGATCGCCATCTTCCATGCCATTAGGTGATTTTGAAGTCGAGGTTTTGCGCTTGCGGTCTGGATGAACATACGCGTGTCGATTGGCCATGTATTTTGCTAGCACCTCTCGTTGTAGTACAAGTTCTTTCTTCAACTTCAGCTCTCGAAGACCGCGGCTGTCAAGCCATGCGATGAGTAAGTCAATGTCTTCGCCTTCATCGTAGAATCCCCATTGACTTGCAGTATGCAGATTGGTTGGTCCTTCTTCTAGTGTTTTTCGTTCTGCAGGTGTCATTTGAAAGCAACGGAAATAGTTGTTTCGAGCCTCGTCAGGCACATCGATATATCCAATTCGTTCCATGTCGTCTGGTCCTTGGATCCAAAGCCGACCATTGGCGTATTCCGCGTTTGCAGTACTCGAGTCGGGCAATCCACCATAAGGCATCGCATTTCGTTCGAACCACCAATATCGATTGCAGAAGCGGTCCTTACCCAGACATCGCGTTCGATACGCATCGGCCTCTCGCAGATCACCATCAACGATGTCAATTTGTTCCTCGTGTTCGGCGATTTTATCACGTTCTTTCTCGATGGCTTTGAGAATTTTCTGGTACTCCTTGCTGCCTTTATTAGCCTTCTCCTCTTTGGCTTCTTTCTTGCGTTGCTCCTCTTCTTCACGTTTGCGTTTTCGCTCGTTTGCTCGATCCTGACCACGGCGGAGGGAGCGTGTTGTTATTGGCCGATCGTCTTCTGAATCCAGGATCTCGGTATTGTCGCCTTCGGCAAACTGTGCAGTATCCTCTTGGTCAACCTCCTCTAATTCCGGTATGGGAGAGGGTGATTTCTCTAGTGGAGCGAGGATGCGACGTTCATCATTGAGTCTCCGGAGGTTGGCCTGGGCCTCCTTTCGAGCTCGTTGATGTTCGATCTTGAGCTTTCGAAATTGCGTCATAGTATGAGCCATTTCTTCGAGAAAGTTTTTGACGGTTTTGGTTTCGAGAAAGAGGTGGCATATAACTTGGAGAGCTTGAACTCGAAGATTGATATCCATTGTCGAATACTGGAAAACAACAGTCTCCAAGGTAGGGTCTGCGTCAAGTGGTGCAAGGTGGGTCAGGACGCGCTGGCAAATTTCCGTTAGGCGTGGGCGACCAGCAACCTGATGCAAGAGGCCAACCATGATGAGCTGCCAACCACCATGGCCAAAATCGCGCTTACGTAACCGCTCAATCCAACCATATTCTTCTGTGAACATTTCGGCAGCCCGATGAGGAATAGCAATGGACAGCTCACTGGGAGTATCTTCCTTCTGGTCCTCAGCCAGTTGCATGCGATTAAGGCTGCTCCGGGTACGACGAGCTGGCACATCCGGCTCTGGCGTAGGTGTTGTCACGTGGCTTTCCTCTTGTTCCTCTTCCTCCTCATCGGAGTCTTCTGGTTGTGGTAGATCTGGCAGGGCAATTTGAATGGAACCATTCATATCTTTCTCACTGTTCACAAGTTTCTTGAGCACAGCGCAATGCATCTCCACCAGAAGTTCGCATTCGACGTCGATGGATGACCACTGCATAGCATCAACGAAATCATCGAAAGTAAAAGAATCAAGCAGAAGAACTTGGCAATAGACGTTGAGAGTGTTCCAAACTTCCAGAAGTAAACCGACACTTGTTTCTTCGAGTGTAGGTACGACATCGTCAGTTTCTGCTTCTGGTGGAAGTTGTGAACCAGAGACAAATTTCAGGGGAGGCCGTTGGACGCCATCGCGTTGAGGAGGACAATCCATGTCTTCAATGGGATATTTGATCAGAGGAGCGGCCGGCGGCGGCGGAGCTTTGTGCGATTGCTTCTGCATCATGTGTGGTGGTTGTGTATGTCCATTCGAGGCTGGATAGTGAGCATGTGGATGAGCGGGGATAGGATAGCCGTTATACTCAAGGGGTGGTGACATGTGAGCAGAATGCTGCTGAGCATAGGCAGGGTCGGACATTTGTGCTCTATGATATTCTTCAAGCTGAGCCTGCTGCTGAAGCTGTTCGAGTTGTTCTTGAGATAGGGAGGTTTGTTTTCGACCTTTGGTAGCAGCAGGTTTCAGTTCAGGGAGCTTGTTTGAAGGCCAGACGCCCGACGTACCGTCTTGTTGTTCAGCCTTCTTCCGCTCTTTCTTCTCTGCTACTTTGTGGCCGTACTGTAAGTGCACGGGCACATCGGTAGGAATATGGTGCTGCTCAGCTATATCGGCTTTGACTAGCCAAGGCGCCCCTGTCCATGCTTCTCTGGTGACGGTGTTCTTGATGAAGGAGCGTAGCATCTGCTTTGTAAAGACCTTCCGATCTCTCGAGATATTCGAATCGTCGACGAGCGATTCTTCCTGATCTCGATCAAGGATCTTCACAAAGTATCTTGCAAAGGCCTCCCTTACCACCTCACCAGTTTCAGGGTTTTTGATTTCTGGGAAGTTTGCCTTGTCTCTGATTAGGCCATTCAACCTTTCGCCCTCGTGCACAATACAGACTTGTTCGCCAGGGTAAAAGTCATTCTTGAAATCATCATATATTTTATCCACCAGATTGTCAATCCGTGAGATGGTAGAAAATTGGACCTTTCGCAAGACAGGACCCTTCAGCTTTTCTGGGAAGGAGCCCTCAACCTCACGAGCGCCGGCTGTCTCACTCTTCAATGCGTCAAAGAAGGAGAGACCCGAATGGCCGCTGATTTCGCAGATGAACTTTCGTGCCTTGTACCAGTCCATCCGCTGAAGGTAAGACTCGTATGAGAGGAACACCTCTTGTGTTTCGGGAACGATCCAGCATTCTGCGTCCTCATCTTCTATCGTGGGTCGTGGTAGGAATTGCACTGGTTTTCTTTTGAACAAAACCATTTTGTGCTTCGTAGCGCCCGGGCCCAGAATACCTCAGCAAGTTGTGGTCCACAAAGGAAGTGGTCGATGAGAGAAAAGGAATATAAAGGCAGTAGGGTCTATGCTTATGAAGGTATCATCTGAACAAACGACTGTCAGCGAGAGAGGGTTAGTTGGTGTTTGCGACAATATTGTGGGGTTCCCAATAAAGGTGACGGGCGAGCGTGGAGGACAATGATGGTGGGAAACATACGCGGGATAATGGAGACGCGTTGGTCAGGTCACGGCGGATGAAGATGGTCGATGTTGTGATGGTGGTTGTTGTGGCATGGATGACGAGGAGGATGAACAATGGTCGGGCGTCGATGGTGGACGAACATGGTGCGCTCGGGTCTGCGTGTCTGGCTTGAGGGAGGATCCGCAGCTCAGGCTCATGGGGACGGCTTGGGAGGGCAGAACAGAGGGAAACTGAAGCAACATGCATGCCAAGTACCCACCCAATGGATTGTTTAGTACCAATGACATAACGTCTTCTCCGGCCGACCTTCTGCATTCATCCATTTTCCTTCCTCCAAGTACCTCGGACTCGGCCAATCACCGCGCTGCGTGTTCCTCAATTTCTACATATCATCCAAGCGTTTTTCCACGGGCAGGACTTGATCAAAACACGACGATTCAACCACGTTCAAGCACTTGTTCTACTCGCCAGAGTCTGGAAAAGCTTGAGAGGCGTATTTGATGCTAGTTGTGTCGTGTATTCATGATTAAGCTACCAATATCTTTTCGCTAGCCTCCTTCATGACCCGGCCTGGGCATCGTGGAGCCTATTCCTCCTTTCTTCCAAGCTAATGAAGCGTACTCATATAATCATGACCCTCGGTGAAATCACACGGCTCAGCAAGACAACGAGTTTTAAGCCTTCAATGTCGACGTGAATAATTCGCACTCAGCCGTAGCCAATGCAGCGATGGTACACGTTCTAAACTACCAGGTCATGATACCGCTAAAGTCCTCGAAATGGCTGTCACTTGTCCTACCGCCTCTCCCTAGCTCACTGCTAGGATGCCATGTAGCAAACCGTGAATCCGATCCAAGACGTGATCACTCCTACTGCACAGTACGTGCTTGTGAACATCAGGGGCAAGAACTCATACTTCTCCTTGAACACTAACGGGTGCAGTAACGAACAGTAGACGAGCAATGGCACCGAGATCGCGTTGTACAACAAGGCAAATCTGTCGAGCAGAAACACTCGTGTCCGGCTTGGTGCTGGTGCTAAGCGATCAAAAGCATAGAGAAACAAGATAAGCCAAGCTATTGTGTAGGCCACCTTGATCGGATACTCTTGTACCGTGAACAGGAGCGGGAACAGCGATGTGTAGCCTGCAACTGCGAGCGGTCGAAAGCTCGCCAAGTAGGAACGGTCCTTCAGCGCGATGAGACTGAATGGTATTATGACCAGCAATATCGCCTTTTCGTGGACGTGCCATCCGAAAAGAAATGAAGCATATCCGCAAAGTGTGAGAGCACCGACAAATGTGTCCCATGTTGGTTTTAACCACAGCCTGGTCAGTGCAAGCACCTGGAAAGCTAAAGTCAAGCCAAAGCACTGTTGAGGACTGATATTCGGCAGTACTGCAAAGGAGGTGTCCCCTACTAGTCCTCGCGTCACGCTCTGTAAAGCTTCAGCGTCGACGTTGAGTCTCAAGTAGGGAGCTACCACAATGAGTAAGCGATCAACGAAGGAATAGATCGCCCAAATGTTAGGTGCCCAATATGCGTGACACAATCCCCGTGAGAACGGAAACAGTCTAGATTTGAGCTGCTCCAACTGACCCCAGGCGACGAAAGGCCCAAATGCCACACCAAAGACAGCAATGATGCTGATACCAAGCTTGATAATGTTCAAAACCTGCGGTCGAAAGACATTGCTCGGGGACAAACAGTATGCCCTAAGCAAGTAGATGAAGTAGGCTGGTGCTAAGTAGAGGTAGATGTGCTTGAAGCAAAGCAAAACAGCGAATAGAATGCCACCGAGCAGCATCCCCGATTCAGTTCGGCACAAGGCAATGGAGAAGATCATGATACCGTACATCATAGAGTTATACTGGAAATGTATGTGATCAATGATGAGAAAGCCAGGAGACAGGAGGACGGACAAGGCAACGGCATGAGACTGCTTCCTCGAGCCGACTGGTGTTGTCCGCACAAAGCTGTAAAATGCATTAGCAATCTTTCCCACTGTCCCGTGGGTGTAAGTCTCACTAGAGAAGTGACAAGAAGAGAAGGAGCTCGGTAAACACCACAGATGCTCTCTGGAAAGATACAGTGGACCATGACGAATAGTTCTGATTGTTGATGTCCACCATGCCCGGATCTATCAGAGCTGCAAGCTGAGATAATAGCCACTCAAAGGCAGCAAAGAAAGGAGGGTAGTCGAGCGTCCATTCCGAAGTCTTTTCATAGTACCACTTGTGTGGTGGAAGGGAATGAGTAATAGCTAGCCAGTTCCGATGGACTTCAAAGTCTGTTGATTTGTAGGATGGGAACAACAGAATCTTCAACGCCGTAGCCACGACTGTACACTGCCCTAACGTTGGACAGTATTGCTCAACTGTTGACGGAGCTGCTTTGGGTCTGATCTCACGCTAGATAGAACGCTGTCAGGGTGAAGTTGTAAGCAACAAAGTGATTAGCTTACTGCAATGGGCTTGAATCTGATGAATCTCCCTAGACTAAATGTTGTAGTCATGGTCACAAGACCATCCTTTGGAGGATGAGGTCTTTCAAGATTAACCAGCTGTGAAGCTACTATAGGTGAGATCTTTGCGTTTGGAGAATGAGGTCTAGGTGTACGATGCCTCTTGCATGAGCTCGAAAGAAGCTTAAACCAATGAACCCAAGCGTCTACGGGCACTAAGAAGCTCACTAAAAATACTCCGAAACGACACTCCTTTTTCTTGCTGAGATCTGTCCGCGTGCCTCGCCAAGTCGGTTCTGTGATCGCGGAATCTAACTCTCACTTTTAGATGATTTGAAATGGACGGTTTCGAGAGCATCAAACATGAGATTGTCTGGAAGACGCTGAACATTCGACATCTCATCGAAATTTCACCCGCAACAGTCTCCCTGGCCAAGGAAATCCGGTATTCCATTATCGCCATCGCTCTCTGTGTCACCAGCATCCAGCTCATTCGTTCGTGGTCGACTCGCAGCAACGAGAGCCCACGTTGAACAATATCAGCCATCCGTCGGTTGTATGCTCAGGCATACTCTTTTTGAGACACTCGTCTAAAGACTCGTACTATCTTGCAACGACCAAGTGCTTGCGACGTTAAAATACCCATTCTGACGCTACAACAGTCAAGCACAATGCATCCTCTAGGGTTACTGGTCTCGACAATTTTGGCTGGTTTGGCGCTGGCGCAAGGAGTTGTTGAAGATGTTTCATTCGGACACAAGACTCCAATCTCACCAAATTCGTTCTCGATACCAGGATGGTCGATACTTGGTGAAGGCCATGTTCCTCAGATACTTTCGGATAAGGTGATAATGACACCTCCTGCGGGCGGAAACAAGCGCGGAGCATTGTGGTCAGAAAAGAAAAACACTCTCTCAGAATGGACGGTCGATCTGGAATTTCGAGCCGGTGGTCAAGATAGAGCAGGTGGTAATCTACAACTGTGGTACGTCAAGGATGGATCAAACACAATCAGCACAGGCAGTCTATACACCACTGGCAAATTCGAGGGTTTAGCGATTGTGGTCGACACGGTTGGAGGTGTTCAGAAGATTCGAGGATTCTTGAACGATGGCAACAAGGATTACAAGGGCCATCAGACTGTGGAAAGCTTAGCATTCGGACATTGTGACTACAAATATCGCAACCTTGGGCGGCCTTCCAAATTGCAAATCAGATATGGCTCGACTGGTCTTGCAGTCACTATCGATGGCAACCAATGCTTCTCCACACCAAAGATATCATTGCCCACCGACTATGTTTTTGGTCTAACCGCGGCCTCAGCCGATCCACCAGACTCATTCGAAATTTTCCAGTTCAAGCTCAGCAGTCCAGGTGCGACTACCAAACAGCCAGTCACGAACGGTGGATCGCAACAACCGATTGGGCGCGATTCCAATCCGGTAGCACCACCAGCAGCAGGGCCGGCTAGTTCAAATACACAGTTTGACGACCTTCATAACCGTTTACATGCGTTGTCGAAATCGATCGATAATCTTTATGGTGAGATTGCCAAGTCGACACAGACACAACAAGAAATTCTACAGCTACTCCGGTCGTCAAACGTGCAAGGGAACATCGATTCAAAGCTCAACAATGTCGATCGTCTAGTGGCAGAAATGCATCGCGACATTAAGGAAGCCGACCACAAAGGACAATATGAGAAATTGAATGCTAAAATTGAGCAGACCCACGAAGGTCTAACGAAGCACGTTCCTGACCAACTTCGAGAATATGTACAGAACCACACTCCTCGAATCGGATTTATTGCCTTTTCCTTTATGGCGTTCCAGAGCTGTTGCCTGGCGATCTTGCTATGGCAAAGATGGAGGAAAAGCACTATGCCGAAGAAGTATTTGTGAGACCGGTGTAACGAATGGCAAGGAGTTCCCAGTTAGCATGAGATGTATTTTAGGAAGTGACAAGAAATGGGATTGGACATTTTTCCTGCTTCAATATAGCTGCTTCTGTGGATAGTAGCATATGAACCATAACAAAGGCACCCCCGGGCCAACTGATTAGCAGCCATGTTCACGCGACCATGAAGATCGATGGCCTGGTAGTACTGTAATATCATCACCTGTTCAGCTTTTGTACTACAGTATATGCCAAGCCGTACAGTCGACGGTTAGACCCGGATTTTATAGCTGGTGCCGGTTTCAGTGGAGAATGCATGCCAACTCGAGGATTCCCAAATCAACCCGCGAGTGAAAGATCGAGTCCGAGTTGTGAAGATGCAAGTGAAATTAACCAAATCAATTTTATATGCATATACAGTACATTACACAAGGTAAACTTACACATACAACTCGACGCGCCTGAGAGAGGTCTTCCCCTCCCTCTAACATGCTGCTGTAAGGACGGAAACTTGAGACAATCGTCATGCCGTCTGCAAGTCCTTCACCCGCCAAAAGGCCCTCGATGCAAGGTCGAACATGGTCGACCCCATCCCTATCCTCTTCCGGCAAGCCTGCAGGCGCCACAAAACCGATCAGACCTCATTATGTCTCGCGACATTCTAGAAATGTGTCTCATGGAAAGGGTCTCAGCAATATGCCAAAGAAAGCTATCTCAACAGTCTATGGCGCAGATGGACGAAATCACACCAGAAAAAGGTCGGGTGGAACTACTCCCATTGCGAGTCCTAAGGGTAAAGAGGTTGGTAATCTGAAACGAAACACCTCTCACGTTGTCCTTCCGAAGAATCGTTCGCATGGTAATCTACGGAAGAACCATTCCGCCAAAGCTCTCACCGGTCTGAACCGAAACCGCTCTCTCGGTGCACTCGATAAGCTTGGAGCGCCGGCCGATCAGAAGACGAAGCAAGATGAAAGCAAACAAGGAGTATTTGATCTGGCTGGCAGTGCCTCAGAGGACGAAGAGGATGCTGAATGGGAGGATTCCACAGCATCTCCAGAGATGACAAGGAACAACTCCAAAGTCTCAACGCCTGTCAGAGTGCATACTCCCAATGGCGAGCATATACAAAAACCTCCAGATGCGCAACATGTTGTTCCAGAGAGGACTTCCTCTCCTCCAGAGCCCAGCAATCTCAAGCTCAACAAATCCGCACCGGACCTACGACCATATCAAACTCTGGCCGGCCGACCAATACATGATCCTTCACTCTTACACACAAATGGTCGGGCATCGAAAGCACCTCCCGCCATGACCACAGCAATCGCCCGTGCTGAAGTTCCACGCAATGAATCTCAACGTTCCCTCTTCCGCTCCAACGACACACCACAATCAACGACAACACCTGCACTTGGTCATTCAACCCCCAGTAGCACTGGTGTTTCCCACTTCCTCACAAGTGCTACCGACCCCACGCTACCTCGAACAGCGGGAGAAAGAAATCAAGATGAGGATGATAGTGATAGCGACACGCCATCCGTGCGGGATTTCATGTCAACCTATAGACCGCAACCTCAGCTCTCAGAGTCGCCAGAGACATCGCGCCATACATACAACAAGGATCGTATGCCCAACTTACATTCTCGGACGCAACAAAGGTTAGCACTAGAGAGACAAGCAGCTATGCACGGCAATGCATTACCAACACCTACTACCGCCGGACTTGCCCTAAGCGCAGGCAGCTCTGCATCTCTCCACAGCCGTTCTGCCTCAAAAAGTCGCAATCGTGGTTCTTTACCAGTAGAATACAAGTACGTGCAGCAAGACTATGAAATGGCTACGAGGCAGCTCATTGTTGTGCGCCGGTTTAGAAATCCAGTGCTCGAGAGTCTGGGCAGGTTAAGGCATACAGAAAAGTTTGCAAGTATCGAAAGAGCAAATAACAACAATACCAACACAACGACAACGCGTGCCAACTCACAGAAGAAAAGGCCACCAAGTCGGCATGGCCGCGCCGTCTCAGCCACCGGACAGGAATCTGAAGCAGGACCAGCAACCACGAATGGGATTGTCAACGAGCACGCAGAACCCACACCTTCATCAGAAGACCACCTCCACCTCCACCACAACAATCCCAAATCAACACACGTCTCGTTCCAGACAAACCCCCAACCACACCCCCGTCACGCAGTAGCAGGACGAGTCTCATTCCAGCTCTCCCGCCAACCAAGCACAGACGACATCACCAACACAGACAACAACGACAACAACACAGTCTCAACCACCAGCACCTCGCAGAAGGAACCCGAAATGACACCCGAAGAAAAAGCACGACAACTCAGGATCTTAGCTGAAGAAGCGCTCATCCGCCGTATATGGGAAAGTAGAGTCCATGTCGGTGTTGCTTAGGAAGCGACAACTGGTGGTGCTGCTCGTGAAGGTTCTGTGAGACTGGCAAAGTTGAGAGGAGGTTGGTGGTCGAGGTTAGGATTGGGATTGGTGAGTGAGAAAGTGAGGAGGAGGGCTAGAGATGAGGTTGTTGAGGGGTGTGAGTGAGGTGGGTACTATGGATGGGTCTGTGCTTTCGTTGTTGAGTGCGTTCAAGCGGTGATTTGATTGATTGATTGGGTGGGTAGGCGATTTATGCATGTACGGGTGTACTTCCTGTATGCACTTATTTAACGAATTGTGTGTTGCTTTCTTGTTATTGTGAACGAGGATAGGGAACTGGACGTGACCGACTGGCTGGTTGATCGACTGGCTGACTAACCGCGTCAAGTCATGGATGTGGATTCACGATCGTATGCACGCGAGGTTCAACTGTACAATGTGATATTGACTCCAAGTAATCGATTTTCCATAATTACAGCACTGCTCATGTCCCTATCCTAATCAGGTACTTGTGTTCGAAGTCATATATAAGGTGCCGCGTATAAGCTCATTTGAAGTCTATGGAGATACACACAAGGCGCTGTCTTGACTCCTCTGTAGATGGTGGGGATAGGTTGTTCTCCTCGGTTTGGCGCGACGGTGAAAGTGGATGTTCTATGTGGGAGGGTGAGGACGCTATAGAAAATAATCATAATCGAAGGGACTGATGTGATAAAGAGGAAGCGTAGGATTTGTGTGAGGATTGATCGGAAAATTGTGATTTGATGCTCCGATATACCGAACCTGATTCATGCATTGTGATACTGCCGTAAGAGTGAGGTCCTGAACAGCACTCACTATCGACACATATTACCACATCTCGGTGTGCTAAACTTCACACACTCAGACAGCTTGGAATGGGCTGGGATCGCCGCGATGCATATTTGAACACACTCACAGCATCAAATCGGAGGTTCGCAGACAATATCAACAGCGTCTCTCATCCGCAGAGTCACACAATCAACGATACTAGTTCTCTATTATAATTCCGAGAATGGGATGATAGGCCGACAATTGACGGAGGTAATATCGGGTATCCCGATCTGTTTCATCCGCTGTTGCACATTCCGAGTTGAGGTAGATGGGTCGCATGACATGCAATGAATGGGAGAGAAAGGCGTAGACGATAGAGAATGGGTTGTACAGAAGGTGCGTGGTCACTCCCGTGTCGTGCAGGACTTCGGAAAAGGATTGCGAGATCCCTCTGAATTATGCATCTACTGTAACTGAAACATCTGAGATGGTGTTAATGGTGATGCGATAAGGGTTCTGTGTAAGACTGCGGTAATCATGGTGCTGGCAGTGCTTGTTGCGTCGACGTGCATGCGGAATAATTAATCGGCGATGACTGGTACATCGAGTTAGTGATGATTCAGGATATGGAGAGCTTGCAACATTGTGAATCAAGGTAATTTAGCTTGTTGAGGTGACGATCCTGAAAAGGGTTTGAGACTTGTCTTACACAATTGACGGTGTGACGTCGAGACATTTGGTGGTAGAATAAATTTCTGGGTGGCACGATGCAGCATCATAAGGAAATTGAAAACAATTTCTTGCATGTGGGAGCGTAAATGCATTGTACAGTATTGTAGCGGAATAGCTCTTTCATATGCTCGTATTGTTCATTCATCCGTAGGATCTCGCAGGGAGACTATTCCTCTCCTGCATTAGAGTAGGCTGGGTATCTGTTGTCAATATGGTTCCACGTTCGTATTATCGACGTCCTTCCGTGTCCCTGTAATAGCAGCCGGAATGAACACCTCATGTACTCCTCGCTTCTGTTGTAAAAACCCAATCACAAAAGAAATGCCTATCCGGCGTTGTAGTCGAAAACACACCATTGAGCCGGTACAATGATTGCGTTTAGCAGCCAATTCCGTGCTCGTGTATCCGAATCATCGTATATAACCACGCTTGGTAAGGTCGTCGTGGTGTCCTGATACACTGCCATGCTCGGGTATAGATGTCAATTTCGAGGCATTGCGATCTTGTTGTGCCGGTTCAGATCCTCCTAGCTCGTCCAAAGCATCGTATGGCTCGCTGAGGCTGAATGGCCGACTGAGGGATGCTTCGAGCCTGTAAGGCTGAGAAGTTTGGTAAGAATGTGAGGAGACGGCCGTTGTGTATGGTAAGTCATAAACCGATGAGGAGTCTTGACCACTTGCTACCTGATCCATACTCATGCTCCGCCGTGGTTTGTAAGCTGAGGGCCGCTGTAAATCAAGCCCGGAATATGACTGTACTGAGGGCAGGGGTGGTAGATATGATTGAGGACGTGATCTTGACGTTGAGCATGAATCCCACGCCAATTCGTTATCCGTATATGTGGTTCTGTTGCTGTAATTCGAATTCGAACTCGACACTGAAGACTTTGGTGTCACCTCACAGTAAGGCTCGAACTGATATGAGTGAGGCATGCTGCTTGTTCGTCGGTTGTGGAATGTCCAGTCGTCATTTGATGTCGATGAGCTTTGAAATGTGTTTGGTCCAGCGTTGCGCGTGTTATGCTCATACTGATTTGCAGGCGACTTGTGTCCAAACAATTCGAATGACGGGTCGATGATCTGTGGTGCTCGCTTCTCCAGATCTAATCTCTCCTGCCTTTCTCTCTCGATCGCTTCCTTCTTCTTGCTTCGATACTGTGAAATGAAATCGAGCTTCTTGGCAGGCATACTGGGCGAGTAGATGAATTTCAATCAAATCCAGTCGTGAAGAGGAATTTGACCTTTTCTCGCTGCGGCTATCACGACAGGTTTGATATAAGCAAACAACAAAAAGAAGAGGATCTGCTGCGACAGCTATGGATGGCTGCCTAAGACATATGCATATGCGAGTTACGTTCGTAAGGCTAGATCTGCACGCCTGCTCGTCCAGGGTAAAGCTAAGTGAATATCGTAACACAAATGTGCGGACAAGGAAAATGGTCGGTAACAGCAAGACGAACTCGGGACCTTCTCGAATGACACTGAAAATGGGAACCGGTGTGTCCGTGCATTCAATGCTGTGTTTGCGGTTAAGTACCTACCTTGTCATGTTCTTTCAAACCACGTCGTACTGCATAGTACACACGTTTCTGCGAAAGTAGCTAGCCATTGAATACGAAGAGGAGCCACTAAAATGACCAAGCCTTTATTGTGGTGGATTCGCTATAGTTTGAAGTGGATGAGAACAGGCGTTTTGCGGCGCTGTTAAGGTGGAAAACGATGAGCAGCAGGAATCGGTGTTGTCCTTTGATTTGCACCTGGGGCCAAAAGTTCTCGGATACTTGTAATTGACACTACGCTAGAGTGAGAATTCGACTCTTGTTCGTGGGGTCGTTGTTTGACTTTCAGGGCCTCCAAGTCGGTGGTCGCTGTTTGACCTTTCCCTAAGCGCCATTGGGGAACGTTGGAAGCCACCGATGCAGCCTTGTCAGGCATTTTCCGGGTCTTGAAAGTCGAGCCGATCCAATCCAAACACATCAAGCGCGAGGTGGAGAAGGATGACATGTGCATTGAAGTTGTGTAATGAAGGAGGAAAGCCAATCTTTTCGCTTCCGTACAGCAGTTCTTCCTGGCATGTCAAGGTGCAGCCTTGCAAATATTTCGATGGAAAGGATGCAACAATCACATCCGAACGGACGCTTCAATGAACACCCTCACTCTCAACATGCCGAGGGCTAGACTTACGAACCGACAATGCGGAGAACGGGTGACCCGCCTGCCGCTACGGTCATTCCCCTCACACGGCGAAGGGCCGATCATTGATATATTCGAGACGGCGGTAGAACCATTAAATTGCCACACAGTCGCAGACTATATCTTTGTCGTCGCATCAAACTGAGGTATAGAATCACAAGAAAATCATTCTCTATAATCATTAAAACCCGAGAGTCCAGAACGTTATGGCACCTGCCCTTGACGTTTTCGATGATACCTTTGAGGAGAATGTCAGATTGGGAGCCTTAGGCAAGACAAAGTCGGGCAAAAAGCTCAAGATCCGAAGCTACCCAAAGTTCGAGTCGCTTGAAGAAGAACGACTCTACCGAAAGCAACATCTGGCTGCGGCATTTCGGGAGTTTGCTGACAGAGGATTCGATGAAGGAGTTGCGGGCCATATCTCTGTTCGAGACCCTATCCTGACGGATCACTTTTGTAAGTCCGTCGGTTTTATCACGCCGCGCATTTTGCTGACCTCTCTCTTCAGGGTTGAATCCTCTCTCCATGCATTTCAGCATGATCAAGGTCTCTGACTTGATATTGGTTGATGAAGAAGGTGTCGTTGTGGAAGGTGATCAGCCCATCAACGCGGCCGCATTTGCCATTCATTCCGAGATCCACAAGGCTCGTCCAGATGTACATGCAGCATGCCATGCGCACTCGGTTTATGGCAAAGCCTTTAGCGTGTTCGGACGAGAGCTTGACATGATGACACAAGATTCCCTGCGCTTCTACAAGAACCACGCTGTCTATGACAACTTTGGCGGAGCCGTCTTTGATCGAGAGGAAGGCAAGAGGATTGCCAAAGCATTGGGCAACGGCAAAGCGGTGATCTTGCAAAATCACGGTCTCATAACATGTAGTGAGACAGTGGACGCAGCTGCGTTCTGGTTCATCTCCTTGGAAAGGACTTGTCAAGCCCAGCTTATCGCTGATGCTGCCTGCAGTGACAAGCCCGGATACCGCAAAATACTCATTGGTGATGACGAAGCTGAATTCACATATGGTCAAGTCGGACTACCTGAGAAGGGTTGGTTGGCGTTCCAGCCATACTATGACCTGCAAATGAAGAAGACGAATGGCGATTTTCTCAACTGAGACAAGTCAGATTGGAAAACAACTTGATTTCTTAGCTCCAAGTGTGGTGTGGGCTCTGGATTGGTGTCAGGAGTATCTTATGGACCGGATGTCTTTCGTTCTCGTGCGGTATCAATTCAAAACTTCTTTTGTTTCATTTCTCGGACGAAATTGTTGGTGAGTGCCTCAGCGTTGATGCGCATGTTATTTCATTATGACAAATACCGTATGCATGTTAGCCTCGGACTCTTTTGTGCATACATTGTTGATCTTTGATGACTGAATTCAAGCCACCATACTCATGGCTGCTCTTTTAAGTCTAAGGCTCAGGATTTCCAGCTGCACAGACGATGAACTCGGACACGTTGTCATCCTCGTAGTTCATGTGCGTACAGTACTAGGCTCTTGCCGCTCTCAAATTACTCATAGCAGCAGCGGAAAGCGATTGTGCTAACGGTCCATCTTTGAGCGAGTGAAGCTCCACTTGATTCCAGCCCGCACATGCAGGTTGGGGACGTCATTTCACCTGGATCACTGCATCAACTCGATCTGTAATTGTTGATAAATCAAACTCTGTTCGTATAGCAGCAAGTCAGGAGCAAGTCGTGCACCACTCCACTTCTCGGAGGGAGCGAGGGGATCGAGGGGACTGCGAAAGTATATGTAGAAATGCAGGTGCGCTCTTTCGAGCACGTCTGCCAAACCTCAGTATCAAGACTTCGAATATCAGATCGTATTCAATACCCAAACTCAAAAACAAAAAGTGCAATCGCAAAATAGCCAAGATGCCTTCCGGATCCTGCTTCTGCGGCAATGTCAAAGTCGAGTACAATGGCGAACCCGCCATGACAGTGATTAGAATACTTGCCGAACATTTGAATCATGCTGATCCCTTCAATAGGCACTTTGCCACTGTGCTGACTGCAGAAAGATTAGCGGAGGCAACTACAGCAACAACATTGTTGTCCCGAGTGGACAGTTTAAGGTTACTTCCGGCAAGGCCAAGGAGATCACCAAGACTGCCGACAGCGGAAAGGCGGTCACGAGCTGTTTCTGCGCTGATTGCGGTACGTGAATGAACTATCTGCGCATCTGGGTGCTAATGAAACGCAGGCACAACTCTCTACCGATATGGTGATACCTTTGGCGGGATCGATGGCATGAGAATCATCAAGGCAGGCATCTTGGACGACGTCAATGTCATCAACAGTATCAAGCCGGGCGCCGAACTCTATGCTGCTGATCGGGTTTCTTGGGTCGCTGAAGTGAACGGGGCCAACCAACTTCCGGGTATGCCACCACAATAGATGGGAGTGACCAGAGGTCGTGCGAAGACGAGAGAGGCGATACCAACAGGGTCGCAGGTCTGAAGGTTGCTGCTGTGGTGTTGACAGTGTATTCATGGTCCATAACAATGATGGCTTGCAACAAACGAGCATGTTTGCTGGGCGACATGAAGTTCGATAAAAACAATCTCATATGGTGTTAAGATGTTGTCTATTTTGCTGCTTGCTATGGCTTTCTCGTCAATGTTAGTTGCGTATCTCACTGCTGACTTAAGCTACATGCTGGGCGTGAATGCTATACCCGAGTACCAAATTTCTATTCTGTAGAGTTGGAGATGTCTTCTAGGCTTGCGAATTGATTGTGATCAGCTCCAGCTATGGACATGATCCCTGTGCGCAAAGGGACTGCGGGGTCGAAATTTGTTTTGCAAAAGTTGAGTCACTCGAGCAGTTGTATGCAAACACCAACACCAATATTCAAGTATCCCCGAGCAGACAACTTCTCTGCCACCGACTGAGCACATACCCACACCACTCAGCATGGCGGCGACAGATCTCACACCCGAGCAGAAGCTTGTCCTCATCAAATCCAATCTTCACGAAGTGCTACACCCAGAACTTCTCGAAGACATTGTACTCAAGCAGCAACGACCTGTATCTCTTTATTGGGGGACGGCTATCACCGGTCGACCACATTGCGCCTACTTCGTTCCCATGATCAAGATTGCAGAATTTCTAAGAGCAGGATGTCAAGTTACGATTTTGATGGCAGATATTCACGGTTTCCTCGACAATACGAAAGCACCCATAGAACAGATTCAATTACGAGCCCTACACTACAAACGAGTTGTCCAGTCCCTACTCAAAGCTGTCGGCGTCAGTCTCGAACGATTGAAGTTTGTCAATGGCTCTGACTATGAGCTCAGTGCTCCTTACACCATGGACCTCTACCGCCTACTAACTCTAGTGACCGAGCACGACGCGAAGAAGGCAGGCTCTGAGGTCGTCAAGCAAATTGAAAACCCTACACTTGCTGGCTCAATATACCCTCTTATGCAGGCATTGGATGAGGAATACCTAAAAGTGGACGCACAATTCGGAGGAGTTGACCAGAGAAAGATCTTTACCTTAGCACAAGAGATATTACCTAAGATTGGTTACAAAGAGCGGATACACCTCATGAACCCTATGGTACCGGGTTTGCAAGCCGGTGGAAAGATGTCAGCATCAGATCCCAACTCTAAAATCGATGTCCTCGATGATGCCACTTCAGTGACTAACAAGATCAAGAAAGCATACGCTCAAACTGGAGTTGCGGAAGGTAATGGTCTTATTGCCTTCATCGAATACGTTCTGCTGCCGATCAGCTCACTACAGAGCTCAGATGGCAAAGCCAGCATAAAATTCCACCCCAGAGAGGGAGATGCGCAACTTTACTCAGATGTTCAAGAGATCCGAAAAGCCTACGAAGCTGACACGATAACACCCCAGATGTTAAAGGCTGGTGTTTCAGACGCTCTGAATGCAGTACTAGCGCCCATCCAAGCTGAATTTGGAGCGGACAAGCAATGGCAGGAAGCCCTAGAGGCTGGATACCCCACGGCGCAGTCAGATAAGAAGAAGAAGGACAAGAAGCCAAAGGATAAAGGGTCGCGTTACCCAGGTGTTACCACGAACCCAGATGGAACGATTGAAGGACCAGATGCCCATAAAGTTTCAGTCAGTACGAGCGCTGAAGAAGCAATGAAACATCTGGCTGTTAATGGAGACAATTAAGCAGATGGTTTATCATCAGCACAAATGACACTACTCGGAGCTCGTCCAGTATCCGTTTGAAAGGAAAGCGACATTTGAGAAGCCTGTTGGGTAAGCTAGATAGCTGCGCAACGTTTTCTTTAGAACTCGGTGGCAAGCTAGAGTCTCCCATCCTCTTGACCTGGCTTGAGGAATGAATAGAGGTGGCCGCCGTGGATGTTCGGCGTGTTCATGGCAAAAGAGCATGACCACGGGAAGATACGAAGCGCACGAATAATGACAGGGACCGTGCCAATTCGCACTCGGGAGCGATGGAGGAGAATTGAAAGCTCCGTCTCGTAATGAGATAGACTTGATGTCAATGCATGATACAAGACAGCAAACCTGTCTTCGCCAGCGTACCGCCATCTTTGAGACCAAGCTTACACACATAGTATCTTCTCAATGCCATTCCAATCATCTTCATCCTGTACTTAGTCTACCGTACAGATCAACTTCCCCTTAGTCATATTACTCTCCATCAACTCATGCGCCTCCCTAATCTCACTCATCTTAAAAACCTTTTCCACCGGCACCTTAAACCTCCCATCCCTAAATCTAGGCAGCGCATGCTCAACAAGCTGATCCCTTAGCTTCCCCTGATATTTCTCATCTCTACTCCTCAAACTCGACCCCTCAAACCTACACCTCTTCCTCAAAAACCGCCCAATATCAACATCCCCTTTCACCGTCGCACCGCCCAAAAACCCAAGACAAACAATCCGTCCATCCCTAGTCACAACATCCAAGTTCTGATTAAAATAAGTCCCGCCCACGAAATCAACAACCACATCAACCCCCTTCCCACCCGTAGCTTCGAGAACCTTCTTACTCCAATCCGCCCCGTTTCCCTCTTTATACGAAAACCCCTCCGTCGCTCCCAAGCTTTTACAGAACTCGATTTTCTCCTTCGAACTCGCAGTGACATAAATAGCCGCAGCGCCCTCTTCTTTCGCAAGTTGAATGCCCGCGATACTGACGCTGCTAGCCCCAGCGTGCCAGAGCACTGTTTGACCACTCTTAAACTCACAGATTTGGAAGAGGGCTTGGGTCGCGGTGATCCAGGTTTCTGGGATGCCGGCGCAGGTCTCCCAATCGAGTTCGGACGGTTTATGGATTAGCATGTGTGTTGAGACGGCGATGTATTCGGCGTAGGCGCCGCCGTAGGCTAGGCCGAAGACCTGTTATTGACAGTAGTGTTAGTGATTATGCGTGCTCTTTATTTTATATGTGTGGCAAGGGAATGCCGGAAGAAATTCGGAGCGCTGAGTGGGGGAGGGAGGTATGTTCGTGAGAGCCGGCTAAGCACCACACCACATAGCTCGAGGTGTAGACCACGCAGGATGAAATAGCATAACCCCTGAAGTCAAACTCCCAAAGACCATACATCCCCTCCGCTCGCCTCCCTCCCACAAAACAGA
>Ga0115846_100487_pt1 | contig 20650 bp, 17 predicted proteins | sample InSIn5gowninarea_2_FD_83860 | JGI IMG/M metagenome (GOLD analysis project Ga0115846, IMG submission 83860)
GATTACGATCTTGAAAGCCTAGTACCTCAGTATCTCAAAACTATTGTTTGTAAATCCTACCTTGCACATTCACGTTTTCAATCCTCACGAAAATGGCGGATGAGTCGCGCAGACCAAACAGTACAATCTATGTTGGTGGCCTTGATACAACTCTAGTAACAGTCTCAACTTTATCAGAAGTATTTATACCATTCGGAGAAATTATCGACATATCACTTCCCAAACCCGAGGCACCATCGTCAACAGATCTACATAGAGGTTTTGGCTATGTTGAGTTCGAAGACGCGGCAGACGCCAAGGAAGCGATTAACAATATGGATCAAAGTGAGCTTTATGGAAGGGTTATCAAGGTAGCCATGGCCAAGCCTGATAGAAAGGAGACTGGGCAACCAGGACTAGGCAGTACAATCGCCGTCTGGGAACAAGAGGGCTACCTAGAGCGACATGGTCAAGCTAATGATATTATGGAGCCAGCAGTTGAGGAGGAAAATGGCGGTATCGAGGATCCGATGCAAGGGCTTAAAGATTTGGATGTTGCTGGGCCAAGGCCGGAGTGAGCTAAAGTCAGATTTGTATGCTCTACGGCAGTAGAAGAAATCACGACAGAACCATTCAAATGGTCATGGCACCCGAAACGTCGGCCGTGGAGATATGACCAAACCCACAGCACTTTGAACGCGCTCCCATCAGTACTACGACACAATGTTCGTTACAGCCTGGAAACAACTCAATAGGAGGGAGAACGAAGTCGATCAAACCAGAAGACGAATTTCACAAAAAGCAAGATATTGCAAGACTCGCGAGACACGAGGTTGTGGCGGGTTACTGGGCAAGGAGAAAACTTGTCTGACCCCTGAATTCGTGCAACACAAGTCTGTGGGCACGGACGAATCGAGTAAACATTGCCGTTAAAGTGTCTATGCATCAAAGTAATCAGAAAGAGAACGTTTGTGTTTGAGCTTAAGATTCTGAGCGAACGAAACGTTGGATGTATCGTGTACAAGGCGATCGGAAGACGGGAATGGTAGAGCTCTAAAGTGGTATGGAGGATCTTTGGGTTCAAGTTGTGCCAATGATCATTGTGTTAATATCGAAGCACATTGAAATTGGTTCCGGCTCGGCATTTGTACTCCTGTTGTGACAGATCTGCATGTAGTTCCGCTTCGCTCTATTGTGTCCCCTAATGGCGTCCCCTAGTGTCCAACATCTCCAGTTGCCTGTCTTTTCGGCGAAGACTTGGAGAGACGCAGTGTCTTGTCGGTGAAGAGCTTTCGGCCCATAGCGAAACATGCCGCTCCCAATGCGAAGCTATATCTTGGTTAACTTTTGATCCGAATCGCAACTCGTAATTGCGCAGTTTTAGGTAACGTACAAGATGACAACAAACAGAGGAATCAGCTCAGGTGGCATGCGCTTCAATTGTCGTATTCGCTGGGTAATGGTGTGTGCTAACACCTTGTTAGTGTGTCTTCTTTCCTGGTCTTGTATTACTGTTATGTACCACTCTGGTCATCTTCCTGTTCGCTCGTCAGCCATATTCATCATCTTTCTCTCTGGATCATACCTTGGTCCTCCTCGTAACCGGTGTTGTAGAGAATGGTCGAGCACCGAACAGCTTCGCTTGCTGCAAGATAGTGGATCGAACAACAGGTGCACGTAGAACAGGCTGCCTCAGAGCAGCAGCCCTGAAAGCCGGTAGACGAGTAGCGAAGGAGTTCATCTTGGAGTGGAGAGGGTATGCAGTAACTCAGATGAGCTTCGTAGAGTTGTGGTTGTGTTCCTGAGAGCTGTGATGCAAGTGCGGCAGTCCGGAGCTTTGACGTTGTTTCCTGTGTCTCAATCACGTGAGAATTCAGGTTGCGGCTGCGAGCTTTGAGCTTGGCGAGCAACTCCCGTCTCATGACTTCAACAACTTTGACCAGCGCTTTACACGACTGTTAAACTCTGTCGACCACCGTATTCACGCTCTTACGCCCTCGAGGATAATTCGCTTACCACCGCAATCATGCCCGACATTGAGATGCCCGATCCAGAGGACCTTGGCGGCAACGTCACCAAGCCCTTCAAGTTCGTTACGGGTGAGTTCTAGGAAGACAACACTGGACGAGGAAGGCCGTGAACAGAGGAATTGACTGGTAAATAGCTGGATACGATGCTCGGTTTCCCAATATGAACCAGTAAGGACGACTGTTCGAAAATGCCGAGTATACCACTGGTTAACGAGACGTCAGGACCAAGCACTGCTGGCAAAATTATGTTGATTACCACAAATGCATCCTTGCGAAGGGTGAGGATTTCAAGCCATGTCGACAGGTGAGGACATTATGCGCTGAATACATCTCGGGACACACCTCGTGCTGATATTGGAATATTAGTTCTACCTCGCATATCGATCGCTATGCCCGAACTCTTGGGTTTTGAGATGGAATGACCAGAGAGAAGCTGGCAATTTCCCTGTCGACTTGGAGCACTAGACCATGGCTCACCAGTAGGGACAGTTGAGGAGTGAGTGGTTAGTGGACACCAGAGCAAGCTGTACATACACAGGCGCGGATGATAGAGGTTTATCGAAATGGAATACTCTTGCGGCTCATTCCTACCAAACGTCTTGAAGCACATTGACTACGACGACCGCTTCTTACTTTTACGTCCAGTACTTGTAGTATGGTCGAAATTGAGTTACATAACGTCGTCAAGCTCGCTGCAAACCACATATCAATATGAGGTTATTGCCTTGAGAACATTCACGATCACTCGACTTCACAATCAGTGTTAGAAATGCTCTAGAATTCCTTGAATATGCGACGCTGTCTGCCTGCTGGAGAAGCGCGTCTATGGAGCCTGCCCTGATATAGATAGAATATTGGTTAGATCGTGTCCTGATGAGGACAAACGTACTGGGACACAAAGCCTTGATCTCTCGCCATGTGTCAAATTTTGAAGTCAGGTTCGAGTGAATTCTGGAATTTTGGTGAGTAGTAGCCTCCTAACCCCTCTTAGGCGTGACCATGAAATCTTTATGGTGACTACCGATGGATATCGACATCATGTTTCTCCCATGATCTATCTGGCCCATTAACGTAACGTCTTGCGTAACGATGGACCTTTGCTTGGTTGAAAAACCCCTATCATCCTTGACTTGGTCGTTCTATCGTTTGACCGAACTCCTTTTTAGTGCTTCCAACAACTCTGGACGTAGAGCGAGCAACTGGACCGCCTGTGCGTATGTGTACCAAGCCCGAGTTCTCTTATGCTTCTCAGGCCAATTGGCTTTCTCTTCAGTGACGGTAGCCTCGAAAAATTGATAGCTCGCTCTTGGAGCATTCCCCGTCAGGGCGGATGGTGGTCTCATGTCTGCAATCATGCCAAGGTCTTTCACCACATCACAGATGATTCCACCCTCTTCCCATGCCTCCCTCTTTGCTGCAACAGCAGCGGTGTCTTCATCAAGCTCCCAGCCGCCTTTCGGTAACACCCAGCCTTTTCGACTTGAGGATTGTATCAAAAGGACTTTAGCTTTGTCTCTTGACAGAGGCACTACTCCTGCAACGAGGCGCTCGCCGTTCGGACCGTAGCCTGACTTCATTAGAGAGTTGCCAAATGGCAGCAGAAGTAGTGGAACAAACGTTGATTGCCATTGCCCGTGCGGGAAGTCATAGTTGTTCCCGCCATTATACCTCAATCAATTCTACTGACCAAGCAGGTATGATGATAAGCTCTGTGGTTGTAAGGGAAGGTGGTTTGATAGATATATTGGATCAGGTTGAGACGTGAACAACGAGCGGTAAGGAGGAATAAGCTGGCAACAACCTTATAGGATTGTTACGGGTGACAGGAGGGGGTAAACGAGAGGGTAAACAACAATTACAGGAAATTCATAGCGACGGTGTGGTTTGTGTTTTCTGCGTGAAGCAAGTAATACTGGTTGCCTTCAGACCCGAAGCCGGGACTGGAGGTAAGGTAAAGACTTGCTAGAAAAGGATCGGGGTGAGGTGAGTCTGCGGAAGCCATGTTTCTTGTAGGAGGAGGAGTAGGGAAAAAAAAATCTAAGAAAGCGCGGGTGCATGGTGGAGGAAAATTGGCGATCAGGGCCAAAGTATTCGGGTCATTGTAGCGCGATAGTCATTGGTCTCTATCAATCCCGCCGTTATTGTTGTCTCGTATGCTAACCCGTTGCTCTTCTGCCAATTGTGCATCCGACGGAGTGCGGGTATTGGTGCTTGTGTCCTTCCAGAAGTAGCGGTGTTTACGCATACAGTACAAGTAATCCTCTGGTCAGTATTCTATCAATCCCACGTTCTTCAACGCCTGCACCGCATTCACTGTTTCTTTTTCTCGCCCACACCGCAGCTCTGCTACATCCTACGCTGGAAAAACAAGCAACAGGCTCAACTTGTCTGCCGTTCAGCAACATAAAGTGAGGATTGAAAACGTGAATGTGCAAGGTAGGATTTACAAACAATAGTTTTGAGATACTGAGGTACTAGGCTTTCAAGATCGTAATCGGCAAACCTTCCTCTTGTTATTGCGCCCATGTCAGGAGTGTGAGGAAGACCCCTTTGATCCCCGATGACGCTTGAGCCACATTCAACTGTCCAGTGGTGGAGTGGTCGAAGTCCAAAGGACAGACAAGCAAGAAGTCACAGAATATCACCATACCCGACCAACCAACGTGTGCTATTTCACCCAGCTGTTTGGTGTGCTCATTGACCTGCTCTTCTCTTCCGTCATTCATTACCATTTATGTTCTGAATTTTTGAGCTGAGAACGCTCCTCGCAGCACAAAAGACCAGATAGTCGCACATCCCCACCAACATGGTGCGATTGAGGGAGATCCCACGGACGGCTACCTTTGCCTGGTCACCAGGTGCGGCTGCGCCTTGGATCGTCACTGGAACCAAATCTGGCGCTGTTGATGTCGATTTCAGCAATGAAACGTGCCTAGAGTTGTGGGAACTGGGACTAGATGATAGCCATGGCAGCCAGGAGTTGCAGTCGAGGGCTACTGTGCCTACAGAGACTGGGTAAGGAAGCACTAGAGGTTCGTGGTGGTGATGCTGACGGTTCCAGGTTCCACGACCTTACCTGGGCACCTCCAACAGAGGAACACGAGAGGGGAATGATAGCAGGTGCTCTAGATGATGGCACACTTGCCCTTTGGGACGCCGAGAAACTCGTATCCGATCCTTCGAATGCAGAAATATATCGAAAGAAGTTCCACAGTGGTGCAATCAAAACTTTACAGTATAACCCGCACCCCAAATTCTCGCACTATCTTGCAACAGGGGGAGCAAAAGGAGAACTATTCATACTCGACTTGACCGACCTCGAAACCGATCCGATAAGACTAGGCAGCACGGCAGCGAGAGCGGATGATATCGACTGCTTGGATTGGAACAAGCGAGTGCCCAACATCCTTGTAACGGGTAGCAGTGGTGGATTCGTGACTGTATGGGACCTTAAGACAAAAAAAGAGAGTCTGACACTCAATAACTTTGGTCGGAAAGCTGTCAGCGCAGTCGCATGGGATCCGGAGAAGCCTACAAGATTGATCACTGCAGTCCCGCTGGACCAAGAGCCGGTCATACTAGTATGGGATTTAAGGAATTCTAATGCGCCAGAAAAAGTACTCCGAGGTCATGATTCAGGAGTGTTGTCGCTATCGTGGTGTCAGCAGGACAATGATCTGCTACTATCTTGTGGAAAAGATAACAGGACTATTTTGTGGAATCCTCAAACTGGCGAAGCACTTGGCGACTTTCCAGTGGTCACGAACTGGACATTTCAAACACGATGGAACCCGAGAAATCCTTCCATGTTTGCCACTGCTTCCTTCGATGGCAAGCTTTCCATTCAGACACTACAGAACACCAATCCGTCAGCTGAGCAGCAAGAACCAAATCAAGCTGCGGACGGTGAGGACTTCTTTTCACGAGCTCAAACGCAGCCACAGTCGTCGTCCTTCTCTCTAGGAAAGCCACCGAAATGGCTGGAGCGACCCTCCTCGGTATCCTTCGGCTTTGGTGGTCGCATCATTTCAGTTAAGCTTGCTGAACCAGGAAAATCGCGGACTTCGAAAGTGTCTATCACCAAGTTTGAGGTCGACTCAGAAGTTGGTGAGGCTACGAACACCTTCGAGGAAGCTATGCAGTCCGGAGATTTGGACGATTTGTGCGGCTCGAGAGCTGCAGACGCGAAGACGGACGAGGAGAAGGCCGATTGGCAAGTCATGCGAACTTTACTCTCGAAGAATCCTCGAGAAGAGCTAGTCAAGTATCTCGGCTTCGATGAGGCAGCTGAAATCACTGAAAACTTGGCTAAGATCGGGCTTGACGCTAAAGACAACGAGAACGACAACCTTAAATCACGAGTCAACGGCGAAGCTAAGGGCCATCGAAGATTCGAATCTGTTTTCGCTACGGATGCAGAGGGAGATTTCCTCTCCCAGCTTGGTACCACAAAAGGAACAACAAAGAATAGCCCTTTCCAGATATTCACTGGATCAGAGACAGAAGTTGACAAGCAAATTACCAATTTGATCATGCTTGGCAAGTTCGAGAAAGCCCTCGACATCTGCTTAGCCGAGGATCGTATGTCAGATGCATTCATGCTTGCTATCTGTGGTGGTGAGACATCCATCAAGAAGGTACAGGAAGCCTATTTTGCGAAGCAAAGCGGTGGTCCTAACTACCTGCGATTACTGGCTTCGGTGGTTGGCAAGAATCTATGGGATACAGTGCATAATGCTGACCTAGAAAACTGGAAGGAGGTTATGGCAACTTTATGCACATTCGCTGACGAGAAAGAATTCCCTGACCTCTGTGAAGCATTGGGCGACAGGTTGGACGAGCAATCGGCACATACTTCTGCTACTCGTAAGGATGCCGCATTCTGCTACCTTGCAGGATCGAAGCTCGAGAAGGTTATCTCAATCTGGATTGCGGAGCTCAAACAGAATGAAGAAGATGGTGCGGCATCCGGAGCCGACAAGTCTGCCTTCTCGTTGCATGCCAAAGCTTTGCAAGATTTGATCGAGAAAGTCACAGTTTTCCGAAAAGTTGTCAACTTCCAGGACACCGAGCTGAACAAGACTGAGGATTGGAAGTTGGACTCTCTTTACAACAAGTACCTCGAATATGCGGATATTGTAGCAGCTCATGGCCAGTTGGAAGCCGCTTCGAAGTATTTGGGACTGCTACCAGTACAATATCCTGAAGCAGACGTCGCGAGAAGCAGGATTCAGCAAGCTACAAAGAAGCCAGTTGTCACAGCTGCAAGAGCCGCACCGGCTTCAGTTGCGACGGGTGCTGCTAACACTCCTCAAAAACCCCTGCCTGCTCCCGGCTATCAACAACCAGCAGCAGCCATTCCACCAGCGATCCCTCCACAACCGACACCCTTTGGTATGCAACCTTCAGCTCCGGCCCAACCCTCTTATGCACCCCTCGGTCAGTCAGGCTATGCTCCCTCATCTTCTTATGCACCAACTATGCAGCCAAACAACCCTTATGCACCGCAGCAAGCAGCTCAAGCACAAGGAGGTTATCAGCCACTCCAACCCATGCGTGCTGCCATACCGCCACCACCACAGCAATTTGGTCTGCAACAGCCGTCGTCCAACTTCGGACCGTCGCGAGCCTACAATCAATCTCCGTCGATAGCACCCCCATCCCAAGCGAAAGACATGAAGGCTTGGAACGATATACCGGAGGGTTTTGGTAAAGCGCCAACGCCACGGAGGGGAACACCATCTGTGCCTGGTGGTGCGGCAAACCCTCTCCAACAACCCATGAGCCAATTCTATGGCGGGCCGTCTCCACCACAAACATCTGGAACACCATTTGGGTCAAGACCACAGAAGGCGGTGCCGCCGCCACCTCCAAAAGCTGGCGAGATTCCTCAACGGGTGCAATCACCACAAACCTCTGGTGCTGAGATCAAGCGGCCGAGCTCAACGGCACTCAACGCATATACTCCTCAACAACCGCAATCGACCGGCAATACACTGCCTACGCCAATGGCACCACCGATAGCACGCGGTCCATCACCGTATAATGCGCCCCCTACTAGCGCGCCGCCATCGGGAAGATATGCTCCAGCCCCTGGAGCACAAATGAGTTCATCCGTACCACCTCAGCGAAACATAGCTCCTCCACCACAAGCAGGACAATTCCATGGTTCACGCACACCCTCCAACCCATACGCTCCAGGTATGCCTCCATCTCAAGCACAACCAAACTCGTACGCTCCGAGTCAACCACCACAACAATTCAGCCAACCTCCTCCACCCCAAGCTGCTGCAGCGCGTGCCCCACCTCCACCTCAACAGAACATCATAGCTCAACCTGGTACAGCTGGATCGGAACCTCCACGGACTGTTCCACCACCAGCCAGGAAACATCGTAAGTCCCCTTCCCTCCTCCTTCCCATATCATGCTAACCCCAATCCAGCGAAAGGTGACCGCTCTCACATCGCGCCCGAAGCTCAACCCATCGTTCAAATTCTCTCGACCGAATTCTCACGCGTCGAGAACCGCGCCCCGGCAGCATACAAACCGCAAGTGAACGACACGAGAAAACGGCTAGACATCCTGTTCGACCATCTCAACAACGATGATCTGTTAAAACCAGATACAGTAGCGCAGATCGTGGAGTTGAGTCGCGCGATCGAAGCACGCGATTACACAAGAGCGAGTGAGATTCAGCTTGATGTGCAGGTTAATAAGGTCGAGGAATGTGGACAGTGGATGGTGGGTGTGAAACGATTGATTGGGATGGGGAGAGCGACGGTTGAATAATCTATTGAGTACGCTACGTGGTGAGAGTGTGTGGAGGGAAGCAGGATGATGGAGTCTGTAGTCAATGAGAGCGCCCTTCGTATGTTGATGACAGTGACGAGTATACAATCGAATGTGAAGGAACGACAAAGCACGATCATGAGATGAATAAATTCGGTATGTCCACGATACATTCCATACCGTCATACGGCAACAAGCATCACGTACATGTACATATGTAGTTGGTACACGTACCCATGGCCGCATCTTACCTATACGGTATGTTATAGTGTCTTCGCTTCCTGCGTAGAATATACAGACAAGGAAAGCTTTTACTCTAGGAAACGAACTGCCATGCAAATATTGTAGACTAAGTAACTTGATCGAAAACGCTATGCAGATGCAGACGCTGATGCACTCATTTCCTCGTGACACGTGACTGACTGTACAGATTAAAATTCTCTCGACAAACTCCTGTCCTTCATGATTTTGATTACCCTCCTGTTTTGTGTTGTGTTCATGAGGTCAGAGCTTCCTGGCTTGGCTCTTGCATGTAGTTTGACAACTGTACTGTACTCTGGCTGTTATGATGAGGTCCAAAAATGTAATCGGCCTGCATCCTTGCTCATCTGTGTTTCGACTTCTTCTTTGCTGGTAAGGGTAGCGTGTCGACTGTATCGAGAACCATGTCGTTCTCGTCTTCGGCCTCTGATATCTCGCCGTCATTAATGAAGTCGTCCATTTCGGAGTCTTCATCTTCATCGTCATCGTCAACTTCTTCTTCGGTCTCTTCTTCGCCACTTTCATCCTCCTCATCCTCTCCAGAAACCTCTGCCTCATCATCCAGAATACCATTCGTGTGAGGACGGACCGCATCATCGTCTTCCGTCTCGTCCTCTTCTCCTTCCGACGTATAGTTCCCATTAACGAGTGGCATGTCTTCGTCGTCAGTTGTTTCAGGACCGTCGACAAGGTCATCCAAATCTTTCTTTGTCCCTTTGCCCGTCTTCTTAGTTTTTCTGTCGACTTTCCTGGCTACTGGTGCTTCGTCAAGGTCTTCGTCAGACGACCAGTTGTCTTCCTCGCCTTCAATGAAAGAAGCACCAGGAGCGTCCATAATGCCTCTACGATGTGCTTCGGCTTGTGCTCGGAAGGTCTGCTGGGCGTTCATCATATCCAGCTTGCCTTTCAATAGCAATATACTTGGCAAAATTCTGGATCGTTCATTCAGCACTTGATACAATGTTCGCAATTTGGCCGCCACTCCAGCTTGCCCAGCAATGGCACCACCATGAGCAATCATGGTTGACTGTACCCAAGTAAGAAGGTGTCCGTATCGGCCAGGTCTATCTGCCAAGCGTTCTGCCAACTTCGTCAATAGATTTGCAGCCAAGGACGAGTCAAGTCGTAGGATAGTGTTCTGTATGATATTCTCGTCTGCGACATGTAAACATGTTTCGAGTAAACTCTGGTCGTTCGTTCGCAGCGATTGAGTTAGCACGGTTCCAAGAGACATTCCTGATGGCAACATTGCCTGGTTAGACTCTGGTATCTTCGCCACAGCGTTCTGCTCTGATGGCAGCGTATCCATAATAGATATGGCTTCAGGATGTCGCTGCGCTAGTAAGTCCCCAAATGATGGCTCTTCTGCATCAGCCTCTTCGGCTTGGGCTTCTTCCTGGTCTTCATCTGATTCGGGCTCTTCCATTTCTGCGTCACTATCTGCTACTGATGCCGCCTCGACTTCGGCTAGATCGCCTTCCGTTGCATCGTCTTGCTCCTCATCGACATCGATGCCGTTTTCTTCGTCATCACTGCTCGATATCTCAATCGCCGCACTCTGCGAACCTAGAGACGGAATGCCATTTGTGACAACGGTTCGCGCCTCGTTTACATGTGTCTGGCCCATGTCTTTTACACCATTCATGGTTGCAGTATTCAATGTCGACGTTGATTTGAGTTTCTGAACTTCTCTGACACCTCCAAACAGCAGCCTGCCAGAACCCTCATCTTGCCATCGAAGTTTCTGAAAAGCAGGTTCTACACCGCCATCAACAGAGACGATAACGATATCCGATCCGCTGAAGTAAGCACTGAACACCGGAACATGCTTTTTAGATCCATCAGCACTTACCAGTTTCACCGTCGCATCGGCCTTTCTCGTTAAAGACTTTCGCTGTGACTTGATATCTCCATTCACACTCTGTGGCAGGGCAAAAGGTTTCCAGAACAAATCGATAACGCCGTCAGCTGTTACTACCGCCAGCAACTCATCTTCAGGGGCATCGGTTGACGAGTATAGTTTTGCATTCTCGACGCCACCACTAGCAACCAATGTCCTCACGATCTTCTTGCTTGAACAGTCGTATAGGTTTATATATCGATCATGGTCTGCGGCAAGAAATGTCTGGTCCTGCGATTTCGCGTCTTTGGTTGACCTGACTATGGTCCGTACAGGACTTTTGAAGGCATCGAAGGAATCTATTCGGAAGTCGTCCTTTGACTCTATTGTGACAGCGAAGGGTGCAAACGAGGCGCAAATGATCTGTGGCAATGAGTGTGAAGGAGTGCACAGCACCTGAGCAGAAGCATCTGGCAGTGATATGGTCCTGAGAAGTATTAGCCATTGCACGATATAGAAAAATCAGACAAACACAAACCTTAAAGCCTGGTCCTTTGCCAGGTCCCACTGAATTAGTTTACCGTCACCACCAATACTCCAAGCCTCGAGATTGTCTGTTGGAACAAATTTGAAGTCTTTTATCTCTCGCTGATGGCCGCCCTTGAGTGTCCCTACGATCTTCCCTTCCGCAGGCGAGTACATCGAGATGTCGGAATCTGAGGTTCCAAATGCAAGGACGACGTCTTCATGGTTGTCATGGCTTCTCTTGCGCTTCTTCTTATTCGACAGTCTTTGCTCTCGGTAGGACGGTCCATAACAACCCCAATCCAGACATGTGACATTGGTACTTGAAGGTGTAGAATACTGCTGCTTCAGTCTACCATTCGAAGTGTCATGTATGCGCAATTGCTGTGACTCGAAGGACTGTATAACAGAGGCAAAGAGGTGTAGTTGCAGGTAAGAAGGCGCAAAGGAAGATTTGAGAATGGAAGACTTGTTTGAATTCGAGGCAGAACTGCTCGTGGCCAATGCGGAGGATGAGGAAATTTTGGACCCGGCAGTAGCACTCGACTTCTTGCCCATTTTGGATGATTAACTGACAAGATTAGTTGGGTCTGTGAAATGTTGTAGTGTGTTCTCAGAATTATAGGTGATTTGCGCGCATCATATCGCTGCGGTCCTGTACAAAGAAAAGAGTATAGAGCGACAGCAGGTGTGATATGCTCATCTCTATGCATCAAAAGTTATTGCAACAAAAAAGTTCGGTGGAAAGCGACTATGCCAAAGTTGGCCTAGAAAACCGACGGATTCCCACTTTGTTAACCCCGACAGCCAACCCAATCATAATTAAGCCTGCACGCGACCATGATATCTTTAGCTTCCTTCACTTCCGGTATAGGGCCCCTCTTCCTCATCGTACATTGGGTATTGGATATGAACATACAGTGTGACAGACGATATCTAACACAGACACACTCAATATGGAGTATGGTTTGTGTCTGCAGAAATCAAGTTGGGAACAAAGTCTGCGGCTCAATACAATACCATAGTATGCTAACGCCGAAGCTAACAGGGTATAAACTTCGATGTATTTGAATATACGAAGTACTCTGACCTGCTTGTGATGCTGCATTACCATCCTGCACGCCGAACTTGACCCATCAGTAGATACTCTCTTTTGCATGACGAAGATGTTCCTGCATTTTTCGAGCTTAGAATTTGCTTTAGACATACTGGCGGGCAGTCACTAAAGGCTTCCTGCAACATCTCAACCTCAAAGCGCGACCGAAGGTTCGTGCAGGCCAGCGATGTATTGTCAGGGAAATGAAGGATGGGGTTCGCACATTATTTTTGGACAACTGCGCGTGTCTGAGTCGTCTCAGGTTGGATGCGACATCACTTCGGGTATGCGCGCACATCAATGCTTACCTGGTGCAACGTGATTACCAGGCTGTTTAGCCGATGCTCAGAGACGTGAGATGGGCACAAGTTTATTGCATCGGCTGTTTTGAAATATATGGACGAGCGCCTGGGGATATGCGGTCAAACTGTCTGGACATGACGCGCAAAGGAGAAAACGTGGGCGGAGAGAAGGCATGGAAGGGCAACTTTCACAGTCAGCAAGGGCTCCGAACGAATCAAACGTGTCGTGGCAGCTGCTAGGGCGCAGAGCCAAAACGGACTCGGACGGTGCAGTGGAAATTCGACGGCGTGGCTGATGTGAAAAAGTCAGATGGAGGACGCGTCGAGGGGAGACCCCTGACAACTTCTGCTTCGTTCTTGCCCGCAGCAAAACGCAGCTGCCTTGAAAATTGTTGTGGATCATTTCGGCTTGGGTGTTTAACTTGATTCAGTCAGGCATGCTTAGCTAGCGTGATGATCATGCAGCTCTCGCCCACCAGTGATCGCAATGTGGCCTGCACAATTTTCGAGACTTTAAAACGCTTCAGCCCCTCGTAGCTCACTCAACACCCATTTATCACTCTCTCCCACCCCAAAACTCGACCTGCAACCCAATCGCGTCCACAACACGCCAAGACTTCCGCCTTACTAAGGCACTTCTATATACCATCACCATCACTTCACCATCCATTTCACATCTATTGTTCGTCTCCACCATTGGTCGCGCATCTGAATCGCTCCTCGTGCATCTCTCGAACAACCGTTGATGAGAATTCGCGCGCAAGGACGCTGCATTTGATGACGCGTTGATGAATTGATGCATGATCCGATTCTAGAACTGCACCAAACATTCACGAGTCTTGGCAACCGGTAGTAGGTGTCACATGACTCTAAACTTCATCGCCAATTCAGATTTGGTTCATCAGAGGCATCGCAATTGGCACATCTGATATCGAGGTGATTGCAGCCAACCGGATCCTGTCGCCTAGTCGTTGCCACTTGATTGTGTCAGCAACCTGCGCCCTCTCACCATTGCGCCATCAAGTATATTAACCCTTGACCCACCCACCTCGAGTCCTATTTCAACTTCATCATACATCTGCGGTCACGCCTTTCATTCGCTGAACTGCGCCACTGCCTCGCAGCGCAACACTGTGCGACTAGTACACGCGAAAGTTGCAAAGGCTGTGCGCACTAACTTTCTCATACATATACCCTGTTATTTCCACTCGGCCGGCCCGACTTTCTAAAGACATCACACCATGGCTGATGTCGAGGCACAACTAAAGGCTAACGGGTAAGTAGATGCAATGTCCTTCCGTGGCCGATATAGTTCTAACATCACTCTAGCCTACCAACAGAATTCGACTCTACCTCCAACCAGCCTGAAGTCTCACACTCCACAACCAATGTAGCTGCCACAATCTCAAACGCTGAAATTGCAGAACTTAAGCAGACTGCACCAGGTTTGGATGTTACAACCTTAACGCAACCTGTGCAACCTGCAGTGAAATCGCTCGACAATGCACTCGCTACCCCAAATGATACATCACTTACAGATGACAGCCTTGCGCCTCAGGCATCAATAGAAGTAAAAGTCAATGGCAACCATTCAGTGATAAACGACGCCACAGTTTCACAACACGATAGTTCTTCTATAAATGTCAATGCGCCATCTTCTTCGTTACCTGCTGAAGCGCCATCTTCAGATATCCCTCCTGAATCATTCAATTCAACAGTCCAGATGGAGCTCCCGACCGCACCTATACAAGATACCACTTCAATTCCTGATCAACCACTGCCACCAGTATCGGACCTGAGAACTGCGCCTCATTCAGACGCACTTGCGCCTGAAGCAGTTGCGAATATTGAAGCTGAAAAACACGAGATCGATAACCGTGCGGACGAGATTTCTTCTGGAATGCAGCCCGAACAGACCGAAACTAGTACTAGCAAGCCGGAGGAGCAGAGTACTGGTCTGCAAACTCCTAAATCCCTGCTGCCTGGTCAAGAAACGATTGCAACTCCTTTAGTCACACCTTCCAATGGTATAACTGTGCCGACAGTCGAGACGGTTGACGTTTCTATTCCTGGCGAACAACATGTAGCACCAGCATCGACCCCTGCAGTACCGGCAACAGAACAGGTACAAGATCAGGAGATGACTGATGCGCCATCTCAGCCTGTGAAGGCAGTTCACCAGCGTGAAGAGGATCAGGACATGGAAGAACCAGCCCCGAAGCGTGTAAGAACGGACGAAGACCGACCTTTGGCCGAGCAAAGCAGCTTCAAAGTGCCTGAGAGCCCTGCGCCCGCTATCTCAACATCCGCCGCTTCTAGTCAAACGTCTGCTGACGACATGGTCACTGCGCTTCGACTGAGTCACATGAAGAAAGTCATATCAAACTTGAAGAAGAGCAATGCATCTGCTGCCTTTAGACTTCCAGTTGATCCGGTTGCGTTGAAAATTCCCACCTACTTTGACATTGTCAAGTCGCCAATGGATCTTCATACTATCGATGATCGTCTGAAGAAAAGCGAGTACAAGTCTATACAAACATTCAAAAATGATTTTAATCAGATTGTCACAAATTGCATCCTCTTCAACGGTCCAGACCATACAGTCACGGCGCAAGGAAGAAAGATGGAACAGTCTTTCAATAACCAGATGTCACATTTGCCACCAGTCGGAAATGAAGAGCCAGCTAAAGTGGAGAAGAAAGTAGTAAAGCCTAAACCCGAGCTGAACAGAATTCCCGAACCTCGAAGAGCTTCCATCAACGCAAAGGCAGTCTCTCCCAAGACCACTCCCTCACCTGCTACTTTTGCACCTGATCCGAATGGGATGCCCCTCATTCGCCGCGATTCTGCAATAGACGGACGGCCAAAACGAGCTATTGTACCGCCCAAACGTAATTCTGATTTTGGTGGTGCACGACCCAAGAAGAAGAAATACGAGCTGGAGTTGAAGTTTTGTGACGAAGTGCTCAAGATTATTTGCTCTCCCAAACATTGGACCGCAAATCAATACTTCACGCATCCAGTCGACCCTGTGGCCCTTAACATTCCCACCTATTTCCAGATCATCAAGAAGCCTATGGACCTCGGCACCGTCCGTCAGAAGCTGGATGGAGGCTTGTACGAGAAAGCCAAGGATTTTGAAGAAGACGTTCGACTAATCTTCAAGAACTGCTACAAATTTAATCCTGATGGGGATTATGTCTACCAGCGCGGCAAAGATCTCGAAGATCTATTCAGTAAGGAGTGGGAGAAGAAACAAGATTGGATAGCGGCGCGAGAACCAGAATCTGAGCCAGCCAGCGTTATTGATGATGATGACGAGGATGACGATGATGACGAAGATCCAGACGCCGAGAGCGAAGAGGACGACCGAGGCGCCCAAATTGAGCGGCTGCAGCAACAGATTGAGGCAATGCAGCAGCAAATGGGTCAGCTGGCACATAAGAAAAAGAAGAAGGTTAGTCCGGGTGCTGCTGTCAAGAAAGGTGATACCAAGAAAAAGGTCAAGAAGGAACCACCAAAGTCCCAGTTTCCAGGTCTTAAACCGAACAAGCCGAAGAAACCCGTTGCGAAAGTCAAACCAGAAAAAGATCGATACGTCACATTCGCAGAGAAGCAATACATATCCAACGGGATTGCCATGCTTCCAGAACGACAGATGTCCGAAGCTCTGAAGATCATCCAAAACAGTGTACCCGCACTTGCGAACAGTGATCAGAATGAGATCGAGCTCGACATTGAGGAAGTACCGAACCATGCACTACTCAAGCTGCTCACATTCGTCAAGAAGTATGCAGGACCGGCCCCGGAAGAACCAAAAGAGGAATCCTACCCTACTCAGACTGTAACGAAAAAGAAGAACAAGATGACAAAACAGGAACAAGACGATCAAATTGCCTCTCTAAGAGGTACACTTCATCACTACCAAGAGGGCGGATCCCCAGATGCGATTCAGTCGATCGAAACTGGTGGTGATGACTCGGAAGATGATGAATCTAATGAAGAGAGTGAAGAGGAGTAAAGGAGTGGTCATTTTCAGCTGTTTATGCTTTGGTCATTAAATCCCATTCATGATTGAGATTTAGTGCATATCTTAGTGCAGAGGCTGCTGGCAGAGACGTATATTGGTGGCAGGTTGACCATTCAATGCAAAAGGTTTTCCATGCATAACCTTGCTAGTTTATTTGACGAACAGAGCTGTTCAATACGAATTGGTCTTCTATCGAACAACGCTCTCCCCTGCTTGCTTCGTTGCAAATATGGTTTGTATTCTTTCCTTGTTAACCCTGAATCCGGTATGTTAAGGACGTTGATAGTTGCCGCCATGGATACAACAAAGCCAGTCCGCACCTCAGATAACCAGGGTACACGGTAGTCCGCGTTATCGTGCAACATGATCTAGTGATGTTCTCTCAAGGAGCTCAATTACAATAGATAAACCTGCCAGAGTGGTGCACGCATATAAACGCATGACAAAATATCTAGTCAAATATTTCAGGAACGGATACTGGAATTCGTCCTTTTATCCCATATCCGGTTAGAGGCATTGCCGTAAGCAGTAACCTCACCACTTCTCATGCATAACAATATAGTTATATCTTTCCTACCTCTTTGTTATTGGCAATGCTGGGTAAAGGACTACAAGATGGTATCGTAAGACTAGCCCTAGCTATCATATATTCTGTTCAAGCGAGTGTATTAGGTGTCATTGTATGATTGTCAGCTTGTGTGTAGAGATTAGCTTGCCTTCAATGGTTGTCCACATCTATTTTATTCAATACTCTTGCTCAAACATTCATCTGCATCCATGACCGTTCTTAATCTGGTCTATGCACTTTCGAAGATCCTTCTGATAAGGATTGTTGAACCTCCTAACAGTTCTTACTTAATCAAATCGACAACAAAAGCATAAACAACCTCGTTACTCGGTATCAACCATCTCAAGCATCGGCCAGTGTATAGGAAAGGGTTCAGCACCAAAATCACATCCCGCTTTTAGAGACTCAGATGGTCAGGACGAGAACATGCTACCACCACCGCCCACGGCAGTCCTAGAAGCGAATCCAAACTTTGCAAACCTATACAACCATCTCATCACAAACATTCTCGAAAGTGATGGATCAACATCATCAACGACCAAGAGCCATGAGCAGGTCACTAGAAAGCTCAACGAGGCACGCAAGACAGTAGCTCGTGATGCAATGCTGCTTCGCGCACTAGAAGAAATAGCTATGATGAACGACAAGCCGGCCCACGAAGCTGGAAACGGCGTCTCAGATCCAACACACCAACACGACAAGCCAAACAGCCTTCCAACTGAGCTACGAAGTCTAATCCTGAACATCGTCTCATACCTGTCCCTCTCCCTCGACCCGGAAACCAGTTTCACTCTACCACCAGACACAAACGACCTCATGGCCGCTGACCTCGAAACATTCCACACCCGTCTCCCCCAGATCTCGCAGCGCCTCTCAACATACCTGACAAACACAGAGTCTCAACTCGCTCTTCTAACATCCTCCCTCTCTCCACAACCCATCCAAACCACCCAAAAGTCCTCAACCGTCTGTCCCCAGCAAACCCCCAACCCCCGTTCAACAACAGCAACAACTCTCCACACCGCCCTCCAAAACCTCAAACCCTCAGACACCACCTCAACCCTCTCAGAATCCCTAACACACACCACAAACCCCCTAACCTCCCTCCTCACCCACCACACAAAAATCCTCCACTCCAAAATCCGCACCCTCGAGCTCCAAACCCACGGGATTCAATCCCGGCACCTCCTCTCCCGCTCAACCCACCTCGCAACATTATCACGCGGCGTCGCGCTAAAAACCACGCTGCGCCGTCTCGAGGCTGAGAAAGCGCTTTACGGGAATGAAGAACGCCTTGATGCGTTGGGGAGGGAGTATAGGAGTCTGATTGCTGAGGAGGGGAGGTTGAGGGATAGGGAGGTGGTTTTGGTGGGGGTGCTGGGGGGTTATGAGCGTGCTGGACTTGGAGCAGTGGGAAGTAGAGTGGGTGGAGGTGGAGGAGATGGGGTGGGAAAGGACAGGGGAGAGGATGTTTTTAGGGTGCTGGGGGAACGGTATGCCGAGGTTGAGGCGGAGATTGAGAGGGTTAGGGGGGATGTTGAGGGGTTGGAGGGACGGTGGGTTCGGACGAGAGGGGGATAAGGAGATGAAGTGAAGGTAGTTTGCCGAGTTCTTTTACATGAGTTCCTTGAAGGGTTTGTTTGGTCTACACGGATGGATTTGGGGGCGATAGCGTTTTGTCTTAGGCCCGGTTTGGTATTATGCAACTACGTATTTTGATGGATGACTTTTCGATGAGGTTGGGCTGGGTAAGTAGTCAGGGCTTAGGCGTAGAGCCATTGACAGGCTCTTTATGCGTTTTGGTGTGTATTGAGAAGTGTTGATGTAGAGACTGGTTAAATGTGCTCCGCATTACGGTATTCGCTGAGCATCATATGATCGTGACAGAAATGAAATTGAAAATGAATTAGTTGATGTATTTTCTAGATCATTTCTACTTCCTCGATCCACCGACAAAACGACCAAGAGCAGGTCCAAGCTCCATCTTCTCACCCGTGGCCCGTTCTTTCTCTCTCTCCACCTTTTCAGCACGCATCTGTTCCATCCTAACCCTCTTCTCATCAATAATATTCTTCCCTCCCTTCTTACGCAGATGTCGTCTAAGCGCACTATTCTTGCCTCTCCCTCTGTTTCTCTCCTTCAATTGCGCCATCTTCTCGTCTTCGCGACTTGGCGCATCAAGGTCCTTCTCCCTCCTTCTGTCCTCTGCAGAACGGGCATCGATTGTGCCGATGAAGTTTGGATCCAGAGCGATGGTTTCTGGCTGTAATTTGGTGAGTAGAGATTTGACTTCTGTTTCTTGTCGTTGTTTGCGGGTTTCGTAGGGGTTGAGTTCTAGGGCGTCGAAGTTGGGTTCGCCAGCGCCGGGGACAATGATGGATGTGAAGCCTGCTGTGTGGGAGATGCCGAGAATGTCGTCGAATGGACAGAAGCCGAGAGAGTGTGGTTTATTGGAGGCGCTACCGGTGTTCCAGTTAAGGTAGGGAGATTGAATTTTTGATGGGTCGATTGAGTGAGTGGAGGAGGCTGTGAAGAGGTCTTTCCAGATTGTGACGGATGTGCCAGTACCGATAGCCGCTAGACCGCGGTCAGAAATGCTTATGCTGGTGGCAGGTTGGTAGGTGCTGTAATTATGAACTTCTTTCAGAGCACGTAGATCCCAGAGCTTGAGGCGTGAATCGGAGCCTCCTGTCAGCATGTAATTGCCGGAGCGGGTGACCGCGCAGGAACGTACAGCACCAGCGTTGGTTTGTATCTTGACGAGAGGTTCTGTTGAATTAGGTGACCAAAGGGAAACTGTACCGTTCTGATGTCCAACATGGAGAATAGCGTTGTAAGGATTTTGGGCAAGTGATGTTGGTGGACCTTTTCTCGTAGGATGCTCTGCGACTATCTGGCCAGTAGAAGTGTCCGTGTAACGAAGGAAGCCACTGTTCTCCACACCAGCTAGCAGGAAGTGATACGGTAGAAATTCCAAGTGAGTGGTTTCAACGTATTTTCGTAGGATATGTATTTCCACTCCCGCCGAATCGTAAATGTAGGTATGCTTTTTCTGTGCGACCGCAAAATACTGATCATTGTGCAACCACTTCGCATCTCTCACAGTCTCGTTCAGATTGAGCTCACAGCCTGGCTTTCCGCTTCTCCAATCACAGGTCGCAATATGTCCCTTCTGTCCTGCAAGTAATAACTGTTTTCCGTTCCTCGAATAGTTGGCTGTGTATGGGCCC
>Ga0115846_100500_pt1 | contig 20593 bp, 27 predicted proteins | sample InSIn5gowninarea_2_FD_83860 | JGI IMG/M metagenome (GOLD analysis project Ga0115846, IMG submission 83860)
TAATCTCTGTTTGAAATGCTGAAGGACCATATAACGCTCATGTTTTCTTGGTTGAAATACAATTCGTTTGGTGCTTATGAAGAATCTTGGTATCAGTCAATGAGAGGACGGTTTGGTGCCATAGCATAGTTCAAGAAGTAAGAAATATAACATGAGTGATAGGTAACGCACAGTGTGGTCACAACAACCAATACACTGCGATGCACATCCCAAACTTGCTCGTGAACGGTACAGCAAGTAGAAGACTCAAGTCTATAAAGAAAAAATAAACACCAGGTACCCCACTTCACTTCACTCCCCATCCATGCATCGCAACCCATACCACTCCTAGTCTCACCCCCATTCAAAGCCTCCGATCAACACCAGCCTGCTCCTGCACCACCGCACCACTTCTCGCCCCCGTCGTCCCCGTCGCTCCAATACTCCCCGGCGCAGTCGAATGCACACCAGCCCCAGTCGCAGCAGCCGCATTCGTACCCGTCCCTGATCCAACACCACCGTGACCATGAGAAGATATACTATCACCAGCCCGTTCAGCATCAGCAACCCCCCGGTCCGCAATAGCTTTGTTCTTGACCGCGCCTCGGGAGTGTTGAATGCTTCGTCTGTGGCTTCCATTGCTGTGCCGCGGAGTGCTTCGCCGACGCCGTGGATGCCTTTTAGGCCGGAGCGGATTTGGTTGCCGATGGATTGGGTTGTGTCGGACATTGTCGTTGTTGTTTGTTGTGGTGGCGGTGGACTGTGGTTGGGTTTGTTCTGCTGGGTCGTAGGTTTGGGGTTTTCTGAGTGTGTAGATTGGGATTTTTTGCTTTATGGGTACCTGGTAAGAATGTGTTGCTTTGTGGTTGTGCTTGAGGATATTGGTGGGTCGGACGGTTTTATGTCTTGATATGAGGTGACGTATATGCAGGTACATCCGGAAGTGTATCATAATTACATGTACACTGTTTACAAAATGACGTAACATTATGCTTGCCTGGTGAGGCAACAGCGACAGTGTGTAAGTTTCTCGAACCATGAAGATAGGTACCTAGGCACAATTGAGTACTCCTTGAGTCTCGAAGTCATTGAACAAAATCTTCCCTATGGACGCCGTTGGCGGGTCCAACGGCCAAGACCAAATGCCCCTGCAAATGCGAAGACACAATTTACTCGATCCGCTTCCAAGTGCTCAAAGAGCTAAGTGACAATGAGCAATCTCCATACTATGCAACCGTATGGCAGCCGCGCACAACTTCATCTTCACAGGTACGACTCAGCATTTGTCTTGAATTTCTGGTGCTTCGTGATTTGCGGGTTGTGCTTCAGGCAAGGGTCCTCCAATTCCATCACGCAGCCAGTACCTGTTCTTCTGATCCCTCTTCCTGATGATGCCGTATATATCGAATGGATCGAGCCAAGTCGCCAAGAAAGGTCTGTTGTCGATCATTCCCGGCCCTTCAACCTCTGTCTTGCCATCCATTGCAAGGTAGATCTTGTGATTTGCGGGAAGGTATTTCGCAGGAGGATAAACGTTCATCAAGTATGAATTGATGACCATTGGCACAAACTCAAATACCCACAGAGGCCATTCTTGGCTGTTCGCAGGTGAGCTCCATGAACAGAAAAAGGTTGCTGTTCTGAAACAATTTCGGAGGAGGATAAGCAGGTTACTGGCGTATAACTCGTACATGATGACTTTCAATTTGTAATTGCATACACCCATCTTGAATGCTCGGTAGTGAAAAAGCACAGTCAAAACTAAGCCAGGTGTTAGTCAGAAACTGACTGGTACCGTCCACGAACTCACACATGAAGGCTGCAAACATGGCAAGGAGCATGAACAGCGAAACCTTAACAAGGACCAACCCAGCTTCGCGCTGACTGTTCGTTGCTCCAGCGTTGACAGCTCTGGCAGCGCCATTACCAGCAATCACATCGGCGACAGTATCAAGTGTTATGAAAGTTGTCCAAACTCGACCGGGGTGGATCGGAGAGAGATAAGGAAGGTAACTAAGAAAAACGTCAGAACTGATCAACATATTCCATAATGGAAAGTCGAATGGTTGTAACACGTATAAAGGTTGAGCCGGAGCGTGGAGATTGACAATGAGATGCGAGTGGACATACTACATTGCTCGGCCAGCGATGAAGTAATTGGCTCCATTGTATACAGGGGGTGCCACGAAGAGCAGTACAGTTGACGCAACGAATATGCCTAAGTTGTCGGTGTGATAGGATCCGTATTCTCGAAGGATGAAGCCTGCAGTGAAAATGAGAGCTGCCCAGGGTAACAGGAAACCGATGCGATATGATCTGTATTTCAGATTGTTTTGCCAAATGTGAGCAAGACCGGATACTGCAAACAAGATTGCAAAGGCGATTGATGCGCCATGGACAGGCTGGTAGTTGTAATAGTTCACAGCGTTCGGTGAGGCAGCTCCAGACATGGCTGACAATCTTTGATGATAGTTAGATACTGTTTGTTATGTAAGGCGAACATGATGTAGGAGTAAACAACGTGGTTATATCCTATCGCTGGTCATTAGCTTGCGATATTGCAGAGAACAACCATAGGGGTGAGGCATTACTCGGTGCCAAGTGCATCGTATTCGTATAAATACGATACCCAAGAATAAAGCAGCCATGTTAGCATTATTCCATGAAATAGCGTTGCAGGTGATGCCGTGTGATCCTTTGAGACCGTACTAGACAGCTGTAGAGTGGACAATGCAATGAACGAGCTCCAAAGGTTCCATTCGCTGTGGGCTTCATGTGGCAGGCAGCAGCATTTCAAGCGCTACACTGCTGTATGGCGAACGCGGGACTCGAAGAAGTCTCTAGGTACCTACCTTTCGAGCGTGTTATGTAGCCCACATTTGAACAGCGGAGTACAAGTAAATACGACCTCTCCTGAGGGGAGCATTTGATGCATTGAGCCGTGAAAACAGTAATTTTGGTGTACTGGAGGAGACGCCATGAGCAATGCGCCCTTGATAAAACCGAGAGTCAAAGCGTACCTAGGTAGTAAGGCACACATGGGTGTTTGCCAGTCGTGGCTCGACCTGCTCAGTCAAAGGACAGCAGACAAGGGCATCGGTTGCCATTCTTTTTAGAGCAACACATATGGCCTAGCATGACGTATTCACGAGTTTTGACATCACCTTGAATTTGATCATATGTAGCTTTCGGTGTTCGCAATTGTATTCAGGTGAGAAACCACAGCACAAGCGAGTACGATGGTAAGGTTGCTTGGTCGAAAATAGAATCGTCGGGTTTGGCAGCCCGAGAAATGCGATACAGAGACCTACCACTGGCCGTAGATTCTCCCCAGAGTTTGTACGGAGGTTTGTAGATTCAACCTATGCATCAGACTCGGATAAGCTCCAGGAGCTCAGAAACCGGAGAGCTCATTCTTCCTTTGCTTTTGGTGGTGGCGGCTGTGAGAAGGGTTTCCTCAATCTCCTCGACACCCTTGAGGTTGCTATGTGCTCTTCTAGCTCAATTGCGACTTCCCTGATCGCTGAAGCAGTGACATAGACACAGCAAGCAGATGACCAAGACTCCGCTGCAGTTTCAATCCTCAGGCGGTCAAAACTGTCGATCAACTGAATTCACAATTCAGCACTCTTTCATTCTCTTCGAACTCTTATACTACTTCCGAGGTAAGCAACCACAAATTTCACCTGACTAATAACGTCGTGGACTCCATACAAGACAACATAAAGGCTTGGCTATAGCTTCGGACAGCACTGATGATGATTCCCGATGACGCCCAGTCGAGATACTTCACCGAGAACCCGACTCCGAAAGCCTTGAGCAAGCACGAAGCTCTTGTGCGGGAGTTTATTGAATATCACACCTCGACTGACCCAGAGAGACGCATCGCATTGGTCACATCGGGTGGGACAACAGTTCCGCTCGAGAACCAGACCGTGAGGTTTATCGACAATTTCTCTGCAGGTACACGTGGTGCTACATCTGCTGAGTACTTCCTGCGCGAAGGCTACGCGGTTATCTTTTTGCACAGACAATACTCGCTTCTGCCTTACTCTAGACATTATAGCCACAGTACCAACTGTTTTCTCGATTTTATGGATGATTCAGGGGTGGGAGGTAATGTCGTGGTTCGCCAAGAATATCAAGAAAAGATGCGAAGGGTTCTGCAAGAATACCAGCATGCAAAGCAGAATCGTCTATTGCTCTTACTACCGTATACCACTATCACGGAGTATCTCTTCGAGCTCCGCAGCCTCGCTGCATCTTTGCAGCCTGTTGGTAGTCGGGCTCTCTTCTATCTTGCGGCAGCAGTGTCCGACTTTTTCATTCCACGCGACAGAATGGAAGAGCACAAAATTCAATCTTCGAGTGTACAGAATGGGAAAAAGACTGGTGATGGAAAGCAGTTGGTCGTCAACCTCGATCCTGTGCCCAAATTCCTCACAACCCTTGTGTCTCAATGGGCACCGAAGGGCAGCATGATTGTGAGTTTCAAGTTGGAGACAGACCCAAGTCTACTGGTCTCGAAAGCAGAACAGGCACTCCACAAATATGGGCATGACTTGGTGATCGGTAATCTGTTGACTACACGAAAATGGGAGGTAGTGTTCATCACTAAAGACGGACAAGAAAGATGGGTCCGAGTACCCAAAACTAAACGATCGAGAAGTGTTTCCGGTATTGAAGAGCTAGTTGGGATGGCGGCCAAGCACAAGTCAAGTAATGAAGAAGTGGATTTGAACGGCGGAGAGGTTCGTGAAGGACTCGAAATTGAAAGTCTTATCATTCCAGAGCTCGCTGCCCTCCACACAGATCGGATACTCGAGAGCGGTCTGAAAGCATGACAAATGGATGTCCAGGATAGATTTAAGATGCAGAGCAAGGAGACGCCCGGGCTCCACAACGTTTTCTTGTCAAACATCTGCCCATCTCGGTGATTAAAATGTGGCTCAGCATCAAAACATTGAAACCAATACCTTCTGCACACGTGTTGTGTTGATCAGGCATGCTTGTTTGGTACTGTCCTCGAGCAACAAATGTCATGCGTAACTGAACTTACATTAATACAGTTGTTTAGCCGTCTCGTGAAATGCTACTGATGTAGGCTATTCCTACCACCTGAATGAATGATTTAGTCGGGTGTTTCGTGCATAATTCCTGGAGAAGTCGAAGGGCACTAGATCGACCACCCGCATTAGTCAAGAACAAGATCCCGATTGCTTGCAGAGAGATCCATGGCGTAATTGCTGACCTGTTCAAAAAGTTCAAACAGAGCAGATCTTCAGTATCTCGGGCGCTCCGCCATGATCTGCAGGACCACCACGGAGGCTACTAGGCGCTTTTGGGTAGCCGCAAGGTGGAAACGTTACCAAAATACAGGAGATACCTACCAGTTCGTACAGTACAGTACGAATAGAGGTGACGTGTATTACCCTTTACAGAGCCATTCGGGGCTGCAACTTCTCTTTGGGCAATGATAGGTTTGAATGCGGCAGATCTGAATGCAGCACTGGCGCCAGCACAACGGGCTTGCTGTTCCACTTCACTTCGTTGATCATCGAACAGCACCGACCTTTTGTTCCACTCCCTTGCGTTGTCCAATAGGAGCCTATTCTGTCTTGAGCAACTGCCCGTTTGTGATGTATCTGTGTGCGACAACCTCTTGAACACACTGCCCTTGGATAGCGCCAGCCCCGTGTATTGACCACATTTGTGTATTGTCTAACAGGCCCTGGTACCGTGGGGGGCATTCCCGAGGCACCGATGCAGCCTTTTGGGCTAAGCAGCCTCCTCAGTGGGTAAGCCGCTGGATGGTGCGCTCATTAAACCTCGTGATCGTCGCACCCGATGCCATGGCTGGTTCCTGCTTGCTCCAACCTGGCGGGCCACTGAAGTCATCGTGCTTCGAGACACTGCAAACATCACAGCAGGTTGATACCCTTCCATTAAACAACAAATGATCTGCCTCCAGACGTAACAGTGACGGTCTGACCAGGTTGTCCTTGCACAACGTCCATCGCAAAAGAGAAGACCGCTTTTTGCTAGTTTCGCATGAATACGGGGTCGAATGAAGCATTTCCCCAGCCCTGATCTGTCCACATTGGTCATTATATCGCCCCTCCTATGCGCTTGGTGCAGACTTTAGCCGCGTCCACGAAAGTCTTGCCGGTCCAGAGCTCTTCGTTTCTATTCTCGTTGCAAAACTTTGAACGCAACAATCCAGTGTATCTGCTTTCCTGTTTCCAGCAGCCTGGTCTCGCCTCCAACACTGCTTGTCTACTGACCTTGCTCAACCTCGAAACCAGGCCCAGAGATGCAGTGAGGACGCTGCAGTACGAGACTAGCAACGCAACCTGTCTTGACATCATTTTGGCTTCAATGGCTGTTCCGGATGCGCATACTTTGTCAACCATGATCTCTCGGAAGCGGAGTCACTCCGATATGAGAAGTTCAACCTCGTCCACAAAGTGGATTGATGAAGATATCTACAGGACTACTGTTCTTCACCTATATCCTGCAACCACCGAGATTGAGGTAGACGAAAACCTGCAACGCGACGCGCGGGATCTAGGCCTGGTACTGGTTCAATCACCTACCGACATGAATGGCATCGCCTCATCCTTATCTACGATTACTGTATCCTCTGAGCCAAACCATGGCTCGATACTGTCCCACTCCACCGCTCCTACGTCTTGTGCCTCGAGTGAACGCAGACCGAGTACGAGTCTGTCAAATAGATCTTCGAGGGCAGGCACGAGTATAGAAATGCCGACAATTTTCACAGAGATGGACAGAAAGAGGCATTCAGGCTTGAGGAGTGGTTTGCGCAAAATGACTGGGTTCAGGAAGAGGAGGACGAATGGAACTAGTACACCTTCTTCGATAAGCATAAGCAGCCAAATGACGAACGGCACAGATACAACCGAATCTGTTAGAAGTCCGACGAGGGTAGTCACCTCAATGGAGTCAGAAAAGAGCTATTTCTCCAAGGAAGTTCCTACACAAAATGGCTCTTATGTGGCAGAGACGTTCGTCGATCAAGAAGCCTTATCCAGGAGTATGGAGTGCAAGGAAATGTTGAGGGTAAGGACGCAACAGCTTGAAGAGAAACGGCGTTTTCTTGAGTACCAAACAAACCTGGTCTTACAGTTGTTGGCAAGACGTGATAAATTGAAGGAAGAGAAGCGACAGTGGTATAACACAAGGATCAGCGAACAAGAAGAAAAGGTATGTGGTGGTCGATGCCTTTCATCTGTAAGATACTAACCATTCTAGAACGAAAAAGCTGTAGAAGAGTTAGAAGCTCGTCAGCTGGAGGAGGAGCTCAAACAGGTCAAGGAACATGAAGGTGAGAAACGAGCAATACAAACACGTCTCAAGCATATGGAAGCATATTGTCAAACTCCTTCACCACCAACATCTCCGTCACAATCTGAGTTTAATCGACCATCTATGGACTCAAATTTTCAATTTCCGGAACGTCAGATAACACAACAGCACTACGAAAACTTAGCTCAAGCGTACCACGTTCGGGATAATATGGATGATTTACACGCTTCCAAGATTAATGTTCTTCGAGGCAAGCAGAAGCAAAATTTACAGAACTTTATGTTGAAAAAGGAACGGGAGATAGAACAGATGGAACGGGACTGTCAAAAAGAGATGGACTCGATTGACTCCGACTTTAACAAGCAGGAGACAGAGATCAGGCAGGAATTTGAGATGAAGAGGTCAAAGCTTGAAGCTCGATGGAGGCTCCAAGCTCTTATCCAGAAAACTCGAGTAGAAAGGGGCACCGGTTTGAAACACGAAGCATTGCCGGACATTCTTGCTATTGAGGCATGAGGGGGAAAGCAAGAGAATGAAGATGATGAATGAAAATGTTATCCCACAGCGGTTTTAGATTGTCATTACGAAGATACCCATATTCAGCAGGCAGGATCGGATAAGCGATGTTTAGCTGGTACTGATGATGCGCTTCATTTACCATGAGCTTATGACTATACAGCAAAGATTCATGAGTATAGTTGTCCAAATGTATACGGACATGTTTAATATTGGCTACGGCCAACCTCCATCGCAGACAATTTATTTCCCATCTTCCTTTCAATTGAGACAGCATTTCAGTGAGCATCTAGCCGAATCAGCTGCCCCGGGATAGAGCTCTCCTGCTAGAGGACTCTCGATGGAACCCGAAATCCAGTAAAACAACCACGATGAGGTTTATGTTTTGACTTCTAAATTCGTACTGCAATTGACACTGCCGCTCTACCAAATTCCGCGAGCCGAGGCGCGTTTCGGCAGCAATTTTATAACACAGTGATGTTTGAGCTTCACGTCAAGATGTACGACATCTTCGTCAAGTCTTCCAGACCGAGATAGAACATACCCAGGTAGACAACAAGTTCGAGGTTTAGGTAATATGCAGTAATGACTTCTTACTCTCCTAGACATAAACGCTCAACGTCCTCGGAGGGATGATCGCTGGCTGAATCAAACACCTGTTGATATCGTGCAGATGAGGTCAAATGTACCATAGTTCTGCACAACATGGCACAAGATGATGGAACACCAAACCTCAACCGAGCAATTTGCAACGCAGTGGGTGATGCTGAGAGAGCCGATCAAAAACCAGCTGTGCCGGTCGAGAAAGACAGGACCATGATGCAGGCCATCTACCTCAATGATTATGTCAAGGTAAACAAACACCTATATTATTCGTCAAAACACAAAGACGAATAGACCTCGCTGACTAACGTCTCGATGACAGGATCTCAGCCAAATTCAACCATCACTAATACCAAGACCCACATTCACCTCCTACATCTCCTCCTTCAAAGCAAAATCGCGTCCAGCACCGACAGAACCACTAGTCCACGTCAAAGTCACCCACACCGCAATCAACCACGTCGACCTCCTCTACGCGCACGGCGTCCACCAAAACAACAAATCCGGCCTCTCAGCGCCCCCGTTCACTCTGGGCCTCGAATTCAGTGGTATAGTCCTCGCCATTCACTACCCATCACCACCCCAGAATGGTGACAAATTCCCCCTCAAACCAGGCGACAAGATCTGGGGCGGCGGAATGGGCACCCACACCGAAGAACTAATCCTCCCCCTCTCATCCATCCACCCCCTGCCCACCCCCTCCCACACCCTCCACGACATGGCCGCCCTAGGCGCCGGCACCCTCCCCGTCTCCTACGGCGCCCTAACAACCATCGCGTCCCTCCAGCCCAACGAAACAATCCTAATCCACGCCACGGCCGGAGGCCTAGGAATCTACGCGGTCCAAATCGCGCGCGCCCTGGGCGCAAAAGTAATCGGTACCGTTGGCTCCTCTGACAAAAAATCCATCGTCGAGTCGCTCCTACGCGATCCTAAAACCGGACAAATTCCGCCGGGTGAAGGTGTGATAAACTATACCACCAACACATCCTGGGAGAAGGACGTGATACAGATCTGCAAACAAGTAGGTAAAGACGGCGTGGATGTAGTCTACGACACAGTCGGTCTAGTAACGCAATCGATCCGCTGCACTACATTCAACGGCCGCATTGTGGTTGCTGGCTTCGCGGGCCGGACTGGGACTGGCGCACAGAAAGTCAAGGAGTTGGAAATGATTGCTGTTAATAGGATTCTGTTGAAGCAGATTAAATTATTGGGGTATCGGTTTGGGGAGACGGGGAGACGGTTACCGCACGAGACGATTAAAATGTGGGAGGGGTTGAATGAGATGCTGAAGGTACGGAGGGAGGGGGAGGCGGTTATAAAGCCTGTGGTGTATAAGACTTATAGGGGGTTGGGGAGGGTTAATGAGGCTATGGTTGCGCTGAGGCGGAGGGAGGTTGTTGGGAAGGCTGTTGTTGAGGTTTGTTCGGAGGAGGAGGCGGTGAGGGAGGTTGAGAGGGGGTTAGAGATTGATAAGCAGGGAGAGAGGGCGAAATTGTAGTTGTGTAGTCGTGTAGCTTGGTTAGTCATGACATTGTTTGATATGAATTGATTTCGACATGCTCGCTGCACTGTGATGGATGGTACGGTGTAGCTTCTACTGACGTATTTCAAAGTAAGCACGGCCATGATCCTGCATACTCCTACGTATTTTGAACATAACACGCAAAATGCATCAGCAAACATCGCACACACATATATGAAAACAATACCACCTAAACCCCCTCACAGTCAATGCAAACACATACACTCAGACATCCTGCATCCATGCTTTCAACCAAGCTCGCTAACTACTTACGTATATATCAACACGGAAATATCTCCCACATTCCCATATATCTTCGTCACATGCACCAGAGATTGGTAGATGCATGGCTTGGTTGTATCGCTCGCTTCTGCACACACAGAAGCAGCTTAAAGTATATGCTGTATGCTGTGTGTAAGCCGAAGGCTAGTTCATGTTTCGTTGGTGCAGAGACGGGATTCTTGGGCGGAGGTAACATCGTAATCTTGTTGAAGTCTCTGCTGTTAGGGATATATGGTTCTTGAGGTAGGTTGTCTCGTGTGGTAGATTCCGCGAGCTGAAATAGGAGATCGGGGTGGATCATGTCGAGACACTCAAGTTGAGCCGCACGAACCGGTGAGGTACATTTCCTCATGATCGAGCGTGGAGGGCAATATGAGTGTCTTGCAAGACGTGCTGTTATCGTGGCCCGAATTGCAGACACCCTCCACGGCTGGAGCGGTAGTTCATGCATCCGCCACCTGTCGATACATTGTAGTTCATGCAGCCGTCCTCACTCCGGTAGTTCATACACCCATCCGCTACAGCGGGTCAGCAATCCTTGTTGAAACACAAATTCGTACCGGAAAGCGATGGGACTGAACTTACGACTATCATAGTTGCAGCAACCATCAACCACAAAGTCTGGTCCACGGTTTCCAGAGCTATAATTCATACAGCCGTCTGCTTTCCCGGACCCAGAATTCCAACAACCAGGGCCCGGGTCGGCTTGGTCTTGACCGGGGCTCTGAGTATTCCTGAAATGTGGAGGTAGATGTGGTGCATCGTACGGTGGTGGGGAATCCATTCGAGGTACGTCAGGTCGTTGAACGGGAGTATTGAGTGGCTGGCTGGGTGTCTGTGGTTGGTCTTTCACTTCTGCTGCGGCGGACTCCTCCTGTTCACGCTGCCGACGAAGACTTGCTTTTGTCATGTCTGGCAACGTGAGGGTGAACGCTGGATGTGGGAATATGTTGACTCGAGTCTCGCACTACTGAGTGGGCAGTGTTTGATGTGGTGGTTGAAGTGGTGTATCTATACTTCAAGAGCAAAGATTGCTTCTTGTTTTTGTTAGACAGACATCAACCTGCCTCGACGACTGCGGAAAGCGCAACTGATATCGATTGATTGAAAGCATGGCTACAAAAGCGGATAGTGAAGCTGTGTATACTGTACAGTAGCGTGTCGGTCCTTACTTGGTCAAGCTTGCAAGACCCGAATACGTGGGTGCCTTAAACCAAGCTCCAATCAGGTTAGTCACATACAGCTCAACCAGGCTGCACAGATTACTGACTTTTCATTGGCTGAACGAGGAGTTGATGGCTGAGGCGAAGGAAGGAGATTGTAGAACATGGCCAAGGTTCGATCATGTTGTCAAGGGCTGCGCCTCAACGACAATCGCGTTAGCCATTTTACTCTTAGAGAGGCAGTGCTAGCACCGCCGAACACATTCAACGACCGTTCAGGATGTGGATGTATGGTGACGACCTCGCAAAGAAAACATTAATTTTACTACTGCTGAAGTGCTGTAGGGCGGGAGCCCACATCAGTGGTGCTGAGCAGGGGTGGATATGCATGGACGTGTTGTGGTACAAGAATAGAGGAAATAAAAATATGGTATTAGTCCACCGATACATTGTCTTTACCTAAATTGTGTACCAACACTACCTATTTCAATCATATGCTACCTTGACAGAAATGGAACTCAAGTACACTGCCGTCATCATAGCCGTCGAAGAGTAAAGAATGAACGACCAAACAAAAGAAATGGTCCTCAACACTTCCATAAGCCGCCAAAGATTTCTCTTGCGACCGAACGAGAGTTGGTGCAACCGAAGGACGTTTGCTTATCTGTTCCAACCGCAAATTATGTGAAAACATCCAAATTGTCTTACCATAGGGTATGCCGCATTCATCATCGAGTTGCCTTTTGTGGAATATCATGCGTCTGCTCGTATTTCCTATCGCGGTCATCCTCACTGGAAACAGTGTCCATGTCCAGGCCAGGCTGAACTTGTGCCTCAATGAGAGGACCGGTATAGAATTTCTTGCCACGAATAAACCAGTAGATCGCCGCAGCCGCGAAAATGGCGGCGAGGTAGGCGATAGCGTAGTTCATGTTCTCAGCCGTGGTAGGTCGAACCGTAGGCATCACGAAAATGACCGATACAAATGCTGTCCAGATGATGGCCCAGCTGTTGACGAAGAACGAAGCTTTACCCAAATGCCATGGGCCTGGCTGGAACTTGCCGAAGATAAGCTTGCATGCAATCGGAATGCAGTACGACCAGTCTAGAGCTATGGCACAGACATTGAACACTCCGGAGATGGCGGTGTAGGAGCCTAGTGCAACCAGGTTGATAGCGATGCACCAGAAGATGGAAATCCAAACAGCATAAAGCGGGGTGCCGGTGGCGCGGTTGACCTTGGTCCAGATGTGGCTGCCGGGGATGAGTCTGTCACGGGAGAATGCGAAGAAGGTTCGTGCGAGGGCTTGAGTGGCGGTGAAGCAGACGAACTGCAGGATAATGAAGGCGCACACGGTGAATGCGATGCCGCCAGATTTGCCGAGAGAGTTGTAGAAGATTTGTGCCACGGGCTGTTGAACTACAGAGGCTTCAATAACCGCAGGGTCACCCATACAGTAGGCAAGGACTATGTTGAACAAAAACCCGGCAAGGTAGGTGAACAACATGGCCATGGAGATGGCCCATGGAGCTTTGATTTCTGGCTGATCGATTCTACAGGTCACATTAGCAAAGTCGCTGTGGGCAATTTGTTGCTTTGGGGAAATCTTACTCTTCGGTGATATGGGCAGTCGCATCGTAATCAGTCATAGTCCAGGAAACGGACAGGAAACCCAAGAGGAAGGAGAAACCAGTTGGGCTCCAGCCTGAATTGGCTTCAACGTTGGTGAACACATAGGTGGCAGTGTGCTTGTCATCAGTCTTGACAAGCAAAGCAATGCAGCAGCTAACCAGGACTATGACGTGGAAAATCACGTAGGTCTTGGTCATCTTTTCCATCCAATACGTTGAGAGTGAGTTCACGAGACCGGTGAAGACAGTGAGCGCAGCCATAACACCTACAGTTTGGCCAGTTGTGGGAGTATAGACGAAGTCTGAGCCCATAGAAACCGCTGCGAGAAGGATTTGGGCAGAGCCGTATTCACTGGAGGCGATACCAGCAACTTGGCCGAGTAGATTCAGCCAGCCGTCAAACCAACTGATGGAGGGTACCCATTCCGGGGGAGCGAGACGAGAGATTGTGTAGTACAGACCGCCGCATGTGGGATAAGCTGAGACAAGCTCTGCGACAGAGCACGCAATGCACATACAACCTGCTCCAGAGATAAGCCAACACCATACTGCTGAGGCGGCCCCTCCTCCATAGAGAGGCGTGGAAAAGGTGGTGGTCACCGTAGCGAAGAGTCCTGAAATGGAGACGGCGAAGGAAAAGGTTGAGAGGTAACCAAATTCTCGCTTGAATACCTGGAATATCATCAGCCTGCACACCTCGAATGCCCTTGTTGTACCTAGCACTTACAGGCTTGTATCCAAACTTCTCTGCTAGCTCACGATCGGCTAAGCTGAGGTCGTTCAAATCGACCGTCGCCCGTCTTCCATCGGCCGTATTCATTTCGATGCCTCCAACACTGCGCTTGCGCATGCCAGCATCTTCCGCTGGTGCATAAGACGTATTTGTAGCCATTTTTGCCGTTTTCGCGTTACGCGTTGGATTGGAAAGTCTGATTTCTTCGATTGTACGCTTTCAACGCCACTTTCGATAACGAACAACGCGCTTGACAGCTGCGCAGTAAACAGGCTCGATTGCGTTATTGTCGTGCTGCTGCATAAGATATTGTGCTTAGAAAAGTTGGGCTGTTGTGATCACAAAACTCTTCACAGCTACTGACAGTGCTTGCGAGATTTCAAAGAAGAAAGTTCAGAGCGCACGAGAGGGGCCAGCCTTTTTGGATTGGCCGAAGTCACGACCATTTTAGTGATAGAAAATCGGACGTGTATCCATCTGCATCGCGGAAGCGAGACCCCTGTTGGTGGAGTGATGAGATAGTTTTCTAGTTGGCGATTGGTGTCGATGTTGCAGTCAGGATTTTGTTCGGCCGCCACGGCTCTTCGTCTGGGAGGTTCATATTGGTTAGATTGCCCGGACCCCTTACCGTTGGTTACCAACGCTTTCCTCGCTTCAGCGGCTGGTTTGGACCTTGCTACTCCTAGGCAGTAACTTGCATAATGGTATTACGCGGTCGAGAAAAGAAAGATTTGATCTTCGGAGCTTGCGCGGTCTACAGCAGTCTACTGTACCTTTGAGCTCGAGCTCCATCCAAATGTGCCGCAAGCCATCACCACTTTTCACTTGTACGCTACGTCATTAGTCATCTTCGTTGCAGCACATCGCCAATGTAGCACGCCTGTCAGCCGTCGAGATGACTGCCGAGTTCCACAAATGGGTCGGGAAGAAAGGAAACAGGGAAGAGGTTATGGAGCAGAAGCATTTTTTTGATTGCTATCAACTCTGCTTCGGTTACATCAGCAGCAGCAGCATGATCTCCATCCAGATGGATCTAGACCATGACTGATACTACAGCATTGACAATCATCATGATTGTCACCGGTATACGTTGAGATTGTACTCATAGTCCCCTTTGGACTTAGCCATCGCGTGAGACACAGTCATCTTTTCATGAGTTGACCATGTCTCGTTACATTTTCCATATTTGTGTGTGATTGAAGTCCTTACTCATGGCTAGGAAGGTTATCGGGCAGTGCCAAACTACCATTCGAAGGAAGTGTTAGCAGCTGGCTTGATGTCTTCGCCCCAACCGCCATCAAGACCAGAGCCCAAGCCGTTGGCAACACCGTTGGTTTCATGAGCAACAGCAGTGTCAGTCTCGGTTGCACCCCAGGCATCGCCGGCATCACCGTTGGTCTGATCAGCAACTAAGGCGTCGTTCTCTTCATCACCAGAATCATCATCGAAGTCAATTGGCTCATCGACAGCGGGTTTGAATTGCTCGAGAAAATCTGGAACGGCGTTGCCAGTCTCAACCAAGATCTTGGCGAGGAAAGGTGCCATTGGCTCATCCATTTCGTTGTAGAATGAAGTGGCAAGGCCTTCGTTTCCAATTCTGGCAGTACGGCCTGGTAACATGTTAGTCAATGTGCAACAATGGGTGTGGGTTCTAGCATACCAATTCGGTGGATGTACTCGTCTTGACCGTTGTGTTCAATGGCTGGCAGGTCGAAGTTGATGACGTGCATCACGTTCTTGACATCGAGACCACGAGCTGAAACGCCAGTAGCCACAAGAATTGGTGCAGTTCCACGCTTGAAGGCTCGCAAAGCATCTTCACGCTCACGTTGTGTGCGATCGGAGTGAATCGAGGTGGACGGCAAGCCGTTGTTGAACAGGAAGTCGTCAACGAAGTCTGCAGTCTTCTTCGATCGAACGAAAACAAGAGTGCGGGCAGGTGGACTACAAATTAGCAAGTCGTACAGTGCTTGTTGCTTCATGTCTCTGGTGACATAGACGATCTGCAATGTAGGTTAGTCAAGGCTGTGAGTGAGGACGTCTGACGATGATAACATACAATCTGCTTGATGTTACCGTGTGCGGAACCGGCACGACCAATGCGAATGCGGACGTGGTCTTGCTCTAGGAACTTCTTGGCCACACGTCGCATGTTCTTGTCGAACGTGGCTGAGAAGAGAAGGTACTGGTGTTGTGCATCCATGTTGGCATCGGCACCGCTCATGATTGCTGTCATTTCTTCCTCCCAGTCATCCTGCAACATCTCGTCCGCTTCATCAATAACAGTGAATCGCAGTCTAGAGAGGACCAGCAATCGCGGGTCAGACATGAAGTCCTTGAGTCGACCTGGTGTGGCGATGAGGATGTCGCAACCTTTCATCAACTCTTCTTTTTGATCTCGGACTGGACCACCACCATAGATGCAGGCAGGTCGGAGCATTGATCGGTAGCAGAGTCGGCGAGCTTCATCGAAGATCTGGCAGCAAAGCTCTCGTGTTGGGCACACAACAAGAACCAAGGGCTCGGCTCGAACTCGATCAGTAGCTGGATCCCAACCTTTGGCAACGTTGGGTCGTGCTGCTGCGAGTTTCTTGGCCTTACCCATTAGCTTAGACAGCACCGGGATCATGAAAGCTGCTGTCTTGCCAGAGCCTATGAAATGTCAGTCAAAGTTGCGGTGGGTGTATCTGATGTCCTACCCGTCTGAGCAGTTGCAATAACATCTCGACCTTTCATGACCGCAGGAATGGTGTAGGCTTGAATTGGTGTTGGGATCTCATAACCACATTTCTTGACGTTGTCGAGTACAATGGGGTGCAAGCCAGCGTCATCGAATCGTCGGATCGGATCAGGTCGTTCAGTTGTCTCAGTGACAACTTTGATCGAAAGCAATCTGTGGCATTAGCTGAGTGCAATGAGGTAATGTGGGCAACTTACTTTTCGAACTTGATGCCTTTCTGCATCTGGAACTCGCCTCGGAAGAGGTCCTCTTCAAGCTCTGGAATTGCAGGACCTATATCACCGAAGTCTTGGTCGAATTCGTATCGCTTGGATTTGTGGGCCCAAATCGGCTGGTCTCCTGTGATGGCTTCGGTATCGGCCATCTTGGCGACAGCTGCATCATAATCGAAGTCTTGTGGTTCGACCCAACCTTGGTCTCTGGCTGCTTGGTACTTTGCTTCGTCACGGGGTGGCTTAGTAGCTGTACCGTGCGAGGCATCGTTGATCTCAACAACCTCAGCTGTGTCGGTAACGGTCGCACCGTCCCATCCAGACATTGTGGTGGTCTACAACAAGAACTTGTCAGTACAGGTACGAGGATGATTAGGCGAGATGAGAATGTGATTTGGAGTGTGGTGAAGGGTTGCAGTTTATGTTCGCGAACCGAATGTTCAAAGTGCGCAGTGGCAGAGAGTTTGAATGTACAAAAACAGCTTCAACAGTGTGAGAACTTACCTGCTCGTTGCCGCGAACCCTTTGAGCAACTCTCAGAAGGTGGAAGAGAAGGTGGAAGACCTGTGACAGTCTTCGAGAAGGTAGGGTAAGGTATGTTGATAGGAAAGAAAGTTTGGAAGATTGTGGGTGAGGAAGAGGGCATTTAAATACCAAAAGTACGTGACCCTCGATCAATACGCAGAGTGGGTCCACGGTCACGATCAACTGCTATTGTCGTGCACAAAATGAAATGGAAGGTACCGGAAAGACTGATCGTTTACAGCTATAGGTAAGGCTACGGGTTGATCGGAATGCAGTTCACTCTGACGCTAAGGTCTGATCAAGCGACGTTGAGGTGAGAGCTTCGCGGAACAAGTAATCTCCCGTCGACGGTCACTTGCAGAAAGTGTGGCATTCGCAAAATTGTCGAAATCACGGTGGTCAGAGGTAAGGAAGGCACGTTCCATTCAACAGTACATGGTGACGAATCTGAGCAACCACCTTCATAACATCTAGATAGGTAGGTAGTAGTCTAGCAATCCGTGGACAATCAAAGTCCTTGAGCCAGACATAAGGAGCAATCTTTGATCACTTCTTTTGTTCCTTCTGTCCAAAACCCTGATACGAGACGCATGTGTATCTTTAATATCAGTCATATGGTTCTGCACCGATCGTCTTTGTCTTCGACTCTTGAGCAGGACAAAGCCTCATAATGACAGCTTTCGTGAGGGACAACCATCCTCTGAAGCAAAATCAACCACTGACACTCCTTCATAACGTTTCGATGAGCTGCTTCGGTATCTGCTGACAACGTCTCCTTACAGTTATCCTCTTCATCGTGCGACGGAATCTATGCCATATCACCATTGCTGTCCCGGCGAGAAAAAGCACCACAACAAGAGGTCAGGAGAGCATCCTTGGTGCAGCCCCTTTTCGCAGTCTGAGTCGGACGATAACTTGAAGTTGAGGATGAGTCGGTCGTAAAGAGGAAGAATATACATACTGCACTACCGCTTGTCACGTGGACGGTGACTACGCAAAGTGGTAAGCAGCAGGATTACTGAATCCGGTACATGAAAACATAGGAAGATATGGATACGACAAAGTACTGTCAGTTATTGATTGGGATAAAGAGGTGATGTTGAAGTCATCATCCAAGCCTTTGCTTGGCCATCCACCTAAAGCATCAAAGACACGCTGCTTAAGATGTCTTCTTGGATGCCGTTGTGGCATAGATTTGATCTCTGAGTAATGAGCTATCCGAGACGGGTCTTGTCGCATCCCTCTCTTCACAAAGTCTGCCTTCAGAAGTTGGTCGACTCTGGTCGCTTTCTCAAGCAGTTTTCTTCGACAAACCACACTTGCTTTGCTCTCCCTATGATCGAACTGTTTATACCCCTGCTTGACTCCATTGACCAGTACTTCCACCACACTACCGTTCTCATCGTCTCCGGCAATCCATATGGTGGAAATGTTGCTTGGTTTTTTGTTCTCCTGCATGATGACATCTTCTCGTGATACTGCCTTCTCAAACTCGAACCTTCTGAAACCTTTAGGCAATACTTCCACTTCGAAGAATCTAGCCTCACTCTGTCCATCATGACTTGACTTGACAGCTTCCCGGAGCCGCCCCTGCTTGTCAAATGCCCTTTCATATCCCTGGCGATTGTGCTGATCCTGGTACACAACCATTCTGCTCAGATAAGCAGCATCTGTCCTCTCGATTAACAGATCAAGTGGAAAGCTCAACAGCCCTGTAAACTGCTTCAGCATCAGCTTGTCACTACAACTTCTGCTCATACTGATCTCGGCATCTGCTCTCGCAGGCTTACGGCGCAGGGCACCAAGATTAGAGAAGTAGCCGCGACCCGGTGGTAGCTTAGCATTTTCGTGGTCCTCACAAGTGTCTGAACCTGATCTTTGTTTTGAATCGCTGTCATTCAATGGCTGACTGGCAGCTGGCGCGGCTGCCCAAGGAGAAACATCTCGTCCCGCCGCTTCAGCAGCCTTCATCAGCAATTCCATCGAGGCATCCCCACAGGGTGCCTCAGTAGAGAAAAGCGAGATCTCAACATCTTGCCTAAGACGATAAGGAAGTACGTAAGGAGAAGGACAACCAGGAAGAGGAAGACCAGAGGCAAGGCGAAAGGTCGCGTCGATTATGGTTAGAACAACGCAGGAGAGATCCCGACTACGTTCCGCCGGCAAGCCCCACCTCCTGAAACATTAAATCGATGATAGTATCTTCTGCCTTAGATCGAGATTTTGTCGAGCACACATAGCTGTGGCACCGCCTTCACACCACCAACGATCCCCTCGTCATTCACTCGTCTTCAATATAGCATTGTTCTCACCGGCACCCCACCAAGACAGCCGGACCTCCAAAATACACACCCTCTCCCTCTCTCTCCTGTGGTCAACAAACACATCCACATTCACATCCACCAACAACTCCTCTCCACATCCTCCTCACCACAAACCCCCGACCATATCCACAACATCAACATCACCATTACCCCTGAACACCGTCATACCAACCCTCACCTTCAGAAAGACGCCAACCCATCAATCCGCACCAACAATGAAGATCCGGATGGCCCTCCTACATTCGCGCCGCTACACAGAAGTGCCGATGTCCTATGAAGCACAACAGAACACAACACAAACACGCCAGAACTAATGATGAGAGGACTTCCGGTACGGCAGCGAAACTCCTCTTGGGCTACGTAGTTCAGTGCTTGGAATCCGAGGATCTGGTAAAAGGGTCTCGCAAGTTTCGTCAAACAGGCGTGGCGATTGTGCTGGGTTTGATATTGTACACGTGTTCTCGTGACATGAACATGATAGGACAACGGGCCCAACAGAGAGATAGGAAACTGGTCGCTAAATTTAAGAGGTGGAAAGTACCTGGTGAACCTTAGGTAGGTAGGTTGGTACTCTTGTTTATGCTTGATAAGCAAGTGTGTTGGAGGTATCTTTGTAATTCGATATATTTTAGCAGGAGTACTAGTAGGAGTAGTAATACTTTAGCGTACCTCTACTCGAACATACCAAGTTTCTATTGCTATATGTAGTCCACAGTATTCGGGTAGATACGTAATCTAGGACTTTTCGGATCTACTCTCTCTACGGCTACCTCTACATCATGTTCGCAACCATGACCTTGGTCTTCGAAGACCAATACCACATCACCAAAAACGTCGGCCTGACCTTCCTCGGCCTCGGCGTCGGGCAAGTCATCGGCCTAGCCCTCTTCGCATCCACATCCGACAAAGCGCTCAAGCGCCGCGCCGCCGCAAACAACGGCGTCATGACCCCCGAAATGCGTCTCCCCTTCCTCGTTCACACCAGCCTCTTCGCGCCGGCCGGCCTTTTACTGTACGGCTGGTCAGC
>Ga0115846_100493_pt2 | contig 20498 bp, 14 predicted proteins | sample InSIn5gowninarea_2_FD_83860 | JGI IMG/M metagenome (GOLD analysis project Ga0115846, IMG submission 83860)
GCTATTTCATCTCCATCTGATGACGATTTGGACGACCTGCCAAACATGAGCAGAAAGCGAGGCAAGAATGCTGTGGCTGCTGCAACCTCACCTGACGTTGATCAAAGAGTGACCCGATCAGCTGATGGATCTTTGAAAGCAACAACGTACTTGAAAAAGATGAATAAAGGCACCATTCTCACGCCGACTCCACAATATAGATTCTCACTTAAGAATCTTGTACAACACAACAAGCGCGAGCAAGTCGCCCGAGCTGAGATTGCAAGAGCGCAGGAAGTGCTGAATAGAGAAGACGACACCAGGGGAAGTGATTCGGATCGTGCTGGGCTGTACGATGATGACCAAAATGAGCTGCTATCTAAGGTTGTTAATCAAGAAGAGGGCGATGACAATGTCGACAAACTACTCATGGCGATGAGTCGGGCAAATGCGGCAAAGACTCGAACAGCATTCCACTTCAATCTTGATGAGCTAGCAGCTGAAGCGCCAGCACCTGAATTCCCCGGAGTGCCAGAAGACAAGGCTTGGGCTTTGCTAAAGGACGAAGCATTGCGCGAAGACGCCTTCGCAACAGGGTTCGCGAGGCAAATACTTCAATCTTGCACAATGGATGGACAAAAGCGGAAGTGGATACTGGAGAAAGCCATACGGGAGCCCGAAGCTCATCTTGCTGACTGCTATCTTGGAATTCTGATAGACGCTGTTGATCGCCAGACTACAGAGACAAATGGGCAGTGGATAAGATCTGCCTTTAGTCCCCTGAGGAGCGCTGCTTCCTTGACTGGAGATATCGTCCAACCAATCGAACATCCAATCCAGTCGTCGCCGCGCAAGCCATCGTCGCAACTCCTACGGATGATCCACATCATGGACCTTCTCGGTGTGCTAATGCCAATTCACACGAAGATCGTCTCTCTCATTATACTAGCACAACTGGCCATGGACGACGAGCTCATGCAAGATGTGGAGCTCCGAGAACTTCATCACAAAGCCTTCACATCTATTCTCAGCAGTATCGACGATAATGCCAATTTTGCGAACAAAGATGCTCAAGACGACCTATCAGATCCCGCTACAGACATACTCGAAAATGGGGATAATGTACTCCGTTCTCTTTGCCTGTCCCATTACAACAAACTCGACCATACCACCCTACAAGATTACCTCATCTCCAACCTCCCTTGCTGCACATCACGTACCCATGACTTCCGCCGCCGTCTCGCTCTAGCCTACTTCCTCCACTCCAATCTTCCCTGTCGCCAAGAGACGGCCTCACTTAACTCAGACTGGGCCCTTCAAGCACTTCCTACAATGATCGTCACCGAACTTGAAACAGACTCCGATCTTCACATCACAGAAACCACTGATTTCTCCATCTTGACATCACGTATTCAGCTGCTAGACGCCGCAATCGATTGTGGCTTCTCTCCGACATTCCCACTTTCTCAAGTAGCTCCTACTCAACCCACTCCCACGGACACAGTGGACCTCACAGCGCTCTTCCCTAACAAAGTCCCTCCAACCACTGCCGTCACCAGCGCGGATATCAAAGCCGCCCGCTTAGCCCACAACGCCTCAATCGATCTCCTCCTCCGTCCTCTCAGACGTCTCAGCGCAAAAATCGTAGATACGAGCGCGATGGGCAATATGGCGAAGACCGACGCAAAGGAAGCCGTGGAACGACTGGTGAAGCGATTGGAATATGCTGTAAGGCTTGGAGGCAAGAAAGGCGGCAGAATGGGCGGAATTTGGGATGAAGAGGTAGGTGCTGGTGCAAAGAGGAAGAGAGAGAGTTTGGATGGCTGGATTGGTGCTTTCAAGGATGAGGTCAAGCGAGAGATCAAGGAAGAGGGAGGTGGGAGTAAAAAGGCAAAGCTACAATTTGATCTCCCTCCTGATGATGTGAAGGAGGAAGAAAGTAAGGCAGATGTGAAGGAGGAAAAGACTGAGGCAGAGGTGAACCCTGTTGTCGTTGACGATGGTGAGAGGAACGAGCAGTTGGCGGAAGAGGAGGCTAAAGCAGATAATAGTTTCCTGCGCGAAGTCACGTCGGAGATTACTGGTACAGTGGAAGGGTTGTAATAGTTCAAGGTCGTCGGTTGTAGTTTGTAAATTACTTTTTCATTTCGTGTTCATGTCTGTTCGTTTCATGCAATTTCCTATATCCTGTATGCATCTTAATGGTTCATGCCAGTGTCCAATACTCTTTGCGCCATTCCCCTTACCAATCCTTACAAAGAGTTTCAGCAGTCATGCTGCATATCGTCTCGTCTGTAAACAAAATCCACATGAAAACTCCTTCTATGCCTGCCGCCTGAGTTGTTGCCATGCCCCATTGAACTCCAAACCGATACTTTGACCACCTCATTTATTGCTTGTGAACCAACTCTTCATCCATCCTATAGCGCCACCACGAGCACTTTCCTCCTCCGCCGCGACCTCAGAATGTTCATCGTCAGCCGCACCTTCAACATCTTCATCCATAGCAAGTGAGGCACGATGTTCTCGCTTTTTCTTGTTCTTCTTCTTCAACTTCTTCACCTCAGGTGCCACTGGCAAAGAAGCACTTCTATACCTGCTTCCCCATCTTCTACGACGTCCGACAGTCTGAAAAGACGATGTCGCGTCAACAGGTGGTCTCATGATGGCGAAGGTTGTCGAGGCTCTTCTGGGTGGCTCGACTCTTTCCTGTGCGACGACGTCACTTTCTGAGGGTGTGCGCGAAGGCATTGACATGAGACGTGAGCGTGATTTCGAGATTTTGAGACGAGGATCGTTCTTGTAGAGGATATTGTAGCTAGCAGTATCGGGTGTTGCTAGTACGCCGGATCTGCTTGAAGCAGGTGGCAGCAGAGCTGTACGTTCGGTGATGATACTGCCGTTCTCGTCGTCGATTGGAATGAGAGTGTCCTCGTCATCCTCGTCACTGTCTTCAGACTCTGTCGTGGTGTCCTCGAGGATGCCGAACCCAGGTGTCAGAAGGGTATGTGCTTCCGGGTGGGGAACTGGTCCATTCTCATCAACTTGCCAGCTCAAGGCTACAACGCCCATGAGCAGGATGACTGTGCCAACAGCGATCAGACCAGCATGCAGAACAGGAAGGCGTGATGTCTGCTGAAAGTAGATGAGGCCGTCCAGAATAGCCACAATGTTGTATATGCAGAAGACAAATGGGTATAATACCGAGGTCGAACACAGCTTTAGGCCGCGATGGAGGAAGTAGAGCTGTGACAGTGCGAAGAAGACCAACGAGAGCAGGATGACCCAAGATTGCCATCGATCAAACTGGTTCTTGTGATCAACGATGGTACGAACAATCAACTCGACTGCTGACTTCGCAACGAGAAGTGAATGAGCGGCTAGAATGCCACTGCTAAAGCCGAAACACATGCCTCTCCAGATGCGTGTGCGTGGAGAATGAGCGTTTGGCAGACGAGACAGGAGTAGAGCACCAACGAGTGATACTGCGGTGATCAGAAGGGTACCAATCATCCAGAGAATGAATTGTTGACGACCGAGCAGCTCTAGCAATTGCGATAACGAGTGGCTTGGTTCAGGTAGAGCTCCGTACGCTGCGATGAGAACTGCTCCTCCAGCGACAAGAACAGTACCTGCAAGTGACCAGCGCGTGAAAGGTTCGCCGAGGATAAGAGCTGCACATATCGTGTTGAACACAAGACCAGACGCTTGAAGGGTTGACAGAACGGGTAGTGGCAGAGTCGTGATTTGAATGGTGCTTCCGATCAAGTTTGAGCTGACGAACATGGCCATTCCGAAGACCCAACGAGGGCGACGATATGCTGGTAGGCGTAGGGTGACATCTTCTTTTGAATCTTCGAGGAGGTGCGACTTGCGCTGAAGGGTGAGACCGATGCTCTGAACAGCTGTGGAAAGGAGGCCGACGATGATGCCAATCTAGGTAGACCTGTTAGTCAAAGGAAGTACAATGGCTATTAGAGCACTGCACATACAGCCACACTGCCCGCAGGCGACAATCCAGCTGCCAACGTCATTGCTCGTAAGGTGAATGCGGAGGCGGTTGTGAAGGTAGATGGGACGATGAGATTCAGTCCAGAAGAGGCATACCCGTACTTAAGTAACAGCAGTCATGCCGCGCGAGTGTGAAGATCAGGAGACAGAGGGATGGAAGATGAAACAAGGTGGATGTGTTGTGTTGTGAACAATGGTGTTGTTTTAGTAAGGTAGTCGTGGATGAGTGACTTCGTTTCACATGGCAAAATCATATCGCATTCCCCGATAAGGACTAGCTAGGCCAATGATAAGACAGCATGTCGTAGCTTCTCAACCTTACTGTCGACCAGAAAAGCACACTAGTCTGGATATACCGCTCAGCCCATATTCAAAGCTATCGCAACTGTAATCTTCAGCAGAGATCGTCCGTAGACGGTGCACCAAACTACCAGTGCCCGACCTTTTGATACTAAATCGCCCCTTATGTCTCAAGGAATGTCTGACGACCAGGTAGGAGCTGCTCCAGGTCGCTGGATTGTGCAGGCCACAGTGGGAGTACGTGCCGACTGACCTTGTCTTTTATAGGTGGCCAGCGAGCTCAAGAAGATGACCGCGTTCATCAGACAAGAAGCTCTAGAAAAAGCTCGCGAAATTCAGATCAAGGCGGACGAGGAGTTTGCAATTGAAAAGTCGAAGCTCGTCCGTCAAGAAACAGCCTCTATCGACACTCAGTATGAAAAGAAGTTCAAGCAGGCAGGCATGTCACAACAAATCACCCGCTCAACAGTTCAGAACAAGTCTCGTCTGCGATTATTGGGAGCCCGCCAAGAACTATTGGACGAGCTTTTTGACAAGTCAAGACAAAAGCTGAATGATTATTCCTCTGGTGACAAGTATCAAGAGATTCTTAAGAACCTCATGTTGGAAGGATTATATGCTCTGAACGAGCCAAAGGTGTCTGTAAGAGCAAGGCAAGCAGATTACGATGTGCTGAGGCGGGCAATTGAGGATGCTCAGAATGAGTACAAGGAGAAATCACAGAAAGAGGTCAAGATTGAGATTGATGAGAAGAACCCACAACCAGAAGGATCGTGAGTTGCGACTATCTTTGTGTAGGCCCTCAAGAAGTTGCTGCTAACATTAAGCAGTACCGGTGGTCTTAGTATCGTTAACGGCACCAACAAAATAGACATTAACAACACTTTCGAGGAGCGACTTAACCTGCTGCAGGAGGATGCTCTGCCCAACATTCGAGCCAGCTTATTCGGTGAGAACCCGAACAGGAAGTTCAAAGACTAGAGGATGATACGCTCAGATCTGGCTCATAAGCCGAAACAGGCTGGAGTTAGTCGAAGAATATGCTATGACCTGGCCCGCCATTTTGAAAGTCGACAACGTCAGAGCATTCCGGCTGGAGATGTGGTGAAGTAGAGTAGATACGGAGTGGAAATGTAGATAAACTGGATATAATCTCCTTGACCCTACCAACAACGACACAAAACACTATACTTATGCTCAGTTGCTCTTGTCTGCTGTTGATGATATGATAACTGCTTGAAAAGGGGTGGTTCCAATCAATTTGCCACTTTAGGCATCCCCGCGTTTTCTGGCGCGTCATGACTCTCTTCTCTGTTTTCAAGATCCGCCTTTCTAACAATTTTCTTCACTTCACCTCCAACTTAGCTCTTGCATTGATTCTAGGTCGATTCTTGCGGAGTTGAGGGCGTACATTCTGCAAATTATAGGCCAGGAGATCTGCTAATAAGCAACAAACGAGGATCTACAGGAGAGCCGAGAAGCAAATCCGAGACTCTATTGGAGAGTGGTTCTGCCGCCATTGCTTTCGTCACCTTTCGAATCCCTGCCTTGATCTCTCAATCATCTACACATTTTCCTGGATCTGTAGCTGCATTATATAGCTTCATTCTTGCCACCATAAGGCACTCTTTCGTGTGGGGAGGGAATTTTGCTTGACATTCACTATGTTCTGAAGTCTTGTAGCAGCCTTTAGTTATTGCGAGCGTCCGCCACGAGAATGTCATCGGAAGACATCTTGGCAGCCTACAGGTAATGGAGCCCAACAGATCACGCGGCATAATAGAGGATCGATGATGACTGACGGGCAAATAGGGAAATACAGGAATGGCCAGCAGATCTGCATTGGTTCTGTCCAAGATCAAATCCAGATGACGACGCATGTTACTTTCTTGAGGACGTTCAAGACATTTTGAAGGACGAAAGTGAATCCCAGCGTGAAGAGAGGGAGCAGAAAGTCCAAGCAGCGCGTGATCGAACCTCTACTGCATTCGACAGCCTCCAGTTGTTTGCCTTTAATGGCGAAGATGCTGCTCAATATCAAACCTGGTTGGAGGACAGTCTGGCCAAACAGATGCAGAGATGTGACGTCTGTATCAGACAGTATCATCGTGGACGACGGAAGTTCAAGGAAAAGTTGGCAGAGTGAGTGCTTTGACGTGTGGATGAGCTCACATCGATTGACCCTAACATGCTGTAGTCTGTATGACGATGAAGGCGTGCTAGTGTTCATGGAGAAGTTTGACGGCCTCAACGTCCGCCGCATCGAGGCTGGACTGCAGGCAGCGACGCAACAACTAGAGAGTCTACCAGAAGCGTATCGAAAGGCGCCCAATCTCGATCTCGTCGGCTTGTACGCAATATTCGAGGCATTAACATGCCGTGCAATGTACTCCATCGAAGCCAGACTGCGCGAGCACTTCGATTTGCCTTTCAGACTTGTACAAACAAAGAAATTCTTGAGAATAGGTAGCTACTGTCCAGCCATGACACACTTTCTTTTCGCTGAAGGCATAGACCGGCGACGTTGGGCTGAGAAGACCTGGCATACTATCAAGCGCAATATCAGTGCTACGCAGTACGAGTGGAGTGTTAAGGAACCTCTATGCCACGCGATGACACGAGTACAGCTCGGTAACCTACAAAAGGACTTCCTAGAACAATTCTGGAAAGGTGTACACACGATGATCAATAGATTCGACGCCGATGTGATCATGCACTCCTTACGTGGCATGGAATACGCGAAGATTGACACCGATATCTGCTCTCTTGCCTTCAACCATCTCCAGGTGGACGATGACGCTTTTAGGCCTTTACTAGCTTCGATGAAGGTCATTCTGCAGCTCTCTCCACAGGCTTTCTGGGACTCTATGGGTACGAGACCAGCTGCGGCCTGGACAGAAGAGTTCTTCAGAAGTCCAGCACTAGTTCGATTGCTACAAAGTGCTGATAGTGAAGTATTTGAGGATATCTTCGGCTGGGTTACGCCGTTTTTGCAGTCGGTCAAGCCTATCAACCAACCTCCAATCGCGAGAGCAGTTGTAGACAAGCTGTTCGGTACCCTACAGGACAACTCAAAGTATTCTCAGGATGTCTGCAATTACTGCTCAAATCTTGGTCTCACTTTCATGTCGGAGACGTTGACTAATCTCAACCGCGAAAGGCTGGCAACGCCGGCGACGTCGGGCGAGCTATTCGAGTCTATGGGAAGGCATATCAGCTTGATCACTGCATCCGCTAGAAATGATTCTCCTTCGATACTGACAGCATCAGAAGTCTTTCGACAAGCTATTGCTTTTGATTGTGATTTATTGAAGTCGCGCATGACACTCCTGTCTGAAGGCAAGATACCACCTGCTCAGACCATTGTCTTCCATCCTTTTCTGTGGACAGCCGCTTCCAGTGCTATGGGTACTGGCAATATTGTTCTAGCAAAAAAGGTCTTGTTAGCGTTTAGAGGACTCGCACCCACAGAGCCTTTCGTCGCGAAGAACCAGTCAGTACCTGCAGATCGAGAAGCGTGGAACAAGTCTTTCACCACTTTTAACCAGGGTATACACGATATACTGGAGCGCATCAATGACTTCGAGCCATCCACTTTGCAGCAGCTACTAAGCGACAACGACTCTGCCAACGCCACCATAGCACTTCTGTTCGCCTCGGACAACGCGGTACGTACAGCTGCGGTCGAAATTCTCAAGACGATGAGTACAGAAACAACACGAAAAGAATCTGTTCAGTTCGCTATTCGTGACCATTTCGGGGTGACAATAAATGCTTTTTCCTATTCATTCCGTCAATTGGCATATCAGAAGAGTTTCAGGCCAGCTCAAAGTGCATTAAAGATAGGCCAAGATATGCTGGATGCCCTTACCAATTCAGAAAATGGTATACTGCGTTCCAAGTCTCTAATATCCGACGATGCTCGCACCATCGAGTCCGTCTGGCAGGCGTTGTGGCAGCTCTTGTCCATAGTGTTTCAGAATACAGCAGCTTGGAGTGACATTGGGCATGAGAAGGATGTTCTCATGGATTTCTGCCGCGATGTCATGGACTTCGGCGACAAATTGTTTGATCAGTTTGGAGTTATTGAAGGTGCACTCAATCATACGAGTGGTGATGATGATAATGACGACGGTACTGCTTCGGCAAAACAATCAACAGGAAAGCGCTTGGTCGACCAGCCGCGAAATGCTATGCAATTTATAGTAAGATGGCTGAAGCTAAGGGACGAGTTTCTTGTGGCGAAGTCCTGCGCTTTGGTGTGTAAGTTACTAGTGCGGTTGAAAGACTTTGACACTACACTCGACGACAAGTCAATCACACTGATCCTCGAGTGCATTTATGGAAAGAACAGGACTACCATGTCCGAACAACAGAAAGCTGAGCTTAGACGCGCACTTGAAACGCATCTTGGACATTCGATTGAGGAAACTGCACCAAAGAAAGAGGTTGCAGTTAAGCCTGCGAAGAGAGAATTCATTGACCTTGATAAGTGGAAGAATAACGCGCAGAATGCTCAAGCTCCAGAAGCACTTACATTGGATGCTACTATTGCCTCTTCGTCAACAGCATACACACAATTCAAGGCCCAACAGGCTGTTAAGGAACAAGCCAAGGAACAAGCCAAGGCTAAGTCTAAGCTTCTCAAAGCAGCAACTGCTTCGGCGGCAAGACCAATAGACCCAGGAGAATTCATTCGTCGCCGGAAGCAGGCCGAAGAGGAAATGAAGAAGGCAAATCAGGCAGCTTTGCTCGCACGAAGAAAGGCGGCCGGCGCAGGTTCTGGTGTCACCAAATTAGGTGTTTATGGAAAGGATCATGCCGAAACTAAAGGAAGTGATATGATGGTGTCTTCTGGGGAAGAGTCCAGCGATGACTCTGACTCTGAGACCGAACTGGACCAAGAGCTGTTTGGACCAAGCACAAAGGCTCCTGGTATCAAAATAGGCCTTACTGAGGACCAGTCGAGGGCGATGAAGAAACAACAGCCGCGCGGTCCTGTCAAGAAGGCCCGAATCGTGCGCTCAGCTAAAGATATGCGTGCTCGTCTTGCTCCAGACCTCTCATCTTTGCACAAAACTCTCCTTAGCTGGGATTACTTCCACGAAGGCCCGTTTCCACCTGGCTCTGGACGTCGTGATTATGCAGGCGTGGTCAACACGTTCAGAGATGCTACGGAGTATCAGCGCACCTTTCAATCTCTGCTAACACTCGAAACTTGGAGTGGGTTTTTGAAAGCTAAAGAGGAGAACACTAACAAGCCATTTGAAATCAAGGTTCTCAATCGATCGTCCGTGGACGCTTTCGTCGAGGTCAGTACGTCAATGTCGTTGCCGAAAGCTGGTGTGAACAACAACCGCTTCGAAGTTGGAGAAGGTGACCTTGTCCTCATGTCAAAAGCATCGGAGTCCTCGGCCAGCAGCCCACATTGTATGGCAAGAGTCCACAAAATCATTAGAAAGAAGGGCAACGTAGAAGTGCTGTACAGGGTCATACCTGGAAATCCGCTCGCTTCATCTCTGGTTCCTGCTGCTCAGGTATGGGGTCTCTTAGTGATGTCCACTAAACCGCTCGAACGTGAGTATGGTGCACTACTCGGTCTTCAGTACTACGATCTCTGCGACGAGGTAACAAGAGCCAAACCCTCTCCACTCCTCAACTATACAGACGAGAAGTTGCAACCTCTAGAGCGTGTCTATAATGTCAACAAGGCACAAGCAAAGGCCATCAAGTCTGCTCTAGATAATGATGCTTTTACATTGATCCAAGGTCCACCTGGTTCGGGAAAGACTAAAACCATTGTAGCAATCGTGGGAGCACTATTGAGTGAGACTTTGAGAAATAAGGGAGTTATGATCAAGCAGGCGCCTCAAGCTGATAACAAAGGTGCTATGCAGAAGAAGATGCTTATCTGTGCCCCTAGTAACGCTGCCGTGGATGAGATTGTCATGCGCTTCAAAGAAGGCGTAACAACCTTGAATGGGGACAGGCAAAAAGTAAATGTCGTTCGTATAGGACGAAGCGATGCGATCAACGCAGCTGTACATGATGTCACACTAGAAGAACTGATCAACAAGAAACTGAACAACAACTCGACCAGCCAAGCAGCAAATGCTACCAAAGCGAACAACAAGAAGATATTCGATGACCATGAAGAAGCTTCCAGGAATCTTAGAGACTTCCGTGCTGAACGAGAAGGTCGGGACTTCACAAAAGAAGAAAAAGAGACGTTCGATAATTTGAAGCGCAAAAAGACACTCCTTGGCAACCAAATTGATAATCTCAAGGACAATGAACAACAACAATCGAGACAAGCAGATCTACAACGCCGGAAGGCCATGCAAGAAGTCATCAATGAAGCTCATATTATCTGTTCAACACTCAGCGGAAGTGGACACGAGATGTTTCAGACGCTAGATGTCGAGTTTGAGACTGTAGTCATTGACGAAGCCGCACAATGTGTTGAGCTAAGTGCTCTCATTCCTCTCAAATATGGTTGCGCCAAGTGTATTCTAGTGGGAGATCCTCAACAACTACCTCCCACAGTGTTTTCAAGAGATGCGGCACAATACAAATATGCACAGAGTTTATTCGTCCGTATGCAGAACAACAGCCCCAAGGACATCCACTTGCTCGATACGCAGTATCGTATGCATCCAGAAATCAGCATCTTTCCAAGCCAAACGTTCTACGACGGCCGCTTGCTCGATGGAAATGGCATGGCAGCTCTACGAGCAGCACCATGGCATGCTACGGAACTGCTCAGTCCATACAGATTCTTTGACGTCCAGGGTCAGCATTCTGCAGCTCCTACAGGCCATTCCTTAGTCAACCATGCCGAAATTCGGATCGCTCTACAGCTATACACTCGCCTCCTTGCTGACTTTCCAAGGTTCGATTTCCGTGGCAAAGTCGGCATTATCACTCCCTATAAATCTCAGCTCCGAGAGCTTAAAACCCAATTCAATTATCGCTTGGGCGAAGAGGCAGCCAGTGGTATCGAGTTCAACACAACCGACGCTTTCCAAGGTCGCGAGGCCGAGATCATCATCTTTTCGTGTGTGCGAGCAAGTCCGACAGGAGGAATTGGTTTCCTAGACGACATTCGTCGTATGAATGTCGGTCTGACCCGTGCCAAGTGCTCACTTTGGGTGCTTGGTAATTCACAGTCTTTACAAAAGGGCGAGTTCTGGGCGAAGCTGGTGGCGGAGTCGAAGGCACGAGATAGGTTAACTAATGGTGATCTGGAGCGCATGTTAAGCGTCCCGAGTAAAATCGTGAGGAAGATTGAGGATGTCAAGATGGAGGGCACTTCCGATGGCGAGGATGTCAAAGTCAAAGTCAAGCCCGAGCCAACACCTAAGCATGTAAAGGACGAACCATCAGCTCCCCAAGTAAAGCAGGAGATCAAACCAGATTCCAAACCTGCTGCCAAGACGGAGCGACACATCAAAGTCGAGCCACGGAAAACAAACTCACTCATTCCACCTCTATCTCGCCTCAACGGTACCACCAAGCCAGCACAGGCCGCACCACCACCTGCATCAAATCTCAAACGCAAACTTTCAAATACAGACGACGACCGCAAGGTCAAGGATATCAAATCTTCACGCTCGCCTTCCGTACAAAGCATTAACAAGGACAGCGATACCGAAATGAAGGATGCTGATGCGTCTGGTCCGCCATCGAGACCCAGCTCGAGTAACAGTAATTTGAGCGCTGGCGTTGCTAGGACGAATGGGAGTGGTCCGCCAACCACAACAGGAGGAAGCAGCGGCGGCATTAATGGAAAGGCACCAGCACCGCCTCAGAGGCCGCCGGGTGGCATGGTTAGGAAGAAGGCAGATCCGTTCATTAGGAAGAAGAGGTAACCATCGTAGTGCGAGATAGATGTTTCAAAGTTATCCAAATTAGCTAGGCATGAGCAGAATAGAATTTATACGGGCTTATAGCTAAATTTGAAGAATTTTTTTCAGGATTTGTGACTACCTACAGTAGGCAGCACAATAGACTGTGGATCAACACCTGGATTGCCAAGTCATATGACAACCCATACGATGTGAAGAGCAAGCCCTCTTGCGGACATTCGACATATACAGCGTATTGTTCAACTACCGCCAATTACCTCATATCCCTGACTCTGAATGCCGGCGGCAAGACACAACCCAGTAGCGATCTCTGCACGTCGACAGGGTCTTTGAACCCAGAATCTTGCCGCCATTGCTTTTCTTCTACGACGAAGAATACCGTGGCATCACCTCTGACACGTCACCACACCTGCTTCACTGACGTAGACGTCACCGAGTACCTGGTGATTCTCGACCTATACTCCATCTTGCCACGGTCTGCTTGAGGTTCATCCGATATCTCAGCTTCAAGCAGTCGACTTTCGTAGTCTCCCGGTCCCCCGTGAAGGAGTCTACCCAATCTGAATCGTTCCTTTGCACTCCCACGTCCAGTATACCTCCAGTGGCCTTCAGGCGTGACATCGTACTCCACAGCCAGCATATCTTCACGCCGATATTTAGCAAACCACTTAGGAGTAACACCGTGCGCCGCAATGGGTCCCAGGTCGACATAACGCGTGATGTTCAAATCATGCTGCTTCAACTCTCGTTCCTCTGGATAGTCTGGTCCCACTGGATCTCCACCAGAATCATAACCATGATGCCAGCCGATCCCTGCCACCATCGTGCATGCTGGGCAACGCCATGCCGTTGAGTAGGTATGCGCCTCAAAACCTTGCACACACTTGGGCAGGTGTCCTCGGTCGCCTGTAGTCCACGAATCCCGGTAAGAGCAGTATCCCCCCGTATAACGACAGTTTTCCATGTACCTTATTGCTGTTGTGGCATCGCCAGTGACAAAGCGACCGAGCGCTTGCTGGTCACAATCGCACAGCATTGCGCGAATCTCGGCGGGCCACTCTCTTGAAAAGGCGATGTGGCGTGGAACTGGGCCTAGCTTATCTTCGGTAGATTTTGAAGTTGAAGATAAATTTCTGTTGATTTTTTGTTTCTGAATATCCAGTCGTTGATACGACTCGTAATAAAAGTCCGCCGTTGCGAGTATATGCGAAATCGATATTATGTCCGAAGAATTGGTCGATTACTTGCCTGTCAACCCTATATTCAAGGAGGTCGTCGACGAATTTCAGGTATGCTCCGCCATTCGCTAAACCTCGTTTGTGTAGCTGAATATAGATGTCTGGAATTCTGATGTCCGAGTTAGTTTTAACATCTTCAGATGGTTCTTTCAAATTCAACATGATTTCTCGATGTAATAACCCACATGGTAGTTTCCGAACGCGTAGGCCATCTTTCACTGCCGCAACCTATGCAGAAATGTCTGAAATGATCTGAGTTACAAGCAGGAAGTTGTGGTAAGAGGTTGACACGATGGCTGGAGCCCTCCAGTAGCTTGAGCTTGGGTAGATACTTGCTTAGTATTTCCGTGTGAAACTTGGACACCAAGGCTAGCGCGACAATGTCAGTCAGAGGCATGACTTCGGCGATTCTAGAAGGATATCTGTTATGTAGAGAGCACTAGGGGTGTCGATGAGTTCTTGGTCGCAAGAGTGCGGAGTTTTTCTGAGGAGGCGCCAAAACCGGTCCAGCTTGTTATGTATCATTTTATAGCAGGACAACGTAAAGATGTTGGTAGTGAGGAGGAGAAGAGATACTTCGCATAATAAATCCAAGACATGCACTTCACATTTATTGCACAGCCGTCCTCTGAGCGCTTGACATGTGTCGATTTGAGGAAATACGTATCCTGCCAAGAAAGAACAATTAAGGTTCAAAACAAAGACGAACAGGACTTCAGGCAGCTCACGATCATAGGACGACGTAACAACGATACATAGGTTACTGGGACTATAATCTTTTTAAGTTCAAATCATGAAAGCGAGGCGCGGGAGTGTATGCTTTTACTCTTCTCACTTGCTCACCTGAGGCACAAGCTCAGAATGATGACACAGCATCACCACACATGACAGCCCTGACGGAATGCGAAGTTACATGGTAGCACTCTGCACGTACCTGCCTGGTCATACCATATGTATCTTGTTGTTTCTTATGGTCAACCTCCTAGCTCGGGCAAGTTTGTAACATGGATCTTCCGTTTGGCCTGAAAGTGCAGCTTTGAGGTGTTGAGAAGATTGAGAAGATAAAAGGAATCAGGACACGTCTGCGGTCCACAATCCAATCCATATCACCTTCCAGTATTGCTTCGCCATGTTCTTGGACGAGGTCATTGCTGCTTCCTTCCTTATGTACGGCACCAGCGGACCGAGCTCCGGTGATGACATCAGTTTGCGTGTGCATGCACTTCTCAATGGCATTTTATATTGATCTTTCGTTACATTCAGTCCAACAATCTTCTCTGCATATCCTACTTCACTCTCCTATCACATCAACATGCCTGACATTCTCACAAACGCGAGGGCGACAGTAGCCTCCTACACAGTGGGGAAGCCTGCCATTGTAGAGCTCCAGGGCTTTCTCCAACCATTTCCTTATGGTAGGGAAGTTGCGGAAGAAGAAGAATCGTAGAATGGACTGACGTTTTTCTTCTGTAGGACGAGAAGGAATGAATTCAATGGCAGCTCGCATTGCCAAAGACATAGATCCAAGCACAGAGATCGACGACAAGCAGCCATACGGAGAGGTGTGTACTGGTCTCGTGGAGATTGGGCTCTCAAGCACTAGCTGATCATATCCTTGTAGATTTGGCTTGGAAGCACACACGCAAACGGACCCAGCAAGCTATTAACCTCGAATGTCGTCACCAATGGCACTGGACTCCGCGACCTTATCGCATCTGACCCAGAATACTACCTTGGCACAGATCTGCTGCAGAACAAGAACATGCAGAACATGTACAAGGATGACATGCCCTTCCTGTTCAAGATTCTCAGTTTCGACAAGGCTTTGCCATTGCAAGCTCACCCAGACCCTTCGCTTGGTGAGAAGTTGAGGAAGCAGGAGAAGCGGAAGTACGCTGGCGTGTATAACTCTGACTGTACGTTGGAATTGCGTTACATGGAGATGAAGATAATGCTGACGGAATGACATCCAGTTGTCGACGATAACGGCAAGCCAGAGGTCAGTGTCGCACTATCTGACTTTACAGCATTCGTCGGCTTTCGCCCACCTCAACATATCAAAGCATTCTTCGACGCCGTCCCTGAATTCGCAGCTTTGTTCAACTCTTCCCAGAGGCAATCGATCGAGTCTGCTACGAACGACGACTCCAAAGCCAAGGAAGCTCTGAAGTCTCTCTTTGACACTGCTATTCACCTCGACCCAAGCAAGATTAAGGACACCGTGGACAAGCTCAATCAGAAACTGGAGTCAAGTGGACCTGAAGGAACATTCGGTAAGGTCGACGACGCAAAGGCTCTTGCACAGATATGGAAGAAGCATGGCAAGATCTTTGGCAGCAAGGACGTTGGACTTATTGTTACAACTTTCCTTATGAACTTGATTCAATTGAAGCCTGGTCAAGGATGTTGGATATTAGCAGGTGAGTCGCTGAAGAAGGGATCAATCTACGAGAGAAACCTGCTAACAGAGTACAGATGATATCCACGCTTACGTGGAAGGTGATGTGATCGAATGTATGGCAAACTCTGACAACATGGTAAGCCTTGCTAAATTTCAACGATGCCTGGATAAGAGTTAAGTTGACCAATTCTGCAGGTCTGTCACGGACTTGGTGACACTGACCAAGGAGGTCTCGACACTTTCGTGGACATGCTCTCATACCGCCATCTTCCCGCAAAGCAGCTCGAACTAGAGTGGATAGACGGCTGGGACAAGGGTATGTATGGCCACACAAGATTGTACAAGGTGCCCATCGAGGAGTTCGATCTCATCAAGGTCGATCTCAAACATGGTGAAAAGGAGAGTCTTGCACTGCCTGGACCACATACGTTTGTAGTGACAAAAGGCACAATCAAAGCCAAAGTTGGAGATGAAGAGTTAGTCCTGAAGCAAAGCCACATTGCGTTTGTTCAGGCAAATGCTGCTCTGGAGCTGGAGCTCGTCGATGGTTCGGAGGGAGAGGTTTGGGGAAGTTTCTTCCAGGAGAAGCCTTGGGCCTAGCAGGTGACTGATGTTCGAGGAGAGGATACTGGAAGATCTAGGTCGACATTGAAAGCATGGAGAAAGCTCTGGTCGAGCGAGATGTTCTGGGCTGGAGGTCCTGATATCGAGTAATGTAATATATGAGCGTAATAATTAAGTATGATGAAGCATCGAGTCGCAGATGCACCTGAGCAGGAGTTTGTTAAGCTGGTGTACCTTCATTAGTGGCACTCAGACAAGCCAGATATACCTGTTGGTCACTCTTCCGCCGAGTGTTCCAAATAACGAGAATGAAGAATGAAAGTAGTGGTCTACGGCAGAGAAGGTTCGAAGAAGATCAACATCCCCGATCTTCAGGTACGATCTCCAGCAAGGCTTGGCAGCATGTCGATGTCGATGACGGCCGCCGCGCATTCGTTTAAACGATGTTCAGACTCTCTCACTTGGTGCTGACACCGTATACAGCAGAATAGGATTAATTTGCTGTCGCAGCCTCTCTCTACCTTATCCTTATTGCCACTAGATCTAGAACGGGAACAATCAACATTATTCACCATCCCACCTCATACAATCATGGTCCAACCTACACAAGGCCCCTCAATCGAGGTCAAGCAGCTCAGCTACAAATTTCCAGACGGCAGTGCTGGTCTTCAGGATGTTTCCTTTGAACTACCAGCGCATAGCAGGACACTGTTGATAGGAGGTACCATCACACCCTTCTCCAGTACTCCAACCAATCCCTTCCACATATACTAACACCACACTCTCCTCCCTCAGCCAACGGAGCAGGTAAAACAACACTCCTCCGTCTCCTCTCTGGCAAACGCATGTCCCCCTCCAACACCGTCACAATCGCCGGCCTGGACCCTTTCACCGACTCCCTCGAAGGCGTCACCTATCTCGGCGTAGAATGGGTCTTGAATCCTATCGTCCGCACCGACATTGCCGTCCCAGCCCTCCTCTCCTCCGTCGGCGGTGACTACTACACGGAGCGTCGCGACGAACTCATCCACATCCTCGACATCGACACAAATTGGCGCATGCACGCCGTTTCCGACGGAGAACGTCGAAGAGTACAGATCGCCATGGGACTTTTACGTCCCTGGCGCGTACTGCTGCTTGATGAGATCACAGTCGATTTGGACTTATTGAGTCGTGCGAACTTTTTGGAGTTTCTGAAGCGAGAGACGGAGACACGGCCCTGCACGATTGTGTATGCGACGCATATTCTGGATAATTTGGCCGAGTGGCCGACGCATTTGGGACATATGGCGTTGGGCAAGGTGAAGAAGTTTGGGACGATGGAGGAGTTTAATGAGGAGAAGAATGCGGTGGAGAAGAGGGGGAATTCGCTACTAGGTGATATTGTGTTGAGGTGGTTGAAGGAGGATTTGAAGGAGAGAGGACCGAGGAATGGGAGGAGTGAGCAGAAGAGCTATAGTGCTGCGGAGGAAGTTGCTGGGTATGGACAGGAGAAGAGGCCGACTTGGAAGTAGGCGGATGTGAGATCAGTGTGGACGAACGATACCGGGCACTCAACTGCTGGTGATTGTGGTGGTGTTGATCGACGTTGGTTGTGAGTTTTGGGAGTCTTGGGCAAAAAGGCATATACAGCGCATAAGATACCCCTTCAACAGCGTAGGCGTTCAGGCTTGCTATTCAATATAAGTGTATCAGTAGAACATTGGAATGTCCAAAATATACAGTATCAACACTTTGTATACCCATGTCTTTGACGGGCCTAGATCCGAAGCACATCCATTGGCCGTGACGTCGTCCATTAAACCCCAACCGACATCAAGGACATCCCTCTGCAACGACATTAGTATCTCACCACACCAACAACAAGCTCGTACTACATCATGTCCGCCTCACCAACCCCCTTCACCCACATCACCCTCGGCCGCTCCCTCCTAACCATCGTCGGCCTCTTCACCTCAACAGCATGCTACGTCGCCGACTTCAACGAGACTCACGTCTACAACCCTACTTGGCCCGCTCATGCCAAGTTCCATAATGGACAGACTATGTCGATGGGTATGTTTGTGTCCTTATGTCACACGTCCCTCTATCGTGCCGTCCTCGCATGCTCGTGGCAATTGCTGTAGCAAGCAGAAAAGAAAGATACATGGGCAAAGGTTTCCACACAGCCAATTCTAGCCAGTCATGCTTTACATCTATGCATATATATTGTTCAAAGGATATGTGACTGACTGACCTCTATTCCCTCGACAACAGGACTCGTCCTCGGCCTCTCAACTCTCTACTACCTGCACCGCTCCCCCTACAGCACAAACCCCAACTCCGCCTCCTCCCTCGAATCCACTCACTCCTCCCCCTCCAAAAACACTTCTACATCCACCGTCGGCACAACCCCCTCCACCTCTTCCACTAAATCCCTCTCAACAACCCCCGGCAAAACTGCAATGACAACCGCAGCCGCCGCCCTCGAGCGCGCAACAATGGACATTGACACGGCCGCGCTTTTCGGCAGTCTTTATTGGATTACGCAGGCGAGTGGCTATTTGTATCCGGGGAGTGATGGGGGGATGCCGGATGCGCCGTATTTTCAGCTCATTTTGAGTTTGAGTACGTTGGGCGTTGTTGGGACCGGGTGGTGGTTGGAGAGGAGGAGGTTGGCTAGGGGTGAGTTTTAGAGTGTGAACGTTTTTGTAGGGGGCGAGGAGAAGGGGAAGAGATGGGAAGATGCACGGGGAGGTAATGTGGATGATCTGGGGCATAGTCGGCATACCAATATACGTATTTTAGGTTCGATTGGCGGGCAGAATTGTGTGCATATAAATGGTGAAAGATAGTCGAACACATTATCTTTTCGAAGCATACATACCTCAAGAGGAATAGGTCACAGAAAGCACATCATAGAGCGCACTTAATAGGGCAATTTAAATCCATTAATCAACTACAAGTCGAACAGTATTGACATCCTCGAAGTGTCGCGTAATATTAATCTGTCACGTCTTTCGCTTCTCTGCTCCCAAGTGTTTACACTCCGTCTGGAAATGCTCACGATTCACGTTGTTCCGCTGTCTATCTTTTCATCGGGTCTTATGGTAGCCTTTACCATTCTCTCCAGCCTTATAAGTCGGTAAGCAAGATGTCGCTCTGATTATACATGGCTCCAAACAGGCCTGCAACCAAGTGGTGTTTCGGATTCCAGCTTCCTCCTCTGCACCATGGATGAATCGGAGAGCGCATGCTCGGAATTCATCAGTACGCTACTCGCCTCAACATGTGCGTGCACGAAAGACAACCTAGAGCTCAAGTCACGAGAGTCGCTCGGAGTTGGATGCGGATATTGGATCGCTGAAACAAAGTCAAGGAAATTGACAAGCTGGCTTCGAATGGCTGTCGTGGCGTACTTTGAATCTGGTCCGTTCGTTGAGAGCCGAGCTGCCACGTTTGGATATGGCGAAATCCGAGACATGGTGCTGAGGGGATTGGCGATGGGGACCTGAGTTGAGTGCTAGTATACTATCAACCCAACACATTCGACCACTCTTTCCACCTCTCCGTTGCAGGTCCTATCAACTGTTTCACATCCTGCACACCCAGAACACCGCCCCCGCTCTTCTCAACCCGCAATAGCTTCGTCGGCGACGTGCTCACATCGACCGTCAAAGTGATAGTCTCCCTGCAAAGTGGATCCTCAAAGTCATCCGGATCAGCCAATAGCCATGCTTTGCTTCCATCTTTCAGTGTTTTGACTTGTGCGTCCTGCTCCTCTCCACTCTGCATCCCAATCTGCGTCTTGCCAGCCACAAATACACCCCAAGTACAACATATCGGCCGACCTCTCAACTGCAGCTTTCGCGTCTCATCTAGTCGATCCGAACACACCACTCGTTCTAGATCAGCATCCCACCACGCTTTAGGTAATCTCACATCTTTCAGTGCCGCTAATAACGCAGCCCACGCCACGTCGATCAAGCTACTGCTCCCCGACAGCGAAAGCACATGTATCGACGCATACAACGTCCAATACGCCACCGACTTATAAGGCTGGAGAGAATGGTAAAGGCTACCATAAGACCCGATGAAAAGATAGACAGCGGAACAACGTGAATCGTGAGCATTTCCAGACGGAGTGTAAACACTTGG
>Ga0115846_100503_pt1 | contig 20486 bp, 25 predicted proteins | sample InSIn5gowninarea_2_FD_83860 | JGI IMG/M metagenome (GOLD analysis project Ga0115846, IMG submission 83860)
AACACGAGCTCATTCTACAAAACCATCATGGCGCCGCCTTGAGTTTTCTCGTCATCTGCTACAGCTTTTCGTATTTTGCATTCAGCAATGGTGGTAGTTGCTGCTGAGGTAGTTGATGCTGTTGAGGTAGTTGATGCTGTTGAGGTAGTGGATGCTGTTGAGGTAGTGGATGCTGTTGAGGTAGTGGATGCTGCTGAGATAGTGGTTGTTGCTGAGGTATTGGATGCTGCTGGGGTAGTGGATGCTGCTGGGGTAGTGGATGCTGCTGAGGTAATGGTTGTTGCTGAGGTAGCGGTTGTTGCTGAGGTGGTTGCTGCTGATCGTTCGTCTGAGCGATCCTGGGACTGTCATCATTAGCATCCATAGTAGCTATCGCCAAGCACTAATCCACTCACTATCTGACACGTAGGACTCTGACGAATTCCCTCTCGGTAGCTTGGCTCATTCCAGTCGAACCAAATTCTCTGGGCGTATAAAGCCAGGCAAACAGCGCCGATGGAACTGGATCGTGAACATCGACGTTTGGGGGCCTCTCCCTATCAAATGCATCCAAAGCTAGCTGGAGCTCAAAGGGGTTAAACATTTCTGCTGGATTGAAGGACATGATTGATGTTATGTTGGAAAATTGTGATGGTTTGATGCTGGAAGAGCAAACTTTGATCGAACCTGATGTAAAGTACGAATCCAGCCAGCAAGTCGCGACTTCCCAAAGAGAGCTGAGAACCAACACATGTTGTTGAAAAGGTTGACTTGTGGCAAGAACGACGCTTCGGCACTTCCTTCTAACGGACGAATAAGATCATGGCTGTCACAACACACAGTGTCTTTTAAAATCAGAGTCATGACCTCTGAGACTTGAATTTTCACACGCTCTCTCTGGACAAAGTCACCAAAGTCGAAGTAGTCTTGTCTTGACAGTGGGAGGAGAAGCGGTTCTGAAATGAGGTAGATAGTCCTGTTCCAGTTCAGAAGTTTTCGAGCGATCATGCTATTTCCTGAAGCGTGTAGCAATGCATGATATCTTCTGAACAATTTTCATCTTCGTCTGACCGGCATTCTACTAGATCGTCGTTAGCGGTCACTATGCACGGCTGCAATTTCTCACCTGTCTCACCGCATTAACGTGACTCTTAGATCAAACGATCCGGATGTTCGAAATTGGTTGTGCATAACGATACTTCCTGTTCATATTATCAAAGCACCCACTACATCCGACGCCAACCTCCCTTAAACCTTTCCATCACCCTACTCCTTCAAACTCTTAGCGAAATCCTCCACCGCATCCACAAACTTCTCATCCCTCTTGAACCCCAAACTCAACGCCTTGCTAACATCAAATCTGATCGGCCAACTATCAAGCATATCCTTGATCTCCTTACTCGGTTCCTCCCTCTTCACCAAGCTCACAGCTTTTTCTCCACCAACTTGCCTCAAAGCTTCCAACATCTCCTTGACACTAGCCGTTATACCAGGAAGATTGATCTGTCGCGTGTGAGAAGGCATACACTCCCTCTCCAACGTAAGCACATGCAGCAGATTCTCCACCAGCACGCGCGGCGAGCACAACCAAGCTTCAAAATCATCCGCACAAGGCAATGAGCTTTCCAACCCTTGCAACGGCTCCCTGAACATCCCAGACATCCACGAACTAGCCGCCTGAGTAGGCTTCCCCGGCCTAACACTGATGGTCGGAAATCTCAAGATGAATCCATTGATATATCCTCTGCGGCTGAAATCATTGATGGCGTATTCGATCATTGTCTTTTGCGTGCCATAGCTGCTGGAAGGTGTGGGTAAAGTCTTTTCGCTCGGCCACTGGGGAAGAGGGTTTCCATATATCGCTGTGGAAGACGCATACACCACTTTGACACCCGGTGTTTTCTGCCTCAAAGTTTCCAGTAGGTTTAATGTACTGTGTAGGTTCACGCGGTATCCGAGGTCAAAATCCGCTTCGCTGCCTGCGGACATTATACCGTGGAATATGAAGATTGCATCCAAATCGGAAGGGATGACCGAGGCGGAATCGGAATAGAGGTCGGCTTTTATGCAGATTGCGTTCGAAAATTTGGAAGACGCTTTTTGAGGGATGGGGGGTTCGAAGATGTCGATGAGGGTTACTTCGTGGTCGGCGTTGAGGAGATGTTCAGCGAGCAATTGGCCTACAAAGCCGCCTGCTCCGGTAATTGCTACCTTCATGATCGCTGTACGTGATTGAAAAGGGTTTTGATTGTGATGTGTTTCTGTCTTCCAGTTGCCGGTGATGTATGAGCAAGGCTGGAATGAAGAGTCAGGATCAATACTCATGCTCGGAAAGAGAAAGTGTTGGTTATATATGAGGCTCTTATGTCGACCCCCGGCAATAGGTGAGCATCAAGGCGGGGGATGGTGGGGCATCTCATCGGCAAGAAGCCCGAAAACACGGAACAATTCTGTCGCGAAGTCGATCATCAAACGCCGATGACGGAAAACATTCAGGCAGATTCTCAAAGGAGGATCACAACACGCGCGTTCGTAGCTAATGACCATCAAAGCAGAGAATTGAAGTTTCGAAAAAGGTTGGTATTATCATGGGGTACTCGCTAATAGCTAGATAAGGTATGGACAATCTCGTCTCCAGCAACCGGCATATTCATCATATTCGTGTTGAATTCGTGACTTATTTCTTGTACTTGTTGTGGATGTCGATGACCTTTTGCACCTCATCGTATGAGCCCATGAAGATACCGGACTTGTCGTGAATGGATTCGGGGACGATTTCGATCATGCGGTCCATCTTGCTGTTGACTGCTTGACCGCCGGCTGTGATGTTGTGTTAGCAATGAGCTCGTGTAAAATGAATCCTGATCACGCTTACCTTGCTCGAAGACCATGGCCATAGGAGCACACTCGTACAGGATACGGAGCTTGCCCTTGGGCGACTTCTTGTCCGAAGGGTAGGCAAAGATACCACCGTACAGCAGAGTTCTGTAGGCATCGGCAACCATGCTACCAATGTATCTCGCGCTGTAAGGCTTGCCGCCCTCCTTCTCGGGCTGCTTCATGGCTGCGCACCACTCCTTGACGGGGTCCTCCCACCACAATGAGTTACCCTCGTTGACCGAGTAGATACCACGCTTGCGGGGCATCTTCATGTTGGGGTGGGTCAGGATGAATTCACCAAGGGCACTATCCATGGTGAAACCGTTGACGGGGCCGTCCTTCATGGTCATGACGAGCTGTGCTGAGGCACCGTACATGGTGAAGCCAGCAGCAACCATGTCGGTACCGGGACGGAGGAGGTCCTCCTTGGTGCCCTTAGCACCCTCAGCGAGCTTGTAGATACCGAAAATGGTTCCGACCGAGACACCGGCATCCAAGTTGGAAGAACCGTCGATGGGGTCGCAAGCGACGGCGTAGCGGGCGTTGGGGTGCTCGTCAAAGACGATTGGTTCATCCTCTTCCTCCGACACCAGGATGCGCACGCGACCTGATGATCTCATGGCGGAAATGAAAATGTCGTTGCCAATGACATCGAGCTTCTTCTGGTCGTCACCGGTCGAGTTTGCTGAGCCAGCAAGACCGGAAAGGTTGATCAATGAGGCACGGCGGATGTAGTAGGCAATTGACTTGAACGCGAATTGCAGGGAGTGGCAGAGGAGACTGCGCGACTTGTCAGCAATGCGAACTCACACGATTGACTCGACCAAACGTACGTAAAGTCACCAGTGGCTTCCTTGTGTTTCGTCTGCTCCTCGGTGAGGAATCTGGTGAGAGTGATGATTTCGGTGTTGATGGCTTCCGAGCCACCAGGGCCGGTGTGAGACTCGTTGTTGGAGGACATTGTGAATCTGGTGTTTGGACTTGGTTGAGGGGTCGCGAGGAACTGAGTTTAAGCTGTGATGTAGCTTTGGTGGGGTGTGAGGGGTATCGAGGTAGAGTGGGACAAAAGATGAATGGAGAGAGGAGAAAGAAGAGAGGAGCGAGAGGGCGGCAGTGACAGCTAAAAAGAATCTGACTGCCAGAAAGTACCAAGCACACAGTGAAGAGCGGGCAACGTCACAAAGGAAGTGTTGGTCGGTGTTGCGGAGCTCAAAACGTCAGATGTGGAGAAGCAGCAAGGACGATCCTGCTGTTGACTCGGATCCAAGTTTGGTTATCGTTTCTCTTGTCAATTGGATGTATCTACTGTTGTATGGCGCGACAGCAGCTGCCAGTGTATTTGTACAGGGTCAATTGCCGAGGTCAGCCTTCGGCGCAAGTGAAGATAACTCGCGCGGACAAAATGCCGCCCACCGGTTCGAAGACACGGTTGATGAGGGGCAGTCGAACGTGCCTGGGGGAGGTGTATTTCTCCGTACTGCCTCCGGCTTTGCCCGCATCATAGCTGGTCAGTTCGCACTCTGCGGTCACGATCCCGATTGCTCGCCCCATTGAAACCTCCATAGCATTCTCCACGCTCTTCCATCTCCAGATCAACTTCGGATATAACCCAGCCTTGGAGACACGTAGAATAGCCAAGTGCCTGTTGAGCCTCCTCTGCTCTGTGGAGGCTAATCAGACCAAATCTGCCATCTTGACTTCGCGACTGAGTGCCAAGAAAACCAGACGGCTTTGTTGATGGGTAAACATACGGGATATCTTTGACCGAAGGAAGTCGTGGACTCGGTGAATTATGAATATATACATTATGCTGGAGTGATCCTCCTCTATCTTTTTGTCGGGACATGAATGAAAGCTCGAGGTCGAGCAAGTAGAAACACTCGCAAATATCTTCCAAAATGTGCCAGAAGATACAGCGGTCGATTGACCATCTAGAGCAGAGCGGCTGCACCGATCAAGGCACCTCCGAGCAAAACGTTCATATGAGGAACAACGCTCTGGACAGAACCAGCAGTTGAGGTACTGCTGGGCGCTGCTGTGGTCGCAGATGTTGCAGCGCCAGTAGCAGTGGCTGATGTACTGGTGATGCCCGAAACACTCGCAGGTCCAATGCTGACGGTCGGCTTGAGGGTGCTGGAGGTGGTGGCTGGCTTGATCTTGACATCATTGTGGTCCATCAATTCAGGCGCTTCGTCAATCAGCAAGGCCTGAGTCACCTCGAGAGCTGAGAGCTCTTGTCCAATGCCATAGTTTCCATCAAACTCGGTGTACCACTTTTGACCGCATGTAACGCCATCACTAGGACCAGAACAGGATTTGGCGGCTCCTTGGGCAGAGGTGGTCAGGAGTGGTAGGATGGCAGTTCTGGTATAAGGTGCGACAACCATGGCCTTTGCGAGGAAACGAGCGAGGTAAGCCTTGAAGCTAAACTGATCGTTATTGCAAGTACCGTAAGGCTCGCAGGCAGCTTCAACCATGACGTTGGTCGCATTGTCTTCGGCTTGGAAGAAAGTTTGATCGACTTGCTCGATGAGACCAGTCAAACGAGTCTCCCAAACGGACGAGCCATTGGTGTAGTTGTACAGCATTGCTGTGCCGTAGATGAAGATACCGGGGTTGTATGTCCATTGGAGCTGTTGCACCTCTTGGCAGTTGTCGGTGGTCGAAGCACCGTCATAGATGCGGTAGCTCTCATCGATCAGACCAGTAGCGGTAGTCCAGTCCCAGATACGCTCAGCCCAATCGTAGTAGGTGCTGTTGCCAGTAAAGCGTGCCAGGCGAGCAGCCATCTGGAAGAAGCCTCCGTTGGAGACAGAATTCTTGTACGTCCATCCATTATTGGTCGAGAAGACCTGCCATCTCAATCCACCGCCGCATGTTGCTGTGTCCCATCGAGGAGCCATCGAGTCGAAGGCATTCACGGCGAGTGTCTGCCAGGAAGGCGAGCCCTCCGGAGGGTCGGGAAAGCCATACTCGAGAGCCGATAGAGCGGAGAAGGTCCAGAAGGCTTGGTCGTCGTTACCCTGTGTAGTTGTCAGTCACCTGCTTTTGATAATCATGTACAAGGGGCGTATATACCATGCTGCTGTAGTATGCCTCGGGAAGGAAGTTGTTGTCTGTGCCGGTCTGGGCCATCATGGCTTGCATGACAACATCATTGAAGCTCGTATCGTTCGTGTAGGCCCAGTAGTCGATGAGGCCGCCCCATACGGCTCCAGCCTCCCACCAATATAGTGGCCAAGGGAGTGTTCCTATCGACTCTTTCGGTGTGTCTGTCTTGTTGTTTTGGTAGTAGTTCATGAGTCCATGTGCGAGAGTTGATGCTGCTGTGCGGATGGAGTCTGATGATGTAACGTCGAGATCCAAGGCATATCCAAGTTGAGCGCATGCCGCGACGGCTGCGACGGATTGTGTGAGTCTCATTGAGGTTGGTTATAAGTATTAGTCGTATGAGATGCAAATGATAGATGGTCCGCAAAACTCCAGTGCTGAATGCAAAATACGAAAAGCTGTAGCAGATGACGAGAAAACTCAAGGCGGCGCCATGATGGTTTTGTAGAATGAGCTCGTGTTAGCAAGGAAGGCGCATTCTTCACAAAACTCGATCAAGTGTTGAATTGCCTATCCATAGTATCCAATAACGTCTATCGTCTTGGATAGGCTGAAATTGGGTAGCCGTTAGGCGCCTGTCTCATACCGAATACAGCTGTGGCTTCGTATTCTGGCCCGCGGCAGGGAAATGAGTGTGTGAGTAGCCTGGAGGCGGGCTGAAGGTTACCATTCTTATAGCTAGAACATGATTCATCTGACATCGCAGATGCGATAATATTGCAGCCACAAATGCGCCATGTTGATGATGGAAGGAAAGAAGGTCAGCTTTTGTTTGTGTAGCTTTCTACCTCTCTGCGCCCAGCCGTGAACCGTTGACAACCTCCACCACAAACCTCATCAACGGCCAACGTCAATCGCCAGCCTCGCACGCTGACGTGAACACTTCAAAATATTGCTACTATTCCTGGGAGCACATGTTCAACGTCCTCCTATGCGCTTCTCCTTGTTCGTTATGTGATGGCGAGTAAGACAACGTGGCTGCAGACCAATCTCATTGTACTCGGTTCTTGCCAGGTACGGCATGGCAATTCACATTGTTTGCAGGAACAAAGCCAGATAGCCGAGATCCTTCGATCGTCTGTAATCTCAACGATTGGACTTACCAGCGTCTTGGTACTATGTCTTAAATCTGGTTGCGAGCATCTGGTAGGGCGATATTTTCCAAGTCTCGATGCTGTGGGGACTACCCTGGCTGTGATTTGATCATCTAATAAACCATCCACAACCATCACGCATCCGATGTCTAGGTGGTTCTACAGACTTAGGAGTATCTTCTTGCCTTGAAGATCACGTTTTAGGTGGAAGGGGGCTCGCTGTGTGGCATAAGAAGCGCTCACCGCATATTTCGTCCACCATGTGGAGCCGACGAGCTAGTGAGTTCCCACCGAGTAGACGCACGACATAGTCCAGCATCACGAAGCTTCTTGAGAATGTCCATTGTGTCGGTAGAAGATAAGATCCAACGTGTGCGGAGGTGAGACATCATTGGGCAGGCATCGTACCCAAAGAAGTAGGATATTCCTCAAAAAGCGGTCTTCTCTCATTTTGCTTCAGTCTACATGCTCCTACAACGCGTATAACATACAAATTAGATGCTACTTAGGTATCGTTCATCTCATCGGAGCCGAGTCTCTTGACGTGCAATGCACAATGTTTTCTCGGATCAGGCAACGTCCAATGAGAGCACATGGGGATGCGGCTATCGCTGGACACATTCTTGATATCAAACACTTTTTGCAACTTTACAGCTGGATACTTGAGAGACCCATCGATTGGAGAGCTGAAGATGAGGCCGAGAATCACGTTGCTCTATTGTGCGAGGTTTCTTCCGCACCGTTTTTCAGCTTTGAATAATGACCTGTATCACAGTGATCTAGTCCACGGTTGATTACAACAACAAGGGATGAAACAATGAGTTTGGATAAACAGACCTATATGCAAAGGAAAGGTCGGTGAGATAACGATCGAAAGTTTTCGGCAAAAGAATGCAGCTTATGCCATGCCATGCCATCAGAAGTGCCAATGACTTAAACAGTAGGCCATCCATTGACCCACTTGATCTTGTTGACACCAAGACGCTTCTGACCATCGGCGTAACCGATAGTGGTATCAACGTAATGGTAGTAAAGAACCCAACCCAAGCTAGGATCATTGTATACACCCTGACCACCAGGAGCATAGATGTTTCCGTGCGAAGGCAGAACAACAGTACCACCACCGTTGGTACAGCTCTTTCCACTCTGATCCACGAAACCACCGGTAGCAGAGTTGGATCTGCAGACCTTGATCTTGTATTCTTGGCCGGCGGCAGGGCGGTTCTTGTCGAGACCGCAGCAGATGCCCTCGCTGAAGAACATGTAGTAGCCACCGTTGTAGTTGATCATGTAGGCGCCCTCGACGGCGTGGGTGCCGCTGGGTTGGAAGATGGTGTTGTAGCTGGGGCCGGCGGAGGCGGAGACGGTGTTGGGGGTGGACTTCATTTCGACTTGGTAGATATCGTGCCAGAAAGAGCCGAAGTTCATGAGGTATTGGCTACCGACCTTGATGAGGTTGGCATCGATAGCGTTGTAGGACTTGCTGCTGTCCGAAGAGATACCGGCTATATCATGTTAGATGCTGAGATAAGGTATGATCGATGGATCGATGTATAGTGACTTACTGGAGCCCTTGTCGGACCAGCTGCCGACATCCATGGTGGAGGAAGTGGCGAGACCAATGACGGAGTTCTGAGTGCCGAAAGAGCTGGCAGTGTAGTAGAGGTAGTAGGTGCTGCCGACCAGAGAGACATCAGGAGCCCAAAGATCGGTCTTTCCAGAGTTGGCTACATTTGCGCCGTTGGGGAGGACTTGACCCTTGTAGACCCAAGGTCCCTGAATGCTAGAAGCGGTATGGATAGCAATACCACCTCCAGTAGAGAAACGGAAGTAAGTACCATCAGAGGTACGCTTGATAAGGGAAGGGTCGTGAGCGTTGGTACATGTACCACTGCACGAAAGAGGGTTCGAATAAGCTAGGACGGTGGCGGCCAGCGACACAACGCCCGACAAGATGGTGAAAAGCTTCATCTCGAAGAACAGAAACAGAATAGAATAGAACAAATGAAGACTTCGGTCGAGAGCGGGTGAGACGAGACTGATTCTTCTTACCTCGACAAGGGAGACTCATGTTTATGTATCCTTACCTTGCACGCTACCTCTAGACAGCCATCAAGGGGTCGCTGTCAACACAGGCTGATATGATCAAGGCAATGGCTGAAACGAAGCAGAGTGTCGATTATATTAACCTGATGATATTCTCCGAGGTAGCGAGCAACAAGCACCATGCACGAACTAGCGGGAGTCTAGGGTGGTATCCTACAACGTGCCAAGGTCAGTGGTCGAGCACCTCCTTGGTTCGAACTCGATCCGTAAAGGTGCGTATACCCCGGATGAGCTTTGCGATATGGCAGGGTATTGCAGAGATGCAATTGCCGAGATCAAGCCTTCTCGCTTCGTTTTCCAGTACGGAGAAAGCTTGGATACATTCGAGCATTCATCTCTACATGGTCGCTTTCGCTTCATCATGAAGAGGAATGTAACTTTGCCAAAGATGATACTTCTACTATCAATGCAAGGTACCGGCTGGCATGTCTTCGCGATTGGTGCGTTTTCTTCAAGGCTCGGGCCTTTACCATCGTTCAGACTTTGATATGCCGATCTCTAGGAGCATCTGCGGAGAGAGTTTCGATGGGTGAGAGTGGCATTATCAGCCACACGGAGTCGTCGCCCGAGAGTTTCTGTTTCGAGATGAAAGGGCAATATGGTACGCATGGTAATGATAAGCGTCGCGTGGTATCCAGGATATAAGCTAGATGTGTCGCCAGTCCTGGTCCTGATGCATGAAAATGCTTGACACTTGTTGGTATGCGACGGGCTCTAGTCGGCACGAAGCAAGGTCTGGTACGTGAAAAAACACGCTATATCAAGACTGAAGGATGCCGCGGCTGCTGGCGGCTTGTCGGCTGAAACAATTGCGGGGGTGTTGTGCTATATCTTGCCCTTGGCAAACGCAAAATAGGCTCTACTTATAGGATAGAGCAACTACTTTGAGGATAGTATCGTTTTAGCAAGATGCTTGGTTTTTGGCACGCTGCAGCCAGCCGGTGGGGGAGTGGTTTCGAACCATGCCGTGTTCCGCTGGCGTCCAAGAATTGATTGCATTGTGTGTGACAAGTTGAAACAGCCAAGGTGGTCATCCATGTCATTCATGCAATGTGTGTTCTTTTCATTGCTTCCAGAGATTGGTGGTGTTCTATGGCCTGGATCGCTCGAGTAGTGCCTTCGGGAGAAGAGCGGGCACAGCATGTGGATAGGCCAAGAAACATGCTTCGGTCGTCCTCAAGGAGACGAACAATCTACGGGCGTAGGTGTCAAAAAGTCGCTTGTGGGGATCCACATCTCAAGCCCCTTTCTGTAGTAGCGAACGGCTGTATAAGAAAGACTCCGGTGGGAAAGTATACTGTGAGACATGTCCTGAGAGACTTCGCACGTAAGTCAATATCGAAAAGGAAGGTGTGATTGTGGTGTACGAAGGCAACGAAAAGGAATTGTTGTGGATCTGTGCTGAGAACCGTTTGAGTCCACTCTCTCTGTGTTGGCAACATGCAGTCGGGACCACCATGACCAAAGCTCCAAGAGTTCAATGCTTCGTCAAATCTGGCCATAAGTCTTGACAACGATTGTCAAGGGCCCTCCAGCAGTAGATCGCGGCGAACAAACAAGCTTACATAGACCTCTGCCATCAGGACGGATTTAGCAACTTGGTAGTGTTGCTCGAAGTCACAGTAATACCAGCGTGACAAGGTTGGTTAACTGATCCCTTGCCTGATCGAAACCAGTTCGGAGTTGGAGCTTCAAAACCATGTACAAATCCGTAATGCTCATGCTCGGAAGCACGAACAGTGCAAGCTGGCCTGGCCAGGAAATATGCTTATTCCTTCGCACAAAAACCTCAGGACTTTAAAACCGTCCTCTATTCCCGTAAGATGGTAAGCCTTGTGACCTGAGTACTTGTTTCCACCTCCAGCACAAACCTTCCATCTGACGAGTCGAGAACCGTCAATTTTCGTTCACCAGGAAATCCGCTGTGGCCGAGTGGTTAAGGCGTTAGACTTGAATCATCATGATACGGTATCTAATTCCCTAGGGAGCACAGGTTCGAACCCTGTCGGCGGAGTCATCGTTTTGCACTAAGGCACGCTGCTATATGGTATAGGAGTCGAGTGGGTGATCCTTTTGGAAAAACAAATATGAAATGGGTGGTGGTGGTTCGGGATTCGGGAAGGAACGACAACCAGCAAAGCCTGCGGGGAAAGGCAGGAGCGGACAACAGCCAGCCAGACAGACAGACAGAGGCTTGCAGCAGAGGTGCTAGGTGGTGGGAGTCAAGCGGGTGTCGATCACATGAAGCAGGAGAATTGGATTGAGAAAAATTGGTCTTGTCCTCGATTTGTGACGTGGTCCCAAGGCGCGGCTGACAAGGACCTGGGTGATAGCCTCCGGCCTCGTTCAGGAAAGACCTACCTACCAATGAGGGACAGAGGAACCAGTAGAGACGACCGTGGGAGGCAAGCAGTCGCCGTTCGACCTTTGGACCAGAGGCTTCAGCACGTCGCGTCGTCGATTCGTTTGCCATAAATCTTGACAATAACGACTCTCCACCAGCATCCTTAGGATCGCGGTGGGAAAACAAGCTTACATGAAGTAGCCTCACTGGTCTCTAGCAACGGTCGATGGTATTGCGCCATGTTTTGACAGGCAAGAGCGAAGGAATAGAGTCACTGGTCCGAGCGTAAACAAACTTGCCTGTCAGGCTGTCACTCCAGGTCTTGGCTTTATCCTCAATCGTCCGACGTTCTTTCTTGCTCAGACATCCTTCATGGTTCGACATGGAGATCTTCCATCCTATAGCGACAAGCCTCTCCGACATGACTGAGGTATCGACTATACAGTGACCGAATGATGGCGCAACATGCGTCTGTCTCAATTCCAGCCCCTGACACCATCTCAATCACTCGGTCGGGTTTGCTCGGTCAGCCTCCCTCGCCGTTATATCAAGGGACTCGGGCGCCCCGACCCTAAAATCCTACTCTAAACGATTCGGATGACAGCCGCCGAGCTCTTCCGCAGTGGTTCGTTAGATGACAGACGTTACACCCCCAGATACCTTTCTTCCACTTCGATTGGGTAGGATCGAACATACCAATACTGATCTGGATAGTCTAGGTCTTGGTCCCTAGATCGTACATTCCTCTTTAGTATAGGATCTTGCATATCCACGTAAGCTGCAGGTACCCGATGATCCACAGGCGCGACTTGGAAACGAATCCGCCCTACGGTCGTTTAGAAAGATTCTAGTGCTACTAAAGGAAGCTGTGAGATCGCCGTAGAAGCAATACAATCCCCTTGGATACCGACACCGACTGTGTTTTCTTCTGCAGTACAATCTCACAATGCGATTGCGAGATTGTACAGATACACCATCATCATGGTGCTGTTACGGCAAGGTATACCAACACAGCGTCACCTCAGATCCGTCATCACCGTGCTTGCTCTACCACTTACCCCAGGAGACCCCTAACATTGTTTGGCCGTTGAGGAGAAGCATTAGCCTGAATCACTATAGTGAGTGGAGTCAGTATAGCGCCATTGCTGTGCCTTGCAATCCTGAACGGCAGCCGACAAAACGTCGAGTGCTGTATTGGGGTCATTGTTGGACCCGAACCGGCACTGTAACTACGTAAATTCCTCCAAACGGACGAGCACGACTTCCAGACCTTGTTCGAGACCTTCTTGCCCAGTCAATCTTTGGCAAAGATCATCGCCATTCATCATGGAGAAACCATACGATCGGCACCTACAAGCTCTTCGATTCTCAGTCCCTGAATTGATAGTCCATCTACCGTCAGGCTTGTTACTCAACGGCAAGGTGATTGTTTCATTCCAGCCTCCACTTTTCAATAATACCGACGTTGTCAGGTTGACGACAAGTCCAGACTGGCTGGAAGAAGAACACTCAGCAATACACCATCCACTGTGCGATGGCATCTTCTCTGGCTGTCGTGTATAAGAAGGTGGATGGCCTCCTGCCTTTCATCTCCTCATCCGCTCCAGCGAACTCTCAGGATCAACACGAACAAGCCTCCTCTGCGCCTCACCTCTATCGTTACTTCTTTCTTCTAATATCTTTTCCCATTCATTAATTAATATCACAATCATGGCTCGCCAAGCTGCTATTCTGGGCCTTCTCGCCCCTGCTCTCATTCTTGCCGCTCCCTTGACTTCTCAGGACAAGAGAGATGACAACACTCTTGTCGAGAGGCAAGATACTTTCAACGCCATTGCCCAAGACAATGTCATCTTCGACAAGCGCGAGCCTTTGACCGTCGGAGCTGGTATTGGAGTTGGGATCTCGGCTACAGTCAAGGTTTCTGGCTCCCACAGAACAACTTCCACCAAGAAGTCTTCTTCCTCAAGCAAGAAGCCATCTTCATCAGCCAAGACCACCGCTCGTCCTTCTTCTTCTACCAAGAAGTCCAGCAGTTCCAAGAAGGCTTCAACTGCTCTCCTACCAGTCTCTAGCAAGAAGCTCACCCTCTCGAGCATCAAGAAGTTGACCAGCTCGGTCAAGGTTTCCGCATCCGTCTCTATCAAGAAGCCAACTGTTACTGTCGCTCCCATCGTCACAAGCAAGAAGAGCTCTTCCTCTTCGAAGAAGACATCTTCATCTTCCAGCAGCAAGAAGCCCGTCTCATCCGCCTCCAGCAGCAAGAAGCCTGTCTCATCTTCCTCCAGCAGCAAGAAGCCTACTTCCTCCGCTGTCAAGCCTGCTTCAAGCAGCTCCAAGGTTTCTACCAAGTCCAGCATCTCTATCAAGCTCCCAGTCATTACTTTGAAGACCTCGAGCAAGTCCAGCACTAAGGCTGCTGTGAGCACTTCCAAGTCATCTGTCAAGCCCGGCAGCAGCTCCGTCAAACCCAGCAGCTCAGTCAAGCCCGCAAGCAGCTCGATCAAGCCCGCTAGCAGCTCCGTGAAGCCTGCCAGCTCTTCCATCAAATCAAGCAGCGTCAGCCGCGGTGCCATTCCTTCGTCTGCCACCACCATCATCAAGCAGGGCTCTACTTCAAGCAGAAACACTCAGACTGCCGTCTTCAGTTCAGTCGTTCTTTCTAGTAGTTTCAAGGCTGGCTCCAGCTTCACCAGCAAGTCAATGACAGTTGTGACCAGCAACGGCCAGAAGACTACTATCTCAGTCAAGCCTACACCTTCTTCCAGTGCAACCCGTGTTGGTGTGTCTGTTGAAGTGCCTGGTCTCTCTGTCACCATCCCAGGCGTTACACTTGGTGGAGGTGTCACACTTCCCACTGGCGTTGGATCCGGTGTCTCATCTGCTCTGTCGTCTGTTCTCAGCCGTGCATCGAGCGTGGTCTCATCAGTCGTCTCGCAGGCTACTTCCGTTGTCTCTAGCGATGTTTCCAGAGCCTCTTCTCTCGTTTCGAAGGCAACTTCTGTGGCTGTTGGTGATGTTTCTACCATCAACTCCAGAGCTTCATCTGTCCTCTCCCAGGCCACCTCTGTGGTTGCAGGTGATGTCTCTACCATCAACTCTAGAGTCTCATCCGTCGTTTCCCAAGCTACTTCCGTAGTCGCCGGAGATGTTTCCACGATCAACTCCAGAGCCTCATCTGTCGTTTCGCAGGTCACCTCCGCAGTTGCTGGCGGTGCTTCAACTATCAGATCGCAGGCTTCCTCTGTCGTTTCTCAAGCCACCTCTGGAGCTGCCAGCGGTGCTTCCAGTGTTCGCTCGCAAGTCTCATCTGTCGTCTCGCAAGCAAGCTCGGTGATCAGCAGTGACGTCTCCAGCGTCACTTCTCGCGTATCCTCTGTCGTCTCCCAAGCAAGCTCCGTCATCAGCAGCGATGTTTCTAGTGTCAGCTCCAAGGTATCTTCTGTCGTCTCGCAGGCCTCCTCGGTAGCTTCAAGTGATGCTCAGGTTTCCGCTTCTGCTTCTGCTGGTGTGAGCGTCTCCGCCGGAGCTTCGACTTCTGCTTCCTCTGCTCCTTCCAGCACGGCCCCTGATTCCGGGCTGAACCTTCCTCTGACCAGCATCCTCGGAGGTGTTGCAACCGGTCTTCCTGCTGCTGCCAGCGACCTTGTTGACGGTCTTACCCCTGGATCCACTGGTGTCCTTTCTGGTGTCGCTGTCGCTGCCACCGATCTCGTTGGCGGTATCAACCTTGGATCTACTGGCATCCTCTCTAGTGTTGTCGTTGTCGCTACTGGTGTTGTTTCTGGTGTTGAATCTGCTGCTACCGGTCTCCTTGGCAGTTTGATACCCGACGCCGACCTTCCTTCTATTACACCAACCTTACCAGTCAGTCTGCCCGTGATCACTGGACTTCCTTCTGCTGGAGTTTCTGGTGCAGTCAGCGGAATTGAGTCAGTCGTTGCCAACCTTCCTTCTGCTGGTGTGTCCGGGGCAGTCAGCGGAATCGAGTCGGTTGTTGCCAACCTCCCTTCCGTCACAATCTCCGGAGCAGTCAACCTTCCCGATGTTACCGACCTTCCTGCCACCATTACTAGTCTCCTTGGTGGAGTCGCCACCGACCTCACTGTTGTCGCTGGTGATGCTACTAGCCTCTTGAACGGCGCTCTTCCCTCTGCTGCAGTTTCTGGTGTTGTCGGCGACGCTGGAGACATTGTCTCAACTATTACATCTGTTGCTGGATCACTCGTTACTCCCGTAGTCGATGGTGCAGCGGGCGCCGTCGAGACTGCTCTCAACACCATCGTCTCTGACGTCCCTGCCGCAGCTTCTGGAATTGTTTCGCCAGTCGTCTCAGGTGTCAGCCAGGGCGTTGCTGCAGCTACCTCGGATGTCTCAGAAGTCGTTGGTGCTGCGGGCACTGCTGTTAGCCAGATCGTGTCGGTTGCCTCCTCCGCGGTTCCCACATTTGTTAGCAATGTCGTCTCTGTGGCCAGTGGAGTCGCCTCAAACGTCGCATCTGTCGCCGGCTCTGTTGTTGGTGGAGCTGCCTCGGATGCCACCGCTGTGGTCGTACCTGTAGTCACTGGTGTTGCATCTGCAGCGGGCTCGGCAGTTGGTGGAGTTGCCTCGGGCGCCACCTCAGCACTCACACCCGTGGTTACTGGACTCACTGGCGGAGTTGGAAACACAGTCGGAAATCTCGGTGCTGGTCTTGGTTTGGGCGGCGCTGGAGCTGCTGTCTCTTCATCGGCGACTACTTTGGTCACCAGAACTTCATCTGCATCTTCTGGCAAGAGCTCTACTCCATCGGCCACTCCTACCAAGAGCTCCAGCGGTATCCTTATCCCTGGTGTGATTTAGGAACGATATTCGCTCGCCCACTATTTTCCTTTGTTTGTTTTTCACGTTTCACGAGGCACGTAGGAGAAGGATATGAGATTAGTTATAGTTCACACGCAATGGTGTTATGGAGATCGCTTGGCTTTTGCCCTAGACGGCACAATATATACTTTAGATAGCTCTAAATGTGATTAAATTTACACTGAACACTTTCTCCATATCTGCTTGCTTTACGTTGACATTCAAAGAGCACTGACTTCAGAAACCACTGAGCACTTAGATCCGTGATGCGTTGGCACTGCGATAGTAGCAAGACTGCAATCACACGACCCGATCGTGACAGCAAGGCCCAACAGGTGACAGGTCGCAAGCCCACGATGTTGGGGAGCGGTATAAATGTCGACCCGATTGCTGCCTGAAATCACGACAAATACTGCGGCTCGCTGCCTGGAGGCGGAGCACACATGCTGCATGCACCGCCACAGCTCTCATGCAGCCAAGTATGTCTACCACCCGCCCATCTGCCAGCAAACCGACCAGAAATCAATGATTTATCCCATGTCTGCCGTCAATTTTTGGGGGCCGAAATACAGACCTGCTTATGTTATGGTAAGAATCTATGAAGTGGCGAGCTGAACAAGGAGGCGCGGGCTGCCTGTTTAGCAAGGCGTAGTCGTTTTTGATGCCTCAGGTTGACCGGTCAAGCACCATGCGCCCGGCTGACGTCTTCAGTGATAAAGATCGAGGGAGTAAGAAAAAGGCCACCACCCTTCTTAGTAGATGCTTGTATGTAAATAGAATTCACGTTGCCACTTCTTGGTCCTTATATCACTTCTTTCTTACCAAAGTGATAATGGTCAAAGGCACCGACATACTTCAGCTGACGACGCCTCCGGTGTCGCCGCTCTCAGCTAGACCGTGTTGCAGCAATGGTACTCAGGACATCGGGATGACCGCCAAAGACAGCAGGATGTCGGCTGTCATGGCAAACAGCATCTATACGACGTTCCGGATGGCTCAGCTCATTAACTCTTTCCGGAACAGAGTCAAGACACGCCTGCTCTCTCACACTGCGACGACTAAGGCCTCCGATGCCAGCACTCAGGATGACTTACATGATGAGTGGGAAGATGAAGTGCTGGATGTCATGTCCGATGGTCAGATTCAACGGCAGCTGGTCAAACGCCGTGGATCATGCGTCAAGAATTTGAAAAACAACAGCCACTCTTACACCACCGCGAATGATTCGAGGCTTGGTCAAGGAGGTTCGCGCGTCACTGACTTACATGTCGCGTACGGTCTTCTTGCCAAGCTGGATTGTAGATTGTTTCCAGGGACATCTCTTGCGGACCTCGCGGTTGACAGCACGTTCATGAGCCAATGGTACAACATCGACTTCAACGGTGGAGTCAAGAAAGTCGCAGAACTGTTAGCCCTGACGAATGGGTTGCTCAGCGTTCTCAAATTGAGTGGTGCCCAAGATACTACGAACCAGTCGACACATTTTGGCGATGCGATATTCGCGGCAAACCTGGAACACCTGCTCCTCTGTGTGCAAAATGACCTGCTGCGGTTTCTCCTGAATGAGGCGTGGCCGAAAATTCTGGACCACATCTTCGAATGCCAGAGGGAGCAGTCGCGACGTTGCGAGGCATGGTTCTTTGAATACCCCGACGCAAGGCATCCGCTTAGCACAACATGGCCTTGGAGCATCCGACCATCGCTGGCAGTGCTGTGGGGTGTCTGCTGGAAATTTCTTGACAACTACGATTACCAGTGGGACGACCAAGGCAATCTACTGATGCCTAGCGGCGAAGTCCTCCTCTGGGCTCATGATTTGCTCGGCTATGATGGTCCAGAAGCAAGTTACGGTGAGTGCACAGCCCTGCTGTTTGTTTTCCTTGGGCATTCCCTTTACGAAGAATGGTCACTGTTACTGCCGCCGAGGATAGACGCCGAGCAGAGACAGTTCCTAGCTCAAAGCTTTGCCTCAGGCGTGGCGGTTTTTCCTTGCAATTTTTCAGGTTGTATTTGAGTACTTTGTCGCAGAGACATCTGCGATTGATTGGGTACGGTTGTGCGTACGGAGGCAGCCGGCACGCCACAGTGGCGCTGCAGTCAAGCTTTCTGGGTGAGCGGCGTTGCTCACCAGGCAGCCATCGAGGGTTGACAGGCTTCCGACTAACGCGTATATAATAGGAAGCGGTAATGCACGCTCGACTCAGCCTCGTGATACTTACGTGGATGGCCATAGAACTGCCAACACTGTCTTCTACGGGTCCTCGGTGACGGCGAACCCTCTTACCGATCTAGTTGTAAGTCCTTGTCTTGCCACTGCTGAAGTCGGGTGTCAACAAGACTCGATACAAAGTCCGGACTGGCTTTCTGAATTACATTTCTTCATCAATTCCGACCGACCTTTCTCTCAAAATTCGGCCATACATCTGGAAGACTGCTTTCCATTATTGAACACGTACACATCATCCCTTGCCGGACCTTCGATGGCGGTTTCCGAAGCAGATCAAAATTCTCTAAAAGAGTCGCCTCTGATGTCGCCCGCAAAATCTTCAAGCCCCGCAGATGATTCGGATCCTCAGGATGCTCGACCAACGAAGAATGGAGAGGACGACGAAAGAAGAAGCAGTTCGATCGCTTTTTCGCCCACGAGCTTCAAACCTCTAAATCACCGCCGGTCTGCACCAAAACATAACGACGCTGGTAAATTCGAATGTCAAAATTGCCACCAAATCTTTGATCGCAAATGCGAATGGAAGTAAGTACCTTGTCACTTTTTTGATTGCCTCAGTCGATAGGTCTAGACGTGGCCTTGATTCAATGCCAAAGTCGTTATATCAAGGTCCTTGTGCTGCGGCCCAAAAGCCACGCCCAATGACCCGCGACTGACCAATCAACAACGAAACCGACTCCGAATTTCCAGCACATCATGCTAACTCATTGCACAGCAAACACATGGACAAGCACGAACGGCCATACAAGTGCGACAAGCCGCAATGCGCCAAGCTGCTGGGCTTCACATACTCGGGTGGTCTTTTGCGTCATGAACGCGAAGTCCACGGCATGCACGGCGGACCCAAGGAGCAGCTCTTCTGTCCGATCAAACACTGCAAGCGACACACTGAACAGGGCTTCACACGTCGTGAGAACCTGCAGGAGCATCTACGCAGGGTGCATAAACTGCAAGACGTGGACAGTGTAGAAGCTGCTGCGCAAGACGCACCCACGCCCGGAACCGCACCATCTGATCACGACTCTGAAGATGAAGGCCGAGCGAGTAAGCGCAAGCGTATGAGTGTTGTAAGTCAGAACGAGGAATTGCCGGAAGAGGACGTCCGAGCGGAATTGAAAAAGCTGCGACTTGACAACTTTGAGCTCAAGCGCATGTGGGAGGCTCAACGCGAAGAGATCGGCGAGATGAAACAGCAGCTCAAACAGCTCACGACACAACAACACATACAGCTGCAGAGATGGCGACCCGACGGAACAGGATGAACAACATCACACCCATTCGCTGCAGGAGTATCGCAACACAACTTTACCGCTTCAAGATCCATCGCTCCCTCATCGCTCCCGAAGATCCGACCAAAGAGCGAATGAATACCACGCACACACATCCACCGGTCACGAAGCCCTGGACTACCCTGCAACGCGTTCTCTATGCATCAAAATACACTTCGAAGATGCTGAGGCCGGATCCTGCAGGACTTGCTTGGCCTGAGGCGCAGTGCAGGCAGAAGCAGTTCATGCAAAGGGCCCCCACCGATCGACCTCCATCCCTGACATGGCAGACAATCTACAACCTAAGGCTATTATGCCGAAGAAACATTCAACTCAACACAGAGGGGAAAGCAAAGATGACGAATTGGCTCCTGAAGGCGTAACGATAAGGGGACGAATACCAATATTAATAATCACGGAAGATGACTTTTCCAGAGTGGGATGCGGATGACTTTTGAAGCACACGACGTTCTCGTCCCGGGAGAAGAAGATCAGCTTATCTCATCCTCCTACACTTTTACTTCTCTTGTACGACTTTGTGGCTGCCTTAGGCATTTGCCGAATACGATCACACGCTTCTTCTTCTCTTCTTGGTCACAAAAGCAGAAATAAAGGATGTACGTGATCATGTGCCC
>Ga0115846_100505_pt1 | contig 20420 bp, 19 predicted proteins | sample InSIn5gowninarea_2_FD_83860 | JGI IMG/M metagenome (GOLD analysis project Ga0115846, IMG submission 83860)
ATAAGGTCACCAGAAACATGACAGAGCTTTGGTGACACATTGGTATATGCAGGACACAAGGCAGTCGGTGTGCCCTGGCGGCGTCTACACTCTATGTGTACGTCCATGAAACAGGGGATGAAGTCCAACCATGATGAGTATCTTGACAATTATTGAGAGATTTGTTGTGGTTTCAGATAAGTCTCAAGTGCGATTCGACTCGATCGCCATGTGGGTAAAGGTTTGGAGGGATCCACTCGCCAATGAATGCCATTTGCCATTTGCAGATTTCATGCGAAACATAGCTCGTTGTCTTTTTTGGATTGCCTACGCGTTATAGAAGGACCACACGCCAGCGCTCCTGGCTTTAGGATATTTGTGTTTCGGCTTAAGATCTTGGTGATATGGCCTCTGGGATGACTTCTTCTATATATTGCCACAATAAAGTCTTGAAGGGTTTCTGCGTGTGCGCCTCAGAGCGCTAGGCTAGCACTATGGTTACAGCCAATGGATAGATATGCCAGCAGCGGCTATGAATAGGATACACCAAAACAATGGCTATGAAACGGCCCTGAAACACCTCTAAAATCGCTCATACGACTTCTTCGCCTATACAATCAATATCTTTGTAGAACCTCATCTCAGAACTCCTGTCAGAATGTTGTTTCCATATCGCTGTGATGAAGGTATGAATAGGGCCTGGGTATGTTCTCGAGGTTGCTGAGGCTACAATAGTTGTAGCTTATGGATAGATATCCGATTGAGGCTATGAATGAGATATTAGAGATGAAAGACTTCAGAAGCATGCTGAAATACCTCCGAAATCACTCACACCACGTCTAGCAGTGGAGTGCACCTGCAGTATGCCCATCGCATCTCACATCACCATGAATGAGATATCAGAAACCAAAGACTTTGGCACCAGGCTGAAATACCTCCGGAATCACTCACACCACGTCGAAATGTCGGAGGCGCCTGCACCATTTACGCCCACCTCACCACCGCCTTCATACTCCTCTCTTCACCACTCAGACCCCCCAGCATATTCGCTGGACCCAGCGCCGCTGTCTGTGGACGCCATGCCTCCTCCCCGTTACTCGGAGGAGAACATGCGTGTGTCAGACCACCCGGGCGTGACAATTGGGTTTGGAGAAGATTTCGCGGCTGAGGTGGAGTATTGGTCGCATGGCAGGCGACAACGAGTGTCGGTAGTCAGCGACAAGCTGGGTGAAGATGCATAAAAGAAAGGAGACTCTGCCGACACAGGACCACCTTGACGCTAGTGGCAGAGCTTCTCACTAGGAGTCCTGGCCTATTTTTATACCTGATATTCTTCACACATAAGGCTTCTTCTGGTATTCTTTTTGGTTTTGGTCTTGACAGTTCACTGGGTGCCGGGGAGCCTGCCTCTTCTGAGGCAGGGGCGTGCCCAGTCGTTCCGTTCTGCATTGCGGCTCATCACACGCCAGCGATCGTCAGGTTGTATGCTTGCTGCAAAGCTCACCATCAAGCCATGGCGGCAGGACCATGCCGACAGACCTACATCTCGAAGACCACGACAGCTCAGACCACACCAGCTTAATGACATGATCCTGATCTGCATTGATGTAGCATTTGGTCAAGGACAGAATCTTCACACAGAATCTTCGCATAGTGCTGATGGTGTGGTCTACAGCATCAGGGGAATCGTCTGCGGTACCAGCTCGGCATCCTTCACACGGCGCTTCCATCGCTCGCCATTTTACAGACATTGGGGCTTCCGAGACATCACCAGAGGAAGATTCGCAATCAAGCAAGTCGGCCGTATCCGACCTTTGATGTGGGCATCTCATACTGCTTGATCATGCCAAAGTCTTCAGGTGATCTCTTCATCAACATTGTCTCTTCATCAGCATGGTCTTTTTATCAGCATGGTCTCTTCATCACAATGGTCTCTTCGTCAGCACCTTCTTTTCATCAGCATGATCCCTTCATCAACACGATCCCTTCTTCACCATGGTTTGGTGATTGCAGATTGATTGCAAGAATGTTGACTTAAATCACACTCTCTTCTTCATTACTGCGGCATGCCCGTCACGAATTCAACTTCCTGCTCTTAAGCAGCACTTTTGACGCGCCTTGTCGTGTATCATCCAGCTCTCATCACTAGCACACTCACCACCTTAACCTTCGTCTCAATCACACTGCTAGGCCTTTGCTGGAATTCGACCGTCGCGTCTTATGTTAGTCTCCCTAGTCTCCTCCAGTCTCCTCCTCTAACATCCTCGATAGTACAGTCCTTAACTCTCCTCGTCCTCGGTCATACCATTTCAAGATGAAGACAACGACACAGCAGGTTGAAGTTATCATTCTCGACGATGATGATGACGCGCAAGCACTACCACCGCAAGTCTTGATCACTCATTTCCTCACATCTCATCTTCCTACAAACATGGTCTCATGGTCTCCAGGCACCACTCACACCGAGAACCTATTGGGATGTGTGAGTGGTGGCCGTCGGTTGTCACAGGGGACGAGCTGGAATGTTCGGTTCGTTTTTGATGTTTTGTTTCTGGCGTTTTGTTTCTGGTATTTTGTTGCTGGTATTTTGTTTCTGGTATTTTGTTTCTGGTTCTGGTTGGGGTAGATTGCCCTGGCTTTTCCGATTTGCTGGTCTTTTGGGTTTGCTTTTGGGTCTCCGAGTGCGGAATGCTGGGGATATTGGTTTGATTTGATATTGTGAATAATGGGCTGGGGATGAGGTGAGTGAAGGCCCTTGAAGCTAAATAGGTAGAAACGGGAGCCCAGAGGTCCCCAAGATGCCTCATTATGATGGATACTTCAAAAAGAACAGTGAAGACTGAAAGACATTATGATCGTTACTTCGTGTATCATGAAACTCCATACCAAGGTAGATGCACTTAGCACTTCTATTCCTCCTATCGCGATGCTGGCAGCATTCCTCTCATCCAGCCGCAAACTGATGGCTCAACCACCAAGTGCCTTGATCACGCACAGACCTGCACACACCGGTGGGACGATACACCACCAACCGGCACACTTCTTGATCTTCCTCCGGCTCAGCCCTTGCGCAGACTCCGACAAGTCCCCATCTCCATCCTCTTCCAGCGCCTCCGCCGTCTCAGCATACAACATGGCCATCGTAATCATCGTCTCCGACCCCAACTTCTTCCCTGCCTCCTCATACACTTGCGCCATTGATGCGAAGTATGCTTGAGATTTGGCCACATCGGCCAATGAGTTGGTGAGCCCGCTGCCAGGCAGGTCCACCAGATGTACCAGGGTGTCTGTTGTGTTTAGGTCCGCGGTGCCGTTGTGGGGATGGTTTGAAAGACGTGCTCGAAGGCACCGGCGATGACGGGATATATGCTGAATACATCCGAAGCGCTAGCTTGGACTGGTAGGATATGGGTGCCAGTGGCGAGTGTGGCGGCAATAGCTTTGCTGAAACGCATGTCGATATGGTGCTGCTGTCGTTGTTAGAGCGAGCGAGGTATGGCAGAGCTTGAAGGTACTTACAGTTTGTATTTGATTGAGATGACGGTGGAGATGTCTTGCTTTACAGGAGGTCTTTGGCGTGTACAGTTTGCTAAGTGATTTTACGTCTGAGTATGTCGTAGTGAATAATGATGGCTGACAATCTGGAGTTAGTGAAAGATGATGATGATGATGTTGATGCTGCATGTCGAAGCTGTTGATGACATTTTGCGATCAGTAGAATGTTTGAGTTTCTTATGAGGAAGTCACGACGGCGCAAGAACGTCTAAGCTCAATAATATCTGAGTGCACCAGAACATCTAAGCACGAAGACATCTCAGCGCAAGGACGTCCAAGCTCAATGACACCTGAGTGCACAGTGTGGCGAATGCAACGGGGATCCTGAGAAACACAAACATCGTTGTGGAATGCAGGATATCGAAAAGATGGCGAAAGGAAAGTGAGAAATCTGAAACAAGGCCAAACCCTGAAAATGGGCGTGTGTTTGTTGCTGGCCATGTTTCAGAAGCTCCTCAGCAATACCCTACCCTTGATTTCAAGCACCATGTGGTCCAATGTATACCATGGTTGGGATGTAAGTGTGAATTGGTGAAGCTGGAAGATCTAGAGAGTATTAGTACGCTTCACACCTGGTGTCTATGCTTGTTCTGATCGCCTTGGATACTGGAATCCCATGCTAACTTGGATAGGATTGCGACTGTGAATGGACTACGCTGGAGAAGTGGGAGAATATCAGCACACTTCACACCTAGTTTTATGCTCATTCTGAGCGCCGCCGTATCTTTCCATCACTTGTACTTCTGCTATTCGGATCTCATCTCCTTAATATCGAAAATACAAGAGTAGAGTCTCGAAACGCCAGCACGTCAAACTGTCGACACCACCGCCCTCATAGTCCGATCTTCCCAGCAAGACCCGCCAGCGTACGGGTGGCCGCCAACATAACCTCGTGGGCCCCTCGTCGCCGTCCGAAGTCAACTTGCCTCCTAGAACGGATTCCATGGGTCCAGATCCAATACATCCTGACTTGGAGCATACCCAATCGCCGTGAGAAATCTTGCTGAGAAACGTCGCCGTAGCACTTGGTCGAGAGCGGCCGGGCAGCCGATAGCTGCTTGAGGCCTTCGCCAGGAGGCTAGGTTTGAAGGTGAGCGTGGCCGGACTTTGTGATTCAATCTTTATGACGAAATATTGCGTTGAGCCTTTTTGTCCTGGCACTGGAGTGAATTTCGGTCAAGAAGGTAAATTGTCGAACTCAGAAGGTGCATTGTCAGGCTCGGACGAGATTGAACCCTAGATCTAGCAACGCCTTGCTCATCTCCCTGTCGATATTATATTGCTCAAAGACCCTCACGTCATTGATAGCAGCAATTGTCTGAGCGCGGTAGAAGTCGATATTCGTATAATCAGCGGACTGTTAGATGACTGAGGTTGCAGTCGCTGAAACCGACATACTTCTGACACGGCTTGGACTCGTCTTGAGGGCATAGAGTCTTCAACTTTCAGCTTTTCACCATGTGGCTCGTCGCAAGGTGCTCATGCCATGAAATCCGTGTCTCACCTTCCGTCTTGATCGTCGATAAAGTCGTCGTCGTAGTCGTACTCTTCAAGGTTCTACTCACGGAGCTCTCAGGCCGTGGACACGCTACGTGCAAGAGAAGTTCGGGGACGATTGGGCTTCGAAGTTTGTTGCTGCGCGTTTTTAATGTTCCAAGTATTTTGCACTGGAAAAATGAAAGGTGAGGTCACATATAGGAAAGAACCCATATGAAGAGTACTGTCGGCATCCAAGGTAGAGCCAGGTCAGAAAGTCTTGAGTCCTCCTAAAACAGACTCTTGTTGAAATATGCTATACATGAGCTTGTCCACTAGGGAAAATCTGGGTGTGTAGTGCTGAGCACCAAGCAGGCATGAAGAGAAGCAGGAAGTCCAACTTATTGTCAAATTGCATTGTACAATCTCTAGTATTGCGAATACAAGCACTGTCGTTACGTTCTGTCGATTTGGAAAACGCGCCGCAAAAGAGCAGTAGTACATGTAGCAGTAATCGCGGCATGCTTGTCTGTTGGAACATGAAGGAGCTGCTGCATACCTTTTGAATGATTCCCTGAGTGATCAAACCTTTCAGCTGCCACCAAAAAAGACGACCATTTTTCCCTTCCCATTCCTTTTCCTGCACCAACTTGCTATTCCTCAATAATTAGTGTCAGCGCCAAAACGTCGCGAAAAAAAATTCTTGAAGCACAGATCGACGACAGAGAATGCAAAAGAAGAAGATGAGACTCCCCCGCGTGGGCTTGAACCACGAACCTCCTGATTGCTAGCTTGTAACAGTCAAACGCGCTAGCCAATTGCGCCACGGGGGAATTGGCTGATTCGATGATGTCAGCATAATTTATTTTGGTATATAACGACAATTTGCTGGTCTTGGAAACTAAAATAGCGTTACTGAAAGCAACCCTGTCTTCTCCTTAGGTCATGATACTTGAACTTTCATCTATTGGCTTAGATTATACCTTGTGCTGAGAACGGTGACCCTTGACAGTGCGTCTATTTAAAAGCCCAAGTCGAAGAGGCAGCTCTTTGTCCACCTCTCATGCGACGCGAGACTTTGTTTGTTTGACAATGCACAAAATAACCATATTGCCTTCGTGGCTGCACAGTTGATCTTTTGCAGGATCAGAAAGTCTACATCAGCTACTGATCAGAAGTACAATTACCAAGGACAACCTAGTAAGAGATGTACGGAATCTACCTTACATCCCTCATTGAGACCAACAGTCTTGCTCATAAACGCTGTTCAATGCTTCGTTCTAAGTCGTGAAGACGAAATCCATCTGATATCCCAAAGCCTTGGCATCAAAAATTCAAACGATCTCAATTCCTAACTCAAAGGTTGAAAAGATTGTGGAGAGTGCCGGAGAACTTTTCAAGTCAAAAGTGTGCAAATATGATTATGGGTTCCAAAAAAGATCGTCACGTCATGCAGTCATACCGACGATCCCGCTTCGCCATGTCTGAACATGCTGCAGCTAACTTATGACCCATGCTCAGCACCATGATGGCGAGTTGTGCTGTCAGTCACCAACCGAATCGAGGCCCGCTGCATGTAGTGTTGACAGGGTAAATGACATGCAGGTAAGTACAGAGAATGGAGCTTGAAACCCTGTAATGCAATCATTGTATGATGGAGCTAGGCTACTTTTCGAGCTTTCCCTGCCAAGAAGTCGACCTAGAGATAGATATCGAAGTTCGTCGAATGTCAATACATATGGCTGTCTGTGGGTTGAGCTCCTCTGTCAAAGAGGCTTGTGCTGCATCTGAGGGGGTAGATATTCATGGGCTTGCTCTATTTGGATGAGGGCGGCGAGAATCTAATACCAATTTGGAAGTGCCAACTCGAGCTGGTGCGGTGAGAGTGGTGTTGCACCTGTTTGTTTTCATGGTGGGCTTTATTTCTACTACCACAGATTGCAAAGGGAGAAGCTGGTGCACATGGGGACGTGACGGACGTAAGGCGGTACGTAAAACTTGAGGACAAACTTCTTCGATCCATGCAATTGTACTAAGTCACTCGTCATCTTCTTGAAATCTAGGAGGTCATCCTTTGTTACAAGCATGGTACCAGATGATAAGGATACAGTCTTCACAAAGTCACCAGGCATGCACACAGAAGAATCAAAGGTACACGACTTAAAAGCCCAATATTCATCGTAACAGAATTAGAATTAGTATTAGTATCTATTCTGCTCAATCAAGCTGATCCAAATTCCCATACGCCTCATAAACTCCCGCTGGTGGATGGTCGTTCCAATATCGATACAAAAGGTAGGAAAAGAGAAGGAAAAAGAAGAAAAGACTAAGGCCTCCGCCTGTCTAATCCTTCCTAATGTTGCTGAGTTCCACACTCCTTGCCCTTGTCAGTGTGCTTGATAAGAACATTGTAGCTAGGGTTGATGTAGAAAGCCTGGCCCTCACTTCTGTCCCAGAAAGGGTCGCTGCAGGAGTTGTAGATGAACAATGTGTTTTGTCTCAATGTCGAGCAGAGAACCATGACATCGTTTGGAGTATCATTGCACATGAGAACAGCGGCGTTGTCGTAACAAGCGAAACGAGTGCAGCTGTTTCTGCCGGCCTGGCAATAATAGTTGGATGGCCACTTGGCCATATAGTTGAGGTCGGTGGCCACGGCACCGTAGTCGGCCCAAGCGAAACCGTTGTTGCAAACGTAGGAGACGCGGTTGGAGCGAGCCTCGAGAGCGTGGGTCTCGTTGGAGTGGTGTCCGTGCTCGGTGACGTTCTCGTGCATGAACCAAGGGTTGAGCTTGGCAATCTGTGCTTCGATCTCGTAGTGTTGGCCGGTGAAGGTTACGTTGGGGCCACCTGGGACGACTGGACCGATCACGGTGGCATCCTTGAGGGGGAGGTGGATCGTCTCGCCCTTGGCGTTGCGGGCTTCGATCATCTCAGGGACGGCGCCAGCGGTGACGACGGCGACGAGGCCGAGGGTGAGGAGGCCGAGTGCGAGCATTTTGAGGTTGTAAGTTTAGTTGAGGTGTTGACAGTGGTTGAAGATAACTCGTCTGAGGTTAGCTTGTAACGAAGGTGGTGGACGGTGATGCGTATGAAGTAACATGATTGAAAGGGTGACGGAAAGTATTTATGTATGTGTTTGTCGCTGTGATCAATAAGACTTGGTGATGTTTCAGACAAAGATGTCACAGCTGTTTCTGGTGCTCTAAAGTGTTATTGAGGACTTGACACGGCAGAGCGGTGTTCCCTCAAAGAGTTAGTGTTTCATATTTCTTTGTCATGTCCTTGACTATTGACACCCATTTTCGTCGTGGACTGCTACTCGACATTGAATTTTGCACAAAGCCCTCAATAGAGCAACACAGTACATCTCGAGTAACAAGGCAATAGATCGTCTAGATGCGACTGTGCAAGAAATCTCATATTGCGACCTAGGAATTATGTGCAGCTGCACAGACGAAGAAGCCTAATCCGGCAATGTCGCCCATAGCAACGACATGAATGCAAATTCGGTAGTCACGTGCCACATAGTATAGCAAGGATAGAGACCTGGATGGCGTGTATTCTGAGGTAGATTAGCTTGATATCACAAAGTCCTAACCAGCCTTCATCCTCTTCGCAGTGACAGCAGAGCTACCGACGGAAAGAACACTTGCACTGCGCTTGTTTCCTCTCCGCACAGTTTGTGGTTCTTCTTCTTCCTCCTCGTCTTCCTCTTCCTCTTCTCCACCTGATCTATCTGCCGCTTCCTCTGCTGCTTCCTCAGAGTCTTGCCGCTCTTCCTGTTCGTCTTGATCATCGCCAAACGTTTCGGCAGCGTCAGCGAAAGTTTCTTGGCCATCTTCATCTTCTTCATCCTCATCGTCGTCGTCTTCAGCCTCACCATCTTCTTCGACCTGCTGTGCACCTTCGTCGTCGTCTTCGTCCTCGTCTTCGCCTTCTTGTTCTTCCTCAGCTTCTTCTTCTTCTTCCTCGTCTCCCTCAACCTTCGTTTCACCTTCGATCTCCTCCACAGCTGCGTCCTGAGCATTGGACATATCTACATCTGCACCTTGGACGCCACCGTCTGCAGGTCGAGGGCCAAGTTCCGATTCTCGCATCTTTTTTCTCTCTCGTGCCACCTTGAGGTCGTTTTCCTCCTTTTCTTTGACCTTTCTGGCTTCAATCAACAGTCCCACTTTCTGCACCAGCTTCTCCATACCGCTAACCACAGCACTGGACGGCATTTGAAACATATCTGGTACTTGCAGTTCCGCGAGGATGGCCGCAATCTTCTGCGTCTGCACCTGTGACTTTGCTTGTCGTACTTTTGCAATCTTATCTGAGCGAAAGGTCACACCTGAGGTAAGTCGATCGTGGTGTGTAACTCCAAAGCGGACTTCCTCGCGTGGTGTTAGTTGTTTGCGACCTGCACCAGGTGTGCTTTGTCCAGGTGCTACAGCTATGGAGCCACGTTTCGCAACCGAAGCACTACCAGGTGTATGCCCTGCTCCATGCATATTGGCAGGACTTCCAGCCATTCCGCCATCCATTGTTGTGCGACGCTGTTTCGCGCTCTTGTCCTTGGCCATCATCTTGTGGAACAATGCGTTAATCTCAGCACTTGTCTTGTAAAGTGTTGCATCCGCTGCTGGATCGGTGATGCTATGGTCGAGACGGTCGCGAAGCTCTGCTCTTTCTTCTTCGTTGCGCTTTTGGCGGAGATAGATACGACGCAACTCGGCTAGCAGATGCTCCTCTTCCTTTTTGTCCTCGTCGCTTCTTGTCATGATGAGCTCCTTGTGACGCTTCCGTTCTGTTTCTCGCTTCGGATCGAACTTTCCATATTTCTCATGTAGTTCGAACTCCGCAGAAGTCATGTTTGTCAAGGGAGTGTGAGCCGCCATCAACAAAGAACAGACTGTATAGAAACGGTGCTTGAGATCTTCCATTGATCGATGTATTGGTGCTGCTTGAGTGGCTGGATCTGCTCCTAGCTCTACGTTGTGAGCTGTGACTGGCTTGAAATCATATCGATCTACTATCAGAGGCCATTTCCCATAGTACTCTTTGTGCAGATCAATCAAGTATTCCGTTTCTTCACGACTCCAATCTGGATTCTGAAGGTACTGATCGTATAGTGAAGCCTCATACCGTGGTATCTGAATCTGCAGGTTGTATTTCGCAAATTTATACTCTCCGTCTTCTACCATCTGCGCATCTTCCTTTGTTTCTGCTGGCGTTGTTGCCTGTACATTCGCATCCGCAATACCATTGATGTCGCTGGTATTGCTCGCATTAGGTGTAGTAGCACCCAGTGGTTCAGTCTTCTTATGCCAATGCGATAGTAGCAAGCCATCATCTCGTGCTTGGTTCACAAATCTTGAACGATGCCATGATACTCTTTCCGTGGGTAACGTCCTTCTTTGTTTATACTTGGGATCTTCTATAGGTACTGGCGGCGCTCGCTCACCAAGCAACGCATAAACTTCTCTCGAAATGCCATCTGCGAGGAATATCAGCAAGTCTACTCCTCTTGATCACGGCCGCAAACGTCACGGACCTGGTCGCGGTACGGTTACCCTCGACTTCCTCTTCGACTTTGATTTTGGCACGGCCTGACCAGCAGGCAGACCCAGGATATCCTGCACATCTCGAGAGGCTGTCGCCATTTCGAGTAGAAGGTGATCAATCGTCCTGAAATTGTTACTGCTGTTGTCCAGATGAATGCGACAGTGGTCCTAACCCCAGCTATTTACTTTATGAACCCCCTGATCTTCAAAGACGACAAGCATGAGGCATCGACAACACCATTCAAAGATTGCGCGTCGAAAGTAGAAACATTCAAGATTTCGAGATGAGACTCAGCACACCCTCACCATCATGGCTTCTGTCCACAGCAGCCATGGTCGCTCTCATTCTCCCCACCAACGCCCTCTACTTCTACATGGACGCAACAACGCCTAGATGTTTCATGGAAGAGCTACCAAAAGACACCCTCGTAGTTGGTTAGTGGTTTGGTGTCCACATACACCAGCTCCCTTTGTTAATATCCTACCTCTCAGGTCACTACGAAGCCCAACAATACGAACCCTCCACAAACACCTACGTCCCCGCCCCGAACATCAACATGCTCATTACCGTCGATGAAACATTCGACAACGACCACCGCGTCGTAAACCAACGCGGTTCCTCTTCCGGCCGCTTCACATTCACGGCTGCAGACGCCGGCGACCATCGGATCTGCTTCGCGCCGTCTGGTGCTCCGACAAGTGGTTGGTTGAGTTCAGGCATGCCAGGTGGAGACAGGGGCGCTATCAAGTTCACGCTGGATCTGGCGATTGGCGAGACGAGTAGTATTGAGAGTACGGACAAGGGCAAGATTGATGACATTGTGCAGAAGGTGCGGGATTTGAATGGACGGTTGCAGGATATTAAGAGGGAGCAGGTGTTTCAGCGGGTGAGTGATGTGAATTGGCGAAGGCATGGATTCGTTGAATTTGAAAGCTGCGCAAATATCTCCTCTCCTTGCATCATCATGCCAGACCTTAACTAACGAGATTTACTATCCAGGAGCGCGAGGCCGAATTCCGTGATCAGTCAGAGGCAACAAATGCACGTGTGGTCAAGTGGACGTTCATCCAGCTTGTGGTCCTCGGTGCAACATGTGCATGGCAACTGACGCATCTGCGATCCTTCTTCATCAAGCAAAAACTTACTTGAACTTGTAGCCAAGATAAAAGAATGTACGATATTGTGTAGTTTACAGGCGAGGGAAGCATGGCAGCCGACCTACGACACGATTACATGTACAAAACTTTTATGATATCCAATCACTCTCAAAGCACGACAGCATGTGCCCCAGCGACGATTGTTAGACCCCCGTCGTTGTCCCAATTTTACTGCAGATATGTCACCTCTGGGACTTACTGAGCATTCCATGTCCCTCTATTCAAGAGAAATACAAATAAAGAACAAAACATTCTTCGAGGATATCTTTCAAATGGTTTTTACTGTATAGTGATTTTCATCGTTGTATCGGACGGGGTTGGTTAGTCGCAAGGCATTTTCTTTGATCGTACTAGTAGCATGAATGATATCGCTAAGGGTGCTAAATTATACGATAGTATTACCATTCAGCTTTTTTCGACAAAGGTCACCAGAACCTAGTATTACTATATTCGTCCGTCATCTAATCTCCATCAACCCCAAGCTCAAAGGCGAGCAGAGGTGACAGTAGGGCCAGTCATAGTAGATGGGGTATACAGTAGCAGTAGCATAACCTCCTTATCAAAGTGCGAGATTTAGTACCAGGTACCTGACTTTGCAGTAGCCCGATGTTCCAGAGTGCAGTAACAGTACGGTAGACATCCTCACAACCACGAGCGTACCTCATGCCTCAGAGAGGGCTTAACAGAGGGACCGAGCGGTACCATTACCAATTCCACTGTCTTACTAGGCCGTGCGGAGTGCTGCACATATTCGTACTTATTAGCATACTCTTCTGTGTCTACACATCCCCAGGAGCCATCTGAAGGACTCTTAAATAACTGACTACTAGTTCCACCATCTCACTACCTTACTACCTTAGGTTTCATATAGAAAGATCATCTCAGCTAAATCCCCCACTAAGGTGATAAGAAAGGAGAATGTATCAGTGTTCATACAATTCATTACGCTACATATCCAAGAAATATATCAGATCACCTCTACATCTTGACATCCATCAACATCTAAAACCAGTCTCCCTGGTCATGCATAGCAGCCGCAACCTTTCTGAATCCAGCAATATTGGCACCAGCAACCAAGCTAGGCAACTCACCGCTCTTAACCGGCACATACTCCTGCGCTGTCGACAAACAGTTCTCAAAGCAGTTCTTCATAATATCCTTCAACTTGGCATCGACCTCCTCTCTCGTCCAGCTCAATCTCGCACTGTTCTGCGCCATCTCCAATCCAGACACAGCAACACCACCCGCATTCGCCGCCTTACCGGGTCCGTACCAGATGCCCTCCGCGCCCTTGTTAGCACGGCGGTGTTCCTCGAAGACTTCAATCGCGTCTTGTGAACAACCCATATTGGATCCCTCAGCAATAAACTTGCAGCCAGCTTCAAGCAGTGCCTTGGCTTCCTCGCCAGAGACTTCATTCTGCGTGGCGCCCGGCAGCGCGACGTCGACCTTGCCGCAGTGCTTCCAGGGTCTCTCCCCCTCAATGTACTTGAAGCCGTCGTTCTTGCCCAGGATGCTGAGCTGTTGGCGCTTGAGCTTCAGAGCGGCGATTTCGTGGATGGTGTCAGCTTGGAAGCCTTTGTCCGAGGTGGCGATGATGGCGCCTTGGCTGTCGGAGAGCGAGATGACGGTGCCCCCGAGTTCGAGGACTTTGAGGGCGGCGTATTGTGCGACGTTGCCGGAGCCGGAGATGGCGACGCGTTTGCCGGAGAAGGATTCTTTGCCGCCGGTCGCGTGGGAGATCATGTGCTCGACGTACTGGGAGATGTTAGCGATTGAAGCGGACGTATGGGCGAGCGAGCGAGGAGAAATGGAAGAGAAAGATCACAACTTACGTAAACCAATCCATAACCAGTAGCTTCAGGTCTGATCAATGATCCACCCCAAGAACCACCCTTTCCAGTCAAAACACCCTCCCATCTGTTCCTTGCTTGACGGTATGCGCCGAACAAGTAACCGATTTCGCGACCACCAACACCAATGTCGCCAGCAGGGACGTCAGTGTCGGCGCCAATGTGCTTTGAGAGTTCGCGCATAAATGCTTGGCAGAAGCGGCGGATTTCGTTGTCGGATTTGCCCTTGGGGTCGAAGTCGGCTCCTCCTTTACCACCACCCATGTTCACTATGAGGAGAGGCATGTCAGTCGATGGTCTTTGTGAAGCTGTTATAGTGTTCCCGTCCACTTTTTTACTCATATCCATCTCCCATCTCTTGTTCTCTTTCAATATGCAACTTACATCCAGTCAAAGCATTCTTAAAAATCTGCTCGAAGCCCAAGAACTTGAGAATACTCAAGTTGACCGTCGGGTGCAATCTGAGACCACCCTTATAAGGACCAAGGGCGGAGTTGAACTGGACACGGAAGCCGCGGTTGACTTGGAGCTCGCCCTTGTCGTCTTCCCAGACTACACGGAAGTTGATGATGCGTTCGGGGATGGCGGCGACTTTAAGGGCGGTGCGGTATTCGGGGTATTTCTCGAAGAGGGTGGAGTTTTCGAGGGTGGAGGAGAGCTCTGGTGGTGGGAGAGGAGTGCGTTAGTTTTCAGTAGTGGGTAGGAGGTAGGAGGTATGAAGTGTATGATGGTTCTGTGATAGGAGGGGTGGGAATGGTGTAGCCATGGTGTGTGCACCACCTCATTCTTTCTCCATTTCCCAGGGAAGGCGTGCAAGGATTCATGCTGGCAAGTTCATAGTCCGTGTTGTACTTCGCCCATGGACTTGGTAGAGACAGGACAGGATGTAGGAAGATAGATTGGTAGCGACATCAGACATACCCTTGTAGGCTTGCTCGAACTCAGGTTCAGAAGGAAGGTTAGACATGATGGCGATTGTGTAAGTGGAAGGATATAGATGCAGAAGGGGTTATAGCAACAAAAGGTAGTGGTGTGGGTGAGAGAGTGAAAGGTAGAAGGGAGAATGGAGGAGGGAAGCAGAGATATAATAGGTGGTAATGCTAAGGTAGTCTCTAGCAGGCCCGATATCATCCGTTGTGTTTTTGGGACGAGATGACGTTGCGTAAGAGAAAACAACGACAGCGCTTCTCGGCAGATCTGGTGGTGATCTTTGGAGGATGTGCTTCTAGCTTCTAGCTTCTAGCATTTCAAATGCGCTTATCATTGCTGGATGGCAGGGCATCCAACCTGCTTATTTCTCCTCTTCTTTCGCTCTTCCAAACCCCAGATGGTGGACGCGGTCACTAAAGTCCATCCTCGAGCATTTCTGCCGCTTTAGCCAGCAAGCAGTCGAGCCCGCATCCAGCGTGTTTCTCCAGACACTTTTTCATTGTGCCCCTCCATTGAAACATTGATATCGTGGGGTGTTAGGTCATAATATTCACATGAAGAGTGCAATGATTGGCCAATTCTGATTCCTTATCTGAAACGTCTGAACCCGACAACAAGGGCCGGCTTGTCATCTCGTCTTTGGGAGACCGACATCGCAGTCGCTTGAACCCATATGCTACGCCGATGGCTTCGTCTAGCACCTTCTATCGCCACCAAGACATCTCCTCGCTCCGTAGGCCTTGAATGACCAAAAAGAACCAGAGCCTTCATTCTCTCATGGTGGGGTAATTCAAGGACAGTCCACAGGGTCCCAATCTAGACGAAAAGAAGCATTAGCTGCCAAGAATATCATTCCTCTTTCTTCCTTCCTTGCTCATACAACTCACCTGTAACCAAATATTCATCCAATCCATCCATCGTCTTCATGTCCTTGCCTTCAATGTCAAAGTGACCAATCTTGCTATTCTCCTCAATCCTAGCCTTATTGATCGACTTTGGAAGAGGCACCATGCCATGCTGAAGTGACCATCTAATCAACAACTGTCCGGGTGTACAGTTATACTTGCTTGCCAGCGACTTGATCGTGGGGTGTGTCATCTTCAATGCCCGGACTAGAGGTGCATAGGCTTCAACGAGGATACCGTTCTCCTCACAAACTTGACGGATATTCTCCCTTGTATTGAATGGGTGGACTTCGATCTGGTTGACAGCTGGCATGATTCGAGGCTTTGATGCTACAAGCTCTTTGATGTGTTTGACGCCGAAATTGGATACTCCTCCAATCTTCACCTCTCCTTCTTCAATGGCATCCTCGACTGCCCTCCAGCTTTCTAGCCTTGCAGTCTTACCACCATATGGACTGTGCAATAGGAAAAGATCAATATACCCTAATCCGCATGCCTGCACGAATTGGTCAATCAACCACTGGTATGCTGAAACTGCACTACGTACCTTCACTGACTGCTTAATACTCTTTCTCGCAGCATCATACGTCCCATTCGACGCAAGCTTGGTAGTGTAATGAATATCCTCACGTTTGAGGCCTGTGGCGTTGTTACTGCCCGACGAGAGGAACTTCTGGATCGCGGTGCCAGTTTGCGATTCATTGTGATACATTTGTGCGCAGTCAAAGCTAAAGTAATTATGTTAAGTTGCACTGAGGGTGAGACGAGAGAGAAAGTGGTTGCTTACCCACGATAGCCGGCCTGATAGTGGTGTGAGAATAGAGACTACATTTTTCATACAGTGACATATACATACTGCTAAAGCATATTGAACTGCCTGTGATGCTTCACGTCCTGACATCAGGTACAGACCAAGATGTCTTGTAAATATGTCAGTACACTACTCGTGTCTATCATAAGTGAGATTATTACATGGTGGGCATTGTTTTCCCATTGTTGAGCTTAACACGGCTCGCCAGGGAGAAGTTTTGTGACATGATGCCTCACTGTTGAGGTTATTGCTGGTGGACAGACTGACTGAAAGTGCTCATTAATATCTGCATGATCAGCATTCTCGGCAGTCGGGTCAACTTCACGCGGGCCATTGACATACGACTGCAAGAAAGCCAAAACAAACAAAGGCAACTTATCGTGACACAACCCTCCACATCCTTTCTACAATGCAAAGAGGCACACCCGCCATAGCCTGCATAGGCATCATCGGCCGCAACGACAACCCCCTCCACATCTCCCTCTTCCCGCCCAACACGCGCAACCTCCTCGAATACCAACTCCTCCTCCACACCTCCCTCGACATCTTCACCGCCCTGCTCCCCCACAAATCCAGCGGCACATCCGACTTCGGTCTCCTCCAAGCCCTCGACGACCGACTGAGTATGCACGGCTGGCTTATGAACACCGGTGTCAAGATTGTCATAATCATTGATATGCAAGGACGGCGGCCTGTGAATACATCAGTTCAGGGAGGTGATAGTAGCGGTGGAGAAGACACATACGCCCCGCCCTCACAGTCTCTGCGAGATCGAGAAGCTTATATGGTTGGCCTGCGGGAATCAGATTTGCGACCGGCGTTTAAAGCGGTGCAAAAGGCGTATGTTTCGTTATTGAAGAATCCATTTTATGAGCCGGACGAACATGATCCGGTGTTGGCTATGCAGAATGCGGCGGCTGGAGGGGTAGCGGGATTGGAAGGAGGGTTGGAGATTCAGAGTAAGAAGTTTATTGGTGAGGTTGAGAGGATTGGGAGGACGTGGTATCCAGGTATTGGGCATATCTGAAAGCAGAGCGATGGAAGCAGAGTATGTGGGCGTGAGAGAATACGGTCAACAGAATAAAGGCGAGCTAGCAACGCGCAACGGTGCTACAACTGGGTGCTATCAAAGTGTTTTGAGGACATTGGAAGCTGAGCACTCTCCAGTAACGGCCGCTACGCTACATTGACGCTTCGTTCCCAGATCAGCCACGCGCAGATACCAGAAATGTAGAAATACAGAGGAATACAGAGGAATTCTTCCTGGACGATTGTTGCGAGCGTGCTCCACGAAGCTTCTCTTATGCCGGACACTTCTCAAGGCTCAGCACAGTCCGCGATGCTTCATACGATGCCTCCTCCAAACACCCGAGAACACTGCATCTCACGATCCACAGAGGACGAAGATTGGCAAGCATGACACCACACACCTTCACAATGAAGCACTCGTAAACGCTTTCAAACCCAGCTTCAACAATGGAAACGAAAGCAGCAAACCTTCAATCCCAGCTGCACAACTTCGCAATGAAAATTAGGACACGTACAATAACCCGCACTATACAACTTCAAGACAACTAGGCAAATTGCTTGACATGGCTTATTTGCTCAATCAACACCACACAACCAATCTCAAGCACAGCAAAAGTTCATCATGCATCATAGCGGAGCCTAGTGATTTCTCGAAAACTACTGGGGTTACGCCATCAGATCTTATATCCTGGGGTGAGCAAGGGTTCGCATACAAGGGCGTTACAAAGCAGAAGCTGTTGCGCACCATCCGCGGCCGTGATGATACGCAAGATGTCCCAGCCTGACTCTTAAAAGAGCCATCAAAGGACCCGACATGTTTACAAAAGAAGAAGAAGAAGAAGAACAAGAACGAAAAGAATCTTGTTACTGAAAACAGTAAATACAAAGAACGCCGCCTTCCCTCAGCCAGGCACGGTGTCATTTGCTTTCAACAGAGCATTATACTTTCAGAACTGCCTTAGCAAAAATCAGGGAAAAATGTGTCTCATATCCTCAAGATTTCTCATTATTACACACCACGCCACAGCGCCCTCCCACTACGCACACCACACTGCCCAATACTCCCCACCATAGCACACTCAACACCTTCCCGCCACCAAGAGTCCCTACTCACAACACCCTCCCTCCCTTCCTCTCTGCCTAATCTCGGCCCCACCGGATAACGAAGCCTCGTCAATGCGATCGTTGCCCGAATGTTTAGTTCTGTAATACGTATGCTATGAATGCTATAGATAAGATATATCTTACATATCCTCCTCGCTGTGATTCCGTTGATTCTCACATGGGTGGGTGGACGGGGGACGTGCCTGGGAGGCGTACTCCAGCGGACTGGTGGATTTGGCCTGGCCACTGTCAAACGCTCTTGGTGGGCGCTTGATCCGACCGTGGCGCAAACGACGTGGCTTTATTAAAACTTGCGGTGCTCGAAGGGACGGCATAGCAGAAGCAGAGGGGCTTAGTATTCGCGTTTCAATGACAAGGCGATAAGGATTCGGAATAGGTCGCGCCGCTCACGCTGTTGGTGTGAGTGTAAGGTGTTTTGTGAATGAGGGCAAGGTAAGGCGTGGTTGGATGATTTCAGAAATCTGGAGGAATACAAATATACATTATTTTTGCCAACAATGAATACAAACGTGACACGATACAAGCCCTAGTGCAAAGGGGCACACAGGCACCCACAAAGTCCCGAGAGATGCAACAGGGAGAGCAAGGCTTTTACTCAACCAACTTGCCTCATTCTTGCATCTAAGATCCGTCTACTACGTACCAGGCAGCATCTAGCCAATTTTGATCAATCTCCCATTTCCTTTTCTTTGCCGACTTAGCTACTACATCTTTAGCCGTCATAAACATACAATCTAAAAAGAATATCTATTCTCCACACCACCCTCCTCATCAATCAAATGATCCCTCGTACTCTTCGGTCCCTCACCAACACTCGTCATAATAATCCTGCTGACACCCTCCTTCAACGCCGCAACAACTCTATCGTCATACACGACAGCCTCCAGTCCCGTCTTTTTCTCCTCTTTGTTTTCCTCCTCCTTGGTAGCAGATACAGATGCCTTCTCACCATTTATAGTCGTCTTGTCGTTGTCAGATTGAGCTGGTGTCGCAGCTACGGTAGTGGAGGCATCTCCCTCTTTCACCTTAGCAGGAACAGCCTCAACAGCCTTCTCCTTCTCCTCCACCTCCTCATCCTCCTCCCTCGGTCCAGCCGTCCCAGTCCCCGTTGTAAGCGCAGCCGCGAACCTATTCAACCAACCCGGTGCACCGGTCTCGCCCTTGACTTCTTCCGCCTTGATCACCTCATCATTCTTGCCGTTCCCATTCGTCTCAACTTCACCATCCTCAACACCTTCTTCCCTCATATTAGGTGCATGTGCAGTCAATGCTTCCGCAAACTTGTTCAGCCACGCCGGCGAGGGCTTTGGCTCAGCGGAAGACGCAGATTTAGCGGCTGATTGTACATTATTCGCCGTATTGGTTGCGGAAGCAGCGACGGTATTGGCGGCGTTGTTGACGGCGGCGAGGATGTCATTGGTCGAGAAGGAGGGGGCTTCGCGGGTGAGGCCCTCAGCGGCATGGCGGAGCCAGTCTGGTGCGGATAGCTCACGGCGGGGTGTTGCGAGGGGTTGTTGCGAAGCCGTCGTGAGTTCTTCGGATTCGGGGACGTGAGGATCCCGCTCATTCGGCGCATCAATGGTTAATGCTTCGGAGAACCGGCTTAGCCATGATGGAGCATCTTTCTTTGGTGTAGGCAATGCTTCGCTGGGCGCGACGACACCCGCACCTGCTTTCCAGCCGTCAATGTGGCCGAGGACTTTGCGAAAGGCTTTTTCGACGAAGTCGGAATTTGTGTCTTCGTAGAACACGACGGCGTTTGGGCCTGCATCGAAGGTGTAAGCGCAGATGACTTTGCCTGCGGCGGTGTTGATGGCTTCGACGAGACGGACAGCAGCACGGGAAGTGTCGTTCATGTAGAAGATTGGCGGCCAGGTATCCGCACACGTAGCGTGGAAGCTGTTGCTGTCGCGCATGGCGAGTTCACCAAAGGTAGCAAAGTCGCGATTGGCAATGGCTTCTTTCATCTGGTTCATGCGCTCGGGCACGACCTTGTCAATGCGGGCGGAGAAGAGAGCCGATGTTGCGACTGTAGCTTGCATGCCCG
>Ga0115846_100507_pt1 | contig 20355 bp, 20 predicted proteins | sample InSIn5gowninarea_2_FD_83860 | JGI IMG/M metagenome (GOLD analysis project Ga0115846, IMG submission 83860)
CTATGTCGCCGCAAGATATCAATCAAGTACGGAGACAAAGAGTTTCTGGTACCTTCACTGGACCAGCGCCCATGCCAGTGCCAATGGGACGGCCACAATAATGTAGAAGCTACACGTGCCAGACAGAAGGCATTGAAGAGAGTACAATCGATGAAAGAACGGACCAGGACATACTTCTCGACTCATCGGAACACCGCACCAATATCGAGTCCTGTTGGGAACACCAATGCTTCAAAGTTGATGCATTGCAACGATTTCCAGCATTGCGAAAAAAGACCTATAATGGAGATATTCCGCGTCTCGCGACGATTCCCACTCCAGCAGTATGCCATGGTGCTGCTAATGGTCAAACGCAGTATGCACTGATGTGGTATATCACCGACGTCTCATAACCCGATATCGGTTTGAGCGTCGAGAACACAAGAGAACGGAGTGCTATCAAAGCAGAAAGAGTTCAATTGTGTATTGTCAATCTACCCAGGCTAGCGTGCAAGGGACTGGAACTCCTGTTGTACAAGAAATGAACGAGTAATTGGTCAAGAGTGGGACAATTGGGAGAAGACAGCTCCGTGGCCTTACACGCGAGCATGTCTGGGAGCCTTGGTGTCTGGATGCATCTCATCAATCACTGTACGACATATGACTCGTTATGATCACGGCGCTGATGAACACGGATATCTGTGGAGGGTCAAGAGGTGATTCGACGCGAAACACATTCACATAACATGTGCGACCAATGTCATTAGCCATATTCCGGACATGATATAAATACTGCTATTTTACGAATGTTACGATATTCACTCTATACTTACCTTAGATAATCACAAATGAAAAAAACATGATTCAAATTACTCCACTATTGATTCCATGAGAACAATCCAGAATATTGCAGGTGATGAAGGTATGCCCTTTCCACAGTACTTTAGAATCATCGTACTGTCAGCACCGCCTGTTGACGGATCATGGAAATTCGAAATGACTTGCAGCACTCTGAGATTATGACTATAGTATAAATTGATACGGTATATAGCTTTGATCTGTACTCTATCTGTTCACAGTGCATGTGGTACTCTACTGCACTCTACTGCACTGTGCTTTCTTGCAGTATACTTCGCGGTGCACAGCGATGATTGAGAACGGCTTCGAGCACCGCTTACTGTATGAGCTAACTCGCCGATCTTTTATCTTCCCGTATATACATGTATGCATATATATAATGCATATACAGAACTATCGGTATGATTCAGATAGCGCTGGGTTGGGTCGGGGCAAGGATTGCTTGTCGTGCGCGGGAGCTGTGTTGTTTGTTGTGAATTGTTCTCTCTGTCATTTATGTTTGTGGTTGTGATTGTTGTTGTGGTTCGTGGATAATGCTGTAGGTTCATGTGTAACGTTACGTGTATATAGATGCGGTGGACTGATGTGAAGGTTATATGGGCGTAATCAGGTGTGCACTTGTTGATGGTTCGGTGTTGAGCGATGACTACCTAGATACCTAGTCAGTACATTCCTGAGATACATACATCCGTCCATTGGTATAGTACAACTCATCTAATGCGAAAAGGTAGCATCTATAGTCTGACTTCTGGTTGTAACAAACAGCAGGAGTGGCATTGCTACCTACCTATTATGTATTGTGTATCATCCCACAGCTTCCCCTTCAACCGTCGATTCCTGCAGCACTACAATCCCAAACGGATCTCTGTCCCTCCGACTCACCAAAACTTCCACCTTCTCGTCGCTCAGAACCCGTCTCACCACTTCACTCTCCTCACTCTCAACTTCCCCCAGCTTCTCCATTTCTTCTTTCATCCGCCCCTCCCACCGCCCCTCGATTTCAATCCTCAGTCTATCCTTCATAACAGCATCCAAATACCCCCTTTCAGAATTACTATGAAACAAACTAACCACACAACCCCCCCTCTCAATAACAGCAAGCGCCTCATGATGCGACATTTCACCCGTGAACACAAGATCCGGTGGTTCCGCACAACCGCGTATCACACTAGCGCCGGAGCCGGGGCAAATACCTATTGTGCGAATTGTGAGAGTTTCGATGGAGGACGTTTGCGGGATGGCGACAGGGAAGCCCTTTGGTGTGCCGGTTGCGTGGGCGATGCGTGTTATCAGTGTGCTTAGGGGTTGAGGCGTGGTGAATGTTAGGTGGCGGCCGTGGCCGGTGTTGGTGCTGTTGTAGTGCTTTTCGGAGAGGGGGGCGTTGGCGGTGGTGAGGGAGGAGCTGGGGGAGGGGGTTATGGTGGTTTTTGTGTGGGGGACTGTGGAGGGGTGGAAGGTTTGTGGGGTGGTAGATTGAGCTGGGGGAATTGTTTGATCGGTGGGTTGTTGGGGGTCTTGTTTCTGTTTTTGTTTTAGTTCTTGGTCGCGGATGTGTGATGGGTATGAGGGTTTCGAGTATGTTCTGTGGACGTTTGTTGGTTTTTGGTGCTTTGGTTTGGGCGTTTTAGTATCGTCAATGAATGGGTCTGCTGAGACGTTCGTGTTTGGTGTCTTTGGCTCGTCGTCTTCAGATGTTGTTACGTCTATTTCGCTTGTTGGCTCGTCTTGGCTGTTGCTGTCTCCTGCCTCACCGTTTTGTGCAGTGTACGTTTCTGGTTCTGGTTCTGGCTCGATTTTTCCAGTTACTATATCACATAACCAGTCTGCCATTCCACCCGGCACGATGTCGACAGCGGTGTGTGGGCTGTATACACTAATTCCATGACTTGCTAACCTCAGCAGTGTTTGTTGCTGTGAGTCGTCCAGTGTGATCGATTTCAAACCACGGAAAATAATAGGATGGTAGGCAACGACAACAGAGACATTCTCCTCGATTGCTTCGTCTGCTACTGTTTTCGTAAGGTCGATTGTAAGGAGTACGGAGTTGGATTTTGGAGGGAGATGTGGTTGGATTGGTGATTCGAGCAAGAGGCCTGTGTTGTCGAATGATTTGTCTGCTAATGCCTCTGGATACAGATGTTGCATGACCTCGACCACGGTCTTTGTGAAGGGAGAAACGCGCGCCATCGTGCCAAAGTGTGTAGTCAGTGTAATAGGTCGGATAGGTTGGATATGCTTTGGATGGTATTTGACTGAGGTGAATTGAGGTCTCAATGCTCTGGTAAGAGGACGAAAGAGGTCTAGCATGGATCGCATAAGGTCCGCGACGCCATTTGTCAGGTCAACCTATTACTTGAAGTACGTGGTGAGAGTAGCTAAGCAAAGAGCTGAATGGTACCCTTCTTGATCTTTTTGCTTCGACTGAGCGCGATCTGGATGTTGACGCAATGACGTAGTGGGATCTTTTCGATGTCACTTTTTGAGCTTCACAGTACCACTCGTCGAAGACAATAACTGCCGTTCATACTATCATAGGAATAGCTTCTTCATTGCGAATTTATCATTTCCCTTCCCGACACCTAACAGAGCTGCCCATGATATCCCGCGCAATTCAAAGCCAAGTCTGCCGCATCTCGGTCAGCAGCACTGTGATTCGCCCTTCAACTCGACTTGCAATCCTACCCGGAGCACGCCCACAACTCCAGCCGCTCACCAGGAACCTGATCTCATCTTCTCGAACCTACGCTACGACCCCCATGGCCGCTCCAACCGATACCGCCGCCAGCGAAGTTCAGAACTCAACCGGCATAACCCCAGATACTCTGTCCGAAACTCTTAAAACATCCGACACTCTCAAAGCATCACATGTAGATATACAAGATATTTCAGGAGGTTGTGGGCAGTCGTTTGCTGCCGTAATTGTATCAGATGCTTTCCAGGGCAAATCTGCTCTTCAGCGACATCGGTTGGTGAATGGATTGCTGAAGGAGGAGATTAAGGCTATTCATGCGTGGACACCGAGGTGTTTGACGGCGGAGCAGTGGGAGAAGGAACAGCAGAGGTCGCAATAAGGACGGATTTGAAAGGCAGGACATGTGTCGATTACAGGAAGGGTGGTCGTTGCTTGTACAAAAGTCTCCCGTGGGGTGGGGTGAACATTGAAGGAAAGCTGGGCCGACACAGTTGATTCGGAAGGGGTTCGCGTTCTTTATACTACTACTGTTCTTCGGGTACACAGCAATAGGAAAGATAATATGGCAGGTTGATATCTAGTTTGCGAGGACCAAATATGTCATGTTACATATCAGCAGCATCAACACCAAGACACTATATTACAACATTTTTTCCTTGTAACATCTTGAATTGCTTAAGGTAGATACATGGTCCATCACAACCACCATTCTTTCTGGACCGCTCGTTCAGGGAAGCCTGTTTAAAGTTTGGAAGTCACAGGCTCCAAGTCACTTCCAAATAACATGGTAGCAAGATCCGTCCGCACTTTGCTTGTTATAGCTCTAAGCTTCATATGTGCCTCGTCCTTTTTATCGTAATACTCCACGTCCTCCATCGACGCAAAAGTGGTCTGTACGCAGACTGTGTAGCCTTGTGAGCGGTCCTCGGAGCTATTCAGAGTCTTTCCTGCTTCGTTGGAAATGATGTATGGTTTCCCGTCCTGCGATATGGATTAGTAAGAGGTGCGAACGTTTTGAGGTCGAAGGATTCGACGGCCAAGGGTAGAGTTGGCGGGGTGAGAGCATACCTTTACGGAAGTCTTTCGTAGCTCATCGTACTGTGCTAGTACTCTATTGATGTCTTCCTCTTTGGGAATCTTGAAGAGGGTTATGCGTTTGATGTATTTTGGTGCCATAGCAGTTATGTGCCTGACTGTGCACGATCTTGGGTGAGGTGACGTTACTAGTGTAAAGCCGTGTTTGAATACTTTTGTCCGGAACATGAGTTGTGGATTGCGCATCAGTTGACTCTGTCGAATATCACACCTTGAAGCGAGGTCGCATGCTGCCCGCTATGGTTGGAGAAAGGACGGAATGGCTCCGCACTTTGATACTATGAACATTCTTGTGTACTGATCATACAAAAGTTCTGGTCAAGCCGTGTTTGCAGACATAATGGTGTTGAGCTGTCTGTTGATCCTGTATTTTGAAAAGGCTCGGAACTCGTAGATCATGGTGCTCTGCTGCCATCCAGCTCAATTTCTTCTAACGGCTTGTTGCTGTTAACACCAATTTGAACTCGTGCCTCATGATAGTCCTTTTGGCGGAAAACTCGAAGCTTTGATCTCATTTGGTGGCCCCTTAATAACTCGCACAAATTTGAGAGTGTTCAAGCCGCCCCATCGCCCACCCCATCTCTGCAGTTTGTCTGTGGAATCCGGGTCACACAAGTCGGGAATCCAGAGACCTGATTGGTACTCCTTCTGCTCAGTGTCAATACGTGCTTCAATTTGTTCTTGGTCTTTGGTCTTTGGTCGACCTGGCCGTTGTTGCTCTTTCAGCTCAGCTACAGCTTCATCTTCACGAGCAATATACCTGAAAAGGTTAGCACTAATGCGAGGATTTCTGAGGTGTGACCAATACCGTTCTACGAATGCATGAACTTCCTCCTCGGTCAGAGGTTGGGATTTCTCAGCTATAGCCTCTTGAAACCATGCGACTCGTCTGACTAGCACGAACATTCAGTTAGTCACAGACCTCGTGAGTTCTGGCCCAGTATGTGATAACTCACCGTAGCGCTGCTGTGATCTTTGTGCGGCGGTCATGATCCTGGTCAGTTTGTCTTCCCGTGCACCAGCAGTTCGAAGCCTTCTCGCATCACGACTGTTTTCATGCAATGCTGTCGGCTTCCCACCGCGCTTCTTTGCGATTTGTTTTTGAACTTTCTGAAGAGAGCGAGCCATTCTTATTAGCTGGTAAGTTAAAGGCGAAAGAAACAAGTAATAGTTAGAAACGATGTGTACGCTGTATTGTTGTTCTGAAGTTGAGGGGACAAAATCAACGATGAGAAAATGAATGAGGCGTCAATACCTGGCTCTTTCGGGTTAGTGTCGAAGTGGAAAATCAATATTGGTGTTATTTCGAGCGAGCTGGGACTTGAAGATGAACGTCTCTTGCCGCTTTAGGCAGGAACACATGCCCCATTCTACCATAGTAGAAAAAGACTCCTTCAATACCCACAGTAGCCGTCGAATTATTCTTTCGAGAGCTAAAAAGTACGGAAACAGGCACTTTCGCTGCACGAGTCAAAACCATAGCAAAGGATGAATACCTAAGGTCGTGGCTATTGGTAGACAGTGTTATGGTCACGTGATGACTCAGGTTCAGAACCTGGGAAGTGGGACTCGGGCGCGTCCTGCTCGTAGCGTGTCACCCTTACAGTACATCCATGGGCGGCCACACCCACATACATACCTAACCTAGACGATACTTTTCCCCTCGAGATGAGCAGCATTTGGATGCAACGCTTGGTACCTGTCTTCGCGACTTTTGGACTTTGATCTATGCAGCATCACCTCACCACCCTCAACATCTCATAACCTATGGCGGCAAGGCGGTAAACATCCTTAAAACCTCGCCTCAGGCACCAACATGGGTGTTTCTGGTCTCCTACCATTATTAAAATCGATCCATAAACATACAACATTAAAGGCATATGCTGGACAGACACTCGGTGTCGACGGATTTGGATGGCTTCATCGAGGCGCCATTGCGTGCGCCTCGAACTTGGCCCTCGATAAGCCCACCACTCAATATGTTTCCTTCGTTGTCAACAAGGTCCGCATGCTGCTGGACTTCGGCATTACACCCTACCTCGTTTTCGACGGTGATGCTCTCCCGAGCAAAGCAGGAACCAACATGAAGCGAAGATCAGAACGTGTGGCGGCAAAAGAGCTAGGGTTGTCCTTACTCCGTTCAGGCAAGAAGGAACAAGCCTTCCAGGAGTTCCAAAAAGCTGTTACAATAACGTCGCAGATGACGCACAATGTTATCGAAGTCTTGCGCGAAATGAATGTCCAGGTTCTTGTTGCACCATACGAAGCAGATGCCCAATTAGCCTACCTGGAGCAGCAGGGCATAATCGATGGTGTTCTCTCAGAAGATTCAGATCTGTTGGTCTTTGGCGTCAAGAAGTTGATCACGAAGCTAGATCAGTATGGATCATGCACTGAGATCAATCGGGTTGATTTCGTGCTGAATAAGGATATTAGCTTTGCTGGTTGGTCAGATACAATGTTTAGACGCATGGCCATTCTGAGTGGTTGTGATTATCTTCCGAGTGTGACCAAGGTCGGCTTGAAGACAGCTCACGATTATGTCAAGAAGTACAAAGACGTTACCAGGATCATCAGGGCTCTGGCATTCAACGGCAAATACATTATCCCAGATGGATATGTCTCGGACTTTCAGGATGCAGAACGATCTTTCCTCTACCATAGGGTATTTTGCCCCAAAGCCGGGAAGCTTGTGTTCCTAAACACCTTGCCACCCGGTTTGAAAGAGGAAGAAATGCCATATCTAGGGCCATACATTGACTCCGACATCGCTGTTGGTGTGGCATGTGGTGATCTCGATCCAAAGACCAAACGGCCATTTACGAATTCAGCAATAACTAGCTCGAGGGTGTCCCTACAAGAGAACCGGCGACAGACGATGAATGGGTCGACGGATCTTAAATCGAAGCGTTCGATCGATAACTTCTTTAAACCTCACCGCACACCTCTCGCGGAGCTAGATCCGAACAGTTTGACACCGTCACCTTCGCAACAGCGTGTTCTGGAACGAAATCGCAATGCTTCATGGGAACCACGACCTGTTAGCTCGGCACCTCAATTACGTAGGTCAATAACCGATATATCTTTCGTGCCTCGTTCGAACCTACATACCCAGTCATCGACCCCAAATCAACTTGACCGATGCGCGTTCCTGGTGAGAGCAGCAGCAACCTCAACCTACAAGCCTGCAAAGCGAATACGACTGTGCTCGGAAAGTGATGAGGTGTCGCCATCCAAGGAGATTAAGCAAAGTAGATTCTTCTCACCCAGCACATTTCAGAATAGCCCATTGACGAACAAGAAACGTCGCGAACGTGCGGCAAAGGCTCAATTCGATGTTTTCTCCGATGATTCAATAGAGGGATTAATGTTAGAGCTCGAGCATCAGACACAAGAGCAGGTCTCCAAAGATATCTTATACCCGAGCCTACCAATTCTTCCAGACCACGAACCTGAGTTAGAGCACGTCGAATTGGTGCCACAATCTTCGCCAAGGAAGGCACAAGAAGTCCATGTTGATTCTCAGTCAAGCCATGGTACGGCCGAGCTTAACGACATCAGTCTCGCGTCTCAAGAGCACGATATTGTAGAAGTCATGGAGGTGAACCAGGTGGATGATGCTGAAGCTTTCGTTGATTTACTTGAATTTCATGTTAGCAAACTCAACGAAGAAACCCGAGCACAGACTACAACCAAGAGTCGAACGTTCTCACATCAATCACCGGAAAGGCAAGCAATTGCTCTAGCAAGTTTGAACAAGGCCACTGTACAGCAGTCGACGGCTACAATTGCACAAGCTGCGGAAGAAGACATTGATATTGAGGCTGAGGAAATCGCATCTCCTCAACATCGGAAGGCGAAGTCGTTTCAAGCGTTAGCCAGAACCTTCGCTTTGCAATCACCTTTGTTGCAGAGCAGGGCTCTGGGATCACTTGGCAAGACACCGGTCCCGAAGATAAAACCCATATCCAATATCCAACACCGTACTAGTACTGAAGAGCTCAAAGGCAGTGAAGACGCGCTGGCTCTGATAAGAAGCAGTGACAACGAGGAGGAACTGTCAGAAGTAGACGGTGAGCGGCGACATTCAGTTCGAAAATTCGACATCAAGAACTTTTCGTACACGACATAATGAGGCGAGGGTAGCGAGGCGTTTTCTTGGAGTCCGAATTGGTTTTGGGCAGCAATCGAGTGTTGGCATTTGAGAATTTTGAGCGGTGAATATTAGTCATGAATAAGAAACATTGTTAGCGAATGAGAACAAGACAGCGAATCGAGTTTTGAAACGTAGCAAGTCATTGGACAATAGCATTGTTTTTGCTCAAGTTGATGAGGACTCGGAGGCTGGGCGTGCAATCTGACTGTAGGCGTCTGGAAGCCTTTTCGGCACGGCTGATCGGTGGCGCCAGGTACCGCTCTATTTCAACTCGTCGTGCAAGACCCGCTTCTACCATCGCTCGGCGGATGACGTCGGTAGGCGAGTAGTATCTGGCAGCTTTGCCGAGAACACTAGCCCCAAATAAGTAAAACCAAAACATGGGATTTTTGGTTGCGTGGCTAGACTGCGCATCACTTCCTGCCATCTCAATTATTACAAGTATAGCAATACCAACCTCACGATTTTCATATGGTTACGTGATGCAAGATCTGACAAAGACAATCAAGACGAATTTTCTGTGGTACTCTAGCTCAAGTTACGCCTCTCCATCTCTTCCCTTACATCCTTTCCTCTCAAAGAATCTTGAGTGCACACTGACAATTTGATCAAAAGCCTTCACTTTGTCTGTACAGACTACCTAGCAACGCAAGTCACATCTTCACAAAACCACGTTATTCACATACCTACGAACCTTCCGAGAAGTCGAGATTCGAAATACAGCATTGACCAACTGCTCAAAACAAGCATAATTCATCAAAGCACAGACAGAACTTCTCTTCCCGACTGAACGCCAAAACGTGACATCCGTCCCTTCTGGGCGGTAGAACACAAGAGGTGGTCCGTGACCTTCCATCACCACAAAACCAACAAACACCACACAAAATACAATGGCGCAGTTCGCTGTAGGGTTGAAGCGCTATGTGCCAGCCGTGGGCTACCACCATGTTCTCATGATACTCATCGCCATTGCCATAGTACTGCTATGTAAGTCATACACTCATACTACCTTCTTGCATCGGCGTACTAACATACCGTTTAGCATTACTATTAGCAGGCTGTTCATCGACCTCTCCTCTCATACCCGGGATCTACCTAATATCACTCTACTACCAACCTTACGCACCTGTGTTTAGCACCGTTCAAGTCGATCCTCGCGTCACCACAGCAATAGCAAACATAGTCGGTAACGCCAACTTGAACGTCCGTGTTGGATACTTCGGAATCTGCATTCAAGAAGGTGGTGGTGCCTTCATGTGCAACCAGAACGCTACCGCTCTCGCCGACCTGCTGAGTGTCGATCAAGATCCTCTCAACTTGATCTGGGTAGCTTCAACCTTCAAGGATGCGATTGTCTTCCCATACCTGATTATAATCGCCATCATATTAGCGTTTCTAACATTCTTGTTACTGGCGACATTCCCAGGATGGCATACAACAACAACGGCAGACGGGAGTGAGCATGAAGTCAAGCCTTTTCCTTCGCGAGCGGTATCGCAAGTCGCACTCGCAACGATATTTATTGCCGCAGTTTTCGTGTTGGTGTCAGTACTATGGCAGCATACGGCAGCTGTGGCGGCAAGTCAAGTAGCGCAAGATTTGGGGAATGGAAGTATCAAGTCTGGGGTGGGTACCAGCGCTATGGTGTTAGGCTGGTTCGGATTTGGATTGCTTGTGATCGTGACACTGGGATTGTTGGTCATGATTCTAAGTATACAGTTATTGGATCGACTGACGGATGAGGTATGATTGGTCACGAACTTGATCCTGTTGCACCATTTCTAATGTCAAATCAGGATTGATGAAGACGGGTTGTTATTGAACTTTACTTTCACGAGCGACGAAGAATGAAACGAAGCCACACGTATACTGTGATATCGAAGATACATAAAAATACCCAACATGTGTCAAACTGTACATTTACCAGATTGAAATGCATTTTCATTCAGCGGGCGATTTATTTGGGGATTGTAATTCGAAATGAGATGCAATGTCTTCCTGCTTTTCAGCTGCATATACTAGGAACGGGTATTGGTCTGGCTTGACTTGGGTTGGGTTGGGTTAGCCCGGCTTGGACACACACCACAATGATAGAATGGGATCTGGGCGTTTGAAGGGGATGTGCATATTGATTGATTCATGGCATATACATACAACAAAAGCGAGATTCTTCGAAGGATTGCAGGTTGTACCTTAGGAGCTTGATGATACTGCCAGGAATGACAACGAATACGATGTTCAGAGTCAGGGATCGAGGTATGAGATCACTGGGCTTGAGTTAACTGAACAAGACAACGAAAAGAGAACTACTATTGAACCTATGATTCGCGGTATTTCCTTCCTTCCCTTCTTTGCTCACCCCTTCTCTCTTCGTACTCGTTGCGATAGTGCGTGATGCGATGTTGCTACTACGACCATTACTACTGCTACTACTAAGTGTACACAGTTGATCCTCCATACTAGTGGTCACTACCGGTCCTTCAAACTAAGAAAAATCACCCAGAACAACCGAAACAAAACATAAAGACATGCACTCAGCGATGATGACGGAAGTGTGGAATTTCTATAGCAGCTCTCTCAGTAAAGCACGTTTTTCCTCGCTATGTTTCTGCTTCTTCGTGTTTCTTTGGTGCCTTTTTTCCTGCCTACAAGGCGTTGCGAGAAGACGGGAGTATGCGGTACTATACCTGCTTAAAGTACCTACTGTACATGTAGTATGTAGGTCTTCTCTGTTTTACATTGACGGCTACAGTACCTTCGAATACAGGTACGGATTGGGAAGGGATAATCTACGCCTAACAGCGTCACGATTTCACTTAGCCATACTCCCGGACGGCTGAAGGGGGAATCTATCCCATAATACTTGCCTACCTACCTACCTACCAACTATAGATCAGACAGGACTTGACCCCTGATCGTAGGAATGACGCCCCTGATCACAAAATTTCGAGGAAAGAGTCATAATGTTAGGCCTGGTACTGAGTATCCGGGTAGAATGGCGGGTGGTTCTGTATACAATTGGTTCGTGGTAAGAGAGCAGGTTTTTTGTGGCTGTGTGTACTGATCTGTGGTCTTTGGGCATGATCTGTGTGATGTTTGGAATGATCTGTGGCCGTGAAATGTGCGCAATTGAGGGAATAAGAGTAATGCTTTGTCCGCCTTCTGTCTTACACTGCTTCAGCTTCCTTGACACCACTACTGGCGACTCACAGCAACAGCAACAGCAACAGCAACAGCAAGCAACATCAGGAGGCCTCCAATAGATCAACAACATACTTACCATGAACACCATGGCTCGACAGGAACGACGAGGGGAGGAAGTGAAAGGATCAGGATGGGAGAAGATGTCGTGGAAGCAGCAAGCGGAGGAGATAAGGACATTGATAACGAAAAATAAGAATCTAATGGTGGAAAGTTTACGTGAGCGCTGGATTCTGCGGATGGAAATGGGTCGGGAACGTGAGGAAAGGGAACGTGAGAAACGGAAGTTTGAGGAGGAGTTAAAGGGGCTGAAAGGGCAGTTGAGCAAATTGACGGGGGAAGAAGGTACGAGCGAAAATTGCTGGTGGGAACGGATGACTGAGACGCATCGGATATGGAGGGAATGGAAAGAACGAGAACGGAAGCTAGTGAAGGAGAATATCACTTTGAGAGCGCGGGTGGAGGAATTGGAGGAGGGAGTTGGACGACGGGATTGGTGGATTCGGCCGACTGAGAGGGAATAGTAGTTGGGAATGTGCTCTTTGAGGAATTTGGTCGTTGGTACACGGGTTTTATTGGATGATTGGAATTTTGAGCGAGTTTTGTATACAACCAATTTGAACCATGGAAGCTTCTTCGAAAAAGTGTCATCATCGTAACCTACCTTAAATCACGATGATCTTTATCATACTGTTGAGTTAGTCAGACTTCAGCCCTCATTCCTGCTTGACATTAGCACGCATCAACATTGAGTAAAGAATATAACGCTGAGCAAAGCCGTAATTGGTGTACTTCGAAGACTGAAGTGGAAGGTATCTGAAAGTAGAATCAGGGTGTTCTGATGCTGAGCCAGGTCAGCCCTACCTACAGTAGTTGAGCGCATAGTCTATATCCGAGGTCGAGGTCGTTGTGTGCTAATGCGTGCTGACAATAAATAGGTAGGGATGGAAGGTGTTGACCAGGATTGCCCACTCCCCCAATGCCAAGACTGCCTACGACTTAAGCCACGTACTAGCCACAGCAATGGGATTCTACAATTTGTACAAGGCCTAAGCCAAGTTCTAAATTGATACCCGAGTGGTAGTAGATACGTGCTGCATGAAAAGTTCATCTGTCTTAGCTACGAGCATGCAAGGAAGCAATGGTATGTAGTGTTGGCATGGTTCGGGAAAGTCTCCTTAGATCACTCTCATCCACAAACAGCCTTGCGAGAAAAGCATGGTGTACCTTACGTAGCGTACCTATCTTCTCTAGTTCCTCACATGACTAGTATGACACAATAAAAAGATACGCATTCGATACGTTAACGTCACAATGTTACTCCTCCAAGCTGCCAAGTACGGAGGGAACATTCATCTCCGTGGCACTAACGCGTTTACTACATACGTAGGTTGGTAGAGAGGACATGATCGGTGCTTTCACAATCGAGTCCCCGATCATAAGGTCAGGAGGGCAAGAAGGGTTACAACGTGAGGTTTCGGTCCCGAGTATTCGGTATAATGAAGAGTGGTTCGATATGCTAATTGGTTCTTGGTAGGAGAGTAGATTTGTTTAGTGTGGATGGAGTATTGAAATGTGCGCGATCGAGGTGTATAAGAGAGAGGCTCTGCAGTGCCTTCAGGGAATGGGATCTCTTTCTTTTAGACTATGTTGTACTGCTCTAACCATCAGAACTGCTGTTAACAATATCATTGCCAATCAGTGCATCTTTCTACACAAATTGAGACCTACTGTCTTTCCAATAGTCAACATGCTCATCCCTTTCCTCGACGGTACTATCATCAATGGCACCAAGTACCTGAACATCTCGGGTACCATTTATGGCTGTCCCAATGACACCCTGTGCGTCCCGCTGAATGATACTCTAGCACCATACGCCAATTTCACCTCCGGCTTCAACAACACGGCCGCCAATTCCACCTCTACCGGATGTCCAAACTATTATTTCTCCGATAGAAATATTTTGCTTTACATCTCAGGTTTTCTCTTGATGGTGATTACGTTCATGATTGGTATACGCGTCGGAGCGGTTATACCCATGTTGGGAGCTCCGGACAGGAAAAAGGACCCTGTTGGTTATGTCAGTTGGTCCATCTTGGCATATAGGGGGCTGAGGAAGATCCCTGATCTCAGTCTCGAGATTTTAAGGAAAGCGATTGAGACTGAGGAACGACGACGGGAGGAAGAGAAGAGGGCATATGGAGGATGTGTAAGGAATCGAATCGGAAGTGCGGGGATGCGTGTGGCAGCATCCAGATCTGAATCACACGAGATGCGGCAGAAGGAACAAAATGCAGTACCTAACGGAAAGCGTGCAGAGGACGTAGAAGCTTTGAAAGGGCGAGTGGAGGAACTGAAGCAGGAAACCGTACGCCGAGAGTGGAGCCTGCAGGATGAGAACGAATGTAGAGAGCGTTCTGGCACCGGTAGCAGCACTGCTAACAGAGGAAATTCAAACAGGGATCGTGGATCTGATGTGCCTCCTGCCTATATGGAGTCATAGGATATCGCTGCACCGGCTAGCACAAGGTAGAATGACGATGAAGATATGGTAGTGATTTGTTCAGCTTGATGGCAGTTCATTGAGGAAGTTGTCGTTGATACACAATTTCTTGTTGGATGAGAAGTTTTAGTCGAGTTTGTACATAGTTTGTTTCAGTCCTAGATAATATGTTTCGAAAAGCGTCGTCGTCCTGGGCCACCAACGTTTGTGTTATTCTGTTGAACTGGTTGATAGGGACAAATCTTTAATGTGATAGAGCTGAATGGTTGACGTTCAATGTTGATGGTATCTGCAAATCGTACGTGGCGCTAGTGGTAAGCGAGCTACTGTATGTGGGAGGTTTATCGTGCGGCGGTCACTTCCGCACTGCAGTGGCAGGGTTTACAACTTCACCCTCCAGAGCGTGAATTATCACTCTGTAGATATACCTCTTTTCTTTCACTGTGGTTCCTTGTACCATGAATATTCAGCTGTATGGGTCCGGAAATTTTCTAGACTAAATGCGTAGCCGGACTCGTGAATGCTGTCCTGGGATCGTATCTTGGTCAGCGTGATCAGAGCCCTAAGTTGTAGTGCACAATCAAGACCATATTGGGGTTTTCTGGCTTGCACAGCTTCGACTTCAGTGAAGGAGATGTATTCTCCTTCGTCCTGCTGCTTTTTCTATCATGTCAATACTCGATAACATCCGTTCCTGTAAGATTAGGCTGCACCTTCCTCCCCTCCAACCAATCCTTACACTTTCCATACAAGATAGCTCTCTCCTTTCCATGCGCATCCAAATCCAACTTCGGAGGCTTCCCAACCTTCGCTTCACACCAACACAAATACCTATACCCAGCCGGATACCCCTCAACCTCTTTCTCCGGTACCTCGAAACTTCCATTACTCGGATTTACAGGAACCATCTTATCCTTATCAAACAACAACGTATAAAACACAACCCCCCATCTTCCATCCCGTTTCTCCAATAAGAAGAAAAACCGACAATCGGCCTCATTATCCATCTCGATTCCATCCAGCGTAATTCGACAAGTAATAGTAACTTTCATCTTACTTACCGCTCGGTTTCCTTGCACATCGACTGTCTGCCCTATCATGCGGTGCAAGATGTAGAAGATATCCTTCTGCTTGGCGAACCCCTCCTTAGAGTCTTCTATGAATTTGTTAATGGGTCCTTGAGACCACGATGTGGCAATGTATGCGTCATCGTGGAACATGCTGCGGTAGTTTTCCCATTCTGCGGCATCGCGATAGCAGGGCCAGCCTTCACAGATTTCACGGATTTTGAAGCGTTCGAGTGCTTCAGCGTCTATGTCGGTGCCTGTTGCATTGTTGCGGGAGGCACCGGATGGGTAAGTGGAGGGGGGTGGTTGAGTTGTTGGGTAGACGTCTTTGGATGCCGGCATGGTGGCTGTGGACTGTTGAACTGGTGAAGTACGTATTCTGATTTCCTAGTTGGTCATTGATGCCTCTTATGAAGAGGCTTGGTTATCATTCCTTTAATGCGCGAGTCCCTTGCTGGCACAAGTATGATATGTCGTCATCATGAGATCAGAATGAATGAAGAGTAAGTGCCGAGAAGTAGAAGTGTTAGCGCGATACTTTCTTGCACGGTTGACATGTTGAAATCACGAACGCATATTGAGAAGTCCAATGGAAAGGTAAACTGTGGAGGTCATGGCCCTGCAAGTAGATGTTCTGCCCTGATTCGCGGAAACCCATCTAATCAATGAGACAAATAGGGAATGGGAAGGGAAGCAAACTGGTTGCTTTGATGAGGTGAAGAAGAACGAGGCCTTGAGGATGCGAGGAGATGATACTTCAATCATTGTTGTGCCGAATGCAGCGGAATAGAACGCGGAATTGGTAGCTTCCTCGGCTGCCATGCTCCAAACTCACTAGCCACCTCTGCCTCTCCGATCACGAAAGGCAATTCTGAGCTGGGTCTAGTCAGTGAAGACTCATCAGTCTATCCGGGCCAGCCAGGCGGCATGTATGGATTGTAAACGAGGAAAGCCGCGTCAAGCATAATCTAAGCAAGGTGCTCCTCTCCGTTGTTACCAGGAATGACTTCAGGTGTCAAAGTCATCTCAGGATTTCTAGAGTAAGGCAGAAAAGGCAGCGTCGTATGCCTTGATCATCCAGTAGACATTGTAGAGCGCTAAGCTAAAAGATTTCGTCGATGCTTGTGATGGAAGTTCGCCGACTTTGGGTTGTGGAAGAATGCCTTGTGACAGTATTTTGATGCCGTTAGCGACCACATTATGAATACACCAGCAATACTTTGTGCTCAAAGACTTCACACCGTGCCGAAAGAATCGAGCCAAATTCACGTTGATTGGTAGGTATGCTTGTGTGTTGTGATCCAACTTGACGACTTGACATGTTGACACCTTAACACCAATCTCACGTGTCTTGGCGAAGATATCACACATACAGTAGTCTGCACAACGTCTCCATACCTACAGTAGTAGCTTTTGCTTTGACTCAGCCTATTCTCCCATGGATGATCGGCCAAACAAGTATACAATACCTCAAAATATTACACTATAGGGTGCGATCCTGTATGCTAATCTGACTACCATGCTCTTCAAACCTCAACTGCCTCATTGACCTTTCTTTACTACACTACATACCATTTCGCAGACCGTGCGCGATTCATTATAATACTTCCAATCTCGAAACACATTGCGCGATGTATCCTAGGTTTGGTCTGACACGATCGTGGGGTTGCTTCCTACGTAGCTATACGCATCGTACAGCATGTTTTTATGTGCTCACGATCACCGAGGAAGGTTCAGGAGTATTCTAGCTTAAACTAACGTGAACGTTACCCTTATATGCTTTGCTCCCTTGCTTTAGCTAATCTCTTGCTGATCAACACTATACTGTCCACAAACGATAAGCTAATATGGCATATGGCATTAGCGCACCATAATCGGGAGGTTCCTAATCATTGTCGGACGCCGGAGAGCAACATAAATGCTAAAGGGTATTCCTTGGCGACAGAAAGCTCAAATCAGCTCGCTCACCCTCTTACGTGGAGCGGTAGCTTGCCAGACCATTCGCTGTGGTACACCTGGGACTCTACAACCGCATCTACAACGTCCATCTCAACTTCTTCTAGCTTCACCACAAGCTCATCCACCATTAGTACTGCTAGCAGTACCACTTCCTGGACTTCCTCGACCACGCATACTTCAACAACATCTATACAACCGAGCAGTACGGTAAGCTTGATTCATTCCAAGTAACCAGAAGGCAAGCAGAGCTAACAACTGATAGACGACCAGCACGACATCTCTTTCGACGTTTTCTACAACGTCGATTACCACTGTCTCGCCCACTTCAACTATAACATCCACTACAACTACGACAAGTATATCAACGTGTGTGCCAGGTACTTACACAGCTTCGGGTGGTGCTGTATATACAGTTCAGTGCGACTTTGCGTACAATGCTAATACCGAAAACATTCTCGCTGTCTACGAAGTGGACGCCCTAGCTATCTGTCTGAACCAGTACTGTGAGAACTACACAAGTTGTACAGCAGTGGATTTCTACGAAGATGATGGATCTTGCTACTTGTTATCAAACGCCTTTTTGGGGGGTCACTATGCTAATAGAATTGACGCCGCTATCGTAAACCCTACTACGTCCACTACTACAACCTCCGCCCCCACCATAACTATTGCTACAACCACCACCAGGACTTCCACTAGTTCTTCAACCACCCTTACCACCTCTACCTCCTCTACTACCACTACTGACACGACCACTACTTCCACTACTTCTTCAACTACTTTTAGCACTCCCTCCTCCTCCTCCTCCTCCTCCTCCTCCTCCTCCTCCTCTATCACCACTACTGATACAACAACATCAACTACCACCACTGGTACGACCTCCACTACCACTGGTATAACTTCCACCACTACTACTAATATAAAATCCACCACCACTACTGATACAACCTCTACTACCACCACTGATATCACCACGCCGTCTACTACTTCCTCGACCACTTTTAGTACCTTCACCTCGTCTTCCTCTACCTCTACCACGGATATTACAACATTCACCACTACTACTGATACAACCTCTACCACTACGACGATGACCCCTACCACTACGACGATGACCCCTACCACTACAACGAGGACCTCTAATACTACCACCACCTCCATGATGGTAAGCTCAAAGCAACACTACGTAGACAAATCTTAACTAACATAAAAAGACTACTACTTCAACTAGCGGAACCACTTCGGTGAGGCAAGATCAAAGTTATACGTTATGAAAATACTAACAATTCTAGACGACTACGACTACTACCACCTCTACTACTGCTGTACCAACTTGTGGTCTTAAAGGGTGCGTGTATGCAGATGATGTTATTGGCAAAGGTCAGCTTGGCTCTTATGAAGCATGTAAAACGAGTTGTGCAAACACTCAGGGCTGTGTTGCATTTCAAGTTAACAAAGCATACACTGAATGTAATCTTCTGGATGTACCCGCGGCGGAGGCTTACTCAGTGTCATGTGGTACCCTTCTCTACGACCTCGGCTGCACAGATCCGAACCCACCTGTTACTACCACGTCCACCTCATCTCGGGCTTCAACGACCACAACATCCAACACCACTACTACTACTGGTCCAACCACCTCCTCTAATACCACCACCACCACTAACGCCCCCACTCTTACTACTACACCCTCCACTACGACAACAACCACTACCACTACCGCGACCTAAATACCAGCGTTATCGGTTGTAGTTGTGCTGCTTGAGCGTCACTTTGAGCTTCATATATGGCGTTACGCCGAGGTCAAGCTCACAGCCTTAACTCAAGGACCGTCAGTTGGGTTTCAGCACTCTTCGAGAACATGCAATCTTGCCTCATGGTTAGGTGTAGGTTCGACTGTGCCTATACCATGTCTCGACGTGGTTATTGCGGCAATCACATATAGTAAGCGCTCTCCGAACCATCACAATTCAGGAGTGATCGTGTACTGCAATGAGGTTACTAAGAGTGCCGCTACACATCCAGCACAGCAGAACTGCCACAAGGTCTCATAACAAGATAATGATCCACACTCTCCATCATCATCCCGCGTACCACAGGGAGTCCGGTGACAATACCGATGTTGTTGTGTTATCAGCATGTACTTAAGATGAAGAGGTTTGCAACTGTCCACTTTGGCGAGATTCTATGCTCGATGCGGCAACAGATTAGCACAGCTCTTAGGATACGATTGAGGGAGTCGTCTTCATTTAGGATCCATAAGCAAGACGCCCATGAGCATAAGTGAGGAATGTCCTATTGGCCAAAAGATGGTGGGCAGTTTCAAACCTCTTTAATACAGTACTGTGTTGCACAAGTATGCACAATACAGATGCACGAAGTGGGCCAGAGAATGGGTCGGAGACCAGCAATGGCAACACCTGGGTAGCATCGCTAAATAAGTTTTGCACCAGTGTGCATTAAGTAAAGTACACGTGAGGTCAAATGTTACACGAACCGCGAAAGTGCAAGATTGGGCGGATTCGACGACTAGGGCAGTCTGTCCAGCCGCCAGAACCGATTTATTTACAGTAGATCTGATCAGGACGGCTTGCGGCTGTGATTTCCTGATTAGGCATGGTTTATACAGCACACCACACAAGCAGAAGTGAACAAGTACATAGAGTATGTACTGTACTTGTATGCCTGTGACGAAGCACCTTGACGAATGCCAAGACTGATGCAGCTTGAAGCCACACTAATCCGGTAAAGGAAACAGCTGTGCTCAGGGGAAATACAATGCAGCATTTGAGTGGAGCATGCCAAGAGCCTAGCCGGGATGAGGGAGGAGTGTATTTTGTTCTCC
>Ga0115846_100509_pt1 | contig 20347 bp, 14 predicted proteins | sample InSIn5gowninarea_2_FD_83860 | JGI IMG/M metagenome (GOLD analysis project Ga0115846, IMG submission 83860)
GCAAAAGCATCCTATGCAGCGAATACAAAACAACCAGACTATGAGTTAAAGCAAATGATTCATGAGCTACATAAGAATCAGATGAATTGTATGATGGAGATGAATTTCCCTTCACTTCGACTTCGGAAACGAGGAAATTATCAAATACATTTTGTAATAAAAGCTTATTCATACATGCCTTAACATCAACTACCTTAAGTGAAACCATAACCACCCTCCGCGTATATTTCCTCTATAAAACACACACTCTATTTCTAACTTCTAAGAAAGGAATCTACAATTATGAACAACTCAAATACGTTTCATTATGACTGTCCTGGTAGAAAAACTTCTTCCAATTCAGAACCTACTCAAAAAATCCAATTCCCAGAGCAACCAAAAATTTATCCTCTCGACATTACGGAAGAAGTTGAATATCGCAATTGCTCAATACGGCAAAACTAAGCAAACAATCTACTACCGATATATTTGTAAAAGAAATAAAATGCACAAATGCACAGGATAAAATGCATAGAAGAAATATTTTAAACTTCTTCCCTTTTCCCCATTATAACATAGTAGAAATAGGATCGCTAATGAAGCATATACTTGAATATGTGAACCAAACAAAAATACATTTACAAAAAGGAATGCTAGTGCCAACCCTATCTTCTTGCCACGCATATAGTAAAATACTAACATGTAAACAATTCCATAAGCTTGATAATCAAACCTTCCAACCGTAGCAATTACCATACTTGCAATCACTATTCCCGCAGTCAGTAAACTTCCTTTTAGATGATTAGGATCAAACCGTTTACTAACCAATGTAAGGCAATGAATCGTTAGCAATCCTAGTGCTAAGTTAAAAAAGATATTCTGCGACCCAAATGCAAAAATTGTGTGTTGAAAACATAAATCAAAAGGAATCTCCGAAATAAATGCAAAGATTAATAACCTTATTATATAGTTTCTAACATTTCTTGTGTGAAAATATCCTTCCACAATTAAAAATGCAAAAATTGGAAATGCGATACGTCCAATCAATCTCATAGGATAGTAAATCTCTGAATTCAAAAAAAACGTAGCCCCAATATGATCAATTAACATTGTAATGATTGCGATCATTTTTAATACAAATACGTTCATTCATTTTATCCTTTCCTTCCTTATTTACTTAGGTAATTGCGAAACACATTATTACTATGAGTTCGTTGTGTAAAATGACAAATTCCATCTGAAGTAAGTTTCGCAATCACCTACTTATTTACTGATTAAGATGCAACAACTTTTGGGACTTACTTTTAGAATTCTCTGATTGCTCAATGGGTATTGCAGTATGGATCTTTGATTTAACACTGCATCTGTCGTTTGATAGATCCACCACTGCTTTCCTGCTGGCGGATTTGGCAAACCAAATTCATGTGCCTCCCAGTGCATATTGTATATCAGATAAAATGTATCATCAAAGTTTCTTCGATCTAATGATACATAAGTACCGCATAGTAAAACACCCAGTTCCCGACTATAATGGTTAAAATCCGGTTGCCACGCTTTCACTCCGTGAAATGATAAGTCCGGCATACCACAATAAGCATAATCCACTAACTTAAGAGGGTTTTCTTGATGAAATACCGGATGTGATTTTCTTAGCTCTAATAACGCTTTGACAAACTGAAGTCGCTCCTTCTGTTTTTCTTGTTGATTCCAATTCAGCCACGACAACTCATTGTCCTGACAATATCCATTATTATTTCCTTTTTGACTATTTCCAAACTCATCGCCTGCTAAAATAAGAGGAGTTCCTTGGGACAATAACAATGCAAGGAACGCATTTTGAATCATTTTATTTCTTAGCATTAACACCTTTTTACTCTTAGTGTTACCTTCCACTCCACAATTCCAACTAAAATTATACTCACGTCCATCGCAATTATTCTCGTCATTCGCTTCATTGTGTTTGCGATCATACGAATATACATCCTGCAATGTAAATCCATCGTGATTCGTAATATAGTTAACGACACCCACGGGAGCTTTATTATACTTCACCCGATTCATAAAAGGAAGGACCATCGATTCCTCTCCCTTAAGGAACTTTCTGGCATCTATTAGGAATTGATCGTTGTATTCTGCAAGTCCTTCTGGAATCGTACCACCTGTAAAATGCTTGATTTCATCCAAATTCCATCCGCAATCCATCAATTTTACATGCTTTAGACGTTCACTTGCAGCTATCATACTTCGATATTGATCTGGTACGTTCAGTTTAAACCCATCGATATGATATTCCTTACTCCAGTACTCGAGACAATCTACGATTGTAATTGGATTCACCCAGGAAGGGAAATTCATCTCCATCATACAATTCATCTGATTCTTATGTAGCTCATGAATCATTTGCTTTAACTCATAGTCTGGTTGTTTTGTATTCGCTGCATAGGATGCTTTTGGAGCGTAGAAATAACACTGACTTTCATATCCCCAGTAATTGACGATATTCTCTCTAATTCTATAAGAATTGGACTTGATGATTTCATCAAATTCTGTAATCGGCATCAACAAAACCGTATTAATTCCTAATTCTAATAGGTATGGAATCTTTTCCACTACTCCCAAATAAGTCCCTGGATGAGTCACACCAGAACTCTTATGCTTCGTAAATCCACGAACATGAAGCTTGTACAAAATCATATCTGTATAAGAGATTACAGGCCGTTCTTCACGTTCAAACTCTGGAAACTCACTTAAAAATGCAGCGCGAAGTACTGTTTGACTTACTTGCTTACCAAATACGTCTCGACCTAAAACAACTTTAGCATTTGACTCTAAAAATGTTTCTTCCTTTGTTTCAAAACAATAACGATATTCTTCTCGATTCAAATGAGTAACAGAACAAGAAAAAATTCCCTCTTCTTCTTGACTCATCTGTATTCGAATATCTTTTTGACTTTGTTCTATATGATAAAGATTCAAATAGCAATCATCGGATTCGCTTCGAACTTTAAAATGCGTGATTTCATTCAGATAGGATACACCATATGCTAAATTATGCATACGAGATAATTGTTCGATTGGTTGTCTCTTTGAATTCATCGATTTCCTCCTATCTAACCTCATTTTCTTACAATTATAACTGATTCGTATTTTCCTGTAAAGACAGTGAAGTAATCCAAGTCTTTCTTAGAACTGGAACTACAGCTCTGAAAGGTAAAAATAATTCGCACTAAATGTGTATAATTCAAGCTATTTCCTCTGCAATAAGGTAAAATAGAAGAAAAACTTTATCGCAGAGGTGAAAAAATGAGTCGTGAACAAGACAGAATCAAGAAGAAATTAGAAAAAAATCCAATTGTGGAATGCAATAAAGTACAAAATAGATTTTGTCCAGAGTTGTTTTCTTTGTTCGGAAAGGTTAAGGATCCTCGTCATCAGAGTTACATTGATTATTCCGCAAAAGTAATGCTTGGGACTATGTATTATAAAAGTATTGCCGGGATTTCTAGTATGCAGGAAATGACAAGAGCCTTTAATAAACATAAGATTTGTGAAAACCTGTATCGATTTATGGGAGAAGATGCAAAAGACTATATGCCACATGCAGTGACAGAAAATGAATTTCTGGAACGGTTAAATCCGAAAGAGTTAGAGGATATTCAGCAAAGTATAGTATATTCCATGATTCGTCGAAAGACCTTTCATGATTCCAGAGTACTAAAGAGATGGCAGGTTATTGTAGATGCAACAGAACTGGATGAAGGATACCAAAAGAAGAATGATCATTATCTGAGTCGATGCTATAACAAGGGTGAAAGCAACGAGTATGTCAGATACCATAGAAGTATTCTGGAAGCAAAGATCTACTTTGGAGATAGCGTTGTATGTAGTATTGCATCGGAAACCATAGAAAACTCTGAAGAGTATATAAACAAAAGTGATGAAGCTGTAAAACAAGATTGTGAAAGTAAAGCCTTTGTAAGGCTTGCTGCCAAAATCAAACAGAGATTTCCGAGACTACCAATAATCATTACAGCAGATGGACTGTATGTTACAAAAACAGTTTTACAGATATGTAAAGAGTATCATTGGGACTACATCATTCGGTATAAAGAGGGATGTGCTTCGTCGATTGCAAAGGAGTATCATGCACTTCCGGAAAAAGAAAAAGTTGGGACTGATATAGAGTATCAGAATAGAATCATGTTCAATGAGTTTGATGTGAATCTAATCTATTATCGGGAAAAGCGAATGGTAAAAGGCAAGGAGAAGAAAACAGAGTTTGGTTGGATTACAAGCATAGAAATAACCAAAAAGAATGCAAGAAAGATAGTAGGTGCCGGAAGAAACAGATGGAAAATAGAGAATCAGGGATTTAATCGCCAGAAACACTGGCAGGGAGATATCGGGCATGCGTGCAGTTGGAATGAGTGTGCACAGAAAAACCATTATCTGATGGAACAGATAGCGGATTTCATAAAACAGCTGTATGAGCACTTCTTTCTAGAAAAGAATGCGATAAAAAAGTTGCAAAAAAATATATCTTCTGAGTTGTTAGCAAGCTTTGGGCGGCAACTAACAGAAACAGAAGATATAAAAACGGAGCTGCATAGCGCAGTTCTAAACTGATATAAGTTTATCAAAGAAGGTGATGCTTGCCAAGAGGAAATCGAAAAATAAATACACAATTTTTTCAATAAGGGTTATTTGCAGACATATGATGTGGATAACTTTAAATAATTAAGAAAAAATGTTGATAAAAAAGATTTCTCAAAAAATAGCAGGCTATATATGAATTTACCTTTCAGAGCTGCTGGAACTAAAAAGTTGTTGCAAATTATGAAATATACGATAAAATAAGAAGTGATTGTGTAATAACGGACAATATAGTAAAAAATAGAATGAAACATGCAAATTATGCAGATAGGAGCGATATATGATTCAAGCAAGTAACGTAACTCTTAGAATTGGCAAAAAAGCTTTATTCGAAGACGTTAATATTAAGTTTACAGAAGGAAATTGCTACGGTTTAATTGGTGCAAATGGTGCTGGTAAATCTACATTCCTTAAAATTTTATCTGGTCAAATTGAGCCTTCCAAAGGTGATATCATCATTACTCCTGGACAGAGACTTTCTTTCTTACAACAGGATCATTTTAAATATGATGAATTTGATGTTCTTAACACTGTTATCATGGGTAACCAAAAACTTTATGATATCATGAAAGAAAAAGAAGCAATCTATGCCAAAGAAGATTTTACTGAAGAAGATGGTATTCGTGCATCTGAATTAGAAGCAGATTTTGCAACTATGAATGGTTGGGAAGCAGAATCTGATGCTGCTAACCTTTTAAATGGTCTTGGTATCGAAACTGAGCTTCATTATGTTTTAATGAAAGAATTAACAGGTAGTCAAAAGATTAAAGTATTATTAGCACAGGCATTGTTTGGTAATCCTGATATACTTCTTCTCGACGAGCCTACCAACCACCTTGATATGGATGCGATTCGTTGGTTAGAAGAATTCTTAATTAACTTTGATAATACTGTAATCGTTGTATCCCATGACCGTTATTTCTTAAATAAGGTATGTACTCATACAGCAGATATCGATTATGCAAAAATTCAGTTATATGCCGGTAACTATGACTTCTGGTATGAATCTAGCCAGTTAATGGTAAAACAGATGAAAGAAGCCAACAAAAAGAAAGAAGAAAAAATCAAAGAATTACAAGACTTTATTGCAAGATTCTCTGCAAACGCTTCAAAATCGAAACAAGCAACTTCTCGTAAACGTGCATTAGAGAAGATTGAACTAGAAGACATCCGTCCATCTAGCCGTAAATATCCTTACATTGATTTCAGACCATCTCGTGAAATCGGTAATGAAGTATTAACTGTTAAGAACTTAAGTAAAACAATTGACGGTGTTAAAGTATTAGACAATATTTCTTTCATCATCAATCGTGATGATAAAGTTGCATTTGTTGGATCAAACACACTTGCAAGTACAACATTATTTAAAATCCTTGCTGGCGAATTAGAACCAGACGAAGGGGAATACAAATGGGGTATCACAACAAACCACTCATACTTCCCTAAAGATAATACAAAGGAATTTTCCGTAGATGAAACAATCGTAGACTGGTTAATGCCTTACTCTCCTGAGAAAGATGTAACTTATGTACGTGGTTTCCTTGGAAGAATGCTTTTCGCTGGCGATGATGGTGTCAAAAAAGTAAACGTATTATCCGGTGGTGAACGTGTACGTGTTATGTTATCTAAGATGATGATTGTTGGTGCTAACGTTCTTATTATGGACGAACCTACCAACCACTTAGATATGGAATCCATTACAGCACTTAACAATGGTGTTATCAAATTCCCTGGTGTTGTATTATTTACTTCTCAGGATCACCAGTTTATCCAGACAATTGCAAATCGTATTATGGAAATCACTCCTCATGGATTAATTGATAAAGTATCTTCTTACGATGAATACCTTGAAAGCGATGAAATGGCTCGTAAACGTCAGATTATGAATTATGACGATAGTGATGCAGAATAAATAATATTTAAAAAACTTTGTGTGTAAAGTTATAGCTCAGTTCCAATGAACTTCTTCTTAAAAATACATTGGAGCTGAGCTTTTTTTCACACCATTTTAACTTTATCTCTCTATTCTTTATATCTAATTTACACATATTTTGTAAGATAATGTCACATTCATTGGGTATTAGAATAAGATATAGTATATAGAATATTTATATTCTATCAATGATTTATGAAAGTAACCTAGATCATTCCTCCAATCTAAGTTCTCACATTGTTGAATATACTTATTCTGTATACTGCTTTTTTCTATCTTACCTCTGTTCGGATCCCTAGAGTGTCGTAACCACACCTGCGACACTCTTTTTTATTAGTTTCTATATATAGTTTAACATTTTTTTACTTTTCTTATGAAGTTCCATTGATTTCACTTGCATTACAGCAAAAATTCATGTAAAATATCACACGTCCTATATTGCTAAAAACAGTTAAAACATAAGGAGTTTAACTTATATGAGTATATTAAATGTAACGAATTTATCCCATGGTTTTGGCGATCGTGCTATCTTTAAAGATGTTTCTTTTCGTTTATTAAAAGGAGAACATATTGGATTAATCGGAGCTAATGGAGAGGGTAAATCCACGTTTTTAAATATTGTTACCGGAAAACTTATGCCTGATGAAGGCAACATCGAATGGTCAAAAAATGTTCGTGTTGGATATTTAGATCAGCATACTGTATTAGAAAAAGGTATGACAATTCGTGACGTATTAAAATCAGCCTATGCCTATCTCTATGAACTAGAAGCCAAAAGTAATGAATTATGTAATCAAATGTCTACTGCAGACGAAGATAAATTGGCTGCTATGATGGAAGAATTTGGTGAGATTCAAGATACATTAGATTCTCATGATTTTTATATCATTGATTCAAAAATTGATGAGATTTCTCGTGCCTTTGGCATTGATGCAATTGGTCTTGATAAAGAAGTAACGGATCTAAGTGGTGGTCAAAGAACGAAAATTCTTTTAGCTAAGTTATTACTTGAAAAACCTGATATTCTATTACTTGATGAGCCTACAAACTATCTGGATGTAGAACATATCAACTGGTTGACTCGTTATCTCCAAGAATATGAGAATGCATTTATATTAATTAGTCATGACATTCCATTTTTAAATAGTGTAATTAACTTAATCTATCACATGGAAAATCAGGAACTAACTCGTTACGTTGGTGATTACAATAAATTCCAGGAAGTATACGCAATGCGTAAATCTCAATTAGAAGCTGCATATAAAAAACAACAGCAAGAAATCAGTGAGCTGAAAGACTTCGTTGCGCGTAACAAGGCAAGAGTATCCACTCGAAATATGGCTATGTCACGTCAAAAGAAGTTAGATAAGATGGATATCATCGAACTTGCAGCTGAGAAACCAAAGCCAGAATTCCACTTTAAAAATGCAAGAGCTGCTGGTAGATATATTTTCACAGCAAAAGATCTTGTCATTGGATACGATGAACCACTCTCTACTCCAATTCAATTAGAAATGGAACGAGGCGATGTTATGGTTCTTACTGGTGCCAATGGTATTGGTAAAACAACATTACTAAAAAGTATTCTTGGCCTAATTCCTTCTCTTAGTGGTTCGGTTGAACTTGGTGATTATCTTCACATTGGTTATTTTGAACAGGAAATGACTGGCGATAAATCAAATACATGTATTGAAGAAATCTGGACAGAGTTTCCAGGTCTCACTCAATATGAAGTCCGAAGTGCACTTGCTAAATGTGGACTCACAACCAAACATATCGAATCTCAAGTACGAGTATTAAGTGGTGGTGAGCAAGCAAAAGTTCGTCTATGTAAGTTAATCAATCAAGAAACGAATATTCTTATATTGGACGAGCCTACGAACCATCTCGATGTAGATGCAAAAGCAGAACTAAAACGTGCTTTAAAAGAATACAAAGGAAGTATTCTTTTAATCTGTCATGAACCTGACTTTTATGAAGGTCTAGCTACAAAGGTAATTGACTGTACGAAATGGTCCACAAAAATATAAAAATACACTTCTAGAACAACGTGTGTTTCACGTACCCTTGCATTGAATTCCTTAAAAAAACATAGAACAAAGTCGTTGATTGCTACATTCTCTAATAACAATCAACGACTTTTTAAATTTGAAGCATTGCTCCATTCTTATGAAGCCACTCTTTTTCTCTTTCAAAATTCGGTCGAATTCTCCTAACTTCATTCCAAAAATCAGAGGAATGATTCATGTAAAGTAAGTGACATAATTCATGTATGACGACATAATCTAAAACATCATCTGGAGCCATAATCAAACGATAGTTGAAGTTTAGATTGCATTTACTCGAACAACTTCCCCAACGACTTTTTTGATCTTTGATTACAATTCGATTCACTTTCTTTTTGAAATCATAATGATTCAAGTAATATTCTACCCGTTCCTTAATTCTTTTTTTCGCTTCGTTACGATACCACTTCTCCATTACTTGTCGAATCACATCTTGAGATATCGTTCCGACCTCCACGATTAACTCATTATTTACCAAGGTTACTTTTGCTAGCTGTTTATCTTGTTCAGCATATTCTCTAACAATCAAGCGAAGTTTAATCTCGTTTCCTCGATACAAGTACATTGCTCCATCTACACATTCTGATATCTGTGAGTTTTGTTTTATCGCTTTGATTTCTTCTTGCTTTTTCTTGATCCAGCCTGCTTTTGTCTCAATTAACTTAGCAATTCGAGCATTACTTAAATTCTTAGGAGCATGTACACAAACGCCGTCTTGACTCACTCGAATGGATATTGTCTTTCGACTCGATTTCACAATCTGGTATTCTATTTTTTCTCCGCCATACATAAGATAAGCCATCTACCTACCTCCTGGCAGTCTACTTCATTTCATAGAATCTAGTCCAAAGAAACGAACTAATTCGCGGACCACTCCATTTTCATTGTTCGACTGCGTCTCATACTTACATATCTCTTTTAATTCCGGATGTGCATTCGCCATCGCATAACTATACTCACACACCTGCATCATCTCATAGTCATTCATATAGTCACCAAATGCCATGCATTCCTTCGGTGTTATTTGATAGTATTCTTGAATCTTTTGAATTCCTGTTCCTTTATCAATACCGCGTTGCATAATATCTAGCCAGAAGTTACCACTCACTGCAAGTTTAAACTCATCTTCATAAGGTTGCAAAAGCGGATAGATGTACTTTTCAGAAGAAATCTCGTTAAACACTGCAATCTTACAGATATCATCCTCCTTTGCTGCAACAAGTAAATCATCTACAACTTCTACTCGTTCATAGTATTGACGAAGTTTTCGAAAAAACTCTTCATCCTTAGTTTCAATATAAGCACTTTTTGCACCACATAACACAGTAACGACTTCTGTATGCTCGCGTAACAAAAGAATAAACGTTTCTACCGATTCATATTCCATTTTATCAACATGAATACATGTTCCATGATCATAAATCATTGCGCCATTTTCAGCAATCACAATAATATCATCTTTTACTGATTCAAATCGTTTCTCCAGATTATAATACTGTCTTCCACTTGCAATTACAAAACGTACTCCAATCTGCTTCAATTGTTCGATTCGCTCAAATAAATCTTCTGGTAACTCATCTTTGCTGTTCACCAAAGTCCCATCCATATCTGATATAACTAGTTTAACCATAGTAATCTCCAATCCGCCACCTGTGGCGGTGGCCAAAATTACGATTGAAAAATGCTGCTTTTCAAGCATTTTTTCGATGCGAAATATAGAAGTTATTAGGTTATGTTTTTTATAACCTTAGAACTTCTTTTCGCATGAATCTCCAATCCGCCACCTGTGGCGGTGGCCAAAATTACGGTTGAAAAATGCTGCTTTTCAAGCATTTTTTCGATGCGAAATATAGAAGTTATTAGGTTATGTTTTTTATAACCTTAGAACTTCTTTTCGCATGAATCTCCAATCCGCCACCTTTGGTGGTGACCAAAATCTTATGGTTATTATATCATAATATTATAATTTTTGTAGATATTCATCTAAGTTAAGCTAGATTTATCACATTTTCCCTATGAAATAAATAACTGTGTCCAGTAAAGAACTCCATTGGATTCATAACAACCAACACCAAGTTTTCCAAAATTAGAATTCAGAATGTTTGCTCGATGTCCTTCAGAATTCATCCATCCTTGAACCACTTCTTGTGGTGTTCTTTGTCCATATGCTATGTTCTCACCAGCAGTTCTGTAAGAAACACTATATTCCCCAAGTACAGTAAAGCAAGAAGATCCATCCGGTCTGCTATGGCTAAATACTGACTTAATCTCAATTGCACGTTGATTAGCTGCCTTTTTTAATGCATCCGTTGCAGTAAGCTCTGATAAACCTTCCTTCTTTCGCTCGATATTCACCAATCGCAACACTTCATTCACATAGTTCGGTTTTGAATTGTTAACTTGATTCCATGTACCTGACACAACATTAGAATACACACCATGATAACTTACATTAGAAACGTTCTTTTGTGCTCTTACCTTATAGTAATACGTTTTTCCTTGTTCTACAGAATAATCTGCATATGTTGAAGTATACGTACTTCCGATGAATTGATAAGTTCCATTCTGTAAGTTACTGCGATATATGTTATATGTTTGTGCATCATTCACTGGATTCCATTGAAGTGCTATTTTACCGGAAGAACTTGTTACGATAACATTTCCCACCTTGCTAAGGGTTTTCTCTAGCTTAAGAATGTTGGAATAGGAACTCTTTGTATTTCCATATACCGATTTCACTTTGTAATAATACACATTCTTTGCTTTTAAGCCTCGGTCTTTATAAGTACCATTTTGAGTTGAACCAATATAAGTATAATTTCCATTTCTGGAAGTACTTCGATACACCTCGTAAGAAGTAGCACCGTTTACTTTTTGAATCGAAATCTTAGCTGTCGTTGCAGTACGCTGTTTGACACTGATGGAAGGAGCTTTGTTTTCTGATAGATTCGTAGATGCTGCTTGAACTACAGAAGATGTAATACCAGTTCCCACACGAAATGTAGATACTGCTGCCATTGTCATCATCGCAACAACAATGCCATTTCTCTTTATAAAAAAGGTTGCTTTATCTCTAAGTTTCTTGCTTCTGTTCATATGTTTTTCCTCCAAACGATTTGGCACAAGCAGGTTGGACCAAATATCCTTTCTTGGTTTTAACTTACCATAAACAAAAGATAGAGTACAATAGTAAAACCATTCATAAATATGAAATTATTACAATTTGTTAACGTATATTTAACATATTTGTAATAATTTAATGACTCATATTTTTGTTATATTTGGGAAAACCTATCTACAGTTAAAACAAAACTTATGTAATGACATCGTATGAAAGGATTGTCTCCTATGGATATTTTATCTGAATTAGGTTGTATTGTACTTACAAGTCTACTCTCGATTATTACATTATTTTTTCTCGCCAAATTAATTGGTAATCGACAGATGGCTCAACTCAGCCTTTTTGATTATGTGAATGGTATTACGATTGGCTCCATTGCAGCTGAGTTAGCTACGGATCTTGAAAATTGGCATAAAATCTTACTTGCACTTGTAATCTATGGATTTATCACCTTTTTAATTGCTTACCTTGATGATAAATGTCTTCCACTTCAGAGATTTATTGATGGGAAAACTTATATCATCTATCAAAATAATAAGATTTATGAAAAGAATCTGTCAAAAGCCCATCTGAACATGGATGAGTTCTTACGTTTATGTCGTATTCAAGGTTATTTTGACCTTCAAGAGATTCATACTGCAATTCTTGAAAACAATGGGCAACTCAGTATCCTTCCAAAGGTAACAAAACGACCAACTAACCCAGAAGATTTTGGTATGAATCCAACCCAAGACTTCCCGGTTGCTTCTGTTGTCCTTGACGGCACGATATTATATCACAACTTAAAACAAACTGGTAATGATGAGAAATGGCTGATGAAGCAGCTCCATGCCAAAGGAGTAAAAGATATCAAACAAGTAATGTATGCCTCCTGTAGCTTAGATAATAAAGTTGAAGTCTATCTGAAAACCAATGAAAAGCACGATGAAGATATATTTAAATAAAGAAAGCTTTATAGGAATCGATTACTTTATGTAACTTGTAGATTCCTATAAAGCTTTTTTTTATCCTGCAATATTATACCACTCATCTAAGATTTCCTTCGAGAGACTTTGTAGTCTTGATAAAGTAATGGTATTCTTATGTTTCCGATTTAAATAATGGTTTGAGGCTAATTTCATGGTGTAATCTTCCAGAAAATATGTGGTAAACTGCTGTTTACTATCGAGATATGTATGTGTAATCAATGGCTCGATTGTAGCTTTGTCGATTACAATCTCTCCATCTTTCTCAATCAATTGAATCTGTGCCATACCACCTAACATTCTTGACATTGCATCTTGATTGGATACAAAGTTTCCCAAAGAATAATATACTAACATTTCGTTCTCCCCATTTTCACTTTTTACCCATTCTACAGGCTCTAACACATGAGGATGTGTTCCTAACACTAAATCTACTCCTTGTTCAACAAAAAACTGTGTCCACTCTTTTTGTTGTGTCGTAGGCTCATATACATATTCCGTTCCCCAGTGTGGACATACAATCACAAAATCACTCATCTTCTTTGCTAGCTTGATATCCTTCTCCACCAGTTTCCGGTTATCCAAAAGATTCACCATATATTCTTTTCCTTTCGGAAGGCGTAACCCATTCAATCCATAGGTATAATTTAAGATTGCTAGCTTAATTCCATTGCGCTCAATATAAACAATTCGACTATCCTCTTTTTTTTCTTTTAATCCAGCAACAACAACATCATCATATTTCTTCCAGAAATCTATCGTATCCTCAATGCCTGCAACTCCTCTATCTAATGTGTGGTTGGTTGCATGTAAAATAACATCAAAACCAGCTTCATATACAGCTTCTCCGATTGCATATGGTGAACCAAAGAGTGGATATCCACTATAACCAAGCTTTTTATCACATAGAATTGTCTCTTGATTAATGATTGCTACATCTGCTTCTTCTACGGTATCACGAATTCCATCAAATAAATGTGAAAAGTTATAACTTCCATCTTTTTGTAATCCACTTTTTACAATTTGTGTATGGATTAAATTATCACCCACAGCAATAATCGATAATTCACGTTTCTTAGCAGGTTGAGGCTTCGGTATCTCCTTTTTATCTTTTTCATCTTTTGACAAAACGACTGTCTCCTTCGCTATCGTTTGCTTGGTAGATATCAGAGTTGAATTACTACGATTCGTAGTTTGTTCCTTTTCAACCACAAGATTTCTTCCCATAGTTTCAAGTTCATTATCATGTACAATCGTCGTAACTGGATTCTTCTGCTCCAAAATATCTTGATCCATGCTCTGGTTTGATACAATTACTATAAATACTGAAGCAATTAAAATCATAGCGATTTTTACTCGTAAAGAGTTCTTCATCATACTCCCCCCTATGCCCCATAAATAGAACCACTATCACTTATATCATTATATGTACGCTTGTCCCTGAATAGACCAAGAATAATCAAGATAATTCCACTTATTTGTATCAATTGGGAAGAGATTATTTATAATACCTTTTGAATTTTTATAATTACGAATTATAATAACTTATTGATGCTGTTTTTAAAATATACTATAATGGAATTACATCAGTAATTCATGAAAGCACAATTATATCATATAAAAAGTGAGGCTTGTTATGTATCGAATGAATCCAGAGCATGTAGATTTACTTAATATAGGATTGGCACTTAATGCTGAGAAGACTCTATCACAATTGCTAGATACTATTTTAGTAACCGGAATGAATCTTGCTTCCTGTGACGGCGGTATCATCTATTTACTTGAAGATGGAATGTTACATTATACATCGCTATCAATAAAATCAAGCAAATTAAGCCTCTCAAACTTAAACCACTCTGAAATACCTATGATGCCAATTCCTATTACGGATGATAATATCTATACCGAAGTACTTCGGACAAGTCAGATTATATATATACCGAATACATATTCTTGTAGCGAGTATGACTTATCTTTATGCAAGACATTAGATCGTCGAATTCATTACCATACGGTCTCGATGGTAATTATCCCTCTATTTTCAAACGAGAATGAACCTTTAGGAGTTTTACAATTTATTAATTGTTTCAACCATAAGAACTGTATTGTTCCATTTCCAAATGAGATTGGCTTTTCTTTATTTTATTTTGCAACGCAGTCTTCTCTTGCAATCTCAAACCTGAACTATACTCAGGAAATCAAAGAACTATTATATAGTTTTGCCGAAGCAATGGCAACTGCAATTGATGAACGAGCACCTTACAACTCAGAACATTCTCGTAACGTTGCAAACTATGCTCGCCGCTTTATGCTTTATTATAATGAGCAGTACAAAGAAGGTTATGTGAATGAATATTTTGACGAAACTCGTCAAGAGGAACTTTATCTTGCTGCACTTCTGCATGATATTGGGAAGTTAGCAATTCCTATGGAGATTATGAACAAATCCACAAGATTGTCTACCTTGCTTGATCCTCTCATGTATCGTTTTGATATGTTTCGTTGCAATTATCGTATCGACTACCTCGAACATCGAATCTCACACTCACAATATGAGAAAGCAATTCAGCAGTTAGATGAAATTCAGAATTTTGTACTAGACATTAACTGTGCAACTTATTTGGATGATGAGACGATACAAAAAGTCTATGCGTTAAAAAACCTCTATTATTATTCTTTTGATGACCAACAAATTCCTTACTTTACAGACAAAGAATTAGAGTGTCTCTCGATTCCAAAAGGAACCTTAACAAAAAGAGAACGTCAAATCATGCAAAGTCATGTTACGATTACCTCGAAGATGCTCAGTCAATTTAAGTTTAAGTCTCATTTTGCGAATATTCCACGCTGGGCCAGCAATCATCATGAATTTTTAAATGGGACAGGTTATCCAAACAATCTAACAGCCAAAGATATGCCTCTTGAGATTCGTATTCTCTGTATCTGTGATATCTATGATGCCTTAACAGCAACAGATCGGCCGTATAAAAAACCGCAATCAGTACCGGTTGCGTTAGATATCTTATACCAGATGGCGAAAGAAGGGAAACTTGATCTCTCACTTGTACTCATATTTTCAGATATGATACAAAGCAATTATGCAATTGATTTATCTTAAACCTTATGTATTTAACGCATCAAACCATTGTTTTTCAAACTAATATGAGCCTTGTACTTTTATTGGATAATTAAATCCTGCAAAAGTTTCAAGGCTCATTTTGTTTCGTTCTATTTTATTGTTATATCAGCTACAATTGTAACGGATATTCTTTTGTAAAATTCCATTATAAATTATACTTCAAATAAAAGATCACCATAAGTTGGTACTGGCCATACAGATTTATCAACGATTAATTCAAGTTCATCAATTGGAGTTCTTAATTCACTCATTGCTGGGAAGATTACATTTCTAAAGAATAATGCCAGCTCCTGACCTTCTTCTTTTGAACTTGCTTCCTCAATATAACCCTGTAAAGCAACCGTTGCTGCTTTTGCTTTTGCAAGTAATCCACATGTTTTCTCTAATAACTCTTCCTGTACGGTTAAATCAGCTACTGCACAAGCACTCTTTACAGAATTGATGCTTGTAGCAAGGCTTGTGGTATATTTAATCACTGCTGGAATATATAATTTATTTGCCATCTCAACCATCGTCTTAGCCTCAATATTAATCGCTTTTGAGTATGATTCATATAGAATCTCGACTCTGGAATGTAATTCAGATTCTGAATATACATGATGTTTACTAAACATAGCAATTGCTTTATCTGTTACCATATAAGGAATTGCTTCTACCATAGACTTGATGTTTGGTAAGCCTCTCTTCGCAGCTTCTTCTACCCATTCGTCTGAGTAACCATTTCCATTGAATACAATTCTCTGATGTTGCGTTACTGTTTCTTTGATTAAGTTATGTACAGCCAAATCAAAATCGTCAGCAGCTTCTAATTGATTTGCCATATCTTCTAATACATCAGCAACAATGGTATTTAAAACAGTATTTGGACCTGCAATGGAAGCACTAGAACCAACCATACGGAATTCAAATTTGTTTCCTGTAAATGCAAATGGTGATGTACGGTTACGATCTGTAGCATCCTTTGAAAATGTAGGAAGTGTATTAACACCAATGCTTAATTTACCACCCTGTTTACTGCTAGTTGCTTCTCCAGTTGTAATTAACTGTGACAATACATCTTCCAACTGATCTCCAAGGAAGATAGAAATGATAGCTGGAGGTGCTTCATTTGCTCCTAATCTGTGGTCATTGCCTGGTACAGAAGCAGATAATCTTAACAATTCAGCATTCTCATCTACTGCGCGAAGTACTGCTGATAAGAATAACAAGAACTGAACATTTTCATGAGGGGTTACTCCTGGATCTAATAAGTTTTTACCTGTATTCGTAACCATAGACCAGTTATCATGTTTACCGGAACCGTTGACACCTGCAAATGGTTTTTCATGAAGTAAACAAGCAAGTCCATGACGATTTGCTACTTTTCTTAAAACTTCCATTACAAGTTGGTTATGATCCGTTGCAATATTCGCAGTAGCATAGATTGGTGCAAGTTCGTGCTGTGCCGGAGCTACTTCATTGTGCTGAGTTTTTGCAGTTACACCAAGCTTCCAACATTCAATATTTACTTCTTTCATGAACGAAGCAACTCTTTCTTTGATACTACCAAAATAGTGGTCATCCAACTCCTGTCCTTTTGGAGGCATTGCTCCGAATAGGGTACGTCCTGTAAAGATTAAATCTTCTCTCTGTAAGTACTTTGCTTTATCTACTAAGAAATATTCCTGTTCTGGACCTACACTGGTTGAAACTCGACTTACTTCTTCATGTCCAAATAATTTTAAGATTCGAACTGCCTGCTTGCTTAATGCTTCCATAGAACGAAGCAATGGAGTTTTCTTATCTAACGCTTCTCCTGTATAAGAGCAAAATGCGGTTGGAATACAAAGAGTAACGCCTGCTGCATCTTCACGAAGAAATGCTGGTGAAGTACAATCCCACGCTGTATATCCTCTAGCTTCAAATGTTGCTCTTAAACCACCAGATGGAAACGAAGATGCATCTGGTTCACCTTTAATTAATTCTTTTCCAGAGAACTCCATCAAAATCTGACCATCGCCACATGGATTGATAAATGAGTCATGTTTTTCAGCTGTTACACCAGTCATTGGCTGGAACCAATGAGTATAATGAGTTGCGCCTCTCTCGATTGCCCAATCTTTCATTGCATTTGCTACAACTTCAGCAACGGAAGGATCCAGGTCCTCTCCATTTTCTATTGTCTTTTTCAATGCTTGGTACGTCTTCTTAGGTAAACGCTCTTTCATTGTTACATCATCAAATACATCACTACCAAAAATCTCTGTTAATTTTTCAACCATATCACATTCTCCTTCCATCAAATCACTTGTTTCTATTTCATACTAAATTAATTGCGCTGACACCATATGTGGTAGAATAATTTTTCATAAAGATTAGCGTATCATAAGGTTGTATTACATATCTGGCCTTAATCATTCATAATCATCGATTTATGAATTGAAATAGTAAGACCACCAATACACAAAAAAAGGCGTCCTCAACTAACATTGAGAACGCCTTTGCTCTTCACGACTTATTGTCTAGAACTAAAATACCACCATTTTTTGCAAAAGAAAAGTACTTTTTTCATTTCTTAAAATTATAAAGTTTTTTATCGTATTGACAAAAGATATCAACTTATTTGTGTTAATTTGCTTTAGATTATATAGATACTATAATGAATTCATTTCCTTCGAAGCTTTATTTTGAATCGTTTTCTTCAGATTTACATCCACCTGATTGAATGGAATTACAATTCCTTCTGCATCAAATTCATTCTTAATACTCTCAAGCATATCCCATCTTAGAGTCCAATAATCTTCTGTTTTGCACCAAACACGAATGCCCATACTTACGGAACTGTCTAAAAACGCATCCACATAAACATTGACTTCACGTTCTGCTATAATCAACTCTTTGCTATGAATGATACGTAACAACACTTCACGCACCCTTCCAACATTCTCTGAATACTCAATTCCAACCGTCAAGTCCAAACGACGCACATCTTCTCGTGTTACGTTCGTAATATTGGTATTGGATAACGCACCATTTGGTAAAACTACCATACGGTTATCAATCGTTAGTAATTTGGTATAAAAAATATCAATGGTTTCGACCGTACCTTCGTATCCTTGTGCAATTATATAATCTCCAATTGTAAATGGTCTTAAAAGGAGAATTAAAACACCACCTGCGAAGTTTTGCAAACTCCCCTGAAATGCAAGACCAATCGTTAAGCCAGCACTCGCAACGATTGCCGTTACTGAAGCTGTAATTGCTGATATTTTAAACTCTAACACATCGGTAGCAATGGCTAGAACAATTACTGCATAACCAACCGCATGTGCAAGAGAGACTAGGAATCGATTCACACCTCGATCCATGGATGTACGATCTAATACATTCGTTAAAAACTTCATTAGCATATTTAAGATTTTTTTTGCGATTAGAAATACTACAATCGCAATAACAACACGTATGGTATAGCCAACAATTTTGTCTCCATACTTTTCAAAGAACTTGTCTACTGCTTCCAATATTGTTCCTCCTACTCTTCTTAATAACAGTATAATTCATTTTATTCTTCATCATACGAGATTCCAACCATATTGTCAAAAGAATCATATTAGAATCATAGAAAAGCTCCTGTGTATGACTTTTTTCTCGTTGTCAAATCACAGAAGCTTTCAACTCCAAATATAAGAGATTCGAATATTGAATTATTTTTTATTGTAACACTTGGTTTTTCCACACCCATTCCGTGTTGAAACTTATCTCTTGAATGCCATGGCTTCTTTCTCTCTCCCCTTTGGCATCACCATCGGCAATTCTTTGTTTTATTTATGGTTGTAACTTAACATCATCTCATTCTAACAATGATGGTATTTCTCATTTATTTCATTTCCTATTTCTAAACACGTGTTTTCCTGACTTTCGTTGCGCTTTTTGCTTCTTTTACTACTGATTCAGGCTTCTCTTTTGAAGATTTATTCGTAGCATTTTCTAACTTAACCGCATAAGTACATTGAAAAATAGATATTCCCATTGGAGGCACCGTAATTGATATCGAGTTCTCACGTTCATGCATTGGTATTGCTTTGGATAACTTTAATCTTGGATTCACATTACCTGAACCACCATAGATCACCTTATCACTATTCAATACTTCCTTATACTTTCCTTCAAATGGAACTCCAACTCTATAATCTTTATAAACATTTGGTGTAAAATTACATACAACCAAAAGCGTCTGACCACTCTCTGATTTTCTTAAGAAAATGATAATACTTCGCTCACAGTCTAACGTATCAATCCACTCAAAGCCTTCTATACTATAATCTAACTCATATAGTGCCTGATTGGAACTATAAAAATGATTGAAATCTTTCACATACTTTTGCAAAGCTGCATGACTCTTATCTTCTAATAATGACCACTGAATCTGGGTTGCCTCATTCCATTCCAATCTCATACCAAATTCCTGCCCCATAAACAATAGCTTCTTACCTGGGTGCGTATACATTAGAC